>Ga0208377_1000239_pt1 | contig 7286 bp, 6 predicted proteins | sample CryBogmetaGMA4M_FD_184553 | JGI IMG/M metagenome (GOLD analysis project Ga0208377, IMG submission 184553) | Freshwater microbial communities from Crystal Bog, Wisconsin, USA - MA4M (SPAdes) | ecosystem: Environmental > Aquatic > Freshwater > Lake | place: Crystal Bog, Wisconsin, USA | collected... | reverse complement strand
CTCCATCAAGAACTTGCCACCAGACTGGAAGAAAGTTTGGGTGATCACCAACCGAAAGGCTGCATTAGAGAATCCGGATTCTGAGCAAAAAGTTGAGTCTATTCGCAGAAATATTTTATTCAATTGCCTCAAAAACACTTATTCAACACTTGCTACAGTAAGGTACTCCGAACTCAATGCAATGGGTAAGCCTCATTTACAAACCGACACTGGCTTTGATCTCAAAGAAGAGGCGGTACCCGACGCTAGCCCTTTGGCTATTATCAAGTCGCAAGTGTGTGGGTCTTAACTTACTCATATGAAATTTAATATTTTCCCGCCCGAGACACTCAATAATATTGATCCAAAATTCCATGTGGACGCTCGGCTCATTGGAAAAACACTCGAACGTGAATTTCATAAGCAACCCTTGGCCGCCTTATATGCTTTGGACAATATGAATAGCGGTTTGCCGGTCACTGTCCTTGGCTTTGCCCAGGGCGGCATTTTGATCAAGCCCGAGATTAAGCCTAGTGCTGGACTGTCTTCTTTGGTGGGTAGCCAGCGTATTTTGGTGCTGTGCGGTGACGGTGGCAAGTTGCAGTTTGTGGCAAGCAATTTGAAGGTGACAGATGAAGGCAATCTGATTTGTCCAATGCCTGCCGATTTAATGCTCATCCAAAGGCGCAAAGATTTTAGAACCCCAGCGCCAGCAGTAGATGAAGACTTTAATTTCATCCTTTGCTTGGGGGCTGGTCAGGAATTGCTCACCAAGGTCATTGATATCTCAGATAATGGGATCTTGCTCGATATTCGCCTAGGCGCAACCGAGGTTGAGGTGGGGCGCTATTGGCACTCAGGCTATTTTGAGAGGCTCAAATCGCGTTCAGGCCCGATCGATTTGCAGGTAAAAAACGTGCGTCCTGGCGCTGCCATGGACCGCATCAGAGCAGGTTGCGAGTTGTATGAGCCCAAAAAGTTGGTTTTGAAAGAATTTGAGAGCACCCGCAGTGCAATTGAGAACGCCCGCGTACAAGGCCATCTCAATCGCTGGTATTTGGGGGCGTCTTGGTACGATTAATTATTTTAGTTAAGATGGAAACCTTCTACTTCAGTCAATTTATGCCCCATTCATCATGAGTCTTTTTATGAATATGACCGCTGGCAAATGGATAGTCCTGTTTTGTGGACTCCTATTGATCGTGCTCGCCTATTATTTCGTGCGGGACTTTTATGGCAAGTTATCTCATGAGGAGTTAGAGGATGAGATGACACCGCTAGAGCCTGTGATTGCGGGTAGTCTGCAAAAAACACACCAGTTAGAAGATGTGATCAATCAAAAGATTGCTAACTTAAAACTCGATTTGATGGCCGAGCGCTTGAGAATTACCTCGACGGCCGAGGTTTTAAAAAATTTGGCATTTGAGCGTCACTTACCTGAAACGCTCTATCAAATCTATTTTGAAACGCGCGCCTTTCCCAAAAAGAGCGTAGAGGCCCAGCAAACCGACTTAGACTGGCATGCGCAAGCTGGCATTACCGAACTCAAAGTCGAGCCGCTCATTTCTGATGAAGGCGTGCTGATTCGTTTTACCCTTCAAAACTATCCCTACACCTTGAGCGCAATCCATCATCGTTTTGCGCGCACCCATTTTGTTGAATTGACTCTGCGAGATGTGGATGAGGTGAAGTTGTTTATTGTGCGCATTAAGGCCAATGAGACTACCGGGCGTGAGATTTTAGAAAAAGCCGTGATTGAAATGAAGGCGGGCGATTGGATTGATGATCTTGCTAGCTGCCGTCTGTTGATGGACAAACGTAAAACCGAAGTACAACTCATGGCAGGACATCGTGAAGTAGAGATACTCAAGCAACGTTTTGTCTTAAATCATTCTGGCGGACAGTCCATCTCGTCACCCGGTAAATCCAATAAATCTTGAGATTGCGCTGCGCACAATGAAGTTTTCGCCCCCTCAAAAAACCCCGTATTACTGGTTCTTGTGTGCTGCCACATTGTTGTTGGTGATGTCGATTCTTTTTCTGTTTGGATCAGCCAGTGAGTTATCTGGTTCAGCGACGGAGTTGAAAAATCTCACGGTAGAGATGCCTAAGTTAGAAGATTACGTCACCAATCAAAAGTTTGACTTTAATCTCAAAGGCCCATCGCGCCGCCTCAAAGCAGGTGATATACCCAAATTGGTCGATGATGCCATGGCCCCCATTAACGCTGATGATGCGATTAATAAAACGTTTCAGTATTTTGCAGAATTTGAGAATAAGCGTTCGGCACCGGTATTGACCTTGGTAATACCCACTGTTTCGGCTGTCACCCCAGGATCTCCGGCAGATCTAGCGGGAATCAAAGCGGGAGATACCATCAGCTTTGTAGGTGGTGCCAAGATTGAATCGGTCATGGGCTTTTATTTGGCGCTGGGCGAGAAGCCAGGCGCTGATCTTGTGCTCAAGCTGGTGCGTAATAAAAAAGATCCAATGACCTTTAATCTTCGGGCGACTGGGGGCGCGACTCTGACGCCCGATAATTGCGGTATTGGATTTTCGGTGCCAGCAGACTCGGTCTACTTGGGCGAGCGCGATATCAAGCGCTTAGCTGAGCAATACAAAGCGAATTCTCTCAATCGGATTGCCAGCGATTGGCGTCAAGCCTCCGCGAATAATTTAATGATGATGGCCAAGCGCCTATCCTTAATGCCTAAATCAGTGATTGATAGTTCTGCTGGCAATGCCGCTCAGATTCGCTTTGCTGACTTGTTGGCCTGGCAGCATAAAAAAATGCTGGAAAATATTGATGCCTATTTTTCTCAGAGAAGAAAAATTGAGAATCGCAATGTCGTGACTTTGGGTTCTTTGGGTGATAGCGTGCTTGCTTTTGTATCAAGCCTCGTGATTTTTGCCATGGCCTTATTGCTGTTTATGTACCAAAGAAAAGTTGGTAGGAAAAAATAATGGCCCAACTAAATTCAGCGGACTATTGGTTGGGCATGCAAGTGAACAATGCGTATTTTGCCGTTTCTGCAAAATCGGTAGATGCGGTTTTTTTGCATCCTGAGCAAGAGCAAGATCTCAAGGATTTACGCATCAGCGGGGTATTGGTTCATGAGGGCTCGCCCGTGTATTTGCGCCACCACTTTCAATTGCTCAGTTTTATAAAAGAAATGAAAGGCTCCAATGATTGGCAGCAGACCCTATCTAATGCGCAGGCACCCTGGGTGGTGCGCTTAAAGGAAGATGGCAAGACGGGGCTGGGGTTTAGAGTCAATAATGTGCTTGGTCCTTTTTACGTCGCAACTGAAGAGGGGGCAGTTTCACTTTCTCATGATGGCTTAGATTATGAGCTTGTCATTCCGACCCACGCTTAGGCTGCGCACTTTAATTTTTATGCTCAAAACGACACATGACAACTCCATATAAAAATCACGTTTTTCAGCGCTCTACTTTTCCTTGGATGGTTCTAACCAATCTGGGTTTGGCCTTAGCGATTGTGGCGGGAATTGCATCATTTTGGATTGCAAAAAACTGGGTTGATCAGGGCCGCTATTTGCAAAGTATTGAGACTGAACAGATTGAAGCCCTGCGCTTGGCCCCATTACTCAAGGATCTCAAAACTCAGGTTGGTGGCCCATTTGCGCTTGACCCTAGTTTTTTTGCCGCCCTTAAAAAGGCAGATAAAGCCTTAAAGCTAACGGCGGATGATTTACCATCGCCATCGGCTGTCAATAATGTTGCCGGTATCGCTATTTCGGCCACCGCCTTGTCTAAAGGTGACAAGGCCGCAGAGAAAACCGCCAAGGCGGATAAGCCAGTCAAAGTAGAGGTGGATAAAGAGGCGGTAGCGGGCTTAAAGCCAGTTCTCGGATCAAAGCTGAAGGGGCCCAATAAGGAGGGCGTCAAAGTCAGCGAGTCAAGTGCGGATAAGTCGAGCAATCCGATTGTGAAGTTCTTTAAAAAAGTGGATAACAAGGTCTCACAAATCTTCTTTGGTAAAAAAGAGGAGTTGGTGGGCGAAGATGGCGTAGAAACGAGCGACAAAAAAGAAGCAGGCTCTAGCGTTCCTGAAGTGGCTCCAGTCCAAGTGAGTGCCCAAGACTTTTTGGCCAATGCCAAGTTGGTCGATAAGGCAGTAGGCAATGTCCTGTTTCAGGAGAGAAGTTTGGCGGGCTTGGCTATTTTGGCTAAATCAGCTGACACCCTCTTAGCGCCTAAGGCTGCGTTTGAGCTCGATAAATTGGCTGAGGATGCTCCCGGGCGCAAGTTTGCTGAAAGTCTGGTGCAATTTAATAAAGCCAATAGCGCTTGGCAAAAAAATATTACCGATAACGCTGCTTCTGAAGAGCTGCTCAAAGTCATGGGTGAGCTCATTGATCAGAAGGTGCTCTTAGAAATTGCTGCTGGTAAAAAGAGCGCCAATAAGCCTGAGGCCAAATTTACCGAGGCGATGACCAAGCTGCATCAGTCAGCTTGGCACACTAAATTACCCCAAGAGACCGTGATTGCACTAAAGCAATTTTCTTCTGGTATTCAGACCATTCGTGAACTAGCCAGTGCGCCAGAGAGCTATGCGGATTTATTGCAAAAAAATGGCAGCTTACTCAAAGTATCAGATCCATCGATTAAGAGTGGCTTTTTGTTTTACATGTTGCTGAGCATTGGCGGTAGTGTTTTGGCCTTGCTGTCATCGATGATGTTGATTCGTGCCTATCGTTTAAATGCTGCCGATCTCATACTGGCTCAAAGACGTAAACCAGATGCGACGGATAAATTGCTCAGCTCAATTGATTTGGGTTTTGCCGCACCTGAAATGGCTAAGCCGACTAGGCTTGAGCCTGCGCCAATGGCGCAGAGCATTCCAACACCTGCTGCGCCAATTGCTCCAGCAGAACAATTCAAAGCAAATGCTGCGCACTTATCTGGTGAAGATTCAGAGCAGTTGCAAGCAGAGTTCTTAAAGAAGATTGCCGCCATCGAAGCGAACTTTAGAGTCCTAGGCCAAATGGGGCTCAAGTTGCGCCAATCGATTATTGGTGTCCATAGCAAGGCTTCGGAGTTGCATCATGATCGCCTGGAAAGTAACTCTGCCCGCGCTAAAGCGAGCGCCTCTGCCGCCGCTGCTAGCGGCAAAGATAACGCCGGTCCAGTAGATCAGCTCTTAGAAGCTTTTTTTGCGGTCAAGCAGCAAGGTGTGCGTTTATACCTATCAATTTTGGATAACCACTCTAGTCGTCAATTGGCAATGGAGACTGAGCAACTCAATTCTTTAGTAGAGCGCGTCGAGACGACCGTCTTACAAATTCGTGGAACGCTTACCACCATGTTAGACGGCGCTCAAAAAGTATCGAATGCCCAAGAGGCTAATCAGATTACCAATAGTCAATTTGCAGCCATTGAAATGATGGAGTTAGATGCCAATCAGGCTTTGCGTGATTTAGAGCAGTGGCAGTCTGAGTTTGATAAGTTGGGCAATTCTTTAACAGCGGCGCAGCGCTAGCTTAAGGCATAGACATTTCTGATGAGCGAAGAAAAGCCCTTATTCCAGGTTGATATCGAGCAGGCCCTTGAGGGCTTGCTTGGTTCCATTCCTGAGCGGGGTCAAGACTCGATCAAGCTAGATCGCATGGTTATGCATAGCGTTGATCTAGCCAATGCCTTAGATGGCGCTGGCTTAGATGATTTGAGTGGACATACCAGTCAATTTGCAGAGCTATTGCGTAACAACCAGCGCGCTGCGATTGGTTTAGCTGCAAGATTAGCTGAGCTCGTCACCATGGAAATTCGGGTGAGTATTGAAAATGATGCTGACGCCAATCAAGCAGCAGCCTTGGCACAAGCAAAAAAATTATTTGAGCAAGAGCTTCAAGCGATTCGCAATCGTGCAGCGGGAGTCAATCCAGCAGAAACAAATCATGCTCCTGCAGCGCCTACTCAGACGGCACCAAGCCCTGCAACCATCGCCACGCCCCAAGCAAGCACTGCAGTGAGCACTCCAGTGAGCAATGCGCCGGCTGCTGTAGCTGCATCGGCAAGTCAGACTTTGGCCGATGGTGCGATTTACGATAAAGACAATAAAACGATTGTCGATGCAAACTCAACAGCGGTGCTCTCCCCAAGTGAGCCCCTCCAAAGTGAGCCACTAGATGATGTTGATTTATTGGTAGAAGAAGTCAAGCGGGTTCAGCAGCATGCTGCTCAAGTTCTCAATCCATCAGTGTCTACTGCGATGCCACAAACGCTTGCGCAAGATGAACTCCGATCGGAATTAGATCAAGCTTTAGACCAAGACACGGTGACTGAGTTAGATGCTTTCTTGGCGCCGTTTCGCACCAATGTCAATGAGATTGCCGCTTCCATGCCGCCAGCAGAATTAGAAAATGTGCCTGCTAGGATTGATCGCGAGCAAAGCTTGGATTATTCAAGCGAAGCAAAGTATTTGGATAAGCAGTTTGTCCTAAATCGCACTGTGAGCTTAAATCGATTGCAAAATATTCGCACCTTAGCAGCCAAGTATTCTGGCTGGAATAAAGGCGAGATCGATCATTTACTCAACCTTGAGCAAAATGAATTGCTACGAGTCGGTCAGCAGTCCTTGCGCCATACTTTTGAAAACCTCACTGAAGCACTCTTGATTGAGGAAGTGTATGTTGATCCTGCAATTGCGCAGCAGCTACTCACCATCTTGAGTATTTTGCCGCCCGCCCCGAGCATCTTTGCTGTTCAGCAAGACCAAATGGTCTTTATCGATTTAGATGACTTGACTTTAGCCGATGAGCATTTATTGGCAGCCAGTCATATGATGGCCGAGATTGCCGGCACTGTCGAAGTCCAGGCTAAGGGCATTCGTTTAACCTGCCCTACGAGTTTGCTGCGTATGTCGATGGCTGTTTTTACCCGTCATGGTGAGCGTTATGCTGTTTCTGCTTTGCAGTATTTAGGTGATGAGGCCACCGAGCGGGGTACAGACTCTAAAAATGATGGTCTAGGCCAAATTATTCAGCCAGCAAGGCGCCTGTATTTGCGGGCCGGTAATCGAGACTTCAGTGTTTATGCCCATGAGTTTTTGGGGATGGCCACCATGAATGTGCATCAAAACTTGCCAGATTCATTAGAGCGCCCTCATTGGTTTGGTGGGGTTGCGATTGATGGTCAAAACCTGGTCCATGCCTGGGTTGCGCTAGATCGTCACACCCGCTGATGGGGTTAATCGTGAAGCAAGCGGCCGTACCAGCACCAGCACAGGCAAGCAAATCCAGAGCGCACAGCTTGGAGCGAACCATCAAGTTCAAATTGATTGTAAG
>Ga0208377_1000233_pt1 | contig 7422 bp, 6 predicted proteins | sample CryBogmetaGMA4M_FD_184553 | JGI IMG/M metagenome (GOLD analysis project Ga0208377, IMG submission 184553) | Freshwater microbial communities from Crystal Bog, Wisconsin, USA - MA4M (SPAdes) | ecosystem: Environmental > Aquatic > Freshwater > Lake | place: Crystal Bog, Wisconsin, USA | collected... | reverse complement strand
GCCTCATGCTGCTTTTTCTCTTTATCCTGTTCTTCGTTCAAGGGTAGTGAATTTTACTGGTTAGGTTCAAGAGGTTCAAGGGCTTTCTGAAGGTTGTTGAGTGCTTGCAGCTTCTCAAGAACCTGTTCAGCAAGCCAGCGGCCAAGAGACAGTGAATCGTTAATGCACCGGATATACTGATAAAGAGGAAAACCGGATTGTTCAAGCTTTTTTCGTGCATCATATTCCGTCTCGCTGTTATCGGCAAAAAAACCGTAGGGAAACATAACTACTCCCTTGTACCCCTCACGCTTATAATCCAGAAGCGCTTTTTCAATGGTATCGGAGGTCCACTCCCCTCCTCTTGAGTGATTCATGCAACCCTGCAGAACATCGCTGAAAATATTTTGAGGATGGGCCATAATTTTTTGTTTCATCACCTCAAAAAATGCCATGGTCTCTTCCAGCCCGGTAAAAATGGTCGGAGGATTTCCGGCTCGATCCTTGACCAGGGTGCCATGAATGACCAGCACAAGACCAATTTTACCCCGTTTCTGGAGACGCAGGGCGGGGCTCAGCTCTCCGAAAAGATGCTCTATGTATATTCGGTGAAGACGATCATCTTTCCAGAGTTTGCTTAACACGTTTACCTTACTGAAGGTAGTGTCTCCATAGAGATCGATGACCATCTGGCAGGCCACGCCGCAGGAGAATGCCGATTCAACCGGAAACATCGGTACGATGATAATCCCGTCATAGTCTTGCTGCAACTGCTGAAGCAGATCATCGAGATAGGGGGGAACGAAGTAGCAGGCATCGAAGAGGTTGATATCGACTTCGGAAAGAAGAGGAGTGCCGGTTGCGGCTATGCTCTCTGCCAGCTTGTTTTTCTGGGCTCTGTTGATTGCGAGGAGCAACGAGCTGTATCGGTTGAGTTTCCAGTCGATATAGTGCTTTGTCGAACGGTAATCTGCAATAAAATAGACCAGGGGTGCAGGAATTTTTGCAATCTGACGCGTAATGACCTTGAGAATTCTTCTCGAACTTGGCCACAGGTTCCTTATGGTAACCTTTTCTACTTCTCCATAAGTGGTGACCACAACGGCAAATTTTTTTCTGGTCACAATGCTGTCCACCATTCTAATTCGACAACCATCACGACGAAGCCGACGATTCCACCGACAAGAGTCTGCATAAAATTATGGGCTTTCAGGAAAATTCTTGACCACATCAGCAGCGGCACAAGAAGCAGCAGCCATAAAGCGACAGCACCGAACTGCATAAACAGCAAGGCAACGGAGGAGGAGAAGGTGAAGAGATGAATGCTGATTTTCCACTGGAGCGTGACGAGCAGGATAAAGACGGTATTGACGGCATTAAACAGCAGGATACCGGTGAGGAGCCTTGGTGGATGAAGCTGCTTCATAAACTCATAGCCGAGGGCATTGACGGCGACCAGAACGAGCAGCGGCAGAAAGCGCTGTTCGCGGAAGGTGATGTTGTAGTCAGAAATCTTGCCTGTTTTTTTCAGGCCGGAGATCAGGAGAATCGGGGCAAGGGTGCTTGCAGAAAAAAGCACCATCAGGTATGAGATACTCTTCACGTCATTGCCGTATCCGAGCATCACAATCGCGGCATAGACTGCCGGCGCAACCACTACCGGACTGATCACCCATGAAACGAAGTCTGCAAATCGGTGTAAATTAAACGGCATAGGCTTAAAACATAGAAACCGGAACGAAATTATTTTAGCGTCATACGCCGTAAAAAGTATCTTTAAAGATAGTTTTTATTAGACTAAAAACCACGTATATTATTGAACTGTACTGCGAGAGTGGTGAAATTGGTATACACGCTAGTCTTAGGAACTAGTGCCGTGAGGCGTGAGGGTTCGATTCCCTTCTCTCGCACCGCTCAGAAACAGGCCAAAGTGGCGGAACTGGTAGACGCGCTGGACTCAAAATCCAGTGAGTGAATAACTCGTGTGGGTTCGATTCCCATCTTTGGTACTCTAAAAAAAAACAAACAACGTCGTGGAGAACGCTCGTCATGAACAGAATGTACTCGCCCTGGCGTGAAGTGTACATGCAGTCTTTCAAGGATGACAAGCCTGCCGCTGCGGATGGAAAATCGGTCTTTGCCGATATTCCTCCGGAGGAGGACGAGAAGCGGTTTGTCCTTTACCGGGGAACGAGGAGCTTCATCATCATGAATCTCTACCCCTATAATTGCGGCCACCTCATGGTTATTCCCTACATGCAGACTGCCGACTTTTCAGAACTGGACAAGGAGACGAAGCTGGAGGTCATGGAGCTGACGGATCTCTCCATTAAAGCGCTCAAGCTTACTCTGAGACCGCAGGGGTTCAACATTGGCGCCAATCTTGGACGGGTTGCCGGTGGAAGTGTGGATAATCATATTCATTTCCATATTGTGCCTCGCTGGGAAGGTGACACGAATTTTATGCCTGTCCTTGCCGATGCCAAGGTGCTCAGCAATGATATGACCTCCACCTACAAAAACCTGAGACAAGCCTTTCTTGACCTTACCCAGGCACCGGAGCATTAGTCTCTTTTGCCGCGATGGAAACTGTTCCCTGCCCCATAAGCAACTCCACGGAGTTCACGCCATGGCTTGAGGTGCCGGACCGCTTTGACTCTTCGGGAAAAACACGATGGAAGCTTGTTCAGTCATGCGCTTCAGGGCTCATTATGCTTAATCCTCGCCCTGACTGCTCTGAAGCAGCTTCGCATTACCGGAGAGGGCAATATGAGCCATACCTGCATGAAAACAGCAACTCATCTTTGAGTGAGAGGGCCTATCTTGCCGCCCGATCACTGCTGCTTCGCTACAGGGCTTCCCTGATTCTGAACGGAGCTGTGAAGCCGACCCGGAAGCTTTCGATCCTTGAAATCGGCTGCGCAACAGGAGATCTGCTGAACTTTTTTCACCGCAGCAGGGGTGTTCCGCTTGATCATCTTGCGGGAGTGGAACCTGATGCGGAATCGGCGGCTTATGCAAGGGAGGTTTTCGGGCTGAGGGTCTCCCCTTTTCTGCAGGATGGGTACCCCAAAAGGTTTGACCGTATTGTGCTGTGGCATACGCTTGAGCATCTTCACGAAATCAATGAAATGCTCCATGCTGTAGCGTCACTGCTTGAACCGGATGGGGTGCTCGTTATTGCACTTCCCAATCCTGCAGGTTCCGGTGCGAAATATTACCGGGAGAACTGGATTGCCTGGGACGCACCGCGCCATCTTTTCCATTTTATGCCGGGAACTCTTGAAAAGCTGCTTGAACAGCATCATCTGCATGTTTTCAGGCGCCGGCCGTATCTGCCTGATGCGCTCTACAATACGTTTTACAGCGAAAAACTTCGCTGCAAAAGGGAGGGTGGGCGGTTTCATCTTCGGCAACAGGGTATTGCCCTTGGCAGGGCTATAGTCTCACTTGTCAAGGAGGCGTTATGGCCGAAGGAGGCTTCGAGTTTTATCTATTTTGCAAGAAAAACATAGCATGGGGAGCGTTACCTCGGCATCCTGCTGCGCCCAAGGGCTTTGTCGAGTTGGGTACTTGCTGCGAGGCAGTCGTACACTGCCTGTAAATAGTTGGTCTTCGCTTTGTTGAGCTGGAGTTCTGCGTCGGTTAATTCAAGGCGGGAACCGATGCCTTCCTTGAAGCGGAGACGTGATATATTGTAGCTTCTTTCTGCAACGCTGATGGTTTTGGACTGCACCTCAATTCTTTTTTGGGATTCTCTGTAATTTAACAACCGTACCTCAATTTCAGCCCTGATATTGGCTTTGAGCTCTTCAAACCGTGTGCGGGTCTGGAGTTGCCCGATCTTTGCCTGTTCCACCTGGGCGCTGATGCGATAGCCGGTAAAGAGGGGCATGGTAAGCTGAAGACCGACTGATGAAGAGGCCGGCCAGCGGGAATCGGCGGGTTTTACACTATCATTGAACGCCGTCTGTGATTCAAGTTTGCCGAAGGCGGAAAGAAGCGGGAAACGCTCAGCACGGGCAGCATTGATTTTTTCACTTTCCGCCTGTACCTGAAGATCAAGCTGGTGAAGATCGGGCCTCGAATCGACCGCTTCACGATATGCTGCGTTGATGTCGGCAGGATATGCGGCTGAAGGAAGAGCAAGTTTTGAGCTCAGTTTGATGTTGCTGTCGACAGGAATGCCCATGGCGTTTTTCAGCCTGGTCATGGTGGTGGCAACTCTGTTTTCGGCCTGTATGAGATCGGGTCGGAGATTTTCAACGGAAAGAAAGGCTTTGAGGGTATCAATATCGGCGGCAACTCCCTGCCGGAACATGGCACGGGTATCTCTCCTTGACTGCTCCCAGCGTGCGATACTCTGCTCTATCAGTGACAACTGCTCTTTTGAGATGAGTGCATCGAAATAGGAGATTTTTATGTCGGCGATAACAGCGGACTCGGCGTTCCTGTAGGCCTCTTCGCTCATCTTGCGAACAATGCCAGATGCCCTTATCCCTGCAAAAGCTGACCCGTTGAACAGCGGCTGATGAACATCAAGGGTAGCGCGAGCGGAATTGTCGGAGCTTGTGGTGAGTGTCGTTGGAAAACCGGGAAAACTCTGGTTTGGAGGAAGCAGCAGTACAGATGGTTTCAGGGTACGGGTATAGGTGAATCCGGTTGTAATCTGGGGAAGCACGGCTGACCAGCTCTCCCGGATTTTCTGTCCGGCCATATCCCGATCGAGTCGGGCAATTTCAAGCATGCGGCTTTTCTCAAGCCCTGTACGGACAGCATCATCAAGTGTCAGTGATCTGGTCTCCTCTGAAGCGGGGGCTGCATGCAGAAGGGATGACCCTGTCAACAAAACAAAAGGCAGGAGAACCAAAAAAATCGCTCTCAACCGGGATACTATTCGTCTCATTGTATTACAAGATAATTGCTTACCGTATTTACTCCACGACAGGAGACACTGAACTAAAATGGTGATTCATGACTCTTATTATACTATTCTTTTAAGTCATTTCTGAAAAAGCAGTTCAATATGCAGGAACTTTCCCGGGAAGAGGTGGTGCTCAGGAATAAGGTGCTTTGCTGATTTTTTTCGTTTTTACCGGATGCGGCGGTGTTTCGTGATTGAATTATCCGGCCCCGTATGTATATTCAGTGTATGTACTTTCGAACTCCCCGTATAGTTCCGGTCGGTTATACGTTATTCCGGACGTCTGGATTTTATCAACAAATTATCTGCTCATTATGGAACCTATCATCATTAATGATTACTGTTTCAAAAGGGTGTACTTCTGGATGCAGTATACTCCTGAAGATCTGAATTTCACGGAAATAGCCATAGATGTCTATTATCCAAAAAACCGGCAAGCGAATGGTCTGGTTATGTTCAGTCATGGATTCATGATCGGTCCCGATCTCCTTTATCTCCCGAAACGACTGCTTGCTGGCATTTTCAACAACGAGCAGGCTCCCCTGTTTGGAAACTACCCCTCTTATTTCTACAACTATACGTCGGCTATTGTTAAAAATAACTGGGCAATGGCTTTTGTGACCTCGACGCACAAGCAAAACGAATTCACTCCGACGACTGATTTCGGCGGCAATCCAAGGGTTGGGCAGGAAGCGTTTATGGCAGCCTCCTATCTTTCCTGTTTCGGCGCTACCAGCACCTTCTATAATGCAAGCCGCTCAAAGCAATTTCAGTTCATGAACTCCAACAATGTCATTTTTGCCGGCCACTCTGTAGGAGGCGCTCATGCCCAGGTGGCCGCCACCGGATTTGACAACCTGCAGGCGATCGGGGAAAAAACAAACAAGAAGTTTGACCCCATTGTCTACGACAGGGTTATCTTTCCAAGATATACCGAGAAGCTTTCGACCTGGGGGGATGCCAGCCGCGCCAATCCGGTCGGTCTTGTTCAGCTTTCGCCCGTGGATATGAAAAATCCGCTTTTTGGAGGTATGGAGCCCTACCGTCAAAAACTGGCGACTCTACCGATACCGAACCTGATGGTTGTCGGCCAGTGCGATTGTGCGTGCCTTGAGACATCGCAGCCACCGGCATGGTCCGGCGATTCGGCGGTTGTTACCGAGTACAGCCAGATGGCGCCTGCTGGAAGTAATTCGTGGGCGGCTGTCGCCAGTGTTGAAAAAGGCAGCCATTGCGGGTACCTGACTGCGCCAAGTGCGCTCTGCTCTACGGCCGACAGCAGCTCGCAGTGCAAACTCTGTCCTGATACGGATAAGTATAAACCGGTCGGCAGGGAGACTGACTTTACGGCTGAGCTGTTCAAACGCTTTATCAACATCTACCCTGCCAATTCAGGGTTTGCAGGTTCACGCCAGGATTGGATGGAGAGCAGTTGCGTGAAGTGGCTCAACAATCAAAGCCCGGCTGATACCGCGATCAACCTTGTTCCGTTCAGCAATGGACAATATGTTTATCACGTGTAGTTTGCGGCAATAAACTTTCGGCAGCCCCGGGTTCAAAGGAATCCGAGGCTCTTTTGGGAAGATCAGGGCTTGTAACGGTTGTGCCATATCTGGCTCAGCCGTTCCCTGATGTATTTTTCACGCCCTTCCTCTCCGGGACGGTAGTAGGCTCTCGGTTCCATGCCTTCGGGGAAGTAGTGCTGGGCGACAAAATGGCCTGGATAACTGTGGGGGTAATGATACCCTGCGCCGTATCCTTCGGCTTTCATGAGTTTGGTGGGTGCGTTGCGCAAGTGAAGCGGAACCATCAGATCCTGCATGGCCGTTGCTTCACTCATGGCCTCGTTGATTCCCTGGTAGCTTGCATTTGATTTTGGTGCGGAGGCAAGGTAAGTAACGCCCTGGGCCAGATTGATTCTTGCTTCGGGCAACCCGATCATGGTAACAGCCTGAAAGACGGAGATGGCAAGGGTTATGGCGTAGGGATCGGCGTTGCCGATATCTTCGCTCGCAAAAATAACCATTCGCCGGGCGATGAATTTGGGGTCTTCTCCTCCCTGAATCATTCTGGCCAGCCAGAAGAGGGCGGCATCGGGGTCGGAACCTCTCATGGATTTGATAAAGGCGGAGATGATGTCGTAGTGGTTTTCGCCGCCTTTGTCGTAGACGGGGGCCTTGTGCTGCAGGGCCTCTTCAAGCAGCTCCCGGTTCAACACAATTTGGGTCGCCTCCTTCGGTAAAAGTGAGATGGCGGCTTCGACCGCGTTCAGGGCTTTGCGGGCATCTCCTCCGGAAAACTGCAACAGGAAATCAAGGCCGGTTATCTCAATGGAAAGTCCTTTGAAGAGAGTGTCCTCTTTAAGGGCCCTCCTGATGACGGTTTCGATCTCATCCGGGCCGAGCGGTTTGAGAATATAGACCTGCATTCTGCTCAGGAGCGCTCCGTTCACCTCAAAGGAGGGGTTTTCGGTGGTGGCTCCGATCAGCACTATAAGGCCCTGTTCAATGGCATGGAGC
>Ga0208377_1000223_pt1 | contig 7616 bp, 10 predicted proteins | sample CryBogmetaGMA4M_FD_184553 | JGI IMG/M metagenome (GOLD analysis project Ga0208377, IMG submission 184553) | Freshwater microbial communities from Crystal Bog, Wisconsin, USA - MA4M (SPAdes) | ecosystem: Environmental > Aquatic > Freshwater > Lake | place: Crystal Bog, Wisconsin, USA | collected... | reverse complement strand
GTTTTTACACCGAGCTGGCGGCCCACCTCCGTTCCTGCCACGATTCCGCCAATAGCCGGAGAGATAACCGTCTCCACGCCGCTACCAGCAAAATGCTCCGCAATTTTATTACAGACCGTCGTGAGATGCGCGGGATGCTGGAGCACCTTGGCGCACTGAAAGTAGGCGTTGCTGTGTCTGCCGGACGTCAGTCTGAAATGACCATCAAGCAGGGCGCCGGTTGATTTAAAAACATCAAGCATTGCAGGAGTACTCATAACTAAAAGTGTTGCAGGTGAATGTGACCGTAATGATGGTTAAGATAAAGAAGCCGCTCCCAAAAGCTAAAGGAAAACTTTTTGCTACCCGCCATTGTCGCAACGTTCAAGATATTCGCTGAGCAATACACAGGCTGCTGCACTATCGATGCGCCCTTTCTGCTGACGCTCCTTTCTTGATCGCCCTGAAGCTACCAGAATCTGGCGAGCACTCCTCGACGAGTTGTGCTCATCAACCGTCTCTATTGTCAGTTGGGGAAACTCTGCACGAAGCTCCTCAAGAAACCGGTCAACCACTCCGGTCATGGCATTGGTCTCATCACCGTCACTGAGCGGATATCCAACAAGAACCAGGGCAATATCATCCTGTCTCACCATTGTCGCAAGTGCTCCGGAAAGTCCGGCCCGGTCAAAAGTACCTACCGGCTGGGCAAACAGCCAGAGGGGATCACTCTTGGCCACGCCGATGCGCCTGGTTCCGAAGTCGATGGCGACCACCCGTTTTTTTGGAGTCAGACTCATGGATGCACCTTTTCGTCAATTCTGAAGTTGCGAAATATCTTTGTGCGAAGCGTTTTCAGCTCCAGCAAAATATAGCAACTTTATCAAGGGAACAGTGCTTTTTGATCGCCAATGTCGTGTCATCTTCGACAAAGAAAACCGCGTTATGCTTTTTCAAACCTTTTTCCTGTTATGATTGTTTCCTCTTGTATCGTGGGTTTAATAACAATAAATGATTCACAGGAGGATATGATGGGAGGAGTGTCATTGTTGCTGATGACAAGCTTGATGCTTGCCGGCTGCTCGGTTTTGGGAAAGCGTACGGCACAAGAGCCGCCATACAGAGTGCTTGAGGAGGAGGGGGATATTGAGGTCAGGCGATATGGAGAGATGATTGTTGCGGAAACGGTTATTGAAGGTGCATACGGGCAGACAGGAGCGCCGGGGTTCAGCCGTCTTGCCGGATATATCTTTGGCAAGAACCGCTCAAAAGAGAAATTGTCGATGACAGCTCCCGTTCTTCAGGAGCCTGTCAGTGAAAAAATCGCAATGACGGCACCGGTGCTTCAGGAAAAGAAAGGCAGCGCCTGGGTGATGGCCTTTGTGATGCCTGAAGGGTCACGGCTTGAAACGCTGCCCGTGCCGCTCGATCCGTCAGTAACTCTGCGTTCCGTGCCAGGAAAAAAGGTTGCCGTTATACGCTATTCGGGTCTGCATTCAGAAAGCAACTTGCGGAACTATGCGGAGAAGCTGGCCGTTTGGCTTGAAAAGAAAGGGTCCCGTGTTTGCTCACAACCGCGTGTTGCAAGTTACGATCCACCCTGGACCCTTCCGTTTTTACGGCGAAACGAGGTGCATATCGATATTGAGTAAGGATTGAGAGCGAAGGCGGCGGTGTGCAGATTTTTTAGTGAAGTTATTATTCTTACATTTTAAAACGAGATGAATCACTCAACCAAATGCTGATGGTATGAAGCCGCACTATTACTTTATTGGAGCAACCTTTTCGATACTCCTTTCTATTTACCTTTTTCTTTTCGGTACGGGGGTGAATCATGAGCTGATTGCCATTTTTGTAGGGTTATGGGCACCGACAATTATCTGCGTTGGTATTTTTAATACTCTGCTTGGTATTCTTGATGAGATGTGTTGTGCACACAAGCGTATTGAGGATGCAACCTGCGGACATGATCATTAGGCTTGTCCCTTCCGTTACAGGTGGTTTCGGGAGTACGGTGTTATGAAACATGCCGGAGCCATAGCGCTTGTTGGCGTGGGTGGGTTTCTCGGCTCTGTGGCGCGCTATGTGGTGTCGTTGCTGCTCTCCCCTGTGGCGCCCTGGTTTCCGTTTGCCACCTTGACGGTCAATATCCTTGGCTGTTTTCTGATCGGATTCTTGAGTGAACTGGCAATCTCGACAACCCTTGTTTCTCCCGAAGCAAGGCTTTTTCTGGTTACGGGGTTCTGCGGAGGCTTTACCACCTTTTCCTCCTATATGTTTGAGGATACCGCCCTTCTCAGGGATGGTCAGCTTTTTTATGCAGGGATTTATCTTGCCGGCAGTGTCGCCGGAGGATTTATAGCACTCTATACAGGAACACTTTTTGCTAAACTTTGGACATAACGGAGTCAATTATGGAACTACAGAGTTCAGAAATGCTGCGGATTTTTGTTGGCGAACAGGCTCGGTACGGTCATCGGCCACTCTATGAAGAGATTGTCCGTGAAGCCAGAATACAGGAGATGGATGGCGCCACAGCACTGAAAGGGGTGCTCTCCTACGGTCACGACATGCAGATCAAAAGCTCCAAAATCATGGAATTGGGCACGAACCTTCCCATGGTTATCGAGCTTGTAGACTCTGCCGAGAAGATAGACAGGTTTCTGCCGATACTTGAGCAGATGGTCAGGGATTCCTCAGCACGGGTAATGATTACCAGAGAGCTGGTGCGCACGGGAATTATAGAATAACGAAAAAGGGAAGCCCTGAAGCTTCCCTTTTTTCATTGTTCCGTATCCCGGAGGGTTATTTCCCGGATTCTACAAGAGCATTGTAGTTTGCCTTGATGGTTTTTTCCAGATCGGCGTCGGTGTGCATCGAGCTGATGAACATCGCTTCGAACTGTGACGGTGCGAGGTAAATTCCCTGGTCAAGCATGGAGTGGAAGTATTTGCCGTGTCTTTTTACATCGGCAGTGATTGCTGTCGAATAGTCAACCACCGGAGTTCCGGTAAAGAAGAGGCAGGACATGGAGCCGACACGGTTCTGAACGTAGTTCAGGCCGAGTTTCTTCAGGTTGTTACTAAAGCCCTCTTCGATGATCACGGCTTTTCGTTCGAGTTCCGGATAGGGATTCTCTTCAATCAGGATTTTCAGGGTCGCAAGACCAGCGGTCAGCGCCAGCGGGTTGCCTGAAAGGGTCCCTGCCTGATAGACATCGCCGAGAGGAGCAACACGCTCCATGATCTGGCGTTTGCCGCCGAATGCTCCAACCGGAAGACCGCCGCCGATAATCTTGCCCATGGTGGTCAAGTCAGGCGTGACGCCGTAGAGACTCTGTGCTCCGCCAAGTGCCACGCGGAACCCGCACATCACTTCGTCGAAAATCAGCACAATGCCTTCCTGGTCGCAAAGGGTGCGAAGAGCGGCAAGGAATCCTGGTTTTGCCGGAATAACGCCGGTGTTTCCTGCAACAGGCTCAATGATAATAGCGGCAATATTGCCCTTGTTTTCATTGACCAGCAGTTTTACCGACTCAATATCGTTGTAGGTAGCATTGAGCGTATCCATCGCAGTACCTTTGGTGACGCCGGGGCTGTCGGGAGCACCGAGCGTCAGGGCGCCGGAACCTGCCTTGATGAGGAAACTGTCGCCATGGCCATGGTAACACCCTTCAAATTTGATGATTTTGTCGCGCCCAGTGTAGCCGCGAGCCAGACGAACAGCCGACATGGTGGCTTCGGTACCGCTGTTGACCATGCGCACCATTTCAAGCGAAGGAACAATTTTGCAGAGAAGCTCGGCAATTTCAATTTCCATCTCAATCGGGGTACCAAAACTGGTGCCGATATTTTTCAGGGTATACTCAAGCGCTGCCGTGATTTTGGGGTGCATGCTGCCAAGAATGAACGGTCCCCACGAACCGACATAGTCAAGGTAACTGTTGCCATCAACGTCGGTCATGTATGCGCCCGACCCTTTGGCCATGTACACTGGAGTTCCGCCAACGGATTTGAATGCTCGTACCGGAGAGTTCACGCCGCCGGGAATAAACTTCTTTGCTTTTTCAAAGAGTTCAATTGATTTGGTGAGTTGAGGCATGTCGGACAATGCTGTTTAGGATTAAACAAGAGGTTACAAGAGTAAATAAAAAGTCTGCTCAAGATAGAAATACTCCAGAAGATATAAAACCCCAAAAAAATGCAGCCATCGCTACTGCTGAAGCATTTGCGAGACGATAACAAGGTTTTTGCGAGACCGGAGATGCTCCAGATGCACTCCACAGTACTCATGGAGCAGGTTGCAGAGCATCTCAATATCGTCAGCATTGGCGTGGATGGAGTTCCCGGCTGGATGACGTGTAGCAGCAAGAGTGTTCAATTGCTTGGCAAGGCGCACAGGAATGAGTCGTTTTGTTGCCAGATTATCCCCTGCTGCACCGGGCAGCGCCAGACCGCCGGGATTCATCACAAAATAAAGCTCTGTCAGTTGCATGGCGTTGATGGCAGGCACAAGCTCCGCCCCGCTGAAGACGCATCTCTGCAGTGAGGGCTGAAAGCCAAGCACCGAGACAAAACGCAATAGAAACCAGGCATAAAGCTGCTGAAAATTGACACCGGTACGGTAGAGCTGCTCAAGAGTTCCTGCCAGCAGAGTGAAGAGCGGAAGACTTTTTTCACCGTTTTCCGTACTCTGCCTGACCAGATCAATGATCCGGTAGAGAACAGCAAAACGCTCCATATCCGGTTCGGGAACCATTGGGCTTAAAACAAGGTTTCCATCACTGACCAGTTGAATATCTCGACTGCTTTTTTTGTAGAGGACAAGGTCAAGCACATTACCCGCGCTGAAAAGTCCCGAGAGCTTGTTTTTGGGGTTGCGCGCACCTTTGATGATAACCGACATTTTGCCGAACTCACGGGCGTAGATTGAGCAGATCTTTGATTGGTCACGGTATTTTGTTTCCCGTAAAATGATGGCCCGGGTTTTGACGATCACAGCCTGAACTTTTATATGTTGCGAAATATAATTATATACAAAAACGCCGCACTGTGCGGCAAACTGAATTTTTAAAGAGTAAAGAAATCGATTAATCAAGGAGAAAATAGAGATGCCGACCTATCAGTATCGATGCAATAACTGCGGAAATGAGCTTGAAATAGTCCAGAAAATGAGCGACAATTCTCTGACCATCTGTCCGAAATGTGAAAAAGAGACGTTTGAGCGGGTCATCACTGCCGAAGGCGGATTTGTGCTGAAGGGATCCGGGTTTTATAAAACGGACTATGCCAAGGGTAAACCAGCAGCAGCACCTGCAGCTCCACCCTGTGCCACTGCGGCCTGTTCCGGCGGGACTTCTTGTCCAATGGCAAAATAGGGCACCTCAGCTTAGCAGGAGCTACTAACATATTGGCAGAGCTTATCCTGCTGCCATCGATCAAAGCACGAAACAGCCTTCCTCTCTCAAGGGAGGCTGTTCTGCTTTTTAAACGGATTCTCCTTTTCTCTCCAGGCAAACGTTGAAAGATTGATGCTCTTGTTTCCCCTGAAACTTTCAGGGTACTGTTTCCCCTCCACATTTCCCGTTACCTTCACCCTGCCGAGGATGCCATCCTTGAAAAACATCCGGATCATATCCCCGCTCGAATAGTTGATGCCAGAAGGTTTCTGATTCTCATTGTAGAGGTGATAGAGGCTTTCGGCTTGACTGGTGAGCGTAATTCCTGTTACTTTCGAGTTGTTATTGAGCAAAATCACCATTTTCTTTCCGCTGAACTGGTCATAGACAACCGGAGACAGGGAGAGAGTATCCCGTGCGGCAAAAAAAGCATTGTTATGAACCTGTATTTCGTCAATGTGCTTGCGTTTTCCGCTTCTGTCAGACTCTTTGAGATGCAGCAGAATCGTTTCGCCGCTGATCTGCTGTTCATTGTGCCAGACCAGGACATCATCGTAGAGCCAGATTTGGTTGGTTGCCTTATTAACGACAGCTCTGTGCGACTTGCCGACAAGAGAGTTGTCCTGCATCCGGCCACGCACCTTCCCGCTTAATTCGCCGACCTCTCTCTCTGTGTACCAGACTCCATGTTCACCGTAGATTTCAACCGAATTATCGGTAATGAAGACATTGCCATCCAGCACAATTTTGTTTTCCTGTTCATAATCGGTGGCACGGTCGCATCGCAAGGTTATGGCACCGTCCTGGAATTCCACATTGCCGGTTACCATACGGTAGTTCCCTGTTGCTCTCTGCCCTCCTTCGATGGTATCCGCATGTTGGAGAATAATTTTCTTTTTTTCGGCCCGTAGTGTATTATGGTGCACAACCGGGAGCACAATTGCCTGAAGCAGCGCCATGCAGGCGGTCAACAACATCAACGAAAAAAATTTTTGCATGAATAATAGATAATGATTGGCGGCATCCCGGAGATGGCTTTCCCCTAATGTAACAAAGCTTTGTTTTTACTGTGAAAAAATTACTGTTGACCGCTGGCGGCAAGCCCGCCACCCTTTTGCTTGCCCCCCTTTATGAGGCACTGAAAAAAAACGGGAATTACAAACCGGTAGTGATGCTTGCTGCACCGGAGGGAGTTGAACCAGTCAGTGCTGATCTCGCCGTCCGCTTTGGTCTTGGCGAAGTGAATCATACCATCATGCTTCCAAAAGGTACTCCGGTTGAACAGCTTGCTTCAGTCATGACCGGTGCGGAAAAAATCATGCTGGGCGAACAACCCGACCTTGTTCTGGTCTGCGGCTGCGACAATGCCGCTTTAGGGGCAGCCATTACTGCGGCAAAACTCGGCCTGCCCGTAGCCGCCGTTGATGCCGGGCTGCGGAGCTATGAGCGTTCAGACGCGGATGAGGTCAACCGTGTCGTCATTGATGCCATGGCAGACTTCCACTTTGTCAGCGAACACAGCGGCGAATACAACCTGATCAACGAAGGCGTTGCCGACGAAAAAGTCTTTTTTGCAGGCAACCTTATTGTCGACAGCCTTGTCGGGTTGATGGAGCAGGCAAATGACCAGGACGTCTCAGTGGTTCCAGGCATCAAGCCGAAAAAGTATGCGCTTCTGCTCCTGAACCCGGCGGGCCGGTTCTCCGGGAAGGAAGAGCTTGAAATGATGCGTCGTCTTCTGGCAGAGATTTCCAGTGGCATAACGGTTCTCATGCCGCTCGCTGCAGGACTTGAATCGCTCATGCAGCAGCACGGCATGAGCGATGCCTTCCGCGAAATAGAGGGAGTAAAACTGATCGAAATTCCTACTCACACCTCGCTATTGAAGCTGCTCAGGGATTCCATGCTGCTGCTGACCGACATTGAAGAGATGCAGTCGGAAGCCACCGTCATGAATGTGCCCTGCCTCACCATCATGGAGAGCTCCTTCCGCCCTGCCACCATCGAAATCGGCACCAACGTGCTTGTTGGCCTCGATGAGGATGATATCAAAAGCCGCATCCACGACATTCTGCATCCCGGTTCACATCAACACATCACAAGCCGCTCAAAAATCCCCGAAAAATGGGATGGAGCCGCTGCCGGGCGAATTGTTGCGGTGCTGGATCGGGTGCTTGGAGATTGAGCAACGCCTTGCCATGATTGCTACGCTCTCTCCTATTACTATTATGATAAACTT
>Ga0208377_1000215_pt1 | contig 7817 bp, 8 predicted proteins | sample CryBogmetaGMA4M_FD_184553 | JGI IMG/M metagenome (GOLD analysis project Ga0208377, IMG submission 184553) | Freshwater microbial communities from Crystal Bog, Wisconsin, USA - MA4M (SPAdes) | ecosystem: Environmental > Aquatic > Freshwater > Lake | place: Crystal Bog, Wisconsin, USA | collected... | reverse complement strand
GATCGCCACTTCGGCGGTTGGAGGCGTAGGTGCAGCCGCAGCCCTTTACCCTTTTGTGGACAGTTTTGAGCCTTCCGAGCGCGCTAAAGCCGCTGGAGCAGCTGTTGAAATCGATATTGCTGGTATGCAGCCTGATGAGATGAGAATGGTTGAATGGCGTGGTAAGCCAGTCTGGGTAGTGCGTCGCACCCCCGAGCAGGTTGCAGAATTATCAAAGATTGATGGCGAATTGGCTGACCCTGACTCATTGCGTGATCCAGCTCAATTTACACCTCCTTATGCCCAGAATCAATGGCGCTCTATTAAGCCTGAATACCTCGTAGTAGTCGGTATTTGCACCCATTTAGGCTGTTCTCCAACGCCAAAGTTTGAGGCTGGAGCTCAACCATCCTTGCCAAATACTTGGCCAGGCGGCTTCCTCTGCCCATGTCATGGATCTACATTTGACATGGCAGGCCGCGTATTTAAGAACAAACCAGCCCCAGATAATCTTGAAGTGCCGCCACATATGTATTTGAGCGATACCAAGATTCTGGTAGGCGACGATAAGAAGGCCTAAGGAGAGATAAATGGCATTTCACGAAAAAGAAGTCCCAGCGGACGCTTCTGCAGCTCAGAAGCTGATGGCTTGGGTTGACTCACGGTTACCGGTGACAGAGGCCTTTAAAAGGCATATGAGCGAGTATTACGCTCCTAAGAATTTGAATTTTTTCTATATTTTTGGCGCTTTGGCTATTGTCGTGCTGGCATTGCAGATTGTTACTGGTATTTTCTTGACCATGAATTACAAGCCTGATGCTGCTAAGGCTTTCGATTCAGTTGAGTACATCATGCGCGAAGTACCTTGGGGCTGGTTGATACGCTATATGCACTCTACTGGCGCCTCCATGTTCTTTGTCGTTGTGTACATGCATATGTTCCGTGGCTTGATTTATGGTTCATATCGCAAGCCTCGCGAACTCATTTGGATCTTTGGTTGCGCGATTTTCTTGTGCATGATGGGCGAAGCCTTCTTTGGCTACTTGCTCCCATGGGGCCAAATGTCCTACTGGGGCGCTCAAGTCATCGTGAACTTGTTCTCTGCAATCCCATTGATCGGCCCAGACCTTTCTTTATGGTTGCGTGGCGACTATGTAGTTGGCGATGCCACCTTGAACCGTTTCTTCGCGTTTCATGTGGTCGCAATTCCCTTGGTATTAATTGGTTTGGTGGTAGCCCATATCCTTGCATTGCATGAAGTCGGCTCCAACAATCCAGATGGCGTTGAAATTAAAGACAATTTAGATGCGCAAGGTCATCCAGTTGATGGCATACCATTCCACCCGTATTACAGCGTCCATGACGTCATGTATTTGGGTGGCTTTTTAATGATTTTTGCTTGTATCGTGTTCTTCGCGCCAGAGATGGGCGGCTACTTTATTGAAGCCAATAACTTCATTCCGGCAAATCCATTTCAGACTCCTGCACACATTGCACCAGTTTGGTATTTCACGCCTTTCTACTCAATGTTGCGTGCAACGACCACTAACTTCTTGTTGCCATTGTGGATTTTCTTGGCTGTGATCTTGGCGATGTTTGCTAAGACAGCTAAAGATATCAAGATCAAAGGCGTATGTGTTGCAATCGCATTGGTATTGGCTGGTGGTTTCTACGTGTTAGATGCGAAGTTCTGGGGCGTTGTGATCATGGGCGGTTCAGTTGTGATCATGTTCTTCTTACCTTGGTTGGATCACTCTCCAGTGAAATCAATCCGCTATCGCCCAGATTTCCATAAATATATTTATGGTGTGTTTGTGGTGAGCTTTGTGATCCTGGGTTACCTGGGTATCCAGCCGCCTTCACCATTGTTTGAAAAGGTTTCTCAGATTTGCACTATTTATTATCTGGGCTTCTTCTTGGGAATGCCGTTCTGGAGCAAGCTTGGCACGTTCAAGCCAGTCCCAACACGCGTTACTTTTAAGGCCCATTAATTCACGCCTGAGAAATTGGCAAAGAGAAATTAGGAACTAGTATGAAACGAATTCTGCAAACTTTGATGGGCGTCTGCCAGGCAACAGTCTTGGTTGCTGCCCTGGGTTTTGGTGGTGTCGCTAGCGCGAATGAAGGTGGCCATCCTTTGGATAAAGCCCCGGATCGCGTGAGTAAAAATGCATCCTTACAAAATGGCGCAAAGATCTTTGTTAACTATTGCTTAAATTGTCACGCTGCTGTGAGCATGCGTTACAACCGCTTGCGCGATATTGGTTTGACGGATCAACAGATCAAAGATAACTTGATTTTGAATGGCGCTAAAGTTGGTGATCTGATGACCATCTCCATGACGCCACAAGAAGGTAAAGCATTCTTTGGCAAGAATCCTCCTGACTTATCGGTTGAAGCGCGTGCACGTGGGACAGATTGGCTATACACCTATTTCCGCACCTTCTATAAAGATGACACCACTCAAACTGGCTGGAATAACTTGGTTTATCCAAGCGTAGGTATGCCACACGTTTTATGGCAGTTGCAAGGTGAGCGTGCTGCTAAGTTTGAGGAGCGCAAGGACCCCCATGATGAAGGCCGCATGGAAAAGGTATTTGTTGGCTTTGAGCAGTTAACACCAGGAACTATGAAGCCTCAAGAGTACGACGATAATATCGCCGACTTGGTTGCTTTCTTGTCCTGGATGGCTGAGCCAGTTCAATTAGAGCGTAAGCGTCTTGGCGTTATCGTGCTCTTGTTCTTGGCAATCTTTACTTTGTTGGCTTGGCGTTTGAATAAGGCCTACTGGAAAGATATTCACTAAGATTTGGATGGGGTTTAAGTACCCCGTTTGCTGTACGTTTGTTGTTTTGAAGTAGAAATTTAAGGAAATAAATTTATGATGGTGTTGTACTCGGGTACTAATTGCCCATTCTCGCAACGCTGCCGTCTCGTGCTTTTTGAAAAAGGCATGGACTTTGAGATCCGTGATGTGGACTTGTTTAACAAGCCAGAAGACATCTCGGTGATGAACCCTTATGGCCAAGTTCCCATCTTGGTTGAGCGCGACTTAATTTTGTATGAGTCAAACATCATCAATGAATATATTGACGAGCGTTTTCCTCATCCACAGTTAATGCCGCCTGATCCAGTTGCACGCGCACGCGCACGTCTATTTCTCTTCAATTTTGAGAAAGAATTATTTGTGCACGTTGCAGCATTAGAAAATGAAAAAGGCAAGGCTGCCGAAAAGGTTCATGAAAAGGCTCGTTTAGCTATTCGTGATCGTTTAACTCAACTTGCCCCAATTTTTGTGAAGAACAAATATATGTTGGGCGAAGAGTTTTCAATGTTGGACGTAGCCATTGCGCCATTGTTGTGGCGTCTTGAGCATTACGGTATTGACCTCTCACGCAATGCAGCAGCTTTGCTGAAGTACGCAGAACGTATTTTTAGTAGGCCAGCTTACATTGAGGCATTAACGCCTTCTGAAAAGGTAATGCGCCGCTAAGCGGTCCATTATCCTGGCAGCATGATTTCAAGCATGTCTGACATTCCAAGTAACAAACCCTACCTAATCCGAGCGCTACACCAGTGGTGCTCGGATAATGGTTTTGCGCCTTTCATGGCCGTATTTGTAGACTCAACAGTTGAAGTCCCAATGGAGTTTGTGAAGAATGATGAAATTGTTCTGAATTTATCTATAGAAGCATGCCATCAACTGCAAATTGAGAATGATTACATTAGTTTCCAAGCAAGGTTTGGTGGGGTACCAAGAAAAATATTGGTTCCGATAACCCATGTTTTGGCTATTTATGCCAGAGAGAATGGTCAGGGTATGTCATTCCCGTTTGACTCAAGCTCAATTGAAGAGCAAATTCCTGAAAAGCCTGAGCCCTCAGAAACCAAAAGCGCTAAGCAATCTTTCCTGAAGATTGTGAAATAGGTTAAAATTTCGACGTTGCCCCTTTAGCTCATCTGGTAGAGCAACTGATTTGTAATCAGTAGGTGGTCTGTTCGAGTCGGACAAGGGGCACCAAAAATTCTAAAATGCCTCACTAAATGTGAGGCATTTTGCTATGAGGATCAAGTATGCGAGACCAAGATCAAATTGCGCTAGAGGAAAATAAGAAAACCTGCACCTGGTTTGGGTCGTACGGCATCGTCCCTCACCTGGCAGAGATGATCGGCGCACAAAATATTATAGAAATCGGTGTTGCATATGGATACCATGCAGATTTTTTGTGCACCGTTTTGCCAGCAGTTCATTACGTAGGTGTAGACCCATATCTGGCCAATTATGATCTGAATGATATTTTTTGCCAGGATGTTCAAAAGCTTTTTGGTGTAGAGGATACGCAAAATGCAATGGATCGCTTATTCAAGGCTGTATCTACAAATCTACAGAAGTTTCAGGGTAGAGCCAGATTGATCCGAGAAAAATCTTGGCTAGTTGCCGATCAATTTGAGGATGGTAGCTGCGATCTGGTTTATATCGACGGTGATCATACTTATGAGGGTGTAGTGAAAGATCTAGCTGCCTGGTATCCAAAAGTTAAAAAGGGTGGAATTATTTGTGGGGATGACATTGGCTGGGCCGGAGTTAAGAAAGCTGTAGATGAGTTTTTTATAAAGCTTGGACGGGAATATCAAATCATTTCTAAAAATGGCTTTGAAAATATGCCTGCCTTTTATTTCATTGTTGATTAATTTGAGGTGAAAATGTCTCGCGGAATAATTTCAATTTACTGGGGCGATGAATCTAAGTTGCCTATTGAGCGTCTAAAGGCTTCTGTTAAGAAATTTCATCCGGAATTGCCGCATGAAATTATCAAGGTCGAAGCTCCTGGCGGCGAGGCTAGTAGCCTCAACCAAAAATCTGCCATGCTTGATCTATCTCCATTTGATGAGACACTTTTTCTTGACCTTGATACCGTAGTAATGGGTAGGCTTGATTTTGGATTTGAGAAGGCCGTCACCTTTGGAATGGCACTTGCTATCTGTGAGGCGCCCTGGGGAAAGCGTTACCCCAAAATATTTGTTGGTGATGAAATCGAATACAACACGGGCGTTATCTTTTTTACGAAGAAAGCAAAACCAGTTTTTGATACATGGAAAGATCTAGCTGGCACAATTGATTCGGGAATTATTGCAGTTGGGGACCAGGGTATCTATACAATGCCAGCGAATGATCAAGGCTCTTTTGCTTTGGCGGTGGAGCAAACGGGATTTAATCCTTTTGTTTTGCCCTTAAATTGGAATTTTCGACCACAATGGCACCGTAGTTTTTTTGGGCCCATTAAGATTTGGCATGACTATGGAGATCCTCCTCCATTTTTTGAGGAGTTGAACTCTTATTACTCCAATCAGGATTCCATTATTCAATACCATCAGGGATGATCATTTAAGTGATAAATCTACAAATCATTGCCTCACCCGATTCTCTGAATGGAGCATTGGAGACTTGGTTCATCCAAAACAATCTTTTTAGCGGGGTACCCTATAGTCTCGGAGTCAATCCTGAGCTTCTTGATGAATCCCCAGTGGTGTATTTGGAGTTAAACCAAATTAATATTGACCTCATCCGCCACATTAAATCTTTAGGGAATAAAGTCGTTCTTTATCATATGGGTGGAGAAAGTCTTAATAAGGATATCTCTGCCTATTCAGAATGTGATTTGGTAATACGTAATTACTATTTTCCCAGCATCATCAACTCAACTTATCTTAGCGGCAAAGTAATTTGGGCTCCGAATGGATTTAGGACTGGAGTGGGACCTAGAGATAGCAAGGCTCTCAAGCGAGCATCACAACGTCAATCCCTGGCCGCTTTTTTAGGTTGGATTAATAATGCAGCCTCTTACGGTAATGAGCGCGCTAACTTTGCTGGCCCAGCCGCTGCTTGCGGTGAAAATTTATATGTAATGCCTTCTACTGGTTTTGCGGGCGGCTACAACGTGGGTTTGTACTCTGCAATCATGGAGGACAATATCTTTGCTCCATGCCCCTCTGGCAATAATTCAGAAACAATTCGTCTATATGACGCACTGGAATTGGGCTGCATTCCAATTTCACTTTCCCACGAATTTCTGCTTTCCAAGGATGCGCTAGCATCTATTGGCCCAGTCCCATTTCCAATTCTTGGCTCTTGGGATGAATTACCTCCATTTTTGGAGAGCATGAAGTCTAAAGCTTTATCGAGCCCAGGAGAGATTTTGGAGCTTCAGCAACGCTGCATTAACTGGTGGTCTGATTTTAAGATTGCAATGCAGAAAAAAATCTCTGATCGAATTGGGGCCTTGTAAGTCTATTTACATAGATTTACATTTTTTGTTTCTGGAAGATACAGTAGGGCTATAACTCCAGCTAATCCAAGAAAGATCGTTGGGTACCAAAGCCCAGCAAGTGACCCTCCCCATAATTGATTTAACAAAGTGACAATCAAAGGAAGTAGTCCACCAATCCAGCCGGCAGCAAGATTATGGGGAAGTGTTGCAGCACTATTTCTATTCTTTGCTGGAAAGAGTTCTGCAAGAAAAGCAGTTTGTGGCCCAACAACTAAAGCAAGCACTAGTGATAGTGCGATCAAAATCAATGCGATTGCATATATGCAGTATTGATTGTTGGTTTGGATTAATTCAGCGCCAAAGATTTCCAATGCCCTATATGCTGGCAGAATCAATATTGATCCAAGTAAGAGTCCACCCAGGATGACTGGCTTTCTCCCAACTCTATCCGATATCCATCCCGCAAATACTGTCAGTGGAAATAGGGCTAATGTTGCGCAAATGCTAAGTTGATCAACCAATGCTGCCGGTAGCTTAACCGTGGTTTTAAGGAAAATCGCTGTATAGACTTGAACGCAAAAGAATAGAATAGCGCCGCTTGAAGATACGCAGAAAAATAGCAAGAACATCTTCTTGCGGATCTCAGGATCTTTAAAGTTATTCGCCAGTTGTGACTCCGCCTTTTGGTTCTTACTCAATTCTGTGAAGACTGGTGTTTCCTCTAATGCTCGGCGCGCCTGAAATGCAACCAATAGCAGTGCCAGCGAAACCCAGAACGGCACCCTCCAGCCCCATGCCTGAAATTCTGCAGTCGTTAAGTAGTGCTGCAAGAATGCAATTTGCATGGTTGAGGCCAGAATTCCGAGGGGGCCCATTAATTGTAGGAAGCTCGTTTTAAAACCACGATTCGTATTGCCCGCATGCTCTGTAAGATAAACAGCGCTTCCACCAATTTCCCCGCCGGCAGAAAGCCCTTGCAACAATCTCAGGGTGACTAGCAAAATCGGCGCCCAAACCCCAATCTGTTGATAAGTGGGTAAAAAGCCAACTCCCACAGTGGCAATTCCCATGAGGGTGATGGTGATCATGAATACGGGCTTGCGACCTATCCGATCGCCCATAGAGCCAAAAAACGCAGCACCAATAGGCCTAACTACCATTCCAACGCCAAAAGTCGCTAGGCTAGCTAATAGGCCTGCAGTTGGATCATTTGATGGAAAGAAGAGTGGGCCAAATACCACTGCTAAGGTGGCAAAGGTCAGAAAGTCATACCATTCTAAAAAGGTGCCAAAACATGCGGCAATAGCTACCTTTCGATAGGAATGAGGCTTTTTTATTATTTCTAAGTTATTGATAATATTCAATATTATGTAATTTTAGTAAAAATATGTTGCATAGCAACAAAAAGCTCTTGATTTGTCATATTGCTTCAGTTAAAGTTTCATGGTGCAGTGCAATATTTAAAGTCTTTGATGTCTCTTGTTCTTTAAATCATGCGCTTAATTGACTAGTTGTACCACTTAATTACTGGAGAAATACATGAACCAAGATCAAATCACCGCTAAATTG
>Ga0208377_1000209_pt1 | contig 7935 bp, 7 predicted proteins | sample CryBogmetaGMA4M_FD_184553 | JGI IMG/M metagenome (GOLD analysis project Ga0208377, IMG submission 184553) | Freshwater microbial communities from Crystal Bog, Wisconsin, USA - MA4M (SPAdes) | ecosystem: Environmental > Aquatic > Freshwater > Lake | place: Crystal Bog, Wisconsin, USA | collected... | reverse complement strand
GGAGATGGTGCTGGAGAGCCCCAGGAGGCCGACGCCGGCCACAATGCCCCGGAAGGTGTAGCGGAAGCCAAGGGGGGCCGTAAAGGCCCAGAGGACTGCGGTGACGACGCCGAGGATGGCCCAGACCAGCAGGGTCCCTAGACTCAGGCGCCAGAGGATGAGGCCCCTGGAGGGGTGGGCACGGAAAGATGTCCCCGCCCCGTACTCAGGCAGGCTTCCAGAGGTGAAATCGGGCGGCGCCATACTCGCGTGTTTCGGCCAGGTCCCAGCCAGGCTGAAGTTCCAGCGCAGTCTGGCGGGCGGTTTCGACGACGAGGAGCCCCTCTGGCGAGAGCCAGCCCCTCATAGGCAAGGCCAGCCGGGTCCAGAATTCGGTAGCGAGTTCATAAGGTGGATCCAGGAAGATCACGGCCTGATCCTTGAAGGAATCGGCCTTCAGGCGGCGGACATCCGCCCGGAGTGCCACCACTGGGGTGCCCTTCAGGTTCCGCTCCAGGCAGCCCCAGGCTGGCTCTGCGGACTCCACGCAGGCAACCGGTCCATAGCCTCGGGAGTGGGCCTCCAGCCCCACGGCCCCGGTGCCTGCGCAGAGATCCAGAAAAGGGCCGGTGGGCCAGCGCTGGAGGATGGAGAACAGGGCCTCCCTGGCCCGATCCGCCGTGGGGCGCACCCGGAGGTCCCCCGGGGGGGGAGCCACCAGGCGGCGGCCCTTCAGGGTTCCGGCCACCACCCGCATGAGGTAGGTCAGTAGGCCCAGCGGAGCAGGGTGGCGCCCCAGGTGAACCCGGCGCCAAAGGCCGCCAGAGCCACCAGGTCACCCTTTTCCAGCCGTCCCTGGCCCAGGGCCTGGTGGAGGGCGGTGGGGATGGTGGCGGCCGTCGTGTTGCCGTAGCGGTCGATGTTGACCATCATCCGGGCGGGGTCCAGCTCCAGGCGCCGGGCGGCGGCATCCATGATGCGGATGTTGGCCTGGTGGGGTACGAACAGCTTGAGCTGGTCGCCTGTGAAGCCATTCCGGTCCATGAGGGCCTTGCTGTTGTCGGCCATCTCCCGGACAGCGTTCTTGAAGACCTCGCTCCCGGACTGGTGGATGGTGTGCTGCTTGGCAGCGACGGTCTCAGCTGTGGCAGGGCAGAGGCTGCCCCCGGCGGGCATGTGGAGAAACTCGCCCCCGGAGCCATCCACCCGGTGGTGGAAGTCCAGGATCCCGAGGCCCTCCTCCACGCGCTCAACGATGACGGCACCAGCCCCATCCCCGAAGAGCACCGAGGTGGTCCGGTCCTCCAGGTTAAGGACCGAGGTCATGATGTCGGCCCCGACCACACCGACCCGGCTCACAGCCCCGCCAGCCACCATGGCGGCGGCGGTGGTGAGGGCATAGAGGAACCCGGAGCAGGCGGCGTTGACGTCGTAGCCAAAGGCGCCAGTGGCGCCAATCTTGTTCTGGATGCGGCAGGCGGTGGAGGGGAACTGGGTGTCGGGGGTCACCGTCGCGACGATGATCAGGTCCAGCTCCGAGGCCTTCATGCCTCGATGATCGAGGGCCATCTGCAGGGCGGGTGCTCCCAGGTCGGAGGCGCCAGTACCGGGCTCAGCCCAGCGCCGCTCCCGAATGCCTGTGCGGGTGCGGATCCACTCGTCGTTGGTGTCCATGAACTTGGACAGGTCATCGTTGGTGACCACCCGTTCGGGATAACACTCACCGGTGGCGGTGATTCCGACGGGGGCAGCAAGTCGACGGGTCAAAGTTCCTCCGGGGCGAAACTTTGATCATCGCATAAACGGCAGGCCCCGTCAGGCTTTGGCCCGAAGCTCCCGCAGCAGGCCCAGCAGCCGCTCGGGTTCCAGCTTCCGGCCCCAGCCCTGGCCCTGGGCGATCCGTCCCCCACTCCAGCCCCGGGCCAGCTCCTCTGGCTCGGACTCCCAGGCGTCCTCCGGCAAGGCCACCATGCCCACCACTCGCACCACCGGTAGGCCGAAGCGGCGCAGCACGACCAGCAAGGAGGGTGGCGGCGAGGGACCGTCGCATGCCGGCAGGTCCCTCCAAGCCAGTACCGGGAGGAAGGCCCCATTGTGGAGCACCACACCTTCAATGCCGCGGGAGGCACCGGGCAGGGGCTGGATCGCCATCAGGGGTAGGACCTCCAGCACGTCGGCGGGCGACAGCAGGAGGTGCTGCCCCGCCGCCTCCACCTGGAGCCAGACAGCGGTCTCAGGCATGGGTCAGCCGCCGGGTCTGGGCCAGCCCAGCCAGGTCCAGGGCCTCCCGAGGGTCCAGCACCCACAGGATCCCATCCTCCCGCTGGGCGCCCCCCATGATGCCCGGGACCCGGGCCAGCTCCGGCAGGCTGCGGAGGAGGACGTTCCCCTTGCTCAGCACCTCGTCCACTCCCAGGGCGACCCACTCTGCCCCATCCTGAAGGAGCACAAAGGCGGGGTGGCTCTCGGGGGCCGGTAGGCCGAGGCAGGCCAGCAGCGAGGTCATGGGGACGGCTCGCCCGAGCTCCTGGACGGCCGCCCCACAGGTCAAGGGAAGCCGACCGGCCCGCACCCGCAGGACACTCTCCAGGGGCAAGCCAAAGGTGTGCTGGCCGCAGCGGACCTTCAGGCAGGCCAGCACCACTCGGTGGAGGGGCACCCGGAGGCTGATCAGGCTGCCGAGACCGGCCTCGCTGCTCAGGTGGAGTTCCCCCCCCAGGGCCACCACCTCACTCCGCACCACATCCAGTCCGACCCCGCGCCCGGAGAGCTCCGTGACCTCCTCCCGGGTGGAGAACCCGGGCTCCAGGACGAGGCGCAGGAGGGCCTCCGGCGATGCTGGCGCCTCCCCAAGCAGACCCAGAGCTCGGCCCTTGGCGGCAATGCGGGTCAGGTCAAAGCCCCGGCCATCGTCCTGCAGCTGGAAGCACAGGTGGCGACCCTGCTGAGTGGCCGAGAGGCACAGGGTGCCAGCTTCCGGCTTGCCGGCGGCCCGACGCACCGCCGGCCCTTCCTGGCCATGGTCCAGGGCATTGCGGATGAGGTGCAGGAAGGGCTCTGCCAGCCGGCTCAGGAGGTCCCGCTCCACGGCCAGATCACCGCCGCGGAAGGTGATGGCCAGGGGCTTGCCGCTGTCCCGGGCCAGGCTCTTGGCGAGGGCCTCCAGGCGGCTGAACAGGGTCTCCACCTGGACCATGCGCATCTGGAGGAGGGTGTGCTGGACCTCCATCAGCCCATCCTCCATGCCCGCCAGGAGGGCCAGGGGCGCCTCCGCGGGGCTGGCTTGCCCTGGGCCCAGGAGCTGGCTGGCCTGGCCCCGCAGGTGCTCCACGCTCTGCAGGCGCACCTCCAGGTCATCCACCCACTGCACCGGCAGGCGGAGGAAGGCCACCTCCGGTGGCGCGGCCTCCCGGGAGGCCGGGGCTGGGTCCACTGGCTTGCGGACAGCCGAGGGGACCTGGGCAGGGTCGGCCAGGACGCGACAGGAGCCCAGCTCCCCCGGCGCCAGGCCCAGGGCCTCGAGGTCCAGCTCAGCAGAGGCCGCCAGGACCAGAAAGGCAATGCCGTCCGTGCCCTCTGGGGCCTCCCAGGGGAGGGTGGACAGGATCTCCCCCTGGGCGGCCAGGGCGCCGGACACAGCCCGCAGGCGGGCGTCAAAGTTGGCCAGGTCGAGGTTCAGCAGCAGCCCCCGGATGGTCAGACCCTCCAGCAGCACGGCGGTGGTCCGCAGGCGCTCCTGGGCGCTGAGGGCCTCCCGGGCGGAGGCGGGGAGGTCCAGGAGGGCGCAGAGGTTCGGGGCAGCGCCCTCCAGGGGCAGGGCCAGAGCCTCCAGCTCCCCCATCTCCCGGCGGATGGCCTGCAGGTGATCCGCCGGCTCTGGCCGCCCGCGCTTGACGCCTTCCAGGCCGTCTTCCAGGGCCTGGATGCCGCGCGCCAGCGTCTCCAGAAAGCCGTCCGTGATACTCAAGCGCCCCTGACGCACCAGGTCAGAGAGGTCCTCCAGGCGATGCGCCGCCTGGCTCAGGGCCGGAAACCCCAGCATCCCGGCCATGCCCTTGAGGGTGTGGGTGGCCCGGAAGAGGGCGTTGAGGTGGGCCCTGGCCACATGGGGTGCCTGGGGGCCCTGCAGGTCCCTGAGGGCAGTCCGGGCCTGGGCGAAGAGGTCCTCGCACTCGGTCCAGACAGCGTCGAAGGACTGCTTCAAAGGTGGGCCCCCCCCACTCCCCCATCGGCAGCTCCAGCCAGGGTCTGGAATTCCGCCAACCCGCCCCCTGCCCTACACTGGGGACCATGCGCACCCTGGCCGTCCTCCCATCCCGCTACCAGGCCTCCCGCTTCCCCGGGAAACCCCTCGCCCCCATCGCCGGCCGGCCCATGATCCAGTGGGTCTACGAAGCTGCCCGCCGGGCCGAGGGGGTGGACCGGGTGGTGGTGGCCACGGATGACGAGCGCATCGCGGCTGCCGTCCGCGGCTTTGGCGGCGAGGCCGTCCTGACGGATCCCGCCCTGCCCTCCGGAACCGACCGCACCGCCGCCGCCCTGGAGGCCCTGGGCGAGCCCTTCGACTGTGTGCTGAACATCCAGGGCGACGAGCCCGCCATGCACCCGGGCACCATCGCCGCCGTGGTGGCCCTCATGGTGGCCCAGCCCGACCTGCCCATGGCCACGGCAGCGTGTCCCTTCGTCCATGCCGATGAGCTCTTCAATCCCAATGCCGTCAAGGTGGTGGTGGACGACCGCCAGCGGGCCCTCTACTTCAGCCGCAGCCCCATCCCCTACCTGCGGAACAGCACCATCTTCGAAGCCGACTTCAGGCCCTGGCTGGCCCCGGAGCAGCTGGCCCACTTCCAGCGCCACCTGGGCCTTTATGGCTACCGGCCGGAGGCTCTGCGGGCCTTCACCCGCCTGCCGCCCCACCCGCTGGAGCAGATCGAGATGCTGGAGCAGCTGCGGGCCCTGGCGGCGGGCATGCCCATCGGCGTGGCCCGCACGCCCTACCTGAGCCTGGGGGTGGATGTCCCCGGGGATGTGGCCGCCGCCGAGGCCCTCCTTCGGGAGCGGGGCCTGGCACGGTAGACTTGGGGTCCGGCCGGGCGCACCTGCCTGCCGCAGGAGTCCCCGTGAGCCACCACAAAGTCATCGTGATCGGAACCGGCCCAGCAGGCTACACGGCCGCCCTCTATGCCTCCCGGGCCAACCTCGCCCCCCTGGTGTTCGAGGGGGTGCAGCCTGGTGGCCAGCTGACCATCACCACCGAGGTGGAGAACTACCCCGGCTTCAAGCACGGCATTCCTGGGCCGGCCCTCATGGACGAGATGCGCGAGCAGGTCCTCCGCTTCGGCACCGAGCTCAAGGCCGAGACCGTCCTCAGCGCCAGCCTGGGCGCCCGCCCCTTCGCCCTGACCACAGACAAGGGGGACTACACCTGTGATGCCCTGATCATCGCCACCGGCGCGTCAGCGCGCTGGCTGGGGCTGGGCCGGGACGAGGAGCTCTCCCGCTCCGGCGGTGGCGTCAGCGCCTGCGCCACCTGTGACGGCTTCTTCTACCGCGGCAAGGAGATCGCCGTGGTGGGTGGCGGCGATACCGCAGTGGAGGAGGCCGTGTTCCTCACCAAGTTCGCCAGCAAGGTCCACCTCATCCACCGCCGGGATCGCCTGCGGGCCTCCAAGGCCATGCAGGACCGGGCGCTGGCCAATGAGAAGATCCACCCCATCTGGAACCAGGGTGTGGCGGAGATCCTCACCTCGGTGCTGGAGACCCCCCTGGGGGACAAGATCGAAAAGATCCGGGCCCTCAAGCTCCAGAACACCGTGGACGGCACCCTGTCCGAGCTGCCGGTGGAAGGCCTCTTCGTGGCCATTGGCCACCAGCCCAACACCGGGCTGTTCTCAGGGCAGCTGCCCATGGACGAGACCGGCTACCTCCAGGTGGAGAAGGGCTCCACCCGCACGCCCATCGCCGGTGTCTTCGCCTGCGGCGACGTCCAGGACCACACCTACCGGCAGGCCATCACCGCCGCCGGGAGCGGCTGCATGGCTGCCATCGATGCCGAGCGCTGGCTGGTGAACGAGGGCCTGGCCGAGTAGGGGTCAAAGCATTGAGGCTCCCGGCCGCACCGGGCTGCCTCCCAGCCCCCTTTCGGCCCCCGGGACCAGACCCTGCCATGCTGGACGTTGGAACCACCCACCCATGAACCTCCTCGCCATAACCCAGCATGGCGACCTCGTCCGACGCCTCCGCCTGGCGTTTGAGGAGGCCGGGCACGAGGTGCGCCATATTCAGGATCCCCTGGAGGCCCTGGCCCAGGACGCCTGGACGGAAGTCGATGCCCTGCTGGTGGACACCGGCGGGGACCCCATGGACGGTTTCCGCCTCTGCCGCCTCCTGCGGGGCGAGGCCCGCGTGCTCTTCCGCAACCTGCCCATCTTCCTGGTGACCAGCCAGGAGCCCAGCGAGGCGGACCGCCTGAGCCTGCGCGAGTCCGAAGCAGATGGCTTCCTGGCCGCCAGCAGCACGGTCCAGGAGCTGCGAGAGCTGCTGGGTCCGCTGCTCTCCGAGGGGCCCTCCCAGGACAGTGGCCTGCGCCTGCCGGTGCTGGCCACGGGCCTCCTGGACAGCCAGGCCCAGCAGGCCCAGGCCATCCTGCAGGCCTGCGGCATGGAGGTCCACGCCGCTCCCCGCGGGGAGGCTGTCCAGGTCCAGCAGACCCTGCGGGCCCCTGTTGTCCTCCTGGGCCTGTCCGCCGGTGGTGCAAAGGGGGCTGTGGCGCTCCTCGCCCGGCTCCGGGAAGTGGACCCCGGCATCTACGCCATCCTGGTGGGTCAGGTGAAGGAGGAAGCTGCCCAGGGGGAGCTGCTCCAGGCGGGCGTGGCGGACTGGCTGTCCCTGCCCCTCTCTGCACCGCGCCTGCTCCACGCCTGCCGGAAGGCCATCGAGTGGACCCACGCGCGCCGCATCCAGTCAGAATACCGGACCGCCCTCCACGACCTGCGGGAGCGCAGGAGCACCCTGGAGCGGGAAGCCGCCGCCCTGCGGGACGAGGTGCTCACGGACGCCCTCACGGGGCTCCTCAACCGCCGGGCCTTCGACCAGAACCTGGAGCACGCCCTGCGGCAGTGGGAGCGTCACCGGCGCGGCTTTGTCCTGGTGTTCGCCGATGTGGATCACTTCAAGAAAATCAATGATCGCTACGGACACCCCGTCGGGGATGGCGTCCTGCGCCAGCTCTCCGCCTGCATCCGCAGCGCCCTCCGCAAGTCCGACCTGGCCTTCCGCATCGGCGGCGAGGAGTTCGCCATCCTGCTCTCGGAGACCAGCGTCCGGGCCGGGGAAGCGGTGGCCGAGAAGCTGCGCGCCCGCATCGATGGGGAGCCCATCCAGCTGCCCAGGGGCCAGTCCATCTATCCGACCATGAGCTTCGGTGTCACCGGTCCCGGTGCCCCAACGGCCTCCACCCTGCTCTACCAGGTGGACCAGGCCCTCTATCGGGCCAAGAGCCAGGGCCGAAACCGGGTGGTGGTGGCCCGGGAAGGCGACCACCTGGCTTCCGACCCGCCCGCCTGAGCCGCCCTCAGCGCCGGAAGTCGAAGAGGTCGCCCAGCCCGCGCAGGGTGAGCACCAGGTCGATGCGGTCCTCCCGCCCGGCGGACAGCAGGGGGGAGCTCACGGCGACATGGGTGTACTTCAGGACATAGGCCACACAGGGCTCCACCCAGGCCGCCGCCACCTGGCTGGAGGCAAAGCCCTTGATCCTGAAGTCGTAGTTCGCACTGAACTCCAGGCGCAGCCGATCCTCCAGCAGGCGCTGGATGCCGCCGAACTGCAGACCCTGCTGGCGCACCAGGAAGCGGTTGAGCCCAGTGGAGAAGTAGGCCAGGTTGAAGCGTCCCCCATCCCGGGCCTTGATGTCGACGCTGACGGCGTTGTCCGTGCCACCCGCGGCCAGGTCCGAGG
>Ga0208377_1000207_pt1 | contig 7971 bp, 8 predicted proteins | sample CryBogmetaGMA4M_FD_184553 | JGI IMG/M metagenome (GOLD analysis project Ga0208377, IMG submission 184553) | Freshwater microbial communities from Crystal Bog, Wisconsin, USA - MA4M (SPAdes) | ecosystem: Environmental > Aquatic > Freshwater > Lake | place: Crystal Bog, Wisconsin, USA | collected... | reverse complement strand
AAAGTGATTGAGCTTGCGCCCTCAGTTGCAGAGAGAGCGGGAACGCTCTGGAAGAGCATTAAAAGCAAAAATAAGCGTCTTTCAGTTGATGAGAGCAGTGTGTATACCTCATATACCACAGAGTTGTCGGAGAGTGATCTGCTTAAAGCTCGATTGGAGAGACTGGAAGAGCAAATTCAGGTATCCGCCGGATTGCTTAAAACGTTAGCAGAACAGAATACGTCGCTGGTGCAGCAAATTGAGCTGCATCAAGCTCGTCTCTTTCGTCAATCTCTTATTTTTATTGGAGTTGCGGCTGTATTGGCAGGGTTGATAGTGTATCTCTTTATTCGGTAGTGATTGCCTGATGCTGTGATCCATTCCCTGAAAAAAGGTGAAATTCCGGAATTGGGATCCGGGGAATTCATTGCACTGACGGCGATGATGATGTCGCTGGTCGCCCTCTCAGTCGATACCATGCTGCCCGCTCTCTCGCAGATAGGAAGGGATCTCGGAGTCATCGACAACAACAGTCCACAGCTCATTATCTCCCTGTTTTTTCTCGGAATGGCTTCCGGTCAACTGCTCTACGGCCCGGTTTCGGACAGTACCGGACGCAAACCGGCCATTTATGTTGGTTACGGACTCTTTATAACTGGCTGTCTGTTCTCACTCGTTGCCACGACCCTTCCCGTGATGCTGGCAGGGAGATTCCTTCAGGGTTTCGGCACGGCCGGTCCGCGTATCGTCTCAATTGCAATCGTTCGCGACCGTTACGAAGGGAGCGCCATGGCCCGTGTTATGTCGTTTGTGATGACGGTTTTTATCATCGTCCCCATTATCGCTCCGGCAGTCGGGCAGGCTATGCTGTTTCTTGCCGGATGGCGCGCCATTTTTGCTTTATTTCTCACTCTGGCTTTGCTCTCGCTTGTCTGGTTTGCTCTCCGACAGCCAGAAACCCTGTCGAAGAAAAAAAGAGTCCCGTTCTCGTTTAACCGGATCCTCGGTACCGTGATGATCATTTTCGGCAACCGCAACGCAATGGGCTATACGGTAACCGCCGGTCTTGTCTTCGGCTTTTTTCTCGGCTACCTGAATTCCGCGCAGCAGATTTTCCAGGAAGAATATGCGCTTGGAACTGAGTTTCCTCTCTATTTCGCCTTTCTTGCTCTCTCAATAGGCTGTGCATCACTCTTCAATGCACGGCTGGTGCTCCACCATACCTTGCAATCACTTTCACGACGTGCGCTCATTTCAATCAGCGTACTCTCCGCCGGATTTTCTCTGCTCGCGCTTTGGAGTCACGGTCATCCGCCGCTGTGGACGCTTATGGCATATCTTTTTGCAACGTTTTTTTGCACTGGGATACTCTTTGGCAACCTCAATGCACTGGCCATGAAGTCTCTCGGAAAAATTGCCGGTATCGGAGCCGGTGTTGTTGGTTCGCTGTCAACCTTCATCTCACTCATTGCAGGAACCGCCATCGGTCAGAGCTACAACGGCAGCGTCCTTCCTCTCACGGCAGGTTTTTTCATGCTCAGCCTGGCGTCGCTCGCTGCTATGCGATGGGCGGAAAAATAAACGTTACGCTTTGCGAGCAATTATCCGGCCTCTGCCCACCTTGCCAGTCGCTGAGGCATCGCGCCACAGGGTAATGCCGCGCACTACTTCGTCATACATCTCCTGGCCATAGTTGTCCAGAATCCCTTGACGAAACTCATGCTGCACGTTGTCAAGGTAGAGTTGAATATGTACGGCGAAATCGGGAGAGAGGTCTTCCTTCTCGATTACCGTCAGCCCCGCAGTTTCGGCCAGGGTAGCATAACCATCCAGCGTCTCCATAGATGGAAAAACCATAAACGTATAGAGAGCCTGCCATTCATCGCTGGCCATTGAACCGGTCTCCAGCCAGTCGGTAAATGCAAGGATGCCTCCTGGTTTGAGGACACGGGCACACTCCTCAATAAGCCTTTTTTTATCAGTGATGTAGCACCAGGCATCCTGCCCCCAGACCACATCAAAGGTATTTGCCCGAAAAGGCATGTCGAGAGCGTTTCCCAGTTTGTATTCGACCTTGTTATCCAACCCGGCTTGCCTTGTGCGGGAGATGGCCTCGGCGTGCATCCGTTGGGTTGCATCAAGGCCAGTGACACGGCAGCCATACGTTTGTGCTAAATGACGAGCCGGACCACCAAGCGCACTGCACACATCAAGCAGGTGAATCTCCGCATTGACTCCGGCCTTTTGTGCCAGAATGTTGGTCTCTTGTTCACCGCCGACATGAATTTCTTCGCCCATAAGCATTTCCCAAAGGATACCGCCAGGGCCATTGTAGACTTCATTGACGTTTTCAATCGTGACATCAAGTCTGTTTCCACTCATTTGAACATCTCCTTTTTGAATTGTACGAGTTACGCTTCTTGCTTCTTTTCCCGAATCAACCAGCATTTTGGATCCAGACCATCGGCATCGCCATTGTAATGCCAGGCACTGGCCCGGCATCCCCAGCAATGCGGGTTGCTGATGCAGGTGTTGCATGGGGCGGGCAGGTTACAGACATCGTGCAGATCTCCATGGACGAGGGTGTTACTATGGTTGGCGATGATTTCCCGGAATGGTGTTGAGCGGATATTGTCGACGCCTTCACGGATGACCGAGCAAGGGGTCACGTCACCCATGAAGGTCACCGTTGCCATCGTGCCGCAGTAGAATTTGTCAGTATCCATAGCGCCGATGGTGATATTGTCACCACCGTAATTGATACGGTCGCGCTCAGTATAGACTTGCTGCACTTCCGCGAGATTGGGTTCGAACGCTCTCCACTCGGCTCCCATTCCTGCGGGGTTGAACATGGTCAGGCAGGTGCGGAGACCTTTCTCTTCAAACCACCAGCGCATCGTTTTGATGGCATCTTCGGGGCCTTGCCGGGCGGTGTAGGTGATGCAATTGATCATTTTTTCGGCTGGTTTGCCCAGATCGAGCATATTCGTCACCCCTTCTACAATGGCATCGATGTAGTGATGATTGCCCCCCCTATGGAGTTTCGCGTAGACTTCCGGAGTGATGGAATCGACGTGAACCGAAACAAAGCCGCCCTCGCTCACTTCAAAGACCTGAGCAGCAATCTGCCTGTTTTTCAAGGGCAGGCCACTGGTCCAGACATTGTTGATCATGCCCAGCGACCGGGCATACTGCATCAACTCATACCAGTCAGGCCGGGTGAGCGGGTCGCCTCCCAACCAGTCGATGGCCCGAATTTCCAGCGCTGCCGCATCCCGAAGCACGCTACGAATTTCATCCGAGGTGAGTCCGCGACTCTCATGGGGAGTGGAACCGGCATAACAGTAGATGCACCCCTGATGACAGGCATCTGTCGTTTCAATTTGAAGGGCATACAGCCTTTTCTGCTCAAAGTACCGTTTTTGTTCCTCTTCATGTCCGACGGCCAAACCACCGTAACGATTCAGATGATCGTTGATGCACGCAACCATAAAATTCTCTCCTTATCATGTTCGCGGAAATTTCCCCGGCAATTTAATGAAAAGCTGATTGATCACCGCGCCCCATTTCCTGACTGGAATGCAACCAATACTATCGGATTTAAACACTCTGTATGCTGTTCAGAATCAGTACTGTGAAAGATTGTACAGGTGAAACTGGTTGAGTATCTTACGCCACGATACCAGCGTTGTTGACAGGCAGCCGATCTGATTTATAACTCACAGATTCCCAATGCATATCATCCAGCCGATAAACGAAATAACTCTCATTGCATTCAACCTGATCCAGAACGGGAAACTGGATGCGGCACGGCAATACCTTGACAAAGCTTTTGAACTCAATCCCGCTTATCCGAATATGTATTATGCCTTTGCCTTGCTTGCGGAAGCTGAACATAATTTCAAGGAAGCTTTTGAGATGGCTATTGTTGCGCTTTTCAAAAATCCGGCGAAAGATCTGCTTTATCAGCAATCGCTGAAAACTGCCATGAAGTCGGCCAATGAGATTATTGATGAAGAAGTCGGCGGTGATATTGTCAATGCGTTTGCTTCTACGCTGGAGGAGGAGTGCGGCAAGAAAATTATTATCGAAGAGGATGCTGAACTAAAGACTGCGGCAATCATTGAATTGGCCGAAAACCACGACCGGACTTACCACCTGGTCAAATACAATTCAGAGTTCCCGTCAGTGTATCATCTTATCATGCATGAGCTTACACACCTGCTTTTTGCGGTTCAAGCGCGTCAGGCAGGAAAAAACAAGCTGTTTGTCAGTGACTCCACTCTTTTTGAGGGGTTGAACGGGCAGATGTACAACACGCCGATTGATCTCTCTATCGAGGATTATCTTTTCCAGAACTATCCGGATCTCATGCCTTATCAGTTCCTTTCGCTTCTTGCCCTTATACAGGAGGGAATTCACGCCACTACCGATGAACAAATCCTGACCATTGTACCGCCGACAATCCTTTCGAAATCAAAGATGTTACATTTGGTCAATGCACTTCACTTTCAGAAGCGTTACGGGGTGAACCTTATAGAAGAACACAAGCCAACCACCTCTGAAAAAGAGCATGCAGAAAAATTCTACCGAGAATATGAGGAGTTCCGGGCAAACCACACTTCTGGTGATGAATACGAGCTGCTGCTGAGTTGGGCAAAGCAGTTAAACTTGCAGGACGATTTTGCCATCCAACCAGTAGACAAGAAGAGACCGACTTTCTCCGAGGTGCCTCAGGGGAAAGATATCAACATGGCTGTAACCCGTTTCATGGTCGAAGCGCTTCACTATTTCAAAAACCAGAACGACTCACGGATCAATGACATAGCAATTCAAATAGGCCTGATGTGCGGGAATGGGATAACCCCTGAAGCAGAAGGCTACACCGTCCCGCTTATAGCCGGCAAAACCTTCACCGGTTACCAGGTGCTTGCCTACTATTATGTAAGCTGGGCAAAGGCATTCCCCGAGTACCTGGAGCAACTCCGGCTCCCGTTTAAAAAAGAGTATGATTTTGCTCAAGAAATGGTGGGGATGGGCGGGGCTTGATTCCGGTTGCCGAGGAATTCTATTGTAAGTCCACCTCAATAATATCATCCCACTCCGTCGTATATCGGGCCGACAGCCGCTCCTGATGCGGCTTCCAGCTCTCCGAGTTCTCCGCCGCCAGCCGCACGGCACCGCTTCCATAACGCTGATTAATTGCATCCATCACCTGCATGATCTTGCTCTCCCGCTCATTTTCGGCAGGCTCTTCCTCCGCAAAAAGCGAAAGCGTTGTACTGCATGCCCCTTTCGGCACAATCCCGCTCACCATAACTCCAGCCTTCTTGTAGCTCATACCGGCACGAAAGAGACCATCAAGCATCGTCTGTGCCGCCTTCAGCATCGCAACAGAATCATTCGTTGGACAGGGCAGGGAAGCCGTTCGGGTACCCCAGTACCGTTCAGACAAATCATTGAAAGGACTGGTAGCGATAAAAACGGTAATCAGGGATGCCAGTGAATTTTCTTTTCGGAGCTTCACCGCGCACTTGCCCGCAAACGTCGCCACCGCCTGCTGCAGTTCCTCCTGCAAGATCACGTTGCGGCCAAATGAGCGCGAGGTGCAGATGCTTTGCTGTGCAGGCCTCAGCAGCTCCATCGGCAGGCAGGATTTACCGTTCAGCTCCGCCTGTATTCTGGCACCGACAATATGCAGGTGCTTGCGAACCCAGGCAGCAGGTGCAACCGCCAGGTCAGCGGCGCTCTCAATCCTCCTTGCCTGCAACAGCTTGCTCCACTGCCGCCCGATGCCCCAGATATCCTCAACCCTGGTGCGCTCAAGCGCCTCCTGGATTTCTGCATCGCTCCTGAGCACACAAACGCCCTGATAGTGCGGATTCTTTTTTGCCAGCCGGTTGGCAATCTTGGCAAGCGTTTTTGTGGGCGCCATGCCGACACAGACCGGAATGCCGGTATGCTGGCGCACCGTCCGGCGAATCAGCCGGGCATACTCCGTCAGGTCGAACCGCGCGAAGCTCGTCATATCGAGAAACGCCTCATCAATGGAATAAACTTCAATATCGGGAACAAGGGCAGCAAGCGTCATCATCACCCGCGCCGACATATCGCCATACAGGGCAAAGTTTGTAGAGAAGACCGCCACCTCATGCTTTTTCAGCAGCGGGCGGCACTTGAATTCCGGCATGCCCATCTGTATCCCGAGCGCTTTGGCCTCCTCAGAGCGGGCGATGATGCAGCCATCGTTGTTCGACAGCACAACGACCGGGCGCAAGCGCAGGGCGGGGTTGAACACCCGTTCACACGAGGCATAGAAGTTATTGCAGTCAACAAGGGCAAACATGGGATAAGGTCTCCAGCCGTGTTTATCTCGGTTTATGAATCACATACGCGACCATTCCCCACACCAGAAACTCATTCTCTTCAGTGATTCTGATCGGCTTGAATTCAGCATTGGCTGGCATAAGGTAGACGCCCTCTTCCCGCACTGCCAGACGCTTCACCGTAAACTCGCCGTCAATAAAACAGACCGCAATAGAGCCCTCTTTCGGCTCAAGGGCCTTGTCGATCACCAGTAAGTCGCCATCCTGAATACCAGCATCAACCATGGAATCACCTTTTACCCTGGCATAAAAAGTGGCCGCCGGATGCTTGACCAGCTCCTTGTTCAGGTCAAGGGCAAGATCCAGATACTCTTCAGCCGGAGAGGGGAAGCCAGCAGCGATTGCGGTACCGGCAAGCGGCAACTCAAGCTGCGTTGTGAAGTCCGGGGTAAAAAAGTCAAGCACCGGGCCAGCATGTATCTTTGTGAGTCTCATCGTTTTTCCAGGTTTTCATTACAGGAATATACATTCTGAAGATGAACCCAACCAGCGTCATCAACGACGCTCAGCACTCACTCCTGATACACCGTCGGATCCGGCGAATCGATCATGGGATTGAGACGAACCGCCAGAGAGAAAAGATAGGGGTAATCCTCCTTGAGATGCTGCATATAGAGTACCCATTCCCGGATCAGATGACCGAAAACCCGTTTTATGTCGCCATTGATGTGTTCTTTGTCGCTCGGCGGAATACTATCGAACGACTCCCGGGCCTCGAGCTCTTCGATGGTATGAAACGCTGCCCAGAGAAGGTCAGTAAAATTTTCATGCTCAAGCAGATTCTGGTTTTCCAGCAGGCTCAGCAGGAAACTCCGTTTTCCGGCCATGAACTGCTTCAGGGAGGGGAGTGCGTCACTATCGATGCTGATCCTCTGGTTGCTTTGGCGCAGATAGTCGAGCGCCGCATCAAAATCCTCTTTTTTCCAGGATGCAGTCATACGCATGCGGTTTTTCAGCTCCTCGCTTCCGACCACGTGTGCAGACAACTCCTTCAGCAGGCGGTTGCCGAATTCACTGAAAAAGACGCCGATAACCATGTTCAGTTTTCTCATAACCGACTGGCGCTCCCTTTCCTTGAGCACCCTTTCGAAGAGGAGTGTGACGACGATGATGTAAATGGGCAGGAAGGCGAGATTGCCGAGAAAGCTGGCTGATATCTCCCGCAAGCTGCCGAAAATGCTGAAGTCAATACCATAAAGGGCCAGCGAGATAGCAAAAAGGGCGGAGGCCGTCCACACCTTGTTCATAAACAGTTTTTTAAACATAAACACCTGTTATGTTAACCGGAACCAAACAACCTGAAAAACATCGCATAATAAACAAACAGGCGAAGACATCTCATCGTTCGCTGAGAAAAGAAAACCAGACAACCCGTGTTCCGCTTGTCACGAACAGCGACATCGTTTGAGGATTTACGGGCAAAAAATGCAGAAACGATATTATTGTAATCGGTTCTGGCGTGGGGTTCCTCCCAAAGGGAAGGGAGACGTGGCCTTTATTAGCCACATGATTGAAACAGCGCTTGAAAAAGAGGGTCGCGTTGTCGTGGTTGCCCCTCATGGAGTGCTTTTCAGGGGAGCTGCTGAGGGGCGTATCCGTCAGAAAA
>Ga0208377_1000202_pt1 | contig 8016 bp, 3 predicted proteins | sample CryBogmetaGMA4M_FD_184553 | JGI IMG/M metagenome (GOLD analysis project Ga0208377, IMG submission 184553) | Freshwater microbial communities from Crystal Bog, Wisconsin, USA - MA4M (SPAdes) | ecosystem: Environmental > Aquatic > Freshwater > Lake | place: Crystal Bog, Wisconsin, USA | collected... | reverse complement strand
GGCTCGGAAGTACCTGGCCGAGGGGCAGTTCCCCCCCGGCAGCATGGGGCCCAAGATCGAGAGCGCCCTGGCCTACCTGGATGCCGGGGGCCAGGAGGTGCTCATCACCACCGCCGAGGCCCTGGCCACCGAGGACCCCGCCACCGTCGGCACCCGGATCGTCCAGGGGTGAAGACCGGCTGGTCGGGAAAGTAGGTAGATAATTTTTTATCCATGATAAAAAATTATTGACTCAGTTCTTGAATTTCCTACAATGACTATGGTTTCTTCACGCTCAGGTAATAAAAGAACAAAGCTCGGCAGTGAAAGGGGAGGGAGCCATGGAATTCGCACTCAATGGTCAGCCAGCGACCTGGGGTACTGATCCGGAGCTGTCGGTGCTCACCTACCTGCGGGAAGTGGCGGGCATCCTGAGCCCCAAGGATGGGTGCTCCAGCGAGGGCGTCTGCGGCTGCTGCACCATCCTGGTGGATGGCAAGCCCCGCCTCAGCTGTCGCATGAAGATGAAGGAAGTGGAGGGCAAGAGCCTCACCACCGTGGAGGGCCTCAGCCCTGCAGAGCAGGCGGCCTTCGCCGATGGCTTCGTGGTGAAGGGCGGCGTCCAGTGCGGGTTCTGCACCCCGGGAATCGTCATGAAGGCGGCCGCCCTGGTGCGCAAGAACCCCAACCCCAGCCGCCAGGAGATCACCGACGGGCTCTCTGGGAACATCTGCCGCTGCACGGGCTACAAGAAGGTCGTGGACTCCATCGCCTGCGCCGCCGAGGCCCTGCGGGAGAACAAGGCCGTGGCGTACCCGGGCGGCACCGGCAAGGTGGGCACCCGCCACCCCAAGTACACAGGCCGCGAGGCCGTGCTGGGCCAGCGGGTCTTTGTGGGGGACATGAAGGAACCGGACATGGTCTGGTCAGCGCTGCGCTTCTCGGACCACCCGCGGGCCAAGGTCCTGAAGATCGATATCTCCGAAGCCCTCGCGACGCCCGGCGTCGTCAAGGTGCTCACCGCCAAGGATGTCCCCGCCAAGCGTCAGATGGGCTCCATCACCATGGACTGGCCGGTGCTGGTGGCGGAGGGTGAGACCACCTGCTTCGTGGGGGATGTGCTCGCCACCGTGGCCGCCGAGACCGAGGCCATTGCCCGGGCCGCCGCCGCCAAGGTGAAGGTGGAATACGAGGTGCTGGCGCCGGTCACGGACGTGTTCGAGGCCCTGCAGCCCGGCGCCGAGCAGGTGCATCCGATGTTCCCGGGCAATGTGCTGCACCGGGCCTCGGTGACTGTGGGCGATGCGGAGATGGCCCTGGCCGGCTCGGCCTACCTGACCCGCAACCGCTTCACCACCCAGCGCGTCGAGCACGCCTTCCTGGAGCCCGAGGCCACCCTGGCCCTGCCCTGGCAGAAGGATGGGCAGCCCGGCGTTAAGCTCTATAGCTGCAGCCAGGGTGTCTATGAGGACCGCCACCAGATTGCGCTGCTCCTGGGCCTGCCCAAGGAGCTGGTGAACGTGGTGCAGGTGCAGAATGGCGGCGGCTTTGGCGGCAAGGAGGACATCACCACCCAGAGCCACGTGGCGATGCTGGCCTGGTCCACGGGCCGTCCGGCCATGCTGCGCCTCACCCGCCAGGACTCCCTGCGCATGCACACCAAGCGGCACCCCATCGTCATGGACTACGCCGTGGGCTGCGACAAGGACGGCAACCTGACCGGCATGGTGGTCACCATGCACTCGGACAGCGGCGCCTACTCCAGTGTCGGTCTGGCCGTGATCGAGCGGGCCGTGTCCCACTCTGCGGCTGCCTACTATGTGCCCAACGTGAAGGTGCACGGCACCGCCGTGGTCACCAACAACGCACCCTGCGGAGCCTTCAGGGGCTTCGGCGTGAACCAGTCCAACTTCGCCTTCGAGTCCTGCCTGGATGAGCTCTGCAAGCAGGGCGGCTTCGACCGCTGGCAGTTCCGCTGGGACAACGCCCTCACCGAGGGCCGCACCATCGCCACGGGCCAGACCCTGACCTCGGGCGTGGGTGTCCGCAAGTGTCTGGAGGCCCTCAAGGAACGTTTCTATGCGGCCAAGTGGGCGGGCATCGCCGCCGGCATGAAGAACACCGGCATCGGCTGCGGCCTGGCGGACTTCGGCCATGCCAAGATCATCATCCGCGCCGAGAACCGGGTGGAGCTCCACCACGGCTGGTGCGAGATGGGGCAGGGCAACTTCACCATGGGCGTCCAGTCCCTGGTGGAAGAGACGGGCATCGACCCGGCCTTCATCGAGGTCATCGTGGAGACCAACGAAGAGGCCGAGTCCGGCATGACCACCGGGTCCCGCGGAACCTCGCTGCTGGCCAACTCCGTCATCGCCGCCTGCAAGGACCTGAAGGCCGATCTGGCCGCGGGCAAGAGCCTCTCCGACCTGGTCGGCAAGGAGTACCGGGGCAGCTGGGTCTGCGACTGGACCGTGCCTCCGGGCAAGCCCCCCAAGCCCGGCTACGACGTGATCACCCACTACTCCTTTGGCTATGCGGCCCAGCTCGTCGAGCTGGACGAGACCGGCAAGATCACCCGCATCACCGCCGCCCACGACGCAGGCCGGATCATGAACCCGACCCTCTACGAAGGCCAGATCGAGGGCTCCCTGCACATGGGCCTGGGCTATGCGGTCTCCGAGGAGTTCCCCTACAAGGACGGCCGGCCGGTGTCCCTCAAGATGGCCGACCTGGGCCTCATCAAGGCCAAGGACATGCCCCCCATGGAGATCATCGGCATCGAGGTGCCGGATGCGGTCGGCCCCTATGGCGCCAAGGGCGTGGGTGAGATCGGCCTGGTCCCCACCGCCGGGGCCGTGGCCAACGCCCTCTGCCAGCTCGACGGCATCCGCCGCACGACCCTGCCCCTCAAGGAGATGAAGCTCCTGGGGAAGAAGAACAAAGCCTGAACCCAACCACCCTCATCCCGGCGACCCTCGTCGGATTTCGCTTCCTTCCCCACCACCGGAGTTTCGCCCATGTCCAACCTCGACACCCGCATCGCCGAACTGGCCGCCAAGTACCTGCCCCTCGCTGCCGAAATGCTCAAGGAAGCCATCCGCATCCCCGCTGACTACGTGGAGAAGCCCGTCGACCAGGGGGGCGACCCCTTCTGTGGCACCTCCAACCACGAGTTCCCCCGCATCGACTACCTCCGCAAGAAGATCGTGGCGATCAAGGGCGTGCGGAACGCAGAGGACGCCTACTTCGACGCCTTCGGCAACCTGGTGTGGCGGGTGGAGGATCCCAACGACGGCATCCCCGCCGACCAGAAGAAGGTGATCTACATCGACGGCCACACGGACACCGTGAAGCCCCTGCGGGCCCAGTGGCTCCAGAACACCGGCGGCATCGACTGCTTCGACGGTGTCATCGACGCCACCAAGGTGAACAAGGCCTTCCTCAACAAGGAGCTGGGCTACCTGCCGCCCGAGAGCGAGTGGAACCACCTCATCTTCGGCCGCGGCGCCGCGGATCAGCTGGGTGGCGTGATCTCCGCCGCCATCGCCACCAAGATCATGCTGGAGCTGGAGGCCGAGGGCGCCCTGAAGGGTGTGATCGTGTACTCCTATGCCACGGTCTGCGAGGAGGACAACGATGGTGCGGGCCCCATGTACCTCAACCGCGATGTTTTCCCCACCGCCGCACCCGCCGTGGTGCCCGATGTGGTGATCCTCACGGACAGCTCCGGCTGCTCCAAGAACGGCGCCCTGGGCATCTACCGCGGCCAGCGCGGCCGCATGCAGATCGAGGTCACGGTCAAGGGCAAGTCCTGCCACGGCTCCATGCCCTGGGAAGGCAAGAACCCCCTGGAGTTCGGTGGCGCCATCGTGAAGGAAGCGGCCGACAAGTACGATGCCCGCATCGGCTTCAAGGATGACCCCTTCCTGGGCCACGGCACCCGCACCGCCTCCTGGGCCCGCCTGGACACCCCCAGCGACTGCGCTGTGCCCGAGAAGTTCACCTTCCGCTTCGACCGTCGCCTGACCATCGGCGAGACCCCTGAGCAGTCCTGCGCCGACGTCGAAGCCCTCGATGCCGTGGCCGTGGCCCGCAAGGCTGGTCTCACAGTGGAGATCTCCATCCCCACCTACACGGACGCTTCCTGGAAGGGCTATGTCCTCAACAACCCCCAGGTCTATCTGGGCTGGCTCACCCCCGAGGAGCACCCCGCTGTGCAGGCGGCCGTGAACGCCTACAAGCTGGTCATCTCCCCCAACGTAGACGGCAAGGTGGGCACCGGTGGTGTCCTGACCAAGGAGCCCCGCGTGGACCGCTGGGTCTTCAGCACCGACGGCGTGGGCTACCCCATCCCGACGGACGCCAGCGTCCCCGGCGCCGCTGCCAAGCAGTGGGTGAACAATGGGGTCTACAAGCACCCCGCCATGATCGGCTTCGGCACGGGCATCGAGCAGAACACCCACAAGATTGGCGAGTGCCTGGATGAGCGCGAGCTCCAGCACAGCGCGGCCTTCCTGGCCCGCTACCCCACCGTCTTCGCGGGCACCGTCTAGTCGCCAGCCCCCGAGCCAGTCCTCATTCCCGTTCCCGACCGGAGCACTGCCCCCATGGAAAAAGCCTTCCGCTCCGCCTCGCTCGAGCTGCTCACCACCTGGATCTTCGGTGAGCTGGACCTGGGGGGCGCCGTCCTCGGCATCCCCCGGGAGAACTTTCGGATCCCCAGCCCGAAGCTCGCCCGGGAGATGTTCGGGCACACCGTGGCCGCACCCCTGGGTGTGGCGGCAGGACCCCACACCCAGCTGGCCCAGAACATCGTGGCCAGCTGGCTGTGCGGGGCCCGGTTCATCGAGCTGAAGACCGTCCAGATCCTCGACGAGATCGAGGTGAGCCGGCCCTGCATCGATGCGGCGGACGAGACCTACAACTGCGAGTGGTCCCAGGAGCTCAAGCTCGAGGAGTCCTTCACGGAGTACCTCAACGCCTGGGTACTCATCCATGCCATCGCCCACCGCCTGGGCCTGCCGGATCCCGGCATGCACTTCAGCATGAGCGTGGGCTACAACCTGGAGGGCATCCAGAGCCCCCGGGTGCAGCAGTTCATTGCCGACATGCGCAACGGTGGCGCCGCCCTGGCGGCCGCTATCGAGACCGTGGCCAAGGTCTATCCCGCTGTGCGGGACATCGCCATTCCCACGGAGCTGTCCAACCAGATCACCCTCTCCACCATGCACGGCTGCCCCCCGGCGGAGATCGAGCGCATCGCCCGGTTCCTGCTCACGGACATGGGCATGCACACCTGGGTGAAGCTGAACCCGACCCTGCTCGGACCCGAGCGCCTGCGCGGCCTGCTCAACGACACCCTGGGCTTCGACATCACGGTGCCGGATGAGGCCTTCGGCCACGACCCCAAGTGGGAAGACGCCCTCAGCATGGTGAAGAGCCTCGCCCAGGTGGCCGGCCCGCTGCCCAACGAGTTCGGCCTGAAGCTGTCGAACACCTTGGAGGTGCTCAACCACCGACCCATCTTCCCGGCCAACGAGAAGATGATGTACATGTCCGGCCGGGCCCTGCACCCCCTGACGCTCACCCTGGCCCACCTGGTCACGGAAGAGCTGGGCGGGGTGGTTCCCATCAGCTTCTGTGGCGGCGCCGACGCCCGCAACTTCGCCGACCTCGTGGCGGACGGCCTGGGCCCCGTGACGGTCTGCACGGACCTGCTCAAGCCCGGCGGCTACGCCCGCCTGCAGCAGTACCTGGAGAACCTTGAGCGCGCCATGGACGAGGCCGGGGCCGACAGCCTGGACGCCTTCATCCAGGCCCGCTCCGGTGGCCACGGAGCCCGCTTCAACCTGGCTCGCCACGGCGTCAAGGCCGTGGGCGACGACACCTACTTCCGGCGCATCCGGCCCCTGGACTTCAAGGGCGACAAGCCCCTGGGCCACTTCGACTGCATCGCTGCGCCCTGCGTGGACGCCTGCCCCACCCACCAGAACATCCCGGACTATCTGTGGCTGGTGGCCCACGGCAAGCCCACCGAGGCCATGGAGGTCATCCTCCGCACCAATCCCCAGCCCGGTACCACAGGCAGCGTCTGTGATCACCCCTGCACCGAGCGCTGCGTGCGTAACTTCTACGATGCTCCGCTCGCCATTCGCGAGATCAAGCGCTTCGCCTTCGAGAACGCCGGGCCCCTGCCCGCGGAGCGCCGGGGGGCGCCCCTGGGTGTGAAGGTGGCCATTGTGGGGGCCGGTCCGGCGGGCCTCTCCGCCGCCTACTACCTGGCCAAGGCCGGGTTTGACGTGGCGGTCTTCGAGGCGAAGCAGGAGCTGGGCGGCATGGTGGGCGGGCTGATCCCGGCCTACCGCCTCCCCAAGGCCACCCTGGAGGGCGACCTGGTGCGCCTGCGGGAGCTGGGGGTCGAGATCCGCCTGGGCCAGGTCCTGGGTCGGGACTTCACCCTGGCGGACCTGCGGCGGGATCACGCCCATGTGTTCCTGGCCATCGGGGCTCAGAAGGGCAAGCGCCTGGGCATTCCCGGGGAGGACACGCCGGGCGTCATGGATGCTCTGGACTTCCTCGACAAGGTTCGGGCGGGCACGCCCATGGACCTGGGCCAGCGCATCCTGGTCATCGGTGCCGGCAACTCCGCCATGGACGCCGTGCGCTCCGCCATCCGGCTGGTGCCGGGGGGCGAGGTCACCATCGTCTACCGCCGCACCCGGGCCCAGATGCCCGCCGACCCCGCCGAGGTCCACGACTGCATCGAAGAGGGCATCCTGATCCGCGACCTGTTGGCTCCCGCTTCTGTGGTGGCAGCGGGTGGCAAGGTAGCGGGCCTCGCCTGCACGCAGATGCGCCTGGGCGAGCGGGATGCCTCGGGCCGTCCCCGCCCTGTCCCAGTGGTGGGCAGCGAGGTGGTCGTTCCTGCGGACACCATCATCTCGGCCATCAGCCAGGAGGCCGTCCTGGACTTCCTGGAAGGCCTGGAGGTCAAGCGCAACGGCAGCGGCTACCTGGTGGTGGATCCCAAGACCTGTGAGACCTCGGTGCCCGGCCTCTTTGCTGGCGGCGATGTGGTGCATGGTGCCGCCTCGGTGATCATGGCCATCGCTGACGGTCGGGCCGTGGCTGAGACCATCGGCGCCCGCCACGGTGTGGCGCCCCTGGTCGAGCCTCTGCTCGAGAAGGGCCAGGCGGATGCCGCCCTCATGGAGAAGAAGGCCCGCCTCGTCGGGGCCCAGAAGGTGCCGGTGCTGCCCCTGGCGGATCGTCAGGGCTTCGCCGAGGTGCTCAAGCCCTTCACGGCTGAGGCGGCCGCCAAGGAAGCCGGCCGCTGCCTGGACTGCGATGACCTCTGCAGCCTCTGCGTCACCGTCTGCCCCAACCGGGCCAACCAGGCCTACGGCATCACCCCCCTGCACATGACCCTGCCCCTGTTGGTCCAGCGCCAGGGCTGCCTGGTGGCCGAGGGCGCCCGGGCCTTCACGGTGGCTCAGCCCGTGCAGACCCTCAACATTGCCGACTACTGCAACGACTGCGGCAACTGCGACAGCTTCTGCCCGGCGGCCGGTTCCCCCTACAAGGACAAGCCCCGCTTCTGGATCGACCCCGAGGGCTACCGGGACGCCAAGGGGGATGCCTTCCGTCTGGAGCAGCACCCAGGGGGTCTGCATGTGGAGGCCCGCCTAGCGGGTCGGACCCACCGCCTGGAAGTGAACGGCGCCCGTGCCCGGTACCGCAGCGAGCAGGTGGCCGTGGCGCTGGAGGTTGGGTCCTGGTCCATCGGGGCCTGGGAGGCCGTCACCACCCTGCCGGAGGGGACCGGCGTGGACCTCGTCCCCTGCGCCACCCTGGTGGCCCTCCTGGCGGTGGCTGAGGCCCTGCCGGCCCTGGTCGCAAGGGGAAGGTAAAAAATTTTCCGCTACGGAAAAAATTTATTGACCTATTGGTTTTCTATTTTATTCTTGGGCTGGGAATACTCCGCCAAGTTCATGCAATAGCCCACAACAGCAAGGCGATTGAATGATGGACGTTCGT
>Ga0208377_1000199_pt1 | contig 8062 bp, 7 predicted proteins | sample CryBogmetaGMA4M_FD_184553 | JGI IMG/M metagenome (GOLD analysis project Ga0208377, IMG submission 184553) | Freshwater microbial communities from Crystal Bog, Wisconsin, USA - MA4M (SPAdes) | ecosystem: Environmental > Aquatic > Freshwater > Lake | place: Crystal Bog, Wisconsin, USA | collected... | reverse complement strand
TTTGAAGTTATCGAAAGTCATCTCAACGATAAAGAGAGGGATGTTACCTAAGGTATTTTGCTGTTGACAGATTTATTCGTATAATTGCGTTCTTGATTTGAAAAAGGGTGTGGAATTATCTTTATCTGGAGTGGGGGTTCCCCACTTTTTTGTTTTCTACAAAAGTTCGTATGAGGTGTTCATGCAAGAGCGCATCAGTAATTGTGTTCTCCAGGTTATAGCAGAGTCCGGGGGTACTCGGGGTGAAGGGGTCTATCTTATTGATCTCAAGGTAAAAGGAAAAGCAAGTGGCAGGAAAATAGAGATACTGATGGATGCCGATATTGGCATTCGCATTCATCAGTGCGCTTATCTTAGCAGACGGATCAGGGAAAAGATTGAAGGTGATGATGAACTTTTGGAGTCGATTGGTGAAAATTTTGACTTGATGGTATCCTCTCCTGGTCTTGGTGAACCAATTATTATTTCTCGGCAGTACATAAGACATCTTGGTAAGCTTTTGCAGATCAGCTATATCGATTCTTTTGGTGAACCGGCAGAGTTGCGAGGTCACCTTCTGGAGGTATCTCTTTCTGAGGAGAGTGAGGCTCGGATTGTTATTATGCCGGAAAGAGAAAAAAGAAAAGGGCAGCAGCTAAAAACTGAAGGGATAACACTTTATCTTACTCAGGTCATCCGTGCGGTTCCTGAGGCGGAGTTATAGCAGGTTTATAAGGGGTAGTGGAAATTTTCTTTTACAAAATGTACAATCTAAGAAAGAGATGGTCAAAAAGAAGATAAAAGATGAGGGACAGGACAGGAGGTTGCAGATTGCCAGTGCATTTGGAGAAATTGAGCAGTCTAAAATCTTTCTGGATAAACGCACTGAAAGTGCGGCTGTTAAAATGGACATTGCCGATCTTCTCAAGGATATTATCCAGAAACAGCTCAGAAAGGATTATGATCCTGAAGTTGAATCCAACATTTTCATCAACCCCGAGCGGGGCGATTTTGAGGTCTATATTCTTAAAAAGATTGTCGATGAAGTAGACATTGAAAGTATTGAGATTTCCCTGAAAGAGGTAAGAAAAATCGACGACTCTCTTGAAATAGGTGATTATTATGAGGAAGGCCCGATAAGGCTTGAAGATTATCTTACTCGCAAATCTATACAGATTATCAAACAGTCTGTACAGAAAAAAGTAAGAGATCTTGAACGTCTGGTTGTTTATGAAGAGTGTCTCGAAAAAGTAGGCGAGATAGTTGCCGGGGAAGTTTACCAAATCCGTGCGAATGAGGTTATTTTCACTTACAATACGTCAAAAGATCATCGTGTTGAGCTTGTTTTGCCGAAGTCGGAAATGATGAAAAAGGATAATCCCCGGAGAACTCCGAGGATGAAGCTCTATGTCAAGCGTATCGAAAGAGAGAAAGCTAAAGTGAGGCTTGATGACGGCAGCATGGTTGAGCGGGAAAAAGCTGATGGCGGCATGAAGGTCATTGTGTCGAGGGTAGATGACCGATTTTTATACAAGCTTTTTGAGCATGAGGTTCCGGAAATTCTGGATGGTCTTATTGTCATCAAGGCCATTGCTCGAGTGCCTGGTGAACGGGCCAAGGTTGCCGTCGAATCAACCAGTGCGAGGATTGATCCTGTTGGTGCTACTGTCGGATACCGGGGCAAACGAATCCAGAGTATTGTCAAAGAGCTGAACAACGAAAATATTGATGTCATCTACTACGCAGATGAGCCTCAGATTTATATTTCAAGGGCGATGCAGCCAGCGAAAATAGATCCTTTGACCGTTCATGCTGATATGAAAACCCGGAAAGCAAGGGTGATGCTCAAGCCTGACCAGATCAAATATGCTATCGGGAAAAACGGCAATAATATTCATTTGGCGGAAAAACTTACCGGATATGAGATAGATGTGTATCGGGATGTCATCGATAAATCGACAGAAGATCCTACGGATATTGATATTATCGAGTTTCGTGAAGAGTTTGGTGACGATATGATTTACCAGCTTTTGGATGGCGGTCTTGATACGGCGAAAAAAGTCCTGAAAGCCGGAGTGGATGAGATAGAACTCTCGCTTCTTGGATCGTCAAAAACAGAAGAACAGACTGTTTTTGGTAAAAGTTATAAAAGCAGCGTAAAACCGCGGGAACGAAAAGTGACCGATGATGAAAAACGTTATTGGAAGAAGATTGCTGAAAATATCTATAAAACGGTAAAGGAGCAGTTCACCGAGGCAGATTTGAAGGGCCTTTTTGATGAAGAGACTACAGACACGGAGTCGGATGAATTGACGGCTGATGAATCATGAGCATCGTGCATAGACTGAGCATTGCTAAAGTAGTAAAGAGTTTATAAATCCAGAGGAGGATGTAATGGAGCTTGAGGACATGGAAAAGAAATATCGGATAAGTGATATAGCAAGAGAACTGCAGGTAAGCCCGCAGGAAGTATTACTTTTTGTCAAGCAGGAAGGAGTCCGGGTGGCCTCTACATCCTCTATGGTGAGTGAAGAAATACACGGTTTGATTTTCGGCCATTTCAGCGTTGAAAAGAAAATGGTTGATGAGACGAAAAAAATAAGGGCAGAGAAGGAGAGGCGCTTGTCGAGGCTTGAAGAACAGTCCCGAAAAACCTATGAAAAAGAGCAGCACCTCAGTGAAACTCTCAGTCCACCGCCAGTCCCGGTAACTCCGGTAACTTTTGCAACTCCGCCAGTCCTGGCAACCTTGCCATCTCCGACAATTTTGCCAGTTCCAGCCCCGGTGGTTCTCGAAGATAAAAAAGAGGTTGTTTCTGCAGTCGTCACTGAGGATGTACCAGAATCGCCGTTACCTCTGGAAATCCCTTCTGAGGAATCTCCAGAGGTACCCGAATCACCTGAACCACCCGAATCGCCTGAACGACCCGAATCACCTGAGCTTTTTGCAGAACCAGAAGCGCCTGAGATCATTGAAATTGTCGAATTAGAGCCAATAAAAGAGGAACCTTCGGTCAATGAACATCTGGTTTCTTTTGATGCTCCCCAGATGATGGGTGGCCTTACGGTGCTTGGAACCCTTGATATGCTGGCAGGCAGGAATAAAAAAAACCGGAAAAAGAATTTCCAGGAGCAGGCTGATGCATTGAAAGACGAATTTGAAACAAAGGTTTCAGAGCAACCCCGAGAAGAAGAGAAAGTGGTTGCTGCAAAAAAACCGGTTAAAGCTGCGGTTGAAGCGAAGCCGAAGCCGTTAACCACAGAGAGTTCTTCGATCAAAAAGAAAAAAGGCAAGAAGAAAAAGAAGCCGGAAGTCGATGACAAGGTAATCTCAGCGAATATTCAAAAAACGATCAGCGTTATTGATGACCGCAGCGGGACTGGTTCGCGTCAGAAATTCCGCAAAATGCGCCGAAATGAGCGTGAGCGTGAACATGAGGAAGATGAGGCGTTTCGTGAATCGCAACGGATGATTGTCCGTGTTACCGAGTATGCTTCGCCGCATGAGCTGGCTGAGCTTATGGGAATTACAGCAAAAGAAATTATTCAGAAGTGTTTTGCTCTTGGCAAGTTTGTAACGATCAATCAGCGGCTTGACAAAGAGTCAATTGAGCTGATTGCTCTTGAATTCGGCTTTGAAGCAGAGTTTATTTCAGAAATTGAGGCCACGGCAGTTATTGTTGAGGAGGATGCAGAGGCTGATTTACAGACACGTCCGCCGGTGGTCACAATCATGGGACATGTTGATCATGGCAAGACTTCTCTGCTTGATCATATTCGAAACAGCAAAGTTGTTGCTGGTGAGTCTGGTGGTATTACCCAGCATATCGGCGCTTACGAGGTCACTGTGGATGGTAACAGAAAAATCACTTTTCTTGATACTCCTGGCCATGAAGCATTTACTGCAATGCGGGCAAGGGGTGCACAGGTGACTGATATCGTTATTCTTGTTGTTGCGGCTGATGATAGTGTTATGCCCCAGACAATAGAGGCAATCAATCATGCCAAGGCGGCCGGGGTTCCTATTGTAGTTGCTCTTAATAAAATTGACAAGGTGGAAGCTAATCCCGAGAAGATAAAAACTCAGTTGTCCGAAGCGGGAGTTCTTGTTGAAGAGTGGGGCGGTGTCTATCAGTGTCAGGAAATCTCTGCAAAGAAGGGTATTGGTATTGCGGAACTCATGGAAAAAGTGTTGACCGAAGCTGAAATGCGGGAGCTGAAGGGCAATTATTCAAGGGATATACCAGCAAGTGGCATTATTGTTGAATCAGAGCTTGATAAAGGCAAGGGTGTTATTTCCACAGTTCTTGTGCAACGAGGAATTCTTAAAGTGGGCGATCCTTTTGTTGCAGGCAATACCATGGGCAAGGTTCGTGCCCTTATGGATGAAAGAGGGAAAAGAATCCTTATTGCCAATCCTTCGCAGCCGGTCAGAGTGCTCGGGTTTGAAGATCTTCCGCAATCAGGAGATGCTCTGACCGTTATGGTGACAGACAGGGAGGCGCGCGACCTGGCGCAGAAACGTCAGGTTATTCGACGGGAGCATGATTTCCGCCGTAGCACCCGTGTCAAGCTTGACAGTATTGCCCGCCAGATCAAGGAAGGGCTGATGAAAGAACTGAGCGTCATTATCAAAGCGGATACTGATGGCTCTATTCAGGCGCTGGCAGATGGATTGATGAAAATTCAGAATGATGAGGTCAAGGTACAGATCATTCACCAGGGTGTAGGCCAGATTACTGAAACCGACGTTTTGCTTGCCGCGGCTTCCGATGCCATTATTATAGGGTTCAGGGTGCGTCCTAATGTCAATGCCAAAAAACTTGCCGAAAAGGAAGATCTTGACGTACGCTTTTACAGCGTCATTTACCATGTGCTTGAAGATGTCGAAAAGGCGCTCGAAGGAATGCTCTCTCCTGAACTTCACGAAGAGAGTCTCGGTTCTCTGGAGATACGCCAGATCTTTAAAGTGCCGAAAATTGGCAATGTCGGCGGATGTTATGTGCTGGAGGGCAAGCTTTTCCGGGATTCCAAAGTTCGTCTCCTTCGTGACGGCGTTCAGATCTATGAAGGCCAGCTTGCAGCCCTCAGGCGCTTCAAGGACGATGTCAAGGAGGTTGATGCTGGCTATGAGTGTGGTATGAGCCTCAAGAACTATGACGATATCAAGGTGGGTGATATTGTCGAGGCATATAAAATTGTCGAGAAAAAACGGAAACTTTGAACAGCTTATTGTTGATACATGTCGATACGTACTGAGAGAGTTGCATCGTTACTGCAGCAGGAACTTGGCGCAATTCTTCAAAAGGAGCTTTCCCGTAGCGGTCCGATTATTACCGTCGTCGATGTCAAGGTAACTGTGGACCTGAGCATTGCAAGGATTTATGTTTCTATTATCGGGACTCTTAAAGAGCAGGCCGCAGCAATGGCCACCTTGCAGGATAAAACGAAGAGTATCAGGAAAATTCTTTCATCGAGAATTCGTCACCAGTTCAGGCGTATTCCTGAACTCGAATTTCATGAAGATCACCTCTATGAGCGTGCAAACAGGATTGAGCAGCTTTTGAATGAGGTGAGAAAGGGTTCGATTGAAAACGAGTAACCGATTGCTTTTTTATTAAACAGGTTGCATGGATGAACAGCGTAACAGGGAACCGCTTCCTGATGAAGGCGATTTTCTCCTGATTGACAAGCCACTCGACTGGACGTCGTTTGATGTTGTGGCTAAAATCAGGAATACCTATAAGCAGGCTGGTTTGAAGCGCAAGGTAGGTCATTGCGGAACGCTTGATCCGAAAGCAACCGGACTGCTTATTCTGGCTACTGGTCGGAAAACCAAAGAAATCTCCGGTCTTGAAGTGCTGGACAAGGTCTATGATGGAGCAATAAAGCTCGGCGTTATGACTGAAAGCCATGATTGTGAAACTTCAGAATACGGTCACTGCAGTACGGCTCATCTGACGGAGAAGACGATCCGGTCGGTTGCTGCCGGATTTATCGGTGTGCACCAGCAGCAGCCTCCGATGCATTCTGCTGCATGGCATAATGGAAAACGCCTCTACGAACATGCACGCAAGGGAGTGGTGATTGAAGAACGAAAAGCAAAAGAGATTGTTATTCATCGCTTTGAGATTACTCATATTGAACTTCCTTTGGTTTATTTTGTTCTGCATGTTTCCAAGGGGGCTTATATCAGGGTTATAGCGCATGAGTTCGGTGCGGCTCTTGGTGTCGGGGGCTATCTGGCATCTCTCAGGAGAGTTTCCATAGGCACATGGCAACTCAGTTCGTCAAGGACAGTATCCGAGACCATTGATCTCATTTTGCAGCAGCCATCAAGGAGAGCTCCGGGTGATGGAAGATAAAAGGAAAAGTATGCGTATTGTTGAATACGATAATAACCATGTCTACAGCTACGGTTCTTCCTCTCCTGTTGAGTTTTTACCGAAGCCCTCAGTAGTGACAGTCGGTTCATACGACGGTGTTCATAAAGGGCACAGGATGATTATAGCCAGGATGGTTGCTGTTGCTGAAAGCCGCCGTTTGAGAAGCGTTGTTGTTACTTTTGAGCCGCATCCAAGAAGGGTGCTCAAAGAAGCATTTTCCGCTCCACCCGGACTGTTGACCACCCTTGATGAAAAAATTGATCTTCTTGACGGCGAAGGCGTTGATCTTCTTTTTGTCGTACGTTTTACTGCTGATTTTGCCGCACGAAGTTCGGACGATTTTATCAGAAATGTGCTGGTCAGACTGCTTGGCGCACAAAGCGTCATTGTGGGGTATGACCATGCGTTTGGACGCGACAGGAGCGGAGGCTGCCACACGCTTGAAACTCTTGGACGTGAGCTTGATTTTGATGTAGAGGTTGTTGACGAGGTGCTGATTGGTAATGAACATTTTTCAAGTACCCGGATAAGAACTCTCCTTGAACAGGGCAAGATTGAAGAGGCGAATGAATTTCTCGGTTCGCCCTATTTGATTACCGGAACCGTTGCTCATGGTGACAAGCGCGGACGGGATATTGGATTTCCAACAGTGAACCTGAAATTGTCCGATCCAAATAAACTGCTGCCTCGTGCCGGGGTTTATCTGGCTCGAACGGTTGTGAATGGAGAGCACTTTTTAGCTATGATGAATATTGGTGTTCGACCAACGGTCTCTACTGAAGGGATTAAGACGGTTGAGGCCCACCTGACAGGATATACCGGTACTCTTTATGGGTCTCTTATCAGGTTTAGTCTGCTCAAATTTATCAGGGAGGAAAAGAAGTTTTTGACTCTTGAAGAGCTGAAAATCCAGCTTGAAAAAGACAAAAAAACGGTAGAGATGTATTGTTAATAATATTATATTCAAGGTCAACCGATTTAACATAACAAACGAAGAGATATGAGCCTGACAAAAGAATATAAAGCGGAAGTTATCAAGCAGTTTGGCGCTTCAGAAAAGAATACGGGAAAGTCCGAGGTGCAGGTGGCATTGTACACCCGCAGAATCAGTGATCTTACCGGCCATTTACAGTTGCATCAGAAGGATAAGCATTCCCGTCGTGGATTACTTATGCTGGTTGCAAAGCGTAAAAAAATGTTGAATTACATTAAAAACGTTGATATTGATCGTTATCGTAAGGTGATTGGTGAACTTGATCTTCGTAAATAAGAAGAGTCAATCCGAGTGTTTATTGCATGATTTCTGCAGGGTTACGCCCTGCAGGTTATCTTTTTAACAAAGAACGCACCAGGGAAAGCTATGTTGGAAAGTATGACCGGATATGGCAGCGCAGAGTCCGTCGGAAGTGGTGTGAGGACTTTGGTAGAGTTGCGGTCAGTGAACAACCGGTTCGCAGAAATCAGTGTCAAACTTCCCCGTCAGTTACTCTCTTTTGAACTTGAAGTAAGGGAGATGATCCGTGCACATTTTCAGAGGGGGAAAATCTCTGCTTTTATTCAGATTCAGAGTGACGAAGATCAGGCTGTTTCAGTAAGCGTTAATTCTGTCAAAGTTAAAGCCTATAAAGAGCTGCTCGACACTCTCAAGAGGGAATCTTCTCTTGATACACCCATTCTTCTTGAGCATATCCTCAGATT
>Ga0208377_1000197_pt1 | contig 8067 bp, 7 predicted proteins | sample CryBogmetaGMA4M_FD_184553 | JGI IMG/M metagenome (GOLD analysis project Ga0208377, IMG submission 184553) | Freshwater microbial communities from Crystal Bog, Wisconsin, USA - MA4M (SPAdes) | ecosystem: Environmental > Aquatic > Freshwater > Lake | place: Crystal Bog, Wisconsin, USA | collected... | reverse complement strand
GGGCAGGGCGGGGCCCGGGGCGAAGGTCCCGGTGCCGCGATCGAAGAGCAGGAGCAGCGGCGGCAGCACCAGGAAGGTGGCGACCAGGCAGGCCAGCAGGCCCAGGCCTGTGGTGAGGCCCAGGTCCCGGATGCCGGGGAAGGGGGCGAAGGCCAGGGCCAGGAAGGCCATGGCCGTGGCCAAGGCGCCGGCCACCACGCCGGGGCCGGTACCCAAGAGGGCAGCACGCAGGGCCAGACCCCGGTCCCGGCCCGCCCGGCGCTCGTCCCGGTAGCGGCTGAAGAGGAGGATGCCCACATCGTCGCCCACGCCCAGGAGCACGGCACCAAAGCCTGCGGCCATGAGGTTCACCCGGCCCAGCACCCAGCCCGTGAGGCCCAGGGCCCAGAACATGCCCACCAGAAGTGGCACCATGACGAAGCCGTAGCCTGCCAGGGTGCGGAACCCCAGCCAGTAGACCAGACCCACCAGCAGGAAGCTCAGGCCCAGGCTCTGCAGGACCTCCAGGGTGAGGCGGTGGGACTCCCAGGCGGTGATGGCGTGGGCGCCGGTCACCTGGAGGGCAAAGGCCCGGTCCGGGCCCGGGGCCAGGGCGGCGGCGGCCTCCGGGAGACCGACCTTCTCCGGCAGAAGCCCCTTGGCGCCCCGGCCCAGCCACAGCAGGGCCCGGGTGGTGGCCTTGGCATCCGTGGGCGGGAAGGCCGCCACCAGGGGCAGCAGGACGAAGCGCCCGTCCTTGGTCTCCATGTAGCCCGCCCGGAGCCGGAGGGTGAAGGCCCGGTTCAGCTCCCGGGCCTTGGCCATGCCCTCATGGTCCTGGGGGGCCAGGTCCCGCAGGCCCAGGGGGTCCAGGCGCGCCAGGCCCGCCGCCAGGGGGTCCGGCGAAGCCAGGGCCCGGGCGGTGACCTGTAACTGGCGCTGGAGGGCCGCTGGGTCCGTGAGGGGGGCCAGTCGGTCCCCCAGCCAGGCCGGGGCCAGGGTGTAGAGGGTCTGGGTGGTGAGGCGTCCCACGGCGGGGTCGCCCTCGGCGATGGCACCCAGCGCCAGGAGGGCTGGCCAGGGGCTCACCCCGGCGGTGTCCGCCATGGGCTCAGAGAGGCGGCCTTCGGCGGCCAGGCCGTTGAAGGGCAGGCCACTGTCGGTCTGCAGGCGATCCAGGAGCCCTTCGACCCAGGCCCGCCGCGCCTCCAGGTCCCCCTCACTGCCCTCGGCCACCAGCCAGACCAGCTCCTGGTGGCCCACCCCGGCTTCGAGGTTGGCGCGCACCACAGGGTGGTCCGCCGGCAGCAGGCTCATGAGGTCCAGGGCCCGCTCCACCCGCAGAGTGCCCCAGCCCAGGAGCAGGGTCAGGCCCCCCACCAGGAGCCAGAGTCCCCAGGAGCGGGCCAGATGGATCCGGAGCAGGCCGCGAAGCAGGGCTTTCATCGCTCCACGCGGTCAATCCATGGCTTGAGGGCGGGCACCATCTCCACCCGCTCGGCGCCCCGCAGGCGCTCCAGCAGGCTGCTGTCATCCAGGCGGGCCAGGGGGTGGCCCTCCCGGCGCTCCAGGGTCTCGGGCGGGGCCGCCGCCGTCAGGATGGTGGGCAGCTCGGCGCTGTAGCGGTGGTCCAGCAGCTGGGCCAGGGCGGCGGCCACGCGGATGTCGGAGTCCATGCGGTCCCAGTCATCCAGCACCAGCAGGGCCGGAGTCTGGAGGGGCTCGATCAGGTCGCGCACGCTCTGGAAGGCCTGGTTCTGGTAGCTGCGCACATCGTAGTAGGCGTCCTTGATGGCCTGGCTGAGGGTGCGCACCGACACGAAGCTCCCGCTCCGACTCGTGCGCTCCACCCAGCCCCGGAGGGCGGCGGCGGCCAGGGTGCTGCGGCCGCTCTGGGCGGGCCCGTGGATCCACCACAGCTCCCAGCCTCTTCGGAACTTGAACTTGCCGCTGGTGGCCCACTGGGCCAGACCCTCGGCGCCGGCGGGCCGGATGCCGTGCTCGGGGCGCTTGCGCAGGGCGGCCAGGAGCTTGGTCAGCTCCTCCCGGCCTTCCAGCTCGCCCACCTCGTCCACCGGGCGGGCCAGCAGGTCTTCCAGGTCTCCCACCCGATCCAGCAGGGTGCGGGCGTTGCTGGCCTGCACGTTGTTCCACCACTTCCAGAAGCGGGTGAAGTCGGCCTCGCGGTAGCGCTGGGGCAGGCCCAGGGTGTCGGCGTCCGGGGCCACCTCCGCCGTGCAGCCGCAGATCCGCACGGGCTTGCGCGGATCGGAATCAAAGATGAGGCCTTCGCCCTGACAGCGGGGACAGTCCGGCTTTCCCTTCATGACTCGTCACTCCCCCGCAGAAATCCCCCCAGGATATCCTTGCGGCGCTCCCGGATGCGGGCCAGGGCCCGCTCTTCCAGCTGCCGCACGCGCTCCCGGGAGATGGAGGGCTTGAACTGCTTCCCGATCTGCTCAAGGGTCATGGGGTCCTCGCCCCCCAGACCGAAGTGCAGGGTGATGATCCGACGCTCCTTCTCCGTGAGGGTGGCCAGGCTGTACTCGATCTGCTCCAGGAAGGACTCCTGGTCCATGGTGTGCATGGCCGAGGGCTCCACCATCTGCTCCAGGCTGTCGCCCACTGTGAGGTCGGAGTCGCCCAGGCCCTGCTCGGTGGACACGGTGGAGGTGGTCTGCTGGAGCAGCTGCAGGCGCTCCACCTCTTCGACAGGCATGCCCGATGCTTCGGCAATCTCCTGCAGCAGGGGCGTCCGGCCCAGGTTCTGGCTGAGCTTCTGGGTGATGCGGTTGAGCTGCACCAGGTGCCCCGCCACCTTCTGGGGCAGACGGATCTTATTGCCGTGCTCCGCAAGGGCGTGGAAGATCGCCTGCCGCACCCACCACGAGGCGTAGGTGAGGAACTTGTTCAGGCGCTCTGGGTCGAAGCGCTTGGCGGCCTCGATGAGGCCCAGGTTGCCCTCGCTGATGAGGTCCAGAAGGTCCAGGCCCATGCCCTCGAACTTGCGGGCCTCCTTGACCACGAAGCGGAGGTTGCCCTCCACCAACCGGCGCAGGCCCTCGGGGTTCCGGTCGTTCTGCCACAAGCGCCCATTGATCCGCTCTTCCTCGGCGGTGAGCAGAGGCAGGTGCCGGATCGAGTCGAAGTACTTGTCGAGCGAACGCTCTTCGAGATGCCGGATGGGCACGAAACTCCCAGGTCGTGGGTTCAGCATAGCAAGGCCCCCGCGCAATGGGGGGGGTGTCCAGACTTTATAACGACTGTGCCACCAAGGGCAGGTCTCAGCGCTTCCGCAGCCCCTGCGGGGCCAGCTTCACCAGGCCTGTGGAAGAGACGGGGCGCGGCACATCCCGGAGGCCGGCGGTCTCCATGATCCGCACCAGACCCTCCATGTCCTCCTGCATGCGGTTCAGGCGGTCCCGCAGACCCAGCACCACTTCCACGCCCGCCAGGTTGACGCCCAGGTCCCGGGTCAGGTTCAGGATGAACTCCAGACGCTCCAGGTCCTCGTCGCTGTAGAGGCGGGTCTTGCCCTCGGTGCGACTGGGGGCGAGGAGGCCCTCCCGCTCATAGAGGCGGAGGGTCTGCGGGTGGACGCCATAGCGCACGGACACCACGCCGATCATGTAGGCCCCCATGCGGGGATCCCTCGTATTAGCCATGCGAACCCCGCTGCTTGTGCCATTCCTCGTCGTTCAGCTCACCCAACTCCCGCATCAGGGCCTTGCTCTTCTCGTCGCGCAGCGTGGGAGTCACCACCTTGAACTCGACGATGACATCCCCCCGCTGGCCGTTGGTCTTGGGGATGGGCATCCCCTCACCCTTGAGGCGGTGCTTGGCCCCCGACTGGGTGGCCGGTGGGATCTTGATGGTGCGCTCCCCATCGGGGGTGGGCACCGGCACCTTGGCGCCCAGGGCGGCCTCACTGAAGCTGATCTCGATCAGGACGTTGAGGTTGGCGCCCTTGCGGGTGAAGCGCTTGTCCGGCTCCATGCTGATCTGGAGGAAGAGGTCCCCGGGACCGCCGCCGCGCCGACCCGCCTCACCCTTGCCGGCCACCTTCAGGCGACCACCGTCATCCACGCCGGCCGGAATGCCGATGTTCACCGTGTCCTGGCGGGCGTGGCGGCCGGCCCCCTTGCAGTCGGGACAGGGCGGGGTCCGGGACCCCTTGCCCCCACAGTCCGGGCAGACCCGGCCAAAGGAGAGGAACCCGGTGCCACCCCCCACCCGACCCTTGCCTTGGCAGCCCTGGCAGGTCTCGGCCCTGCGGCCCACCTCACCAGTGCCGCGACAGGAGAGACAGGGCTCGGAGCGGTTGATCCGCAGGTTCAGGCGCGTGCCCTCATAGGCCTCACGGAAGCCCAGGCGCACACTGTGGACCAGGTCCTCGCCCCGCTCGGGTCCGTGCCGGGAGGAGCGGCCGCCGATGCCCGAGAACAGGTCCTCGAAGGAGAAGCTCCCCTCCTGTTGAAACCCAGGTGGCCCCTGGGCCCCCGGACCCGCCGGATCCCCATAGCTGTCGTAGTTGCGCCGCTTCTCGGGGTCCGACAGCACATCGTTGGCTTCGGAGAGCTTCTTGAACTCGGCCTCAGCCTTGGCATCGCCGGGGTTCAGGTCCGGGTGGTGCTTGCGCGCCAGCTTGCGGTAGGCCTTCTTGATGTCCTCATCCGAGGCGCCGCGCGGCACCCCCAGGATTTTGTAGTAGTCAGGATGAGCCATGGGTTTAGTCTAATGCACTCAGATTTGTTGTAGACAAAAAAAGGGGCGCCCAAAAGCGCCCCTTTTTTTGATGGCAAACCTAACTGACTACTTCTGCATCAATCACGTTGTCATCGGCCTTCTTCTCGCCACCGGGGTGGGCACCGGGGGCGGCACCGCCGTCGGCGGGGGGGTCCTGCTTGTAGAGACTCTCCGCCAGCTTGTGGCTCTTGGCAGTGAGGACCTCCAGGGCCTTCTTGATGCGCTCGGCCTCCAGGCTGGCGAGGGCGGCCTTGGCCTCGACGATGGCCTCCTCGGCCTCCTTCTTGTCGGCTTCCGGCAGCTTCTCGCCGTTCTCCTTCAGGAGCTTCTCCACCTGGTAGACCATCTGGTCCAGGTGGTTCTTCTCCTCCAGGAGGGCCTTGCGGGCCTCGTCTTCGGACTTGTGGGCCTCGGCATCCCGCACCTTGGCCTCGATGTCGTCCTTGGACAGGCCGGTGCTCCCGGTGAGGGTGATGCTGGCGTCCTTGCCCGTGCCCTTGTCCTTGGCGGTGACGTGCACGATGCCGTTGGCGTCGATGTCGAAGGTGACCTCGATCTGGGGCATGCCGCGGGGTGCCGGGGCGATGTCACCCAGGTGGAACTGGCCCAGCAGCTTGTTGCCCTCGACCACAGGGCGCTCGCCCTGGAACACCTCGATGTCCACGCCGGGCTGGTTGTCCACGGCGGTGGTGTAGATCTCGGAGCGCTTGGTGGGGATGGTGGTGTTGCGGGGGATGATGACGCTCATCTGGCCGCCGTTGGCATTGATGCCCAGGCTGAGGGGGGTCACGTCGAGGAGTAGCACGCCCTTCACGTCGCCCGCCAGCACGCCCGCCTGGACGGCGGCGCCCAGGGCCACCACCTCGTCGGGGTTCACGGACTTGTTGGGCTCCCGGCCGAAGATCTTCTTCACCAGCTCCTGCACCATGGGGATGCGGGTGGAGCCGCCCACCAGCACCACTTCCTCGATCTCGTGGTGGGCCAGCTTGGCGTCCTTCACCGCGTTCTCGCAGGGGCCGCGCAGCTTCTGGATGATGGGGTCGATCATCAGCTCGAACTTGGCCCGGCTGAGGGTCTGGTTGACGTGCTTGGGGCCGCTGGCATCGGCGGTGATGTAGGGCAGGCTGATGTCGGTCTGGGTGGTGCTGGACAGCTCGATCTTGGCCTTCTCGGCAGCCTCCTTCAGGCGCTGCATGGCGTCCGCCTGCTTGCGCAGGTCGATGCCCTCAGCCTTGAAGAACTCGTCGGCCAGCCAGTCGATGACGGCCTGGTCCACGTTGTCGCCACCCAGGTGGGTGTCGCCGTTGGTGGACTTCACCTCGACCACGCCCTCGCTGACTTCCAGGATGCTGATGTCAAAGGTGCCGCCGCCGAAGTCGAAGACGGCGATGGTGCCGTCCTTCTTCTTGTCCATGCCATAGGCCAGGGCCGCAGCGGTGGGCTCATTGACGATGCGCTTCACGTCCAGGCCGGCGATGGCACCGGCGTCCTTGGTGGCCTGGCGCTGGGCATCGTTGAAGTAGGCGGGCACCGTGATCACGGCGCCCGTGACCTTCTCGCCCAGGTAGGCCTCGGCGGCCTCCTTCATGCGGCCCAGGATGACGGCGCTGATCTCTTCAGGGCTGAGCTTCTTGCCGATCACGTCCACCACGCAGCCGCCCTTTTCAGAGCGCTCCACGGTGTAGGGCACCAGCTTCTGCTCCTTTTCGGAGTCGGCGAAGGGCAGGCCCATGAACCGCTTGATGGAGTAGATGGTGCTCTTGGGCTGGGCGACGGCCTGGCGCTTGGCGGAAGCGCCCACCAGCCGCTCGCTGGTCTTGGGGTTGTAGCCCACCACGGACGGGGTGGTGTCGGCACCCTCGGGGTTGGGGATGACCTTGGGGATGCCGCCCTCCATGACCGCCACACAGCTGTTGGTGGTGCCGAGATCGATGCCAATGATTCTGCTCATGGGATTCCTCCTGTTCTCAGTGAGTATAGAGGAAGGAACCGGCTCGTCAAGCACATCTTCTAAATTACACTCATATTTTCTTCTTTGTTCACATCCAGTTCTGATTGGATATGCTGATACCCATGGTCCTCCGTCCCTGCCCCACCTGCCGCACCCCCACCTCCTGGGAGGGGAATGCCTTCAAGCCCTTCTGCTCGGAGCGCTGCCGCATTCAGGATCTGGGTGCCTGGTCCAGCGAGAGCTATCGCATCCCCGAGAAGCCCCAGGAAGAGGGTGGCGAAGGCTGGAGCGGCGAGGTCGAGGGCGGCTAGGCCCTAGAACAGCCAGAGGTGCTCGGCGGGGATCTCCACCAGGCGCTCCCCGGGGGGCAGGGCCACTGGTCCATAGCCCCGCAGGGTGGTGCCCCCCAGGTCGAAGAGGTACTCCCAGGCATGGCCCAGGTAGACCGAGGCCCGGAGCGGGATGCGCAAGACGTTCGGCCCCGGGGCGTCCACCAGGCGGATCTTCTCCAGGCGGATGACGCCGGTCGCAGCCTCACCGGCCCCGCGTGGCGTGCGCAGGCGCCCCTGGAGGGACCAGCCCTCCCCTTCGAGCTGGGCCTGGGCACCGCTCACACTCCCAAGGCGGCCAGTCAGTGCATTGTTGGCCCCCATGAACTCGGCGACAAAGAGGCTGTCGGGCTCTCCATAGAGCTGCTGGGGTGTGCCCGCCTGCTCGATCAAGCCTTCCCGCAGCAGCACCACCTGGTCCGCCATGGCCATGGCCTCGGCCTGGTCGTGGGTGACGCAGACCGCCGACAGGTCGAGGTCGATGATCAGCTGCCGCAGCCAGATGCGGGCCTCCTCCCGGAGCTTGGCGTCCAGGTTGGAGAGGGGCTCATCCAGCAGGATCACCCGGGGCTTGTAGACCAGGGACCGGGCCAGAGCCACCCGCTGCTGCTGGCCACCGGAGAGCTGATGGGGGTGGCGCTGCCCCAGGTCACCCAGGCCCAGGTCCGTCAGCACCTCGGCCACCCGGGTCTGGATCTCGTCTGCAGGCACCTTCCGCAGCTTCAGCCCATAGGCCACGTTCTGGAAGACCGTGCGGTGGGGCCACAGGGCGTAGGACTGGAAGACGAAGCCGAGGCTGCGCTTCTCGGCAGGAACATCCACCTTGGCGGCCCCATCGAACACGGTCTGGTCGCCGATGCGGATGGCCCCCTGGCCTGGCAGCTCCAGGCCGGCGATGGCCCGCAGCAGGGTGGTCTTGCCGCTGCCCGAGGGGCCCAGCAGGGCCACAATCTCGCCCCGCTTCACCTCGAGGCTGACGCCCTTGAGGATGGGGTTCTGGCCGAGGGTGACATGAAGGTCTTGGACGCTCAGTTCGATGTCAGTCATGCAGCTTCACTCCAT
>Ga0208377_1000185_pt1 | contig 8271 bp, 6 predicted proteins | sample CryBogmetaGMA4M_FD_184553 | JGI IMG/M metagenome (GOLD analysis project Ga0208377, IMG submission 184553) | Freshwater microbial communities from Crystal Bog, Wisconsin, USA - MA4M (SPAdes) | ecosystem: Environmental > Aquatic > Freshwater > Lake | place: Crystal Bog, Wisconsin, USA | collected... | reverse complement strand
GGTTCCTTTTGAGCTCAACTGGCGTAATCGACAATATTTTTTTGTAATGATCCAGAAATCCGCTGCACAGATCCACCCGGCTGCCATTGGCCGGTTTGTTTCTGAAAAATTTATATAGCTCCAAAATGGATGCGATATCACCTCTTTCACAGATGGTTTTGAGTTTCTCTTTTTCAATCGGCGGCAGGCTTGCGATAAATTGAAACGGATCGAACACCACCAACTGCTTCTGCGCCTCATCCACCACAAAACTCATGGGTTCATAGACTTCACCACATCCGATATGAACGGGCGAAAGGATTTTAATCAAACAATGGAATATCTCTTTCATGTGTAGCCTCCAGTCGGAAGGGGATCAATGGCGCATAACCCTGGCATACAGCGCCTGGCTGAACTTTCGATGTCCCGGTCACTGCTCTTCCCATGTATGGCAGGGTTATCCCCTTAGGGTCGGATGGTTGAAAAACAGCGCCGTCATCTGCCATGATAACCGGGTTTTTAAATGGATTCCGGGATGCTGCCAGGTAATCTCCATGCCGACCAAACCGGACAAAAGGGTTAAACCAGGCTTTACTAAATGAGCCGGCATCCGGGACACACGGACCCAGCAAATAACACGCATTGGCGCCAGAGACTTCCGGAAGGCTGATTTCATCACACTCGGCCAGCTCGAAACGGCCCAGTCCGGTTGAGGCATCCCTGCCAAAGCCCCATGCCCCGATCCGTTTCATGGCAAGACTGATACGGTCAAGGTCGGTTGCCTCTTCATCGGCAAGGACAAACACCGCCAGCTCAGTTTCCGGCAGATAGTGGCTACTGGTTTTCATATATGGCGCAAACATGCCGGTTCCTGTTGTCTGGGTCAGACGGTTGATGCTGTTATGTGGCTGAGAAAACTTGACTTCAAAATCGATATTTTCCTGTCTCAGCATTTGTCGGCTGCTTTCTTCCGTCAGTAACTCCAGACATTTGGCTTTAAGATGCTTATCCGTCCACAATTGGATAGTGTTGATATCCAGATCGAGCCTGTTTTGCAATACAAGCCACCTGGCTTTTTTGAGCGTCTTGTGTTTGTCGATTCTTTCCGCCTTGTCTCGACATGGCTTGGGAAAGAACCAGTTGAAGGGCAGTTCTGGCCGTTTAAGTGCATACAAGGTTGTCTGGCCATCAACTATTCTGGGAATGGCTGATGAAAACACTGCAAACGGGCGACTGCCATACAATTCCAGCCAATGGGCGAAACCGCCATTTAGGAGAGTGTCATCATAAGCCGCCTGCCAGCAGAAATGCCCAAATAAGGTGTCGCCTTTCATCGGCGTGCCAAATCCGGTGACCGGTTTGATAATTATTTCATAAAGCTTCACGACTGCCTCCTGTTCTATGCAGGAAAGGGTTTGGTTTCATCATATTTCTTTCGAAGTGTTTCATCGGCAAATAAAAAATGAATCCGGCCATATCCCCGGCTGCCGCTTCCTCCCAAGGCATCCAGTTCCAGCAGCTTCATGCCTTCCATCAAGAGATTCAACAGATTTTCATCTCCGGCATCCAACTGTTTCAAGGTGATGGTAAACTGAAACACCGCCCCAGCCGGAACCCGTTCGGTAAATCGGGGATGCTCCGCTACGCCTTTGATGCGGTCGATGCGATTCTCGGACTTTACCTCGGTAAGCGGCCAGTTGGCCTTACGCGCTCTGATTGCCCAGTCCGAATCCAGCGGACAGTCTGAAAATGATGCACGGGTGGGACCTATGCCTGAATTCTCTTCGGAATCCGCTCCGCTGACCCCAAAAAGCCGGAGAATTTGTTTGCATTCCTGTTTCTGTGGACCATCCGAAAGATGGTTCATGTCTTTGGTGGACAGCGGCGCGCCTTTGGTGTTCAGCATCAGGCCGGACCGAAGTTCCAGAAGAGAGCGAATCTTACCCTTCAGGGATGATCCTGGAATATAGGGTTCCTGGGTGTGGGGGTGCTTGATTATCGGGTTATCAACACCGCCAATGTGCATTTCCATATCACCAGCGCCAATCCGGAGACCACTTTTCAAAATAATCTTGCCTGTGATTTCGGTAATCTTTTCAAGTTTCATTTATTTTAGTATCCTCCTTTCAATTTCTCGGTCCGTACTGTCTGTAAAAGCCCATAACAGCTTCAAAAAAAGATGAAAAAACCTTCAAATCGTCAATGGTTTTTGTCTGCGAAACTGACTCCTTGATAAAAGTCAAAAAACTGTCAGATATTAATTCTCTTCCACGCGCATACGCGGCTTTGGCAGTCAGCATGTGTACCATGGGCAAAACAGTCGCCCATTCTGAATTCCTTTCCCTGGCGACATTTTCCAGCAGAACGGTTCCAAATTCTGGTCTCCTTTCCATAGAGGCATTTTCCAGACGGATCACTTCATCATAGAATTTTCGCAATTGGGTTCGCTTATTCAGTTTCTGGCGGCTTTCTTCACTTTCCTTTGCCAGTTTTTGAGCCAGTTCATCCGCTTTTTCTGAAAATAGCAGCGGATCGATTTCCCCTTTTTCCCGATCTTTCCAAAAAACGACGTTCATATCGCCCTCCCTATCGTTTGTTATATAAAAGTTCCCACAGTGGAATTTTAAATGCAGCCCCCAAATCAATGAGCCATTTTCCCATCAGAGCATGGATGACTTTTGCCATTTTTGATGAGGCATCGGCGTTCTTTTGGCCTGATGATAAATTCCGTCCTACATTTCTGCCGATGGTATAGGCCAGCATAGCCCGCCACCGGGTGCAATCCATGTCCTCTATATGAATGATCTGATTTTTGACAACCCGTTTTTCCATGCCTGCATCTTCCAAAAGCTGATTCATCCGATACAGCATTGCAGAATTGATCCATCCCTCCTGAAACCACTGCTCCAGTTGTTGCCGGATTTCGAACAGTTCATCCATTTTGGACCATTCAACAGTTTCACCAAACAGCGTCAAACGGTTTTTCCCTTGATACTTGGCTGCGTGCAGGCTTTCCTCCGCCTGCTCCGCAATATGGGCAACCGGTGTATTGGGTTTATGAACCGTAATACCGGCGGAGAAATGAACTTCTGGATTGTGGCAGACATATCGTGCAAAGCTTTTGTTCAGAACCTTTGACAGTTCAATGATGCGGTTCCAGGGGCCGATCAAAAACAGATCATCTCCGCCGGCGAACACGGTATAAACATTTTCAAATTCGGAACGCGATCTCAAAAGATCCGGCAGATAAACGGCAAAAAATGCATTGAGCTGACGGCTAAGCGTACTCAGACGGCTTATGGTAATGCGCTCCGAACTTAGACCGCAAGACATAAGCTTACCCAGATTATCCACATCGGCCTTCAACACCCCAAGAGCGGCAATACCCTGAAATCCCTCTTTATCCAATTTGGGATTCAGCGCCATGCAGGCGATATGTTCAAAGGTGCGGGGGATACCCGACTTGATCTGGTTAATCAGTTCGTCATAATGCCGGTCTGATTTTTTTCCGTGTAAATATCGACCTTCCTGTAAATCATCCGCCGTATAGACTGGCACATATCCATTTAGAAACCGCGTGGTGATATCGCTGGTGGGTTCATTTTCACGGCGAAGGGAAATATCAAAAAATTTATAAACCTGGCCTCGCGCTGCCTCGTCCGACAGTCCGCCATCTAAAAAAGCCACCTGATAGGTGTCAAAGATGGGCCGAAGCAGTTTTTTTCAGCACCCTTGATCTTGATATCAATGGATGTGATCGCCACTCGGCTTTTTCGAACCAGGTTCATACCCAGAAATATATGATCCCGGCAAATGTCGCAAGCAAACTCCTTGTCATCCAGCATATCAGAGGATTCTGGCGCTGATGGCCTGCGTCCGCAGAACGGGCAGATGGGTGAGGGAAGATCGTTTCGAAATGTATCCAGATAGCCTTCTACTGTACCGCCGAATCGATTCAGGTCGATTTTCTGATGTTTTTTCTCCGCCATGATGTCTGCAAGCCGTGTCCGCAAATCACTGTAGTTTCCACTTTCAAAATCCGTGGGGTAAGCTTCTATACAACCTATTCCCATGGTGGTTTCGCCGTATGATGTCTTCATCAACCAATCGTTGACGTATCTTTCTACATAACAAACAGCATCCCGAGAAGATTCCGTGTTGGGCGCAATGATCTCAAATTTTCCGGCGGCATTAAACACAACACAGACAGACGGAATACCGATTCGCCTGCAAAGCATATCTGCTGCAAGCTCGGAAAAAAGGGATACGGCAAACGATCTGCCCCTAAGGATTTTGGCCCGATGACTACCAGTCTCGCCACTTTCAGTGAAAATAAAATTCTGAATGCCATAGAAATCACCGCCAATAACCAGAATTTTTTTAACGTCATCTTTCCGAATCTTGGCCACGGTCATAGTGTTTGTCTCGTGATGATAGCCGTAAAGCGCGGCGGCAATCGCCGAGGTGGTTTTCAGATGGTCATACAGTGAGATATCCGGAACCACCTTGCCGGCTCGTGCTGATGGCACTGCTCCGCAGCAGAGCATGACCAGACTTTCAAAGTGCTCAAACCAAAGCTCAATGCTTTCATTTTTATGTTTCAGGCGACCTGTTCCTTCAATAAATTGGGTGAACAGGGAGTCATACTCGGATTCGGCAAAATCGCCTGCCGGACAATCGGTTTTTTTTATGGGGAATAAGCTTTCCGGCCCCTGAACCTTCAAAGGATAACAATATTCATGGGACTCACTTCCTTTGCTTGTGTCAGTTACTTCTTTTGAAAGCCGTTCAAAAATCGAAACTAATCGGGTTTTCTGATAATCCCGGGGACGGACTCCGGCATTGTGATTGTCATAATTGACCCGGTCCATGCCGCTGCTGATTCGGTCGGCATCGGTGATGATCCATTGCATGGGGGTTTCTGGCTTGTGGTGTCCAGCAGCCAGGCTGATCATGGAATCACCATCCCCCCACCCCGGCTGATTGAATTCCTTTGGCAGCAAATCGCTAAACTTTTCAATAAAGGCGCATGTGTAAACAGCATGGGTGTGGGAATAACGCCCGTTCCATACGGGTAGATACACATTGCTGTGGTTGTCCAGATAATCCTGTGATACCTGCAAAATGTTCTTATTCACCAGTTTGCCGATGTCGTGGATAAATCCGCCAACGGCCATTTTCAGCATCGTTGGGTCCATGGATTGACTCCTTTCTTGTAAATGTTACTGAAATCGTTCGTTCATATCCGCCAGAATCGCATCCCGTTGAGCTGGCGTTATGGCAATGTTGCCAAAATATCAAAAGATCACAACAATCCGCTCTCTGGACATCTGGATGCCGTACCTGGTATTGGGGCGTTTGCCCTGGCTGGAAATTTCGACATCTCTTAGCACATCAGGCCCCAGTCGCAATTCCAGTTCTTTTCGGATTTTGGCTTTGTACCCGTTAAAATTCTCGGCATTCAGACCAGTGATGCCGGTCTGGCTCATTTCATCAACCGGGCGTGTTCCTGCAATCTGCCGGTAGATGTCTGTGATCATGGTCTGATGGCTGAAAATCTGCTGAATATCCAGGTAGCAGTCAGCACATTCGGGATGACATTCGCCAGTGCAGGCAAAGCCTTTTTTATGCATCACAAAAAACACATACAGGGCCAACCAGGTTGGTTGAAAATCGATCTCCATTTTTTTGTAGATCAGTTTACGGTCTTTCAAGACGACTGTAAGACGAGGCGATGAATCCTGGATCAAAGACAGCATGAGGGTGCCCGGATCGAGTGGTTGATTAAGAAGAGCAGAACCCAGACGGTCTCGAATAGATACAAATGGTAGCGGAACCAGTGTAACTTCTGCATAGCGGGTATCCATATAAAACAGCCTGCCTTGAGTATCACGCAACGCAATACGCCGGGATTTCAGGGGCGGATAATAGAAATCCGAAGATCTTTCGAATTCAGGTGTGACCAGCACATGATACAACCGATCCTGGTTCCGTCCATAAAATTGAGCTGCCAAAGTAAGACAAGCACTCATTGTTTTCCGGCCTCCTGCAATGGAAAAATAGACTGCGGTATCCGGGTCGCTGGTAAACCGGTGAGTCAGTCTCAGGCATTGGGCCAGAAGCTTTTCATTATCGGCTTGGGTACTAATGTCCGCGATTTCAATGCCATGTGAATCGCAGAGAACATGAATCGTGTGAGGGCCAAAATCAATGGTGGTATCAATAATCCCATAGTCACGGCAGTATTGGGGAAACTGGCCGTTTTGACCGGATAAAAGGGTTGCAAATATCCGCTCTTTTCCTTCCCGGGTGGTAATAACATGAATGGCGTCAATGCTGCGGCCATTTTGGTGCAGGGCATACAGGGTTTCTGTGATGACCTGGGGAGAAAGACCGCAAACCGCCAATAGAATAGTTTTCAAGTCGGCCATATCAAATTTGGGTCCATATCAAATCTGCCCAGCCCAAATGTGGTTTGTTTGCCGATATGTACAACTCGGCAGAATTCTAAAAAAGGCAGAAAAGGCTGAAGATTTCCGATGTAAAGCACATCGCCGATGATTCCCCCCATCTGCATATCCTGGCGCTGACGAAAGGAATAGCGCCGCCAGTCCATCCAGTGAAGACTGGATTCGGCGATAGATACCTGACCAGCATCTGCTACCAGACCACTATAATCCAGAGCAGGCTCTGCCCCGTCGTAACAGGCAAGAAGCGATGAAATGCGCCGAAGCGCTGCCCGGATCAGCAAATGAAACGGCAGTTCTGAAGCAAAGCGATTTTCATGCTTGAGTCGAAGCGGCGTGTGAAACTGGATTTTCAGCCGATCAAAGGCGGTAGAAGGTGCTGGCTGGAGGTTAAGAGAGATTGCTGGAACCTGGTGTAATTTCTTGTCATTCTGGTTATAGAGCATATCCTGTCCCCGGCAAACAGAGGTGAGGTCAAATTGACCGGCATTGGGGCCAATTCGCTTTCCCATGCTTTCCTGCCCCATCAGAATTACGGCGTGAATAAAATATGGGAGGCTTTCGATGGCCTGCCCAAAAAGCAGAATATTGAATGAAAAGTCATCGCCTGGCGAAAAATGCGTATTACGGGTTTCCGGAGGTTCAATCACAAAGGGGTGAGGCTGAGCCGCCATACGGCTTGATTCGTGCGATGGCGGATTTTTCAGGGTTTCAAACACCTTTGCGTAAAGGCATTGGTTACTGAGCAGGCAGTCGTCGCAGCATCGGGTTCTGAGAACACATACGGCCTGTTTTAAGGCCCTGCCAAAGCACCCCCGGAAGGTGGACCCCTTATATTCGGGAAGAACGGCGTGGGTCTTAAAAGAACAGCGAAAAGAATATGTACCAAAATTCATGGTCAGCCCCCTGATAATCGTGTTCAAGAAATGCTGGTAACTGGTATTGGCAATTGAGTTTTGGAGATAATAAACCATACCGTCGAACGAAGAAAGAGCCGCAACATTGCTGATTTACAGCTTTTTCAATTCAGAGAGTGCTGTTTTCATTGGTTCTTCAAAAAAAACTGGAACGGATTACATCCACCTATGATAAAGCTGCCATGTTTGTCAAACGAATTAACACATTTCTAATGGGTGACAATGGGCGCAGTAATTCATACGCTTTGGATGTGCAATATCGGAAGGAGGCCACTGCTATTCAATCGTCCGTATCTACTGTCCGGCTGTGAAGATAATAACCTTGCTGGTTTAAGACCATTCTAAATATCGATTTTCACTATATTTGAGTAGCCGAGATAAAATTCCGCAAATGCTAATAGGACTTCAAGTCATTCATTAACATATCTCTAATTTGGACACAAAATCTCTTTAAGGTCATAGTTTCGGGCTAACATATCTCACAAATATGGGGTTTTCGTTCAGGCACTAATTACGAACGGAGTTCGTGTCACACACTTTGCCTTGCCCTGTTTCAAAAGCAATCTTGCCACCGCAGGAAGGCACGGCATCAGTGGAGTGTTGTCTTTGGATAAAACAAAAACCATAACCAAACCTCCTTGGTAAATGCTCTACATTGCTGTAGGTAATGCGTAACCCCAAACTGTTACCATTTGGAGTGTCCGACCTCATCTCGACAATGATAACCAGGCTTTTTACACTCACAGCACCGAACCTTGCCTCAATTCTTCTTAACTGTGAGCGACATTGCCTCAGTCTGATGCGTCAACCAAGGGTGTCGTGACCTAACTATCGTAGTTGGCGTTTCTGCCAACTGAGTCTGGTGAACTTAGGCTTCTTTCGAAGCCCCTATCCCTTTAGGGTAGGGG
>Ga0208377_1000184_pt1 | contig 8293 bp, 7 predicted proteins | sample CryBogmetaGMA4M_FD_184553 | JGI IMG/M metagenome (GOLD analysis project Ga0208377, IMG submission 184553) | Freshwater microbial communities from Crystal Bog, Wisconsin, USA - MA4M (SPAdes) | ecosystem: Environmental > Aquatic > Freshwater > Lake | place: Crystal Bog, Wisconsin, USA | collected... | reverse complement strand
CCCCACCTGGCCCTGAGCCCCCGCCCCTGCCTCTTCCTGGAGCCCGCCTGGAAGCTGCTGCTCTCCAACAAGGCTCTGCTGGCGGTGCTCTGGGAGCTGTTCCCGGGCCACGAGCTGCTCCTGCCGGCCTACCTGGACTATCCCCGGGAGCTGGCCCAAAAGGGCTTTGTGAAGAAGCCCATCCTGGGCCGGGAGGGGGCCAATGTGGAGCTCCACCGGCCGGGCCAGCCCATCTTTTTCGCCCCCGAGCGGCCCGAGTACGGTGCCGAGGGCATCGTCTACCAGGCCCTGGCCCCCATCCCCTGCCTGGACGGCTTCCACCCGGTGCTGGGCAGCTGGGTGGTGGACGGCGAGCCCGCTGGCCTGGGCATCCGGGAGTCTGCCGGGCCGGTCACCGACAACACCAGTGCCTTCGTACCCCACTACATCGAGCCCTAGGTTCCGAGCGCCCCCACTGACCTGCGCTGGGTTACACTGGAACAAGACTCGGGGGATCCATGTTCGGCGAGATGAAGGTCTTTTCCGGGAGTAGCCACCCGGACCTGGCGAGAGGCATCGCCACGCACATGGGCATGCCGCTGGGGCGCCTGAAGGTGACCCGCTTCTCCAACGAGAACATCAAGGTGAAGATCGAAGAGAACGTCCGCGAGGCGGATGTCTTCGTGATCCAGTCCTCCTGCCCACCTGTCAGCGACCACTTGCTGGAGCTGCTCATCCTCATCGATGCGCTGAAGTTCGCCTCGGCGGCGCGCATCACGGCGGTGCTGCCCTATTTCCCCTACGCCCGCAGTGACAAGAAGGACGAGGCGCGCATCTCCATCACCGCCCGCCTGGTGGCTGACCTGCTGGAGACCGCCGGCGCCGACCGCGTGCTCACCATGACCCTGCATGCGCCGCAGATCCTGGGCTTCTTCCGCAAGCCCGCCGATCAGCTGCTGGCCACGCCGATCCTCACCAACTACTTCAAGACCAAGGATCTCTCCAATGCCGTGGTGGTGGCCACCGACGCCGGTGCCGCCAAGTTCGCCGGGCACTTCGCCAAGCGCCTCTCCGTGCCCATGGCCATCATCGACGAGCGCCGCTTCGACGACTCCGAGAAGGCTCAGAGCGTGGCCCTCATCGGTGATGTGGAAGGCCGCGACGCCATCATCTACGACGACGAGATCGCCACCGGTGGCTCCATCAAGGAGGCCGCCCGCATCCTCCGCGAGTTCAACGCCCGCACGGTCCGCGTGGGCGTCACCCACCCCGTCCTGTCCGGCAATGCCATGGAGACCCTGCGCTCCGCCGAGCTGGATGAGCTGGTGGTCACAGACAGCATCCCCGTCTCTGCCGCCCAGCGCCTGGCCCTGCCCAACCTCAAGGTGCTCTCCACCGCCGGGGTCTTCGGGGACGCCATCCTGCGCATCCACGGAGGCCGCAGCATCAGCGAGATGATGGACTCATGACCCTGCGGGCGGACCCCTCCGGGACGCCGCCCGGTCTCGACCTCCTGGGGCCCTGCGGGGCTGAGATCGCCTGCCTCTTCACGCCCCCCTTCCTGGCCCTGCACCGCCTCTCGGAGGTCTACACCGCCCGGGTGTGCCTGCTCCTGCTGCTGGACCTGGGCTGGGAGGCTCGCCTCCGCCTAGGTTTCAGCCTGGATGACCTCTGCCAGGACCTGCCCACCCAGGCCCGCAAGCCCCTGGCCTGGATGTTGCCCTTTCTGGCTGGGGCCGGCCTGCTGCAGCACCAGGGACAGACCTTCCTGCTGACAGGCGCACCGGACCTGGACCTGCAGGGCCTCCGCAGCGAGGTGGAGGTCGCGGCCCCGGGCCACCTCGGGAACTTCGACCTCCTGGACGGTGTGCGCTCCCACATCCGGCCCTTCTTCATCGAGGGCCGCAGCGGTGAGTCACTGCTCTTTGACCTGGCCCTGTTCCCGCTCTGGCTGGGCTACTTCCGCAACGAGAATCTGGCCTACCTGCCCAACAACCTGCTCACCCTGCTGGCCCTGCGGGAGGGCCTGCCCACCGGGGCGAAAGTCCTGGAGCTGGGGGCGGGGGCCGGTTCCTTTGCTCAGCTGGTGGCCCAGAGGGGCGCTGCGGAGGGCTGGCTGGACTGCATTGCGGACTACCGCTACACCGACATTGCCCTGGCCTTCCTCCGGCGGGCCCAGCGCGACCTGCGGGGCACCGCGCCGGGTCTGCCCCTCAGCTTCCAGAGCCTGGACCTGAACCGGGACCTGGGGGCCCAGGGCATCGAGGCCGCCAGCCTGGATGCCATCGTCGGCATCAACGTGCTGCACGTGGCCCAGAACCTGGAGCGCACCCTGGTGGACCTCCGCAGCCGCCTGCGGCCCGGTGGCCGCCTGGTGGTCGGGGAGTGCATGAAGCCCGACCTGGATCGCCCCCTCTACCTGGAGTTCTTCTTCACCTTCATCAGCAGCTTCACGGAGGTGGAGCTGGATCCCCAGTGGCGGCCCCGCCACGGCTTCCTCACGCCCGAGGCCTGGGCGGTCGCCCTGCGCCACGCCGGCTTCAGCCAGGTCCAGGCCACACCCCCGCCCCGCCCCCTCATGGACCGGCACCCGGACTTCACCGTGGGGGCCATGGCCGCCACGGTCTGAGGGTCAGTGCACGAGGTCTGCGGCCTTCGCTTGCACGGTCCGGTGCTGGGGAAGGTAGCACACGCCGCCCTCGCCCTCGGTGCAGGGCTGGAAGGTGACGCTCAGCTCCACCGGGTCGGCGAGGTCCTCTCCACGGAGAGGCACTGCCACTGGGCCCCGCCAGATGGGGTCGCCGGCCTCGTCCCGGTCGGTGGCGGGCGGCAGGGGGCCCACGGCCAGCCGACCGGTGGAGCGCAGCACGACCTTGAAGCCCCGCTGCTTGAGGTGGGCGCCGGCGGGACAGCTCAGCAGCAGGCGTCCGGCCTCCACCCGCAGGCTTACATCCTTCGCCGGGTCGAAGGCCAGGAGGCGGACTGGCAGGAACGCCAGGCAGAGGAGGCCCCGAAGGGTCGCCGTGCGGATCCTCATGGAACCATCACGCTGATTCGAGAGAAACCAGCTGTGGTCCGCCGGTCCCCTGACTCGGTGATCAGAAGCCCCTCCACCGCCGAGCTACGCTCCAGCAGCGCCAGTCCCGCAGATGGCCCCAGAAGGAAGGCTGCCGTGGCCAGGCGCCCCGCTTCGAAGGCCGTGGGTGCCACCACCGTCACGGAGGCGAGCCCCTGGGCGGGACGCCCCGTGGTGGCATCGAGGATGTGGTGGTAGCGCACGCCGTCCAGCTCGAAGGAGCGCTCGTAGTCGCCAGAGGTGGCGATGCCCGCGCCCTCGCCGATGCGGATGGCGCCGAGGCAGCGGCTGCGGTCCCGAGGGTCCTGCACGCCCACGGACCAGGGTCGGCCATCGCCCCGTCGGCCCAGGGTCCGGACATCCCCGAGGAAGTTGATGAGGGCGCAGGACACGCCCCGCTCCTGCAGCACCTGAGCCACGCGGTCAGCGGCGTATTCCTTGCCGACCCCACCCAGGTCCAGCTCCATGCCTACCTGCTTGAGTTCTACCGTGCCGCAGCGCAGGGACACGGCACCGGCACCCACGAAAACCAGGGCTTCGGCAAGCTCAGCAGCGCTGGGAACTCGCTGGGTCTTGAAGTTCCAGACGCGCCTCAGCACGCCCACTGTGGGGTCGAAGCGGCCGCCCGTCAGGGCCCACAGGTCCAGGGCCGCCCGCAGCAGGGTCTCGGTCTCGTCGTCGATCACCACCGGGCCGCGTCCAGCCTGGCGGTTGAGCTCGGACAGCAGGCTCTGGGGTCGGTAGCGGGAGAACTTCGCCTCGATGCGCAGGGCCTCGGCTTCCGCCGCTCGGGCCACGGCATCAGCCACCTCCCGGCCCCGGTCATCCACAAACCGGACGAGGGCCTCGCCCCCCATGAGGGGGAACCGGGTGGTGTAGAGGGTGCGCCCCTCCACCGGGGTCAGTACTGCCACTTGAGGCCGAGGGTGAAGGTGGCGGTGTTGATGTCGGCAGCCGAAACAGACGGGCCCGAATAGACCGCAGACGAGCCTGCGCCGGAGGCCAGGGGCGTGATGGCATGCTTTCCCTGCTGAATCTGGTAGGTGGCTCCCAGGTTGAAGGACACGCCATCAAAGAGCTCGGCGGACACGGTGCAGCCTACGAGGGCGCTCTGCAAGGCCGAGAGCCGGTAGTCCGCCGACATGTAGGGCCTGGCGGCTGCAAACATGGGGCCATAGAAGGAGGCGTCGTTTTGGGTGTACAGGCGCAGCCGCGGGGAGAGCACCCAGCTGTCCACCAGGTGCTGCTCGTAGGTGAACTCCAGGGTGTGAGCCCGGAGGCCCCAGTCATCCCGGTAGTAGCGGTAGCTGGTCTTGAGGGCGCCATCCCAGTCGAAATAGTGGCCCTGCTTGAGCACCAGGGCATCCCGGGTCCGCACGCCGGGACGGGTATCACCCAGGGCGGCGGCGCCCACGGGAACGATGAGGTAGGGCTCGCTCAGGAAGCCTTCCTGCCGCATGCGGGAGAGGGAGACATCCACCAGGTCATCCCCGCCCAGCACCCAGGTCCAGCCCAGGGCATAGCCCCGGGCCTTCTTGGAGTAGTTCAGAGTCTGGTTGACCGGGGACACCGTGTCGTCGGCCCAGGAGAGTCCGTAGTGGAGCGTACCCCGGCCCTCCATGAGGGTCCAGGCGTCGGAGAGGCCCACTTCCCGGGCAGTGTAGTCCTTCTCCACTGAGTGGGAGAGGTCCAAGGTGGGCAGGTGGGCCCCAATCCTCCGGCTGTACGAGATCGACTCGGCCTTGCGCTCATCCGAGAAGAGCACGGTGGGGATCTTGCCGCTGGCGGTGGTGGAGCGGATCCCGGAGGCGGAGGTGGTGGTGGAGACGCTGAGGGTAGGGTAGCCGCCGGTGGGCGAGGCCCCGGACACAGCGTCATGGGACAGGATCAGGTCGAGCTTCCCCAGAGCCTCGCTGAATTCCTGGTGCAGGAGCAGCGAGGGGGACACCACCCGGGTGCGCCCATCAGACTCGTTGTAGAGGAGGGTGCGCAGCTCCACCGAGGACTGGGCCCGGAGCATGCGCCCCCCCAGGATGCCCACGCCCGCCATAATCCACGGCAGGCTCTTGAAGGGCTTCCGCCCCCGATGGCGAAGGATCAGGGTGCCGTCAGTTGCAGCCACAGCCACCTCCCGAAGCGCCACCGTTGCCTGCTGCGCCCTCCTTGCTGGCGTGGATGTGCTCGCGGAAGAGGCTGGTGAGGCGGTCGCCATCCAGGCTCATGATGGGGTCGGCCAGATGGCCCCGCTGCCAGGCCTTCAGGCTCCCAGTGGCCTGGAGCCCGGCCGCCACGCGGTGGTCCCCGGCCCCGGTGGGGAGACCCTTTTCGATGAGGGCCACCACAGCGGCCTCTTCCGCTTTCAGGTTTTCGCCGCCCTCGAAGCGCGCGACGATGCGGCCCTCGGCATCAATGAGGAAGCTGGTGGGCATGGCCACCACACCGTAGGCTTCTGCCGACTTGCCGACCGTGTCGGACAAAATGGGGAAGTGCACCGGCGTGCGCTCGAGGAACTCCTGAACGCTGCTGATTTCCTGATCCAGGGCGACTCCCACCACCTGGAAGCCCTTGGCTCCGTAGCGGGCCTGAAGCTGATCCAGGAAAGGCAGACTCTTCCGGCACGGCCCACACCAGGAGGCCCAGAAGTCCACCAGGACCACCTTCCCCTTGAGGGCCGCCAGGGAGTAGGACTTGCCCTGCAGGTCGGGGACGACCAAGGCGGGTGCGGGACGGGGCTCGCCCGCCGCCAGCAGGGCCGGTAGCAGCAGCAGAAAGCAGGTCCTGAAGAGCCGTGCAGGGAAGGTGGAAAGTTCAGCCATGGGACCTCGGTGTAGCAGAGTGGGGCGCAGGGTTTGTGCGCAGGGCGGAAGGAGGATATGTCCCAGGGGTGCGGGTCAGACGCAAGGGGTTCCCAATTTGTATGTTACAACATGAAAACGAATCGATGTATACCAACCTTACCCCTGTTACCAGGTGCAGAGCCACCCCGCCCTTGCCTGCCGCAGTACCCTTGGATAAACCCCAAACAGAAAGCGAGGCATGAAAATGACTCGTAATTTTTCGACTCTGAATCGGAAGTCGATCCTCGTCCTAGCCCTGACCCTCGGGTTGAGCTCCCTGCAGGCTGCACGGGACCTGCCGGAGGGTCCGACACCCCGAGCAGAGGTCCCCTGCGGAGGCACCCCCAAACGCTTCGACAGCGGGCAGGTTGAGCAGTGCACGCTGGCCCGAGAGCACCGCCATGGGCAAGTCACGCTCCCAGCCGGTTCCCAGGTCACCTTCCAGAAGACGGGGGAGCTCGCCGAAGCCGTCCTCAGCGCCCCGACCCTGGTCAGCGGCCAGGAACTGCCCACCAAGGCCATCCTGTTCTTCGATCCGGCAAGTCGGATGCGCCACTTCTGGCTCTTTGAGGAGGCCACCATCCAGGGGCATCGCCTCCGAGGCATGGGGCGGTTCTACACGGGCTACCTGGGCCACATGCTGCACGCCAACGGGAAGCTGCGCGCGGTCTGGCTGGCCGAGGAGGAAACCATCGACGGCCTGCCCTGTGCCTCGACCCTACCGGTGCTACGGGGTGCCTGGACTGCGGTCAAGCTCGGTGCCCAGGCCATGGCGTGGTTCTACGAGGATGGCCGCCTGCGCCAGGCCATGCTGGGCCAAGACATCACCTACCAGGGACAGGCCCTGAAGAAGGGCACCGTGGTCTCACTGCGCCGCGACGGCACCCTCGACACTGCCGCCAAGAAGCTGGACTGGGCGGGCTGGGGCACCTTCCAAGAGGACTGACCGGGTGCACCGGACAGGCCTGAAACGCAAACAGGCGGCACCCATGGCGCCGCCTGTTCGAGTTGTTACGGACCCGGGGCTCAGAACCCCGTGAAGAGCACCACGGCGTAGGCTGCGAAGTCACCGTTGGGCTTGGGCACCACGGCCACCTTGGCCTTGGCCGGGGCGACGAGCTTGGTGGGCCAGGCGGACAGTGCCAGCGGCACCGCCGACATCATGCCGGTCTGGCGGTTCAGCTCCAGCACGGAGGGCTGCATGCCCACGGTGGTGTTCAGGGTCACGGTGATGGTCTGGGGACGGCCAGAGGCACCGGTGAAGGTGTAGGCCAGCTGGCCAGCGTTGTAGGAGGTGCTGATGGTGCCGGTGGGCAGATCCACTGGGAGGAAGATGGCCGTTCCAGCATCCCAGGCACGGGTGGTGGTGTTCCACTGCAGGTCGCTGGCACCGGCCGAGAGCACATCGCCGTTGCCGGTCACCGCCGCCACGAAGGCGCTGGTGCTGGTGCTGGTGATGCCGGGATAGCCCAGGTACCACCAGGTGAAGGGGCTGGCAAAGGCATGGGGCCGGTCCCCGGCCCAGGGATGCTGGTAGGTGAACCCAGTGGCGGTGGCGGCCTTGATGATCCCGCCGTCCACGGCGCGCTGAATGTCCAGGCTGCGGGCATGCATGGGCACGGCCAGGGGATCCTTTACGTCCAGCTGCACCTTGAACCCGGCCCAGACATTGGCCAGGAAGGCGGTGCCCGTGCCGAGGGTCGTGCCGCCATAGGTGAAGGTGGTGTCCGCATCGATGACCACAGGGCGGGGCATGCCGGCGGTGGTGGTGACACTGATGGTGCCGGTCCGCAGGTCCACACCCAGCACATGACCCTCGGGGGTGAACTCCGGCAGGGCGGCGACGCCGTACCACACCCGCACGGCCCAGAGGGAGCCATCCGCCTGCATGCGCAGGGCGGCCAGGACGTTCTTTCCCGCCGCCAGTCCAGCGAAGGTGCCGGCGGCCTTGGTGTCGGCGTTCCAGTACCAGGTGCCGGTATCGGTGTGAATGGTCAGATCGTTGCCGGCGGCGGTGTGCAGCACGAAGCTGGCGGTCCCAACCGAGGCCACGGTGCCCCGGCGGTGGCGCAGGACCATGGCGGCGAGGCTGGTAGCGTTGGGGCGGTGCTTGACCTGGAGGTTTACGGCCCAGTCCCCGTTGGGGAGCTGGACGATGAAGAGGGGGTGGCCCAGGTCGAAGTCCAGCTGCACGGCGTTGTTGCTGCCGGCGGCGACCACCAGGTCGGCGCTGAGCTCCACCATGACGCTGCTGCCCTGGACATGGACCTGGCTGGCGGGGACGGCGGTGCCATCGGCCTTGACCAGGGTGAGGCTGGCGGGATCGATGGTGACCCGCAGGCCGTCGTAGGTGCCCACCGGGAGCGCGGCGGTGGCCAGCAGCTCGCCCACGCTGTCCAGG
>Ga0208377_1000180_pt1 | contig 8382 bp, 10 predicted proteins | sample CryBogmetaGMA4M_FD_184553 | JGI IMG/M metagenome (GOLD analysis project Ga0208377, IMG submission 184553) | Freshwater microbial communities from Crystal Bog, Wisconsin, USA - MA4M (SPAdes) | ecosystem: Environmental > Aquatic > Freshwater > Lake | place: Crystal Bog, Wisconsin, USA | collected... | reverse complement strand
GTTCAGGATCGGCGAGCTCCATGATCATGCCCTGACACCAGCGGCTACGGCTGCGGCGGACCGGGTTCAGCATATGCTGGACAAGGCGATCGAGGTGACCCGCTCACTGGCAATGGATCTCAGGCCGCCCATTATTCATGAGCAGGGTTTGAGAACAGCCCTGCGTTGGCTGGCGGCGGACATGAAGCACAAATTCGACTTGTCTGTAATTGTCCGGGCGGAAGCGGTTTCAGAGCGTGTTGCGGAGGAGATGGGAATTTTTGTTTTCGAGGCCGTTCGGGAGCTGCTGCTGAATGTGGTCAAGCATGCGGGGGTCAAAACCGTCATCGTCCGGGTGAGACCGCAGGGACGGGGTCGTGTCCGTGTTGAGGTCGCCGACAAGGGGCGCGGGTTTGACCCGTCCCGTAACGGGGCGCGGAAATTCGGCCTGTTCAGCATCCGGGAGCGTGCCGATGTGCTTGGAGGGAGCATGGATATTGTCAGCAAGCCCGGGAAAGGCACATCAATCGTGCTGATGCTTCCGTTAAAATCTCGCATGGAGTTGTCGGAGCAGGCCTGAGGTTGGTCAGGGGGGGGGCGTGCGGGACTCGACTTCGGTCAGCCAGCCGTTCAATTGCTCCAGGTTGACCGGCTTATTCAGGACTTTCACGCCGGCCTCCGTGGCCCACTTGAGGGTGGACTCCGTCCACAGTCCCGAAATCAGGGCGATGTTCTTGCACTTGCACGCCTTGCGCTTCAATTCCTCGTAGAACTGAATTCCGTTGACGGTGCTCATGACCAGATCGGCGATAATGATATCGGGGCAGGGTTTGTCGGGGGTACAGGGGCACGCTCGGGCCGTGAAGTGCGGACAAATGGCGGGGTTGGAATAAGCCGTCACCTTATAGCCGCGCCCCTCCAGCAGTTTCTGAAGAAAGGCCAGCATGACCGGATCATCATCAAGAACTAACACTCTCATGCTCATGACACTTATCGATCTCCCTCTATTCCCCTTGCACGTCTACAGTATATTCCGGTTCATACGGCCGGCTCAAGCTCGAAAACGGAGGGGGGCAGATGGCTCTCTCTCGTCGATCTGTCCCGCCCGTGGCCACCCCTGATGTGACCGCAATTCCCGACGACGAGCTGGCGAGGACGGCGAAGGCGATGCTGGAAGAGTTGGAACGGCGGAAGAAGGCGTCGTGAAACCTTGTTTCTGCCATGGCCGTTCTCTTCTGACGGAGTCTTCCTTGACGGCAAAACGCCAAAGGTTCATTTTGGTGTCAGATTTACGCACATACATATTCACACGAGCAATAAGTGAACAGAGACTACACTACCGGAAATAAAGCGAGGGTGTGATGGAGGCAGAAACATACAGATATTTGGTCAGTTCTCTGATTCAGGCTTTTGCGGCCATTCTGGCAGGAGATCTCATCTTCCTGGTTTTTCGACACGACTCTCTTACAAAATCAAAAGAACTCTACCGCCAACGCCTTGAGCAATGGATTGCGAATTTAGAGCGGAGGTTCCTCCTGGAGACCCCTGCTGCCAAACCATATGCAGCTGACCCGAATTTTGAGAAATCGCCCTTCGTCTCCCGTGCCGATGAAGAGACTGCTCTGCGAGCTAACCATTGGATATGGTTTCTCGACAATGAAGCAATTGCACCCCTTTACGAAAAGGCAAAGATGCTCGCAACTGAGGACGAGAAAGACCTATTTTTCAAGAAAAACATAAACCCCTTGATAGCCCTTAAGGACCATTTCTCTCCTGCCGTTCTGGACTTCCACAATCTTTGCACCAACATTGACTATTCCTTCAAGCAGTTCATTTCCCCGCTCGTCAAGACACCTGCCGAAGCCATGGTCTTTTTTGTCTTCAGCTTGTGCTTGACGGACGCTTTTTCGAATTTCACAAGAATCATTTCATCTTTCATAGTGATAGTGGTGACCGTTGTCGCCCTATTCCAAATCCTGGACACAGTAGTACGAGCGGTGCTTCATCAATACGAAACGGTGAGGCATGAGTTCTACCAATCCCAACGGCATTTTCAGGAGCATAACGAAAAGGTTCTGAAGGCTTGGGCTGAAAGACGGAGGGCAGAACGAGAAAAGATGATGAACGGAGATAAATGAATATACTTCGAACCAGAAAATCCACTGTGCGGCAACGCCTTCCGTGATATTCGGCGTTGGACCAAAGGGAAAATGAAATGAGACCTTTCTCCATAGCCTTGGGCTGGACCTTCATCGTTGCCGGTCTTGCATTCTCGGCGATGCTCATTATGCGTGGGATGAGACAATTCAGAATGGAATCGACTCATGAATTCAGTTTCTGGGATTGGTTTTGCGGAAAGAACAGGAGGTTCAGAAATCGCCCAGCCATCGAACTCTTCGTGGATGCAATACTTGGAATCCTTGGCGTCGTATTGCTGTATGTTCTCTTGTTCCATCCGGTCAGATGAATTGGCACTCAGAGAAAGCAGAAGACACATCTGGCCGGTCCGCCCCATCGCTGAGCCCCCCCCGTGAACTGACCCAGTAGTCCGATAGCTTGGATTGTGATCAGGCGGAATGACGGCAAGCGTGCCATCATTTCGGTGAGGGCGAAGGTTTTCACCTTTGCAGGGGTGGGGGATACGCCCGCAATCCCAGTAGGGTTACACCCTATCGAACGGGATACACCTCTAGTACAATATACCAACGGTGGGACGGGGGATATATATCCTCGTCAGTAATCTCACCAGGCCCTGGCTGTAATGGCTGGGGCTTTCCATTTCTGCCCCCCCCCTCTATTGATACCCTCAATGGAAGGAGAACCACGGCTTGTTATCTTCCGACACCCGCAAAATGCATTGCGGTCTGTCCGGAGTCATCGTCCACCCGAATTCAGCCTTTGTGAACCGCAATTCTGTGTTGTGTTTTTCGTACACAAGGAGGCGGACATCCGTGGGAGTGCGAATCTCAATCCCCGTCTGACGCCACGGCATGAGCCAACACCAGGATGCCATCGCACGGACGAGCAGGAGATTTGCCTTCGATACAACAACCTTCCCATCAGGGTATGGTCGTGTATCCCATACCGTTCCCGGAGGCACCACCCCCTGACGCTTCATCCACTCGTTCAGCTCATTCTGGGTGAATGCCCTTACAAAGCCGACACGAACAGGTATGGGGCGGAATTGAAGCCACAGTCTATGGACTGCCGAAATCACCAGCATCACCGTCAGGAAAGCAATGATTCCAGTCTTGAGTTTTGTCCTCGGCATATGCCATTTCCCTATTCCGGCAATGCCGGCATAAATGCCCACAGTCCCACCGCCACAAGGCATAACACCACCAGCAACGCCACAGTTAGTATTCTGCCGTCCACTCTATCCTTGATCTGGGCTCGGATAATCGGAGCGATAGGGGTGAAAAAGCCTAGGAGTATTCCTTCGCCAAGGTTAGAGAGGGTTTTGCCCTTATCATGACAAACCATCAGCACCCCCCAGACCAGAAAGGGAACCCAGCCCACGGCGTAATCCCATGCAGTCCATTTGACCCGTCTCCGCCAGAAATACCAGATAGGGATGCCGATTATACAGATCGGGATGATATGGAAGAACCAGATGGGGATCAGCAGGCCGAAACCGCCAAACAGGTGCTCGCATAGTGAATACACATTCTCAATCATAGTCACTTAACCAGACCGCTATCTTCACATACTACACCAGCATTCGGTTCTAGTGTCGACCTGAAATCGCCTTTTCCCGCCAAAAGTCAGTCACCGTTAAGGATAACGCTCAGCTAGGCTTTCTCCTCACCCCACTTATCGGGCTGTGGATCCCACTGCCCGGTTCCCAGAAAGTCCTCAACGAGCTCGGACAACTCAATTCCGAGGTATTTCTTAGCAGCAGCCCTCCCCGCATCACGGTAATCGGCTTGTCGAACAAACTCCCTGAACTTATCCGGCGGAGGGGCTATGTCTTGCGTAATCCGGTAAACCAGCAGTTCTGAAAGATTGTAGCTCAGCTCGTTGCCATCATCCACCCTCTTAATGGACTTGCCTGACCAGAATTCCTGAATGGTCTCCTCATTCCAGAAGGCATAATGCCTCTCGGCTATTTCGTGATCCATGCTGAAGGGGCGGGAACCCTGCAACTCGTGCTCCCATGATGAGGTGACCCCCTCATTAAGCCATGTAGGCAAGGGGAGTTGAGCCAGACAGTTGTGAATCAGTTCATGCACGAGAACCGGGCGGGCACGGGGCAGATCGTCAGAAAGAAGGGCGAAATGCATATAGCCATCGTGAAGAAAGACCCCTGACGAACAGGCATATTCGCCTTCATCAGGGTAGAAATACGAAATGTACTGGTAATACTCATCTTCGGTCCTGAACATGATGGCAACATGCTTTCCGAATCCTTCATCTGAAGCAATCCCCCGAAGAACACGCTGCACCTCAGTTAGCGTCTTCTCAAGAAAGCGAAGCGTTTCGTCCCTCTTCTGGGTTTCAAGAGCGGACAACAGTACAAAATTCGCCGATTGGCAAAGATCATACGGGGCACCCAGACGTACTCGGATGCGATCCAGCCAAAGACAAGAAATCTCGTGCCAGGTCTCGTTCATGTCCTCAGGTCGGACATTCTCATTAATCCAATCCCTGACCTTCTGCCAGTCAGGCCGAGGGAAACCTGCCTCATCGTGGAACCAGTTGTCAGCATTTGTGAATTTTGCAGCTATAGGCGTGATGCTGTTTCCCTGCTTTGGCGGAGGCGGCGACTTCGCCTGCGTGTCGGACATCTCATAATCTTCCCGATTGGCATCGCTGATCGGTGGCGACGGACTTTCGGACGGCACAATTACAGGCGGGGAACCCTTCACCCATTTGGCGATGTATATCAGACATAACAATCCCACCACGGTTCGAATGAAGATTGCCCAGAATGTCCGATGGGCAGTCAAATAGAGCGTATCAATGTAGTATGGACAATACTGGTCCTCGAACTTCTCGGGATTGATATCTGTCAGAAGCTTCCGGACATCACGAGGGAGGGGCAGTACGACTCCCTCGTAGACTTTGCCGGTGTAAGTAGTATCGGTTTTGACAATGACCGCACGCCCAGAACTCTTCAGCTCGCAGTATTTGGCGACTGTTTTCAGATCTTGCCTTGCCCCGATGGAATTCTCGGTCCAACTATTAAGGACAACTCCTGAGTCATTGACCTTCGTCCATCTTATGACAACCCTTTTCCGGCAAATCTCTGCGGGAGAGGCAGACCGAAGGGAATTAATAGTCATTGGCACTGGAGGCTGAAAGCTCGCCGTAAAGAACCAGCGGGCATCATATGTTTCCTTAACAAGGCAAAGCATTACGACCATCGGGATGATCAACCCTGTCCAAGATCGCTTTTTGTGGGGATGAAGGGGCATATTTCCTGCCATGTTTGACTATATCCCCCAACGCTCCCCGCCGTCCATTCGATATCTTTCGGTTTACCCGCCAAAAGTTAGTCACCGATAAGTCACCGTTAAGGATTTATGCCTGGGTATGCCACCGTATGCCTACGACCGCCATCGGATTGGTGAAAGGATGGATCTCGGCATTCTGCCGACAGTGATCCAGGGTAATCCGCCCAATAATCCTTTACAGCCTTCCTTGTCCAGCTAAACTCACTGCATAGAATATGGATAGAGCGGACTATTCCACTCATCCGGGAAGATACAGGGATCACCGGGTTGGCGGATAATACGAGACTGGCATTGTTATGCGAAGCGAGACAAAGAAATACATTCTGATCACGATCTGGCTGCTGGCCCTCTTTACCGTCCCGCTCGTCTTTACCCCTCTCCCGCATATATTTCGGCTGGCGTCCGGACTGATTTGGTTTCTGGCCTTCATCTCATACGAGCGTCGAGGCGGTCGCCTCCAGATTTCCTTCTTCCTGAAGGCCTTCGCCGTATGTCAGGCGGTCAGCGGGGCTCTCGACATTGTGATGTTTCATCCCTGCATCATTATTGAGGGATTCCTCCCAACACCATCCCTCTTTCAGCAGGTTTCGGACAGCACCGGGGTTGTTCTCCTCTTTGCGTCGGTTGTCTTCTGGATGATAGGAGTTTTCCAGATGATCATCAGGATTGAGAAGGCCCCCAAGGGGCGGGTTGCCGAATATTTATGTCACTCGGATTCAAGATAACACTGGTGATCATTGGAGCAGTGGGACTTTCAGCCATCCTTATCTTGGGGTCTCCACTCAGATCAAGACTCAATCTGGAAGTCATCAGGATCCGTAGCCGTTTTCATCACGAACAAGATGTTGGAACTGCTCGGGAGCTATGCTCCAAAATGATCAAGTGGTCACAGGGAAAAGACTCGATGACTTGTGCGACTAATGAGTCATTTCTCGCCACGCTATCCCAGAGCGAATGTGAATTTCTGAGATCTCATGGGGCCAAAGTGTCTCTCCAGACGAATGTAGGATATGTATTGATATTATCAACTGAACCTTTGGGTACGATGTACTGCTCTCCCAAGGGTGGCATAATGACGATATTTGACTAAAGATCGATCGGGATAGGGAGTCCTATCGCTGAGGCACCAACCGTTCATCAGGGGAAATAAAGAAAATGAAAACAACAGGAATTGCGATCATCCTAGTCGGATGTTTATATGCTGGATTCTGGTTGATCGCCTTGCATGAGTGGAATTGCGGGTCACAAATCCCCCGATATCAAACGAGTAAAACGCAGTTTGAAGAACAATTTCCCGTATTGAAAATTGTTTTCAGATGGTACGATTTTGCCCCTTTTGAAAAACATTATGAAGACCGCTGTCGACCTGGAGCCGATGTTCTTTACGGAATCGTCCGACATTCAATCACTGGCATTATCCTAGTCATCATTGGAGCCGTAACGTTGACTATCGCCTTAGTTAGAAACAACAGGAAATTCAATCGGGACAGGGAGAACCATCGCTGAGCCCCTGATCCCCCATTTCCCGCCAAAAGTTAGTCACCGTTAAGTCACCGTTAAGGATTTATGCCTGGGTATGCCACGGTATGCCTGCGACCGCCATCGGACGGTTCTGGAAAAGGACGGTTGATCAGGAAATGCTGAAAAAGCCCAGTAAACCGAAGGAAAAAAGCCTTGAATCATTGGGGTTCTATGGTACATTCCTTGTTTTCTCTGCCGGATTGTGTAATGGTAGCACAGCAGATTCTGAATCTGCTTGTCTAGGTTCGAATCCTAGTCCGGCAACCAATTCCAAACCATCCCCAACCCCTTGATTCTATTGGGGTTCCCCATATCCAACACCCTTCCCATCAACCGGATGTGGAAAAGGGAACCTACTCCCCAACCTCCGAAACCACCCCCGTTTGTCCCCGCATGTCCCTCCATGTCACCATATGCCACTTCCCTCTTATTCGGTACAAAAACGGTACAATCGAAGAGGAGGAAGAAGTGGAGCAGAGGTACAATCACGAATGGGATTTGGGGCACTCAATGCCCTGAGATGTCTTGAACTTGGCCATGCAATATGTAATATTCACCTTAGTGAATCCTTTTGAGGGCACATTATGACAATCAATCAATTCATCGAGATCGACCCGAGGCGTTGCAATGGGAAGCCCACAGTGGCAGGCACCCGGATACCCGTTACGGTTGTCATTGATCAACTGGCGGATGCAGGGTCGATTCAGGCATTGTTGATCCGCTATCCGGAACTCACCCATGATAAGGTGGTGGGGGTTCTGAGTTACTGCAATGCCGTGATTGATCATACCGAACTGGAACTGGCCACCGCGTGAACTGGCCAAAATTGCTCCTGGACCAGATGATTGACGCTCAAGTGGCGACTGCCCTTGATCAGCAGGGATGGGATGTCGTCAGGGTGTCACAGTTGGGGCTGGCGACGGCGGATGACGATCAGATCCTCGCAATGGCCATTTCACAGGACCGTGTGCTGGTCACACTGGATGAGCATTTCGGCGACTGGGCTGTGCTGCCGCTGGAATCGCACCCCGGAGTTGTCAGGCTGAAGGTGAGTCCGACAACAAGTTCCAATATACTGGCCTTGCTTATTCCCTTCCTGAATGAACACAAAAAGCGTTCCTATGCCGACCACTTGGTGATCGTGAAACTATCATCGACACGGTGGATTCGAACCAGTCGGTAACCAGAGGAACCTTTTCGCCTGGCAGTGCAATGTTCCCTGTCAGAAGATCTCACTCCACCAGGGTGACCAGCAGAACTGTCACGAGCGTCCTGTGCTCCGTGGCGGGCTGGGGGATGGCAGACAGTACGATAGGGTGACCGGGTGTGACCAAGAGTTCAGTGCTTGTTGCTGCCACACGGAAAACCGGCTGTGAGCAGACCGCCGGATTGGTTGAAATCTCAGGCTTCATGCTGCTCTCAGGAT
>Ga0208377_1000165_pt1 | contig 8736 bp, 6 predicted proteins | sample CryBogmetaGMA4M_FD_184553 | JGI IMG/M metagenome (GOLD analysis project Ga0208377, IMG submission 184553) | Freshwater microbial communities from Crystal Bog, Wisconsin, USA - MA4M (SPAdes) | ecosystem: Environmental > Aquatic > Freshwater > Lake | place: Crystal Bog, Wisconsin, USA | collected... | reverse complement strand
CTGGAACAAAGTGGTCATCTGGCTATTGCAGCCTCTGTGTGGAATTCATTATGAGATCCGTGGGATGAAAAATATGTACGCTGTACTGGATCAACCGGTCGTAGTACTCAGTAAGCATCAATCAGCCTACGAAACAATCGCCTACATCGCACTCCTTCCAAAGCAACTCTGTTTTGTCTTTAAGCGTGAACTTCTTTGGATTCCATTTTTTGGCTGGGCATTGGCATTACTGAAAATGATTCATATCAATCGTGCCAGCAAAGAAACTGCCGCACTCTCAGTAGCAAGCCAAGGTCGTAAGCGTCTTGCTGAAGGCAAATGGATCATGTTGTTTCCGGAAGGCACCAGGATGCCAACTGGATCTTATAAGCCTTACAGCAAAGGTGGGGCTAGACTTGCAAGCGCTACTGATGCAATGGTCATTCCCATTGCCCATAACGCAGGGCGTTGCTGGCCTAAGAATAGCTTTCTAAAGCAGCCTGGAACGGTGATTTTTTCGATTGGACCTGCAATTGCCTCAGCCGGTAAAACAGGCGGTCAACTTCATCAAGAAGTTGAAAAGTGGATTGAAGCAGAAATGCGCGTTATCGATCCAGATGCTTATAAGACTTGAGGTAATACTGAGGCAACGTTTTATTGAGCTAATGCTTTAGCCCACTCGATATACCGATCAACAGAAATATCTTGAGCGCGAGACTTCAGCTCAATCTCTGTTAAAGATAATTTTTCAGCAAAAGGTTGTAGATTCGTGCGGAGCATTTTTCTTCTTTGAGAAAAAGCTGCTGCTACTACCCTCTCCAATGAAGCCCACTGGGCATCATTTAGGTTGAAATCTACCCTAGGAATCATCCTCACTACTGCAGAATTGACCTTGGGCTGTGGATCAAATGCTTCAGGTGGAACTTCAAGCACCTGCTCCATATGATATCGAGCCTGCAGCATGACTGATAGACGGCTGAAGTCAGAGCTACCTGCAGGAGCAACCATGCGCTCAACCACTTCCGCTTGTAACATAAATACCTGCTCATCAATCACTGCTGCTGCAGACACCAAATGAAACAAGAGTGGAGAAGAAATGTTGTAAGGCAAATTGCCTACCACCTTACACAAGCCACTATTTTTTGGGCGACTCTTAGCCCAGGACATGAAATCAAACTTTAAGGCATCACCTTCAATAACAGACAATCCCGTCAGGTTTTGCTGGTTCCAGTAAGCCACTAAATCTCGATCAATCTCTAGGAGATCCAGATGATCCAAATTCCTTAACAAAGGTTTCGTCAGGGCGCCAAGTCCAGGACCAATCTCAATCACATGCGCATCAGTGCTAGGATTAATTAGCGCAACGATGGAATAGATGATTCCAGCATCTTGCAAAAAGTTTTGTCCAAAGCGTTTACGTGCGTGATGTATCAAGAGTTGCTAACTTTTTTATTTACTGCTAATTGATAGGCCAAGCGCAATGCTTCAAGCATGCTGCTGGGATCTGCAATCCCTTTTCCAGCAATATCCAGCGCTGTGCCGTGATCAACTGAAGTACGAATGATCGGCAATCCTAAGGTCACATTAACGCCGCCACCAAATGTCACAAATTTAAATGGGGCTAAGCCCTGATCGTGATACATCGCAATATAAGCATCTACATGCTCTAAGCTATTTGCTTCAAACATGGTGTCGCCAGGATAGGGTCCAGTAACTTGAATGCCCTCCCCTTGAGCCAATTGAATTGCAGGTGAAATTATTTCAATCTCTTCGCGCCCTAAATAACCCGATTCACCAGCATGGGGGTTGAGTCCTGCCACCCTAATCACTGGGTTAGAGATGCCGAACTTATGCTGAAGATCACGGTGAACGATCTGAATGGTTTCTAGAATGTGCTTTTGAGTCAGCGCTGATGGCACATCTTTCAAAGGAAGGTGAGTGGTGGCTAAGGCGACTCGCAATTCCCTGGGCGCTTTAAGACCCATGAATCCAGCAGGTAAAAGCGCGCACAACATCATGACTACGTGATCAAGCTTACAAACCTCAGCTAAGTATTCTGTATGGCCACTGAAGGGGGTTCCAGCAACATTAATGATGCTCTTTTGCAATGGCGCAGTAATCATGGCATCAAAGCGTCCAGTCAAACAACCTGCCACCGCAGCATTCAATAGATTAAGAACATATTGCGCATTAGCTGGATTCAAGGTTCCAGCAGTAACCGACTCCGCAATTTCAACAGACTGTATCTCTAAGCGTTTTGATATTTCAGAATCAATATTTTTAGGGGTCTGCAATAAAGTAGCGTTGCCGAGCACAGTGATGTGCGCATTAGGCTGTTCTTTTAAGAAAGTGCAAGCTGCCGCAAGGCTAATCTCTGGTCCAATGCCAGCGGGTTCACCAGAACTAATGACTAGATTAACGGGGGCTACTTGCGGCATCATCTATGTTGATAATCTTCACCGTTGCGGTATCTCGCAACTGACGAATCCAATCCTGATAGGCTTGCTCAAACTTTCGTTCACGAATAGCGGCACGCGCAAATTCCTTTTGCTTATCAACCGTTAGCTGAGCATCTCGACGTTCAAGCACTTGGATCAAATGCCAGCCAAACTCAGACTTCACTGGATTGCTCACTTCGCCGATTTGCAAGCGATTCATTGCCTGCTCAAACTCAGGAACCAAATCTCCTGGACTCATCCAACCTAAATTACCACCATTGGCTGCAGAACCGTCTTCTGAATATTTCTTGGCTAATTCGCCAAAGTCAGCCGTCTTTGCGCGCACCTGATCACGATATCCGGCTAAGCGTCGCTCTGCATCCTGATCATTTAAACCTGGGCGATTACGAAGCAAGATATGGCGGGACATTGTCTGGGTAATGGCAATATTTTGTGGCGCATTTGAGGCGGCCTCTTGAGGGGCGGCCTGTTGCGGAGCACCAGCAGCCAAAGCGCGGCGATCCAATACTTTGAGCACATGATAGCCAGCGGGACTTTTCACCACACTATTAGCCACTTGACCGCCGCCCGTATTCCTAATGGCTTCATAAAATAACTGCGGCAATCGATCTGGTGTGCGATAGCCTAATTCTTGAAACTTAATTTTTGGGTCATCTTTCGCGGCCATGGCACCAAGTTGCAAGAAATCTACATCGCCGCGGGCATCACGCAATAATGTCTCTGCTTTTTTCTTTGCGTCTGCCTGAGCGCCAGCTCCAGCATTTGAATCAGTTGGGATAAAAATTTGAGCGACATCAATTTCCTCTGGCGATCCTGGAGCTGCGGGAGCGGAGCGAGGAGCCCCTCCTCCAGTCATGGCACGCGTACGATCAGCAATATAGTTATCAATCTCAGCATCAGAAATTTTGATCTTGCCTTCAACTTCGCGCTCGCGGAAACGACTAATGATGATGTCATCACGTAACATTTCTTTATAACGCTCAAATGTACTTCCTGTAGCAATAACCTTCTGCTTAAACTCTGCAACTGATAATTTATTTTTAGATGCTATGTCGCCAATAATCTTATCTAACTCTTTATTGCTAACGACAATACCTTCCTGTTCTGCCTCTTGAAGTTGAATTTTTTCAATGATGAGGCGCTCCATAATTGTCTGACGAAGCACAACAGGATCTGGAAGTTTTGTACCCTGTTTCTGCAAGGCCAAAATACGATCATCAATCTCTTTACGGGTCACATAACCTGTATTAACAACAGCCGCCACGCCATCAATGTTGCGGATCTTGCTATCGGGACTCGATCGTGCAGAATCTTGAGCAACCGCAACGCCAGCAAGCAACATAGCGCTTGCAAGCACGGCTTGAATTAAAATCCGTTTAAAGCTACTCAGACAAGGTGTCATTGATAGTTCTCGTATGTTGAGGGCGGTATAGGCTTGGAAGTAGGCATATATCCAGGAACATTCAGCTTCATGATATCAACTGGATTACTGCCGGCGCTACCAAAGCCCCTAAATTCTATTTGGAAGAGGATTTGGGTAGTGGTGATTTGGGAGGTATTGAGCATTTGAGAATATGCTGCACGCAAAGTCCAGCAGTCGCGCGTCCACTCCAATGCTGCCAAGGTATTAAGTGTTTTAGTTGTCAAAGCATCATAGCCCCAACGCCCCAAAACTGAAAGTTCGCGGGTAATGGGCCATTGACCAGAAACGTTATATTGATCTGTAGTTGTTGCCGCCAGAGTTGCTGGGGTTGGTCCAAATGCTTGAGTTGGTGGACTCCACACATTACGATAGCCAAAATTTAAACTTCGGCCTGGAGTTGGGCGCCAACTACCACCTACTGTAGTTTGTACAAAACGATTTAATTGGGTGTTGTACTGCCCAAAGGCATCTACACTAAAGTTTCCAAGCAATCGAACAGAGCCGGAACCCAGGGTATCTGAATAAGTAGTTGGGTTAGCAATCGTCCCATTCAACCCAACGCGCTGGCCAGTGAGGTCCTGTCTTTGAGCAAGCGTCACGGAGGCGCGCTCAGCACCAGAGCTTGCCTCCAGCATACGACTAGTAATACCACCAGTCAGCTTATTGTTATCTGCAACACGGTCATTACCAACAAAATTATTTTCACTAAAAATTTGAGTCACGCCAAAACCACCGTCGGCGGTATCAAATAGAGGTGTTTGTGCCTGACTCTGAAATGGTGTGTATACGTAGAAAGCGCGAGGCTCCATCGTCAAGAGCATATCGCGACCAAAGAAGCCTTTTAACTCTGCCGCATCTCTCTCAAACGCTAAACCTGAATCTAAACTAAAAGTGGGAATCACAAAACCTTGGGCATTTGGTGCGCCAGGCGTTATGGATGTCGCAGCATAGTTATTCGCCTGAAAGCTCACTTTAGGAGTCAGATAATAACCAGGGGTAACCTGGGGCAAAGCCAATGCTCCTTTAACTACCGTTCGATCAGCCTGGCTATATAAATTACCAGCAGGAGCGGCCAGAGGATTGCCATTGACGTTATAGGCAAAGCGCGTGTAATCGGTTGAGAAGGTTGTTTTAGGACCTGTCGGCAATTCTAAATATCTACCAGTCGCATCGGAAACGGTTGGCGTAATTTGATTGTTATAAACAGCCGTTACATTCGGAAGAATGTTATAGGGCGACTGAACCGTTGTCGTTGGATCTGGCTGCAAAGTCTGAAACGTCATAGCTCGCGCAGATACATTCCAATTGCTTAAGCTATCGGTCAACTGTTTATTCGCCCCCACCTCTTGACGGAATTGGTTGGTAATAGCTCCGGCAATACTTTGAGAAAAGTCTGTGGGGTACATATTGTCAGAGACGCGGGCGATATTGGCGTAGCCATTGAATGCCCCGGGGCCTGGCAACCCACCAGGTGCTAAGTCACCACTGAAATTTTGTCTTTGCTGCCAGTCGTACTTCCAGCGATCGGTGCCCGTCTTTTTATCGTAAGGCAAGTATTCTCCAATTAATGTTCCGGCATATTGACGGTCCAAGAAACGGTATTGAGCACCTAACTGAGTACCACGCTGATTCATATACCGAGGCAGTAACAGTAAATCACGGTTAGGCGCTACGTTGACGTAGTAAGGGAGGGTGGTATCCCAACCATTGTTGGAGTTGTAGCCAGTAACTGGTGCAAGTATTCCAGAGCGACGCTGATTGGAGGTTGGAACGCTGAAATAAGGTACATACGCAATAGGTACATCGAAGAAACGCATCACACCGTTGGTACCCACCATTTCTTTTTGCTCATTATCAATTTCAATCTTGCTAGCCGTGAAATACCAATCTAAGTTTTCAGGTGTGCATGTTGTATAAGTTGCCTGATCAAAAACAAAAATATCCGAAGTTTCAATCGTTAGTTTCTTTGCAGTGCCATTTGCACGGTTATCACGAAGTTCATAAGTGGGAGACTCCATCTCACCTTCACGTGCATCCACTTTGAAGCGGGCCTTAGGCCCCCTAAAAGAAGTATTGCCCTTGATCAGCTCCGCATTACCAACTAAATCAGCAACGTCGGTATCAGGATTGTATTTAATTTCATCAGCTTTAATGACTGCCCCATTACGGCGAATTTGTGCACGACCTTTTAGATGCATATCGCGTTCAACTATGCCGTAAATTGAATCACTTGATGTAAAGGTGAGAGCCTTGCCGTCAGAAATTGGCTGCCCAACTCGCAACTGGTCATCCAGTTTTAAAACGGTGACAGCGCCACGATCCGGTATCAAAATCGTATTCGCAGAATTGCTTAATGACTGCGTAGTGGGTGGTAAAGGCGCAGGTGCCTGAGCAGCCCCTGGAAGTGCAAATTGCAGCAATACTAACCCCAACACTAAGCGGGGGGTTATGGCTAAAAAAAGAGGGGCGCAAAGGCCGGCACGACGGCGATAATGACTCATAGATCCTGACTCGCACTATTATACGAATCGACCATGACTGACGCTCGCTTAAACACCCTCCGCAACTGGCTAGAAGGCCTCAAACCTAGCTGGCAATTAGATCTCAACACCTTAGCCCCCGCTTCGGCTGATGCCAGCTTTCGGCGGTATTTTAGGGTTGAGACAAAAAACCCCGATTTTGGGACTTTGATTGTCATGGATGCTCCCCCTCAACACGAGCCCTTGGATGCCTTCATTCAGGTTGATTTATTACTCTCAGAGGCGGGTTTAAACGTACCCAAAATTCTTGAAAAAAATGTGGGGGAGGGCTTTCTATTGCTCAATGATTTGGGTAACGAAACTTACCTCTCGGCACTAAATGACAGCACTGCAGATCACCTCTATCAGGATGCAACCAAAGCATTAATCAAAATGCAATTGGCCAGCAAGCCTGATGTTCTGCCAAATTACGATGCAGCGCTCCTGCAGCGTGAGTTAGATTTATTTCCAGAATGGTATTTAAAAAAACATCTTCAAATTGAATTAAGCAAGTTACAAGATGCGCAGATCAAACAGGCTTTTGAACTGATCATTCAAAACAATCTCTCACAAGAAAAAGTATATGTACACCGCGATTACCATTCACGTAATTTGATGGTTACCGAAAAAAATAATCCGGGTGTTTTGGATTTTCAAGATGCGGTCTACGGGCCTATTACTTACGATGCATCTTCTTTATGGCGCGATGCGTACATTGCATGGCCAGAAGAAAAAGTGATTGATTGGGTAATTAAGTTTTGGGAAGAAGGCCGTAAAGTTGGGTTACCAATGCCAGACGATTTTGGCCAGTTCTACCGAGATTTTGAGTGGATGGGCTTACAACGCCATCTCAAAGTGCTCGGCATCTTTGCAAGATTATTTCATCGTGATGGTAAGGATGGTTATCTAAAAGATATTCCGCTAGTGTTGCAATATGCAATAGCTACTGCGAACCGCTATATTGAATTAAAACCTTTGGCCCGCATTTTAGAATCCACGCGCACAAGTCAACATGGCTAAGCCAAAGCAACTTCCCTGTTTACTGCTTGCTGCCGGCAGAGGGGAGCGCATGCGACCATTAACGGATGACTTGCCCAAGCCTCTTCTCAAGATCAAAGATAAGTCTTTATTGCAATGGCATCTAGAAGCACTATCTGATGCAGGTATTCAAAATATTGTCATTAACCACGCTTGGCTAGGACAAAAAATTGAAGATGCCTTGGGAAACGGGGCTCAGTTTGGACTGCAGATTCAATATTCTCCAGAGGCAATAGCGCTAGAAACAGCTGGCGGAATCCGCAAAGCCCTTCCCCTGCTTAATCCTGATGATTACTTTCTGGTCATCAATGGAGATGTTTTTTGCCCAGACTTTCCCATTGGAGGGCTAATACAGGCACATGCCGCCTTGAGGGACTCCCAAAATCCTCCGCTAGCCCACTTGGTCATGGTGCCCAACCCAGCCCATCACCCTGACGGGGACTTCTATTTGGACCGTTCACAGGTGAGCGAGATTGAATCACCGGGGGCTGAAAAACTCACCTTTTCCGGAATTGGCATCTACCACCGTGACTTATTTCAAGATCTCGTAATAGGGATTCCAGCAAAGCTTGCCCCCCTCCTTCGCACAGCAATGAAGGACAATAAAGTCTCTGGTGAAAAATATCTCGGACCATGGCACGATGTAGGTACACCTCAACGTTTGCAAGAGCTCAATGCAGTTTATGAATAAAACTGATATTTACCAAAAACGCAGAATTGCCTTAGCCAAAAAAATCCGTGCCAATACTGGTGGTGGGGTTGCCGTCATTGCCACGGCTCCAGAGTTATCTCGCAATCGCGATAGTGAATTTCCTTATCGTCACGACAGTGATTTTTTCTACCTCAGCGGATTTGAAGAGCCAGGCGCGACGCTAGTCATTAAGGTCGACCAAAACAGTGAAGAAACACATCTCTTTTGCAGGCCCAAAGATCCAGAGCGCGAGATCTGGGATGGCATACGCCTTGGCCCTGAAGCTGCCCCAAAAATGTTGGGTGTAGATTCTGCTCATAGCAATGTTGAGCTTGATACTAAACTCAGTGAATTATTAGCTGATCAAGATGCAGTTTATGTTCGCCTAGCAGAAAGCGCTGAAACCGATCGCCGCCTACGCCACTGGATGAAACAAGTGCGTCAACAAGCGCGGGCTGGCATTAATCCCCCATCAGAATTTCATGATGTTGAAGCAATGATTCATGAAATGCGTTTGTTTAAAGATGCGCATGAAATCGAGATCATGCGACGTGCTGCTGCCATTTCTGCTCGCGCCCATATTCGCGCAATGCAAATCTGCAAGCCTGGTATGCGCGAATACCAACT
>Ga0208377_1000154_pt1 | contig 9060 bp, 10 predicted proteins | sample CryBogmetaGMA4M_FD_184553 | JGI IMG/M metagenome (GOLD analysis project Ga0208377, IMG submission 184553) | Freshwater microbial communities from Crystal Bog, Wisconsin, USA - MA4M (SPAdes) | ecosystem: Environmental > Aquatic > Freshwater > Lake | place: Crystal Bog, Wisconsin, USA | collected... | reverse complement strand
TATTTATACATAGCCGATGATTGTCGTAGATTTGGGATATAACTTCAAATACTCAAAAGTGCATCTGATATACCCATTTGGATATAAAGGGAGGACTTTAGGCAGAAAGCTTACATTCTGTTTGAATAAAAGTGTGTGGGTACCCATATCTTTGAAGAGCGCCACAAGCATGAGGCTAATTATTTTTGTTGGTAGGGGTAGACTTTCTGCGTTTTTTTCCAATAAAACCCGATGTAATGTTTCTTAAAGTATACAAAATATAATTAATGTATATAATAAGAAACATTATGAATATAGCCGCAGACCATGAAAAACCTCAAAATCCCCTTTCCCTGTTGAGTTTGGGAGCTCAAATCACAGCCAGGAGAAAAGTGCTCAAGGTTCGTGCGCAGTCATGCGCGGGGGCTGCGGGTATTTCTAGGGTGACATTGCATCGTATTGAAAAGGGCGAACCTTCAGTGAATGTAGGAGCTTATTTGCAAGTATGTGAGGCCCTGGGCTTGCATCTGGCTTTGCTGCCTTTAGGCTCCCAGGAATTGGGGCAGGGAAAAAAATTAAAAAAAGAAAGCGCCTCAAATATCGATATGCCCCATATTCGTATTCGGGACTACCCCCAGTTAAAAGCTTTGGCTTGGCAGTTAAAGGCCGACATGTTGTTGACTGATGATGAAGCAATAGGGATCTATGAGCGTAATAAACGTTTTCTAGATTTGAATCAAATTGATGATCAAGAAAGGGTTTTAATGAAAAGGCTAATTGCAACAAAGGGCATGGAGCGCTTACTTGTTTAAGCGCCCACATCATCAGAGAATTTCAGAGATTCTTGAAAGACTTAACCATGAACTCTTGATGGAGCATCACTGCTTTTTTGGTGGTGGGACAGCCATTGCTCTTTTGTATGAGGAGTATCGCGAATCGGTAGATATCGATTTTTTAATTTCCGATCTGGAGCATTATCGCGCCCTTCGAGACTTGTTGACGGGTCCTGATGGCATTGGATCTATCACTCATAAAAACATGAAGCTAGCGTTAGCCCGAGAGATTCGGGCTGATCAATATGGTATTCGAACTGTCATTCAGATGGGTGATGTAAGAGTAAAGTTCGAAATAGTTTTAGAGGGGCGGATTTCATTTGAAATGCCCAAGGATAAAGATCGAGTGGGGGAGATCGCCACCCTAAGTAGAGGGGATCTGATGGCTAGCAAGCTTTTAGCTAACTCAGATCGTTGGAATGATGGCAGCGTATTCAGTCGGGATATTATTGATTTGGCAATGCTGGACTCTAAAAAAGACGAGCTCCAAAAGGCATTACAGAAATCTCAACTAGCTTATGGCGATAGCATTTGTAGGGATTTGCAAAAAGCTGTAGAGCGCCTACTCACCCGCGAACATGAGTTGGAAAAATGTATGGAGGCGCTACAGATGAATGTGCCCCGGGCCTTGTTATGGCAGAGGCTAAATGATTTGAGATCAAATGAGTTAGTAGTGCGCCCAAAAGATCAATAACACTAGCCTTTTCTAAATCCTAAATTCTCGATAGTGCCTATAGAGATTAGCAATGGATGCAAAGCCTAGAACAACGATCAATACTGAGAAAAGATAGTCGATGGTCAAGTAATTGAAGATGCCAAGCTGAATGGCTAGTGCAGCGGCTATGAATGCACCAAGCGCCCCAAAGACCACCAGCTTAAATTGGGGAATAAAAGCGCCCAAAGTAATGGCCACAAAAATCAAGATGAGATCAGAAACGAGTTTGTCGGCAGTTTCAAAAATACGGTTGGTCAACTCAGGGTTGGTGAGCTTACCTACAATAGCAATGACTAAAATGGCAGCGAGCACTGCAAAATTAAGCTTCGCTTTGCTAAGGATGTCTTTAAGCTGCTCGTTCATCATTTCTGTATTTTCTGTTTAAGAAGTGCTGCCATTAAATACCAGGCTCATGCCAATCCACAAAATAACAAACGCTACCAAAGCAGTGAAGCCCAGTTTTTTGAGGAAGTAGCCAAGGGTATCCATATATGCTTCATCATTTCTGCCAAAGTGCTGATCAAAGCGTTTCCAAAATAGGCGACCTATGAAGAGCGGTAAAAGGATGGCAACAATGCCAAGAACAACGGTAAGGGTTGTATTCATCTGAGTGTGCTAATTTCTAGGTGGGGAAGTCGTAAAGCATACAGGGGTTGTCCACCAAGATGGCTTTTCTGAGCGATTCGTCAGAAACCCACGATCCAAGCAGCTCACACAGGTCAGCATCATGGGGCATATGTTTTTTGACCATCACATGTGGCCAATCACTGCCCCAGATAAGTTGTTTTGGGTTTGCTGCAATAACTGCATCATTGAATGGGCGCATATCGGCATAAGGCAGATCGCCATCACAAATGCGATACGGTCCCGTCATCTTGACCCACGCCTTTTGATCTTTCATTAAATTGAGCAATCCGATAAATCCCTGATCACTGATGCCATGCTTTGCATGCGAATAACCAAAGTGCCCAAACACCAAATCTACTGGAAAGTTCGCAAACGTTTTATCCAGATCGGGATATTCATTGACATGCATGAGTAACTCGAGATGCCAGCCAAAGGGCGCAATACGCTGGGCTAATGCAGTGAGCGCTTTAATAGGTAGGTCAGCTGATGTATCTGCTACATCCACAATATTGCAACGTAGTCCTCTCACTCCTGCTGCATGAAGTTGCTCTAGTTGAGTATCGCTGATTTTCTGTGGATCAATATCAAGCACTCCAACCCCCCGAAATTTTTTTGGGTTGGAGTTGAGTGCGGCAAGCATGGCGCGGTTATCGCTGCCATAAACACTAGGCTGAACCAAGACGGCGCGGCCAATACCCAGCATGGCTAGCAGAGCGTTATATTGCGTGAGCGTTGCATCAGGTGGCGTGTAGATGCGTTCATGTGCATAAGGGAAGACTGATGCAGGCCCACAAACATGCGCGTGACAATCTACTGCCCCAGCCGGAAAGACGATCTTGGGTGAACGGATTTCTGGGTCTGGAGCTTGACAGGGTGGCGCGAAAGAAGGGGTCATGAACGCGAAAGCAATTTACTGCGGTTCGATATTGGCGTCTCTAGCAATCTTTTGATACTTCGCCATTTCATCGCGCACAAATTTACCGAACTCTGTTGGACTCATTGGCGTTGCTTTAATGCCTTTGGTTTCGTAAGCACTTTTGACTTCTGGATCTTGCATGGCTTGAGTCAAATCTTTATTAATCTTATTCACGATGGCTGCTGGGGTGCCTGCAGGCGCCCACATGCCAAACCATAATGAAATATCAAAGTTGGGATAACCCTGTTCTGCAATCGTTGGGATATCTGGAACTGCAGCATTACGTGTTTTGCCAGTAACGCCCAGTGCGCGCACTTTTCCACCTTTGAGTTGACCAATTGCAGTATCTAATGGGGCCATATAAAAAGCAGTGCGCCCAGACATCGTGTCTTGAATGGCTTCTGGAGATCCTTTATAGGGAACGTGAACCAATTTAATACCCATCATGTTATTGAAGTACTCCGCCGCTAAGTGTGCTGAGCTACCGACGCCGGCAGAGGCAAAAGGAATTTCTCCGGGCTTGGATTTGGCGGCAATGATGAGGTCGCGAATAGATTGATAAGGGCCATCAGCAGCGGTCACCATGACATAAGGAGTCTGTCCCAAAATAGCGACGTCAATCAAGCTCTTGAGCGGGTCGTAAGGCAGTTTCTTATAAATCGCAGGATTTGCTGCATACGAGGCTGATTGCACTAATAGGGTATAGCCATCTGGATCAGAGTTCACTACCACGCCTGTGCCAATGAGGCCGCCAGCACCAGGCCGATTTTCAATAATGACCGGTTGCTTCCAGGATTCCGTAAGGCTTTTTGCCAGCACGCGACCAGCAATATCAGCACCGGAGCCTGTAGTGAGGGGCACGATCATTCTGACGGTGTGATTAGGATAGCTTTGGGCGCTAGCTAGACCAGTCAAGATCGATAGGCTCGTTAGCACAAGCGCCATAAGCAGGCGAGGGGTATTCTTTTGCTGGTTCATGATGTCTCCTTAATATTTTTTATAGATTCGTTGGATAATCTAACATGCCCTTGGGGTTTGTAGCTATTAGACAAACACCTAATGAGGCAAAAGCAGCGTATTCAATAAAGCTAAAACTAAAAATAAACCAAAAATGCAAGGTAGAGACAGATGAACCAGACAAGTAGCAAACAAGCTGAGAACACAATCAAAGTGAATGGCTTGGATGTGGCCTATCGTTTTGACGGTCCAGACAATGGCCATGTGATTTTGATTGCTAATAGCCTCATGTCTGATTTGAGTATGTGGGATTGGAACGTACCTGCTCTAGCTGATCGCTATCGTGTACTGCGCTATGACAAGCGTGGCCATGGTGGATCACAAACCACCCCTGCTCCTTACAGCATCCCGCAATTGGCTGATGATGCTGTAGCACTATTAGATGCTTTGAAGATTGATAAGGTGCATTTCATTGGCCTATCAATGGGCGGCATGATTGGCCAGCAATTAGGCGCGCGCTACCCGGAGCGCGTTTATTCACTTTCTTTGTGTGACACTGCGAGCGAGATGCCCCCACGCAATTTGTGGGAAGAGCGTTTTGAGATTGCGCGCAAGGATGGTATTCCAGGTTTGGTTGATGGGACCATTAAGCGTTGGTTTACCGCCCCCTTTATTGAACGTGCGCCGCAAGACATTGCAAAAGTGCGCCAGATGATTTTGGGTACGGGGGTCGAGGGTTATATTGGTTGCGCTAGTGCAGTGCGCGATATGGCTCAAACCACCATGCTATTGAAAATCAAGGCGCCAACCTTGATTTTGACAGGGCGTCAAGATCCTGCTTGTACGGTTGATCAAGCGATTGTGCTCAATCGCATGATTGATGGATCCAAGATGGTGATTCTGGAGGAGGCCGCTCATTTATCCAATATTGAGCAGCCAGAAGCATTTAATCGTACTGTTCGAGCATTTATTGATACAGTAGATAACACTTTATAAGGGGTAGACATGACCGAGAACAATTCACAATTATCCGTAGCTCAGCTTCAAGAGATTCGTACGGCTGTTTTAGGCGCGGCTGCCAAGGCTCCCGGAGCCCTCATTGGGCTAGGTATTTTATTTATTGTTTTAGGCATGATTGGTGTAGCTGGACAAGTGATGTTCTCCTTTGTGACGATTAATGTGCTCGGTGCATTTTTAATCATTGGCGGCGGCTTACAGTTTGCTCACGCGATTAAATCCCATGGCTGGAAGAGCGTTGGTATTCAAATAGTGTTGGCAGTTTTGTATATTGCTGCCGGCCTCTTTACTTGGGCATTTCCAATTCCTGCGTTAGAGGGCATCACTTTGTGGCTCGCTGCCATATTCTTTGTCACGGGTTTCTTGCGTCTAGTCTCTGCATTCCAGCATCGCCACTTTGGTGAATGGTTCTGGCTGGTGTTGTCATCGGCCATCTCCATCTTGATGGGTGTGATGATTATGAATAGCTACCCAGCATCGAGCTTGTGGCTGCCAGGATTATTAATTGCGATTGAGCTTCTTTTGCAAGGTTGGTCAATGCTGTTCTTGGGCTTGGCTGCGCGCAACCTGATTAAGAGCAAATAAAATAGTGAAGAAGCTCAGTAAGCATTACTGCACTGCAGATGAATAGATAGCAATGAAAAAAACAGACTTATATAAAAATCTAGGCTTAGCGACAGCCCAACGCATGAAAAATGCTACGAAGCTTGCTAAGCCTGGCGGTACTGATAAAGCTAAAACCAAAAAAGAACTGGCCAATGCAAATCCCTTGCTCGCTTCTTTGATGGGTAAAGCCAAGTCTAAGTAGTAGCAGCATTTATTTCGTTAAATGGATTTCAGTAAAAATGCGTAGCCATCGCTTTGCTCTTTTGCTGATTGTGCCATCGGTCATGTCTTGGGCGCAGATTGCGCCACCACCAAACTACGATCAAAAGCTCAGCGATGTGGTTGTGAACGCGACGCGCTCAGATACGCCTTTAGATCAGATGCCACTCAATACCACCATTCTGACAAAAGAGGTGCTCGAGTCATCACCTGACCAAACGATTGATCAGGTACTCAAGAATGTACCCGGTGTCTTTTTAAACGATGTGCCTTATTACCAAAAAGATCCCACAGGGCAAAGCATTAACGTGCGCGGCTTAGGCTATGGGCGCACACTAGTATTGATTGATGGTCTGCCAGCAAACGATGCTTTCTATGGAACGGTGCAGTGGAACTTAGTTCCTATGTCCTCAATTGAATCGGTAGAGTTTGTGCGCGGCGGAGTATCGAGCCTTTACGGCAACTACGGTATGGGTGGTGTCATCAATATCAACACCAAGACACCCAAAAATAGCTCTCAAGAAGTATCGGCAAGTTATGGCTCATTTGGCACTGGCAATGTGGCGGCTTCAAAAGATTTAATCGTATCTGATGCCATGCAGATGCGTTTTTCTGCTGATTACTTTTCTAGCGAAGGCTTTCAGAACTACGCCACGATTGCACCTGGGTCGCCAAGCTATATTAAAAACGGCATGGGCACCGATGCAGTGAAAAATTCCAACGTCCGTTTGCAAAATTACTTTAAGCCAACTCAAGATACCAATGCTTTTTTGAGAATGGGTTACAGCACAATGGCTGACTTGAGTAATAACTATGCGATTGCACCCAATCTCATACAGACGGCTGATGTGGCGGCGGGATCTACAACGAAGATAGATGTCGATAAAAAAGCGCAAGTCAATGTGTATTACCAAAACACCAATTTTTATAAGCAGACGGCGAATAATTTAACGGCTGCACCATATAAGCCCTACATCAATGCCAACTATACGGATCCATATTCCACAGTAGGGGCCTCTGCACAATATACCCATGATCTCAAGCTTGCTGGGATCGATCAATATATCTTGGCGGTTGATGCCAGAAATATTTCCGCATCTAACCAGACCAATAACCTGGCCTCCACAGGGGCAGTAAATTCCGTTAATTACGCCCAGGGACAACAGAACTTTTATGGACTTTTAGGGCAAATCAAATCGAAGGCAGGTGCGATTCCACTGGAGGCTACATTGGGTGCGCGCGTCGATGCGTGGAATAGTCAAACTCCTACTTACTCGAATACAAATTATGGAACGGGTAATACTGGTATCCCCACCTATAGCAGTGTGCCTAACCAAAGTAAGACTCAGCTGAGTCCATCCTTGGGTTTGCTCTACAACGTTAGCTCCGATTGGGATTTGCGATCTGCTGCATACCAAGCGTTTCATGCTCCGAGCATGAATAACACTTTGCGCAGTTATGGCAACTTTGTCAGTGGATACTCCTTGGCTAATCCTAACTTGACGCCCGAGACAATGACCGGCTATGAAGTCGGAACAGACTATCGGTGGAAGAGTGGGTTTGCACAGCTGACGGCTTTTAATAATTACATTACTAATGCTATTACTAGCTACAAAATTACGAGTGCCAATTGGGCTTTTGCAAATAGTCTTTGTACCTCCTCAGGTATCTCAGGTTGTAGTCAAACCAGCACTAGCCCTGGCTACACCAACGTGAGTTATTACACCAATCAACAAAACCTTCTGAGCCAAGGTTTGGAGTTGCAGTATCACCACGATATCAATCCTCACTGGGGTTTAGATGGCGGTTATAGCTATACCAAAACTACTTTGACCTGGAGTGCAACTAGCGATCCGATTAATACCCAAGTGGGAGGCGTTCCTAGGAATATGGCCAATGCTGGCTTGACTTATTACCCTGTTCCACAAGCAAGTCTGACAACCACAGTGCGATATGTTGGTAACTCTTGGATGGCAACCGGCTCTCTACCTGTTCCGGCTTATGCAGTCGTTGGCCTTAAGGCTAACTATCAAGTGACCCCACAGGCAGCTGTTTTTGCATCGGTAGTGAACTTGTTCAATCGCCAGTACGTCACATTTAATATCGCATCGCAAGCAAGCTCCTATCAAGCAGGCATGCCTCAAGCGATTACGGTGGGTGCCCGCATTCAATTTTGATGCAGTGCATCACAAAAATTGCATCGTGCTAAGTTAATAAAAATGCTTTAGGATTGTGCCAAGGATGCAAATGCAAAAATAATGCTGCATCCATCATTAATAAGAAAACAAAAAACACAGGGAGACTTACCAATGAAGTTGAAAACTATTCATGCGCTGATGTTTGCTGCCGGCATGGCTGTTGCTACATTAGCGACCGCCCAAGCGCCAGCTGCTACTCCAGCGATTCCAGCTACTTGGGCGCAAGGCCGAACAGCCGATGGTATGAATCCCGCCTTGTCTCCCAATCCTCCTGGCATTTCTGCTTTGCCAGCTGATGAGATTCCAGTTAGCAAGCTAAAGGTTCCAGCAGGATTCAAAGTTGAACTCTGGGCATCTGGCATGCCCAATGGCCGCTCCATGACTGAGGCACCAAGTGGCACAGTGTTCGTTGGTACCCGCTTTACCGGTAACGTTTATGCCGTAGTCACAAAAGATGGCAAGCGTGAAGTCAAAACCATTGCCAAAGGTTTGCACCGTCCTAATGGCGTTGCCTTTGCTAATGGCTCACTCTATGTAGCTGAGCTCTCACGCATTATTCGTTACGACAATATCGAACAGAACTTAGATAATCCACCAGCTCCTGTAGTGGTATTTGACGCACTTCCTAAAGACGAGCCACACGGCTGGAAATATATGAAGTTGAGTCCGGATGGCCAGTATTTGTATTTCCAAATTGGTACTCCAGCTAATATCGTGGTTCCACCGGCTACCCATGCAACGCTCAATCGCTTAAATCTGAAGACGAATGTGATGGAGGTGGTTGCAACTGGGGTTCGTAACAGTGTGGGTATGGACTTCCAGCCAGGCAGCAAAGAGCTTTGGTTTACCAACAATGGTCGTGACTGGGCGGCTGAAGATAAGCCAGGCGACACTTTGAACCGCTTGGTTCGTCCTAAAGGCATGAACTTCGGTTATCCGTTCTGCCATCAAGGCGACTTCTTGGATCCAGAGTTTGGCAAAGGCCGCTCATGT
>Ga0208377_1000142_pt1 | contig 9264 bp, 9 predicted proteins | sample CryBogmetaGMA4M_FD_184553 | JGI IMG/M metagenome (GOLD analysis project Ga0208377, IMG submission 184553) | Freshwater microbial communities from Crystal Bog, Wisconsin, USA - MA4M (SPAdes) | ecosystem: Environmental > Aquatic > Freshwater > Lake | place: Crystal Bog, Wisconsin, USA | collected... | reverse complement strand
GGTCACTTACGATGAAGTCAAACGCCAAGCCAACATCAACAATCACGGTTTTGATTTTGTAGGAAGTGAGGCCGTGTTTGATGGCTTCACCATCACCCGTGAAGACGTGCGTGATGCCTACGGTGAATTGCGTTTACAAACGCTTGGCTTATTGAACGGCATTGTGGTGTTTGTGGTGCATACCGCTCGTGGGAATGCAGACCACGTTATCTCGATAAGAAAGGCAGAAAAGCATGAAGAACGCATCTACTGGAAAAACTTCCCCGAGTGAAACGGTTAACGACCCTGACAGCCCAAGCACCAGTGTTTCCGACTGGGAAGGTGCTGTTCTTAAGCAAGGCGGCGTAGTTGTTGGTCGCGCGCGTACACGCGGGCCAAACCGTGGGCCACTCAAGGAACAGGTGGCGGTGAGGTACAGCCCAGATGTGCTTGCAGCTTTTCGGTCTACCGGAGCAGGCTGGCAGACCCGCATGAATGAGGCTTTGCGCGACTGGCTACGCACACATTCACCAGAGTAAATCAAACGTTTGGCAAAAGGAGGTGTTGATTCCGACTGACAAGTGACCCATGGCGGGTTGCCAATTTACCCACAGATTCTGTGGCTTACACTGGGGATAAGTGTGAGAACTGTGATGTGAACCGTTGATGGGTATGGTGGTTTTCTGTGATGCCTTCAAAATTGGCAGTCACCATCTGGTTGGGATGTTTTGATCGCAAGTCGCTGCGGTATCTTTCGCAATCAATGTCTGGAAAAGAGTTGGATGATTACCTTTTTAGGTAACATTGTGCGTGTTCACGAAAGACAAGCCGCTTACCTGGATTGGTAGCAGCAAAAAAGACCTGATGGCCTTGCCTGTGGATGTGAGAAAGTTCTTTGGATTTGCTCTTGACTTTGCGCAGCGTGGTGACAAGCATGATGCGGCAAAGGTACTCAATGGTTTTGGCGGCGATGGTGTGCTGGAGTTGGTGGAAGACGATCAGGCTGGCATGTACATGGCGGTGAATCGTCAAGTTTTCCAAGGCGGTATTCGTGCTGCATTGCTTCAGCAAAAAGAGCAAGCGTGGTATCGAGACACCAAAAGAGGATATGGACATCATTCGTTCTCGGCTCAAAGTGGCCGAGGCACTTGCAAAGGAGTTGTGAGATGACAAAGAAAACCGCTGTTCGCACCATCGATGGCATTGAGGTTGAAATTGGTTCTGGCAATGTTTTTGCCGACATTGGCTTGCCTGATGCCGACAAACTCAAGATCAAATCCGGCCTGGTCATTCAAATTACCGAGGCCGTGCGTAGCCTCAAGCTGACCCAAAAGGCGGCTGCCGAGCGCATGGGTATTCCTCAGCCAAAGATGTCTGCCATGATGCGTGGCGACTTCAGAAACTTGTCCGAGCGTAAGCTAATGGATTGCCTGAACCGTTTGGGCTATGACATCGAGATCAAGGTGCGGCCAGCAAGTGAGACGGTAGGGCACCTGGTGTTGGCCTTTGCTTGACTGACCAATTCATACAAATTTTGCAAAACTAAAAATATTCCAACGGGTGAACCACTTGGGCTAGAGTTGGTGTCTTACACCCACAATTGGATTTTTTATAAGAAAAAATGGCACTCCAAAACCCAAACCTTTCGTCTTTCATCTGGTCGGTCGCCGATCTCCTGCGTGGTGATTTCAAACAATCCGAATATGGCAAAGTCATCTTGCCATTTACCGTGTTTCGTCGTCTGGATTGCGTGCTGGAACCCACGAAGGCTGATGTGCTGGTCGAAAAGGCTTTCCGCGAAAAAGCCAATCTGAACCCAGAACCTTTTCTGCTGCGCAAATCCGGTCAGTTCTTTTACAACACCTCGCCCCTTGACCTCAAAAAGCTCATGGGCGACCAAGATCATATTGGTGAAAACCTGCGCGCTTACATGCAGGCATTCTCACCAGCAGTGCGAGACATTTTTGAGAGCTTTGAGTTTCATACCCAAATCGACAAGCTCGCCAAATCTGGCCTGCTCTACATGGTTTGTGAGAAATTCACCACCATCGACCTGCATCCCAATGTGGTCAGCAATGCCGAAATGGGGGCAGTGTTTGAAGAGTTGATTCGCAAGTTTGCCGAACTTTCCAATGAAACTGCTGGAGAACACTTCACCCCGCGTGAAGTCATTCGCCTGATGGTCAATCTGCTGTTCATTGAAGACGATCAAGCTCTAACCCAACCTGGCGTGGTGCGCAGTCTGTATGACCCAACGGCGGGCACAGGTGGCATGTTGAGCGTCGCTGGTGAACACCTGGCCGGTCTGAACCCCGCAGCGCGGTTGGTGATGTATGGGCAGGAACTCAATCCTGAGTCTTACGCCATCTGCAAAGCCGACATGCTCATCAAAGGGCAAGACATTGCAAATATCATTTTTGGCAACACACTATCCAATGACGGTCTGCCAGGCAAGGTGTTTGACTACAGTCTGTCCAATCCTCCGTTTGGTGTGGAGTGGAAAAAGATTGAAGCAACCATTCGCAAGGAGAACGAACAGCAGGGCTTTAGTGGTCGCTTTGGCCCCGGCCTGCCGCGTGTCAGTGATGGTTCGCTGCTATTTTTGCTGCACTTGATTGCCAAAATGCGCCCTGCCAAAGATGGTGGCAGCCGCTTTGGTATTGTGCTCAATGGCTCGCCATTGTTCACCGGAGGCGCAGGAAGTGGTGAGAGTGAAATTCGCCGCTATGTGCTTGAAAACGACTTGGTTGAGGCCATCATTGCCCTGCCTACTGACATGTTTTACAACACAGGCATCAGCACCTATGTATGGATTGTCAGCAACCGAAAACCACAAAAACGCAGGAACAAAGTGCAGTTGATAGATGCCAGCAGCTTTTGGCAAAAGATGCGCAAAAGCTTGGGGTCAAAGCGAAAGGAAATGAGCCAGGAGCACATTGACGACATTACCCGTTTGTTCGGTAATTTTGAAGAGTGTCACCGTGATGGTGTACCAATCAGCCGTATCTTTGCCAACGATGTATTTGGCTACCACACCATCACTGTAGAACGTCCACAGCGTGATGATGCTGGTCATATCGTCTTGGGAATCAAAGGCAAGACCAAGGGTAAACCGATCGCTGATCCATCCTTGCGTGACACTGAAAATGTGCCTCTCAGTGATGACATTGCGGCCTACTTCAAGCGTGAAGTGCTGCCACATGCGCCTGATGCCTGGATTGACACGGAGAAAACCAAGGCTGGCTATGAAATTCCATTTAACCGTCACTTCTACGTCTTCAAACCCCCGCGCCAATTGGCAGAAATTGATGCCGAACTCAAAGGCGTGACTGACCGCATTCTGACCATGATTAACGGGCTGACGGCATGAGCAAGGCCACTTTATTGCCGTTAGACCAAGCGAAACAAGCGTTAAAATCTTGGCTAACAAAACCCGCCAAGGCTATGCGCGCAAGCGTATCCTCAAACTGGCGGGTTACTTTTTTGTGGGCCGACTAACATGAAGCGCCCCTTCAATAAGCCTGCCACCTCGTACACCGAACAGGTGGCTTTACTCAAGGCGCGTGGCATGGTGATTGCTGACACCGCTGCCGCCGAGCATTACCTACGCCACCTCAACTACTACCGCTTGAGCGCGTATTGGCTACCTTTCGAGGCCAACCACGCTGGCCACCAATTTAGAGCGGGGACACGGTTTGACGATGTGGTGAATCTCTACGTTTTTGATAGAGAGTTACGTTTGCTTGTGCTCGATGCCATCGAACGATTCGAGGTTTCCGCCCGCGCCCAGTGGGCTTACAGCATGGCTCATGCCCACGGCGCACACAGCCATCTTGACGTAGCCTTGGCACGAAAACAGAGCCATTGTCAAATCAATCTGGACAAACTGTGCAAGGAAGTAGCACGCTCTGATGAAGTCTTCATCATCCATTTGACCCAGACCTACTCTGAGGCACTGCCACCTGTATGGGCGGTGTGTGAAGTGATGTCATTGGGACTGCTGTCACGCTGGTACGGCAACCTCAAGTTCGGCGCAACCCGCCGCGTCATTGCCAATGTTTACGCATTGGATGACCGCGTGCTCGAATCCTGGCTGCACCACCTCACCTTCATTCGCAACACATGCGCCCACCACAGCCGCTTGTGGAATCGGGACTTCACCATCACAGCCGAGCTTCCGCGAAGCAAGCCAGCCTATTTGGCAGGTGAGTTTGTGGCAGGTTCACGCAAGCTCTACAACACTTTGGTCATGCTGCTACACCTGATGGATACCATCGCGCCAACTCACCACTGGCGTACCAAACTTAAGCAACTTATCAAAAGTCATAGCATCCATCCTGCGGCCATGGGTTTTCCACCCGACTGGGACAAACGTGGCATTTGGCAAGAGGTACAGGCATGAGTTTTCCTCGTTATCCTGAATACAAAGACAGCGGTGTGGAATGGCTGGGGGCGGTGCCGGTGCATTGGGATGTGAAACGCCTTAAAAACATTGCTTCGATAAATATGGGGCAATCACCTAGTTCGGATGATTGCACTCAAGAGGAAGTAGGACAGCCTTTTCTGCAAGGCAATGCTGATTTTGGTGAGAATTTTCCGACACCTCGAAGTTATTGTGCAGTCGCAACAAAGATAGCAAACGCCGATGACATCCTGTTTTCCGTTCGTGCGCCCGTCGGTGCGATCAACATTGCTGATCAAGCATACGGAATTGGTCGAGGACTATGTGCCATAACTACTGCTAAATGCAGTTCGATGCGCTTCGTATTTCATGCTCTTCATCTCATGAAATACGAGCTTTTTTCTGTGGCTACAGGTAGTACATACGAAGCCGTTTCAACGGATCAAGTTGCCAATGCTGTATGTTTTGTTCCACCTACTGATGAACAAACCAAAATTGCCGCCTTTCTGGATCACGAAACTGCAAAGATTGATGCTTTGGTGGCAGAGCAACGGCGGTTGATGGAACTACTGAAAGAAAAGCGTCAGGCTGTTATTTCTAACGCCGTTACCCGTGGGTTGAATCCAGATGCGCCCATGAAGCCGTCTGGCGTTGAATGGCTGGGGGAGGTGCCTGAGCATTGGGATTTGATGGCAACGAAGCGGTTGTTTCGCTTGGTTGTAGAACCAGCGCCAGATGACAACGATCATGAACTTTTATCAATCTACACAGAGATAGGTGTCCGCCCACGTAAGTCTTTAGAGGCAAAAGGCAACAAAGCAACGACAACAGACGGCTACTGGATGGTTAAAAAAGGCGACTTGATTGTGAATAAGTTGTTAGCATGGATGGGTGCTATAGGTATCTCTGACTACGATGGTGTGACAAGCCCTGCCTATGACATTCTTCGACAGAAGATTCCACTAAAACCACGTTTCTATGATTTCTTGTTTCGATGCGGAATCCTTTTTACGGAATTTCGTCGTTATTCCAGAGGGATCATGGACATGAGGTTGCGGCTTTATTTTGACGAACTTGGGCAATTGCTCATGCCATATCCGCCCATTGTTGAGCAGCAAGAGATTATTGAGTTTCTTCAAACTGAACTTGCAAAATTGGACGAACTTGGTATAGAAGCCAAACGCGCCATCGACCTACTGCAAGAGCGCCGTACCGCGCTGATTTCAGCAGCCGTTACCGGCCAGATTGACGTGCGAGGCATCACAAAATAGCTATTATTTAAATATCTATCAACGCTTATTCCATGATGGCTACAGGCCATTTTGTTATAAATTTTTTCACGTTTCCGATCATCCCTATGAAAACCATACATCAGCAAAAATGCCTGATGCCGTCACTGGCTATACTGTACAGGTTAGCCAGTTTTATAGGAATGCTGCCATGATTACAGTCACCTCCGTGGAAGCGCAAAATCGCTTTGGACAGTTGCTCGACACCGTGCAGCGAGAACCTGTCACCATCACCCGTCATGGACGCACCGCTGCATTTATGGTATCGGCGCAAGATATGCAGGACTTGCAAGCCGCTCATATCAACAAGAGGCAAAGTGCAGTTGAAGCCTTTGAAGCCTGGAGCAAAAAGGCAGATGCCTCGGCTCTGCCCGCCGCTGCCGAACTGACTGACGAGGATGTTGTTCGCATGGTGAAAGAGTCGCGGTGAGTTCTTCTATGCGCGTGGTGTTTGACACCAGCACACTGGTCAGTGCGGCACTGCGCGTTGGCTCGATTCCACACCGTGCCCTTGTTTGTGCGCTGCAAATAGGCGAAGTGTGTGTTTGCACATCTTCCTTGGCGGAATTGGATGAAGTGTTGATGCGATCCAAGTTTGACCGCTATCAACCGACCCAGACACGCCAAGAGTTTGCCACTTTTGTACGGTTGCATACGACATGGTTTTCCGTGTCCGAGTCCCAAATATCTGCCATCCATCCACCTTGCCGCGACCCAAAAGACAACCAATTTTTGGCACTAAGTCTGGCATGTTCAGCAGATGTGTTGATCAGCAGTGATGCCGATTTGCTGGTCTTGCATCCGTGGCATGACATCCCCATCCTGACACCCGCTGCGTTTTTGCAGAAAAACCCTTTATGAGCCTTCACAAAGAAATCAGCTTCGAGCTTGAAATCTGCCAGCATCTTGCCTCCCACGGTTGGCTTTACGCTGAGGACGATGCAGCCAACTATGACCGTGCGCGTGCCTTGTTTTCTGCCGATGTGCTGGCATGGGTGCAGGTCACTCAGCCAAAGGCATGGGACACCCTGACCAAAAATCATGGCACCAAGGCTGAAGAAACCTTGCTCACCCGTCTGCGCGATCAGCTTGACCAGCGTGGAACGCTTGATGTGTTGCGCCACGGTATTGAACTACTTGGCCTTAAAGCCCCACTCAAGCTGGCTGAGTTCAAACCGGCTCTTGCTATCAATCCAGACATACTGGCACGCTACGCGGCCAATCGCTTGCGCGTGGTGCGGCAGGTGCATTATTCGCTTCACTGTGAGAACTGCATAGACTTGGTACTGTTTTTGAATGGCCTGCCGGTAGCCACGGTCGAGCTGAAAACTGACTTTACCCAAAGCATCGGTGATGCCATTGACCAATACCGCTTTGACCGTCATCCCAAACCAAAGGGTCAAAGTGCCGAACCGTTGCTGGCATTTCTTACTGGAGCCTTGATTCACTTTGCCGTGAGCAACAAAGAAGTGGCCATGGTGACGCGGTTGGATGGCCCTGCCACGGTATTTTTGCCTTTCAATCTTGGCAACGAAGGTGCAGCAGGCAACCCTGTCAATGCCGCTGGTGGCCACCGCACGGCGTATCTGTGGGAACAAGTTTGGGCGCGTGACAGTTTGCTTGAGATTTTGGGTCGTTATTTGATTGCCCAATGTAACAAGAAGAAGCAGGTTGAGCGCATCATCTTTCCACGCTATCACCAATTGGACGTGACACGAAAGCTACAAGCGGCAGTATTGAGGGACGGCCATGGTGGCAAATACCTGATTCAGCACAGCGCTGGTTCGGGTAAAACGAACTCGATTGCCTGGACAGCGCATTTCCTGGCCGAGCTACACGACGCAAACAACAAAAAAGTGTTTGACACCGTGCTGGTGGTATCAGACCGCAATGTGATTGATGCTCAATTGCAGGATGCCTTGTTTGATTTTCAGAGAACGACAGGTGTGGTGGAAACCATCAAAAACACCGATGGCTCCAAAAGCGCCGCGCTGGCCAAAGCTCTGGACGGTAGCAAGAAGATTGTGGTTTGCACCATCCAAACGTTTCCATTCGCACTGGAAGCTGTTCGCAAGCTGGCAGCCACCCAGGGCAAACGCTTTGCCGTGATCGCAGACGAAGCGCACAGTTCACAAACGGGAGAAGCAGCAGCCAAGCTCAAGGCGGTTTTATCCACTGAAGAACTGGCTGAACTGAATGATGGTGGAGAAATCAGCACGGAAGACATTTTGGCATCACAAATGACCGCACGTGCTGAGGATGGTGGCATCACCTTTGTGGCCTTGACGGCCACACCCAAAAACAAAACCCTTGAATTGTTTGGTACGCGCCCTGACCCAACGCGCAAACCCGCACCGGACAACATTCCTGTGCCGTTTCATGTGTACTCCATGCGGCAGGCCATTGAAGAAAAGTTCATTCTGGACGTGCTACAAAACTACACGCCCTATCAATTGGCCTTCAAGCTGGCTCATAACGGTCAGGAAATGAATGAGCAAGAGGTCGAGCGTAACGCCGCCATGAAAGGCATCATGGGCTGGGTTCGACTGCACCCCTACAACATCGCACAAAAGGTGCAGGTGGTGGTGGAGCATTTCCGTGAATTTGTGGCACCACTGCTCTCTGGCAAAGCCAAAGCAATGGTTGTAGTTTCCAGCCGCATGGAGGTCGTTCGTTGGAAATTAGCCATAGAGCATTACATCAGACCTCCCCGGAATGACAATGGAATGCGGCTAAAACTTGGACGGAATTTGGTGCATAAAGCTATAGCGCCAAAAAAATAGTCCTTATAAATCAACGTATAAGCCAAAATCATAATGTCTACGCGGTGGCAAATTGTCCAATAATCGAAATTCAACAGCTAAATCAATGGGTTAAGTGATGTTTTTGAAAAAAGTCAGGGAGGTCTGTACATCAAAGACAAAGGCTACATCATCGGCACACTGGTGGCATTCTCCGGTGAGGTGATCGACACCGAATCCAGTCCTGACGGATTGACTGAAAACAGCCCTGCACTGAATCCCAACCTCAAAGGGCGAGACATTCGAGAAGCCTTCAAATGGGATGAATACCAACTTTTGCTGGCGGCCAACAAATTCCAGACTGGGTTTGACCAACCTTTATTGTGCGGCATGTATGTGGACAAACGGCTTGATGGTATTCAGGCGGTACAGACCCTCAGCCGCCTGAACCGTGCCCACCAAGGTAAAGACACAACCTATGTGCTTGATTTTGTCAATGATCCTGTCGAGGTGTTGGCATCCTTCAAGATGTATCACACCACTGCGGAACTTAGTAGCACCACCGACCCGCACCTTGTTTACAACCTTCGCTCCAAGCTGGATGCGGCTGGCCATTACGATGATTTTGAGGTGGATCGCGTGGTCGAGGTAGAACTTGATCCAGATGCCAAACAGAGCGACCTAATCAAGGCACTGGAGCCAGTCAAAGACAGATTGATAAAACGCTACAAAGCCGCACAGGCCGCGCTGAAAGTAGCCAAGGACAAGCACGACGAAAAAGCCACCAAAGCGGCGCAGGATGAACTTGATGCGCTGGTTCTACTCAAAAGTGACTTGGGTGCCTATGTACGGC
>Ga0208377_1000131_pt1 | contig 9708 bp, 8 predicted proteins | sample CryBogmetaGMA4M_FD_184553 | JGI IMG/M metagenome (GOLD analysis project Ga0208377, IMG submission 184553) | Freshwater microbial communities from Crystal Bog, Wisconsin, USA - MA4M (SPAdes) | ecosystem: Environmental > Aquatic > Freshwater > Lake | place: Crystal Bog, Wisconsin, USA | collected... | reverse complement strand
TGCTGCGGTTATAAGCGCGAACCCAGTTTCTGCCAACATCAGCAACTACGCTATTGGCGTACGTCATACTTTCTAATTTGATGCTAGCGTAAGCTAGTTAAAAATTGGTTTGGAAGTAAATCAACCCATCGTGGCAACACGGTGGGTTTTTTCTTTTGTTGACGCCATTTAGTGACGGACGTATTGCTTCGTTTAAGATCAATGCATGACGCCAGAGCTTATTCCTATAATTCAAAAAGCAGTGCAAGAAATTCAGGCGAATAAGCTTGATTCTGCAAAATCTCGTTTAAGAGAGGTCCTGAGTGTAGAAGAACATCATCCTGAAGCTCTTCGAATTTTGGGGGTAATTGCCGCCCTGCAGCAAGACTGGGCTGAAGCATTGCGATTGATTGATCTCGTCCTTGAAATTGAACCCGAGAATGCCTTGGCACATAGCAATCGAGGAAATGTTCTCAATGAGTTAGGGCGACATGATGAGGCGCTGGTCTGTTATGAGAGAGCAATTCATTATCAACCATGTTACGCCGAAGCTTATAGCAACCAAGGCAATGTGTTGCAAGCCTTGCAGTGTTATGAAAAAGCCCTTGCCTGTTATGAAAAAGCCACTGAATTAGAGCCTAATTATCCTGAAGCTTTAAGCAATATGGGAAACGCACTTCAAGCTTTAGGCCGTTATGAGGATGCTCTTGCCAGTTATGAGAAGGCAATCAAAATAGATATCAATTGTGCCCAGGCATTTTATGGAGCTGCCTCTATCTTTAACCTGCGTATGCAATTTGATTATGCACTTGGATGCTGTAATCAAGTTCTAAAAATTGACCCAAACTCCATTGCAGCAGAACTACTGAAGGGGCAAATCTTTTTTCAGGTAAAAGACTATGAAAATGCTATTGCCTCAAACGATGCAGCGTTATTTATTGACCCTCAATGTACTAATGCTTGGATTTCAAAAGGCAATATATTCTCAGAATTAAAGCAATTTGATCAATCTCAAATTGCATTTAATAAAGCCTTAGAATTGGCGCCAAATTCAGACTTTCTCACTGGGCTCATTTTTCAAACCACGCTTCAGATGTGTGACTGGCAGAGTCAAGCGGGAGAATTAACCCGCTTGCTTGAAAAAGTGCATGCAAACCTAAAATCGGCCGTTCCATATAACCTGATCTCTGCATTAGACGATAGGATATTAATTCAGCGTTCAATTGGGATTTATGCTGAGGCGCAGCGAGGGGGTATTGTTCGAGTGCCCCAAGGTGTTATCAAAGCAAAAAAAAGAATTCGCCTGGGCTATTTCTCGGCGGACTTTCACAATCACCCAACCGCATACTTGATTGCTCAATTATTTGAATGCCATGATAAAAATCAATTTGAGCTCATTGCATTTGTATTCGGACGTAATGCCCCTGATGAGATGCGGGAGAGATTGCAAAAATCTTTCGATCAATTTATTGATGTAAACGATAAAACAGATGAGGAGATTGCTCAATTATCGAGAGACCTGGAAGTGGATATTGCCATTGATTTAAAGGGCTTTACTAATGAGGGTCGACCAAGAATTTTCATGTATGGCGCTGCCCCAATACAGATAGGATATCTGGGATTCCCAGGAACGATGGGCCTTTCCTGTTTTGACTACATTGTTGCCGATCGTACTTTAATTCCAGAAGCATACCAAGATGGGATGGTAGAAAAAATTATCTATATGCCCAATAGCTATCAGGTAAACGATAGGCATCGAGCGATCGCAACGGTAAAAATGTCACGTGAAGATTTGGGCTTACCTGCAGAAGGATTTATTTACTGCTGTTTCAACAATAATTATAAAATTACCCCTAACGTGTTCGATGGATGGGCGCGGATCTTAAAGGCCGTTGAGGGTAGTGTACTTTGGCTATTTGCGGATAATACTTATGCCGTAGAAAATTTGAAGAAAGAAGCCCAAGCTAGGGGCTTGGATATTACTAGATTGATTTTTGCTGAGCGTATGGATTCGGCCGAACACTTGGCAAGATATCAATTGGCTGATTTATTCCTGGATACAACACCATGCAATGCCCATACAACAGCGAGTGATGCTCTATGGGTCGGACTCCCAGTGCTTACTTTAATTGGCGAATCATTTGGTGCACGCGTTGCAGCTAGCTTACTCAATGCAGTGGGGCTACCTGAATTGGTGGTTGATACCCAGGAGGAATATGAGGCGCTCGCAATTCAGTTGGCAAGGAATCCAGATGAGCTCAATCAATTGAAGATGCGCCTAAAGGAGAATGTATTGAATGCCCCATTATTTGACACACCACTATTCACTAAACATTTAGAAATGGCATTTCTGAAGGCGTATGAGAGAGCTCAGAAAGGTCTTTTACCAGAGCATATTTCTGTCGATTAATCCCTAGTTTGCTGCAGATAAGAGAGACTAGTATTTTGGGCTAATGTCTTTAAAGGGTAAATTATCTGCATACAACTGATGTGCTGCACCAAATGCATACTCTAAGGATTCCACGAAGGCCAGGGTATTAAATAAGGGGGCAACGCTTTTATTGGCGAGTAAATTTGTCTTAATGATTGCTAACTTTTCAGGATTGGTGGCTAATTCAACTGCTTGTGCTTCATAGGAGGCAAGTGTACGGTGAATTAATGGGGGTAAATGTAAGTGGGTGAGTAAGCTGGAAGCTACTCTGCTCGGAAATGACTCTCCCTGCAAGGTGATGACGGGGACATTCATCCACAATGCATCACTAGCCGTAGTACCGGCATTGTATGGGTATGTGTCTAAAAATAAATCAGCGACCTGATATCGCGCAAGATAATCTGCTCTTGGCAGGCGCTCTACAAATTTCAGTCTATTGGGATCAACTTGCCTACTAATAGCATGGCGGGTGAGATTCTCTACAGCAGAAGGATTTTCTGCATAAAGTAGCATTACTGCGTCGGGCGTTTTACTCAAAATATTGAGCCAGCTATCAAAAATAGTCTCAGTAATTTTAAAAACATTGTTGAGGTTGCAAAATACGAATTGCTCTTCTTGTATACCGAAATCTGCCTTTCTAAAAACGTTTAAACCAGATACCCGCTTAGAATCATTTGCTTGGTAGCTAGGTAAGTACATAATGTGTTCGCTATAGAACTTCCTGAGATAGGGCGGGATAATGACTTCATCCGCAATGAGGTAATCAAAGTAACTAGCTCCCATGGTTCCCAAAAAACCGATATATCCTACCTGGATAGGGGCCGCTCTTAAGGCAAAGATTTCTGTCCTAGCATTTTCTGTAAACCCACATAAATCAATGGCAATATCAATATTGAGTTCCCGAGAGAGGGAGCTAATTTCGTACGGATTTTTATCGGCTACGTCGATGAAATGATCAAATGAGCCCTTTACTCTTGTACGCATTGCATCAGTAGTATTTTTGCCGAAGGAGAAAGCATAAATTTCAAACTGATCTCGGTTATGAAGCTCGAATACTTCTGCCATCAGATAGGAAACCGGATGCTCATGAAAATCAGGTGAAAAGTAGGCCACCCGAATCTTGGGATTTGTATGACTCTTAAGGGGACCAAGATCGTGATTTTCTGGGTACTTGGTGTCTGAGTAAAGTTGAGCGGCTCTTAGAATTACAGCTGGGTCATCAATCAGGGCCATTAGTGGAAGAGGGGAGATGAGCTTTTGCCCTTGTTTAATGGCGGTGCACAGGCTTCTTATCGAATTTTCTCTATGGCTCCAATCGCACATCCGCATTTTTGTATATAGACAGTCTCCATATAAAAAATCGATATGGGGATTTTGTTTATAAGCCCTCTCAAAGCACTCTAGTGACTCGCTATATTTTTTATACACTGCTAGATCAATAGCTAGATTGATCCAAGCCTCTGTATACATAGAATCCAGTGCGACAGCTTTCTGATACAAATGAATGGCTTTTTCAAATTCATAGATTTCGTCATAAAGTCTGCCCAAGTTATATGACAAATCAGCTGACTGATCATTAATATGGGATGCATGAAGAAAAAATTCTAATGCTTTGGCCTTATTTCCAGAAAGTGCAAAGGCCGCCCCAAGATCATGGAGAGCATCAAAACTGTTGGGGTTTTGCTCGAGCGCCTGCTCTAGAGATTGAATGGCCTGTGCATGCATCCCTATGCTTAGATATAGCGAACCCAATTCGTAATGCAGAGCAGAGGAGGTCGGGTTTGTTTGGATACAGGAATTAAGGAAATCAACTGATTGGTTTTTGTTTGGCAAGACATTTGAGAGGTGTGCAATTAATTGGAGCACCTCCTTATTTTCAGGATGAACTTTTGTTAGCTCAATAAGTGTCAAGATTGCCGGCTGAAATTGATGGCCATGTATTTGCCCCAATATTTGAGCGAAATTTTTTGGGTCGATACTAGGGTTCATCGCCCCATTTTAGGGTAAGACCTTAGGACATAAATGAATCAGATATTCGAATATCTCTTAAAAATCATAGGGTGGGTGGATTAATGCAAAAAAGTCTGCTAAAAATGCATTTAGGGCTAAACTAGCTTACAGATTGCCTATAGATAGGGGAAATTCCCCTAAAACCCCATTTATGGAGACACATTAATGCGAACCCTGAATTCAAAACCCTTCTTATTTGCTACAAACCTGTTTTTGGCTTCCTCCTTTCTTATGATTGGCTCTAGTGCGCAAGCTGCTAGCGCAACTATGGATAAGATTAAATCCAGTGGTGCCGTAACTATGGGCGTCCGTGAATCTTCGATCCCAATGTCTTACACAACGGGTGATAGTCGTTTTGACGGTTACCACGTTGAAATTTGTCGCATGATATTGGGCGATATTAAAGACAAGCTGGGTATGAGCACTCTCCGCATTAATTATCAGCCCGTTACCTCTCAAAACCGGGTGCCCTTGGTTCAAAACGGGACAGTGGATATTGAATGCGGTACCACCACTAACAATACTGCTCGCGCAAAAGACGTTGGCTTTGCCAATACCTTGTATGTTGAGGAGGTCCGTATTGCTGTTAAAGCAAACTCTGGAATTACCTCTATCTCTCAATTGGCGGGTAAAAAGGTAGCTACAACTACTGGCACAACCTCAGTTCAGTTATTACGTAAGCATGAAAAAGCCAATGGCGTGAATTTTGATGAAGTGTTTGGTAAAGATCACGCAGATAGTTTCTTGCTCTTGGAGTCGGGTCGTGCTGATGCATTCGTAATGGACGGCTCAATCTTGGCTGGTAATATCGCTAACTCCAAAAATCCAAAAGATTACAAAATTGTTGGTGAAGTGCTGGCTACTGAGCCAATTGCCATCATGGTGCCTAAGAATGATCCCGAGTTCAAGGCGGCAGTAAATGCGGCCATTGCGAAAATTGTTGCGAACGGCAAAATGCCGGGATTGTGGAACAAATGGTTTTTAGCGCCAATTCCACCAAAAAATATCGTAGTAGGTCTTGAGTTGTCTCCAGCTACTAAATATGCTTGGGCCAATTTAAATGACAAGCCAGCGGAAGACTATAACAAGAAGTAATCCATTGAAGATAAGTTCTTAATATGGCATTAGATTTAGGTGTCTTTTGTAAGAGCACATTAGATGGAGAAGTGGTTGAACACTGCTTCTCCTCAATTTTTTGGCTTGGCCAAAATGCAGATCCCAGTTATCTAGATTGGTTGATGAAGGCATGGGGCTGGACTTTGGCGGTAGCAGGGCTTGGTCTGGCAATCGCTTTAATCGTGGGCGCCATTATGGGCACCCTTAGAACACTCCCTGACACTGGGAGAACCAGTAGATTATTAGTCCGCTTATCTACTGCATGGGTAGAGTTATTTAGAAATATTCCCGTGTTAGTCCAAGTCTTTCTTTGGTATCACGTAATCCCTGCCTTTTTCTTGCCATTAAAAGCATTGCCCTCCTATTGGTTAGTCAGCATTGCCCTCGGATTCTTTACTTCTGCACGGATAGCAGAGCAAGTGCGGGCGGGTATTCAGTCCTTGCCAAGCGGGCAACGTGCGGCTGCTACTGCTTTGGGATTAACTACGTCACAGACGTATCGTTACATCATCTTGCCGATGGCATTGCGCATTGTGATCCCACCGCTGACCTCAGAGAGTATGAATGCCATTAAAAACTCTTCGGTCGCTTTTGCGGTGTCAGTTCCTGAACTCACTTTATTTGCGATGCAAGCGCAAGAAGAAACTTCACATGGAGTTGAAATATATTTGGCAGTAACTGCTTTGTATGCACTCTCCGCTTTTTCAGTAAATCGTGTGATGGCATTGATTGAGAAGCGAAGCCGTATTCCGGGATTTATTACCGCGTCAAATGACGCTAGCTTGGCTCACTAGGTGGAAATCAGATGATGAGCCTTGATCTGAGTTTTTACAATTGGGAGTTATTCACTAGCTACATCCTTAAGGGATTGTTATTTAGCGTTCAGTTAACTGTCATTGCCACTATTGGCGGAATCGTAGTTGGTACCTTCCTCGCGCTTATGAGGCTATCTGGGAGGCCTTCATTGGTCTATCCAGCCACTTTTTATATCAATACCATGCGGTCTATTCCCTTGGTCATGGTGATTCTATGGTTCTTCTTGTTAATCCCACTGTTGATTGGCAAGCCTATTGGAGCAGACTTATCGGCAACCATTACCTTCATTGCATTTGAGGCGGCTTTCTTCTCAGAAATCGTGAGGGCTGGTATTCAATCGGTTCCGAAGGGTCAGATGTATGCTGGCGAAGCTTTAGGTATGACTTATGGCCAAAATATGCGTTTGGTGGTTTTGCCCCAAGCATTTAGGAACATGATTCCGGTATTTATGACCCAAACGATCATTTTGTTCCAAGATACTTCTTTGGTCTATGCCATTGGAGCTTACGACTTACTCAAAGGTTTTGAGATAGCTGGTAAAAATTATGGACGTCCAATTGAAACCTACATTTTGGCCGCCGCTACTTATTTTGTAATCTGCTTCTCTCTTTCTAAAGCCGTTCGAAAAATCCAGGCAAAAGTGGCAATTATTCGCTGAGCCAATCTTTATTTATTTATCCCTAAAACACATAGACCATCATGATTGAACTTCAAAGCGTTTCTAAATGGTATGGCTCCTTTCAGGTTTTGACTGATTGCACAACGTCGATCAAAAAAGGTGAGGTTGTTGTGATATGTGGCCCTTCAGGCTCAGGTAAATCTACCTTGATTAAAACAATTAATGCCCTTGAGCCATTTCAGAAAGGTGAAATTACCGTTGATGGCATCAATCTGCATGACCCTAAGACCAATCTTCCGACGTTGCGGGCAAGAGTTGGAATGGTATTTCAGAACTTTGAACTTTTCCCACATTTGAGCATTACTGAGAATCTGACATTAGCTCAAATTAAAGTATTGGGCCGATCAAGTGAAGAAGCTAAAACCCATGGTCTAAAGTACCTTGAGCGCGTTGGCCTCATTGCACAAAAAGATAAATTTCCTGGTCAGCTTTCGGGTGGTCAGCAACAGCGGGTTGCCATTGCACGAGCTTTGAGCATGGATCCGATTTTGATGTTGTTTGATGAGCCTACATCCGCTCTAGACCCAGAGATGGTTGGCGAAGTATTGGATGTGATGGTTAAGCTGGCAAATGAAGGCATGACAATGTGCTGCGTGACTCATGAAATGGGTTTTGCTCGCAAGGTTAGCAATCGCGTCATCTTTATGGACCAGGGTCATATTCTTGAGGATTGCAGTAAAGATGAATTCTTTGGCAATCCAGACGCACGTTCACCAAGAGCAAAAGACTTTTTGTCGAAAATTCTAGCGGGCTAATCAGTCCGGATACAAATTAGTTCAGTGTTTTAGGTTTTGGGCGTTTGCCAGTTTGTATTTTTAACTCAAGCTCTTTATCTTTGCGTAAGATTTTGAGATTTGCTTCATTGCCTGGCCCAATTTGTGCAATTTGATTCAGTAGCTGACGAACATCTTTGGTTGTATTGCCGTTGACTGCAATCAACACGTCCCCTGGCTTTGCTCCACCGCGGGCTGCTGGGCCACCTTCGAGGACTCCAGATAACACCACTCCCTCAGTGCTACTAGGCAAACCAAGCGATTCAGCCAGCTCTTTCGATAGATTCTGAGGCTCAACCCCAATCCAGCCTCTAGCAACACTGCCATTGGTCAAAATAGCTTCCATCACTTGTTTGGCAAGATTGACTGGGATCGCAAATCCAATACCCATTGATCCACCATTATTGGAATAAATTGCAGTGTTAATACCAATCAGATTGCCGCGGGTATCAACTAATGCTCCACCTGAATTTCCTGGATTAATTGCAGCATCCGTTTGAATAAAGTTTTCAAAAGTATTGATGCCAACATGATCACGTCCCATTGCAGAAACAATTCCTGAGGTTACTGTTTGCCCAACACCAAACGGATTGCCGATTGCGAGAACAACATCTCCTACATGAACCGATTCAATTTTCCCAAAACTGATTGGCGAGGGCAGTTGCTTAGCATCGATTTTCAGAACAGCAATATCTGTTTCAGGATCACTGCCAATAATTTTTGCTTTCACTTTTCTACCATCAGACAAGGCAATATCTATATCATCAGCATCGCTAATGACGTGATGATTGGTCAAAATAATTCCCTCGGGACTCACCAGCACTCCAGAGCCTAGACTAGATGTAGGCTCTTCTTCAGGTGGTTGATCGCCAAAAAAGAATTTAAACAAAGGGTCTGAAGACTTGCCGTTACTGCCTTTGCGGGTCTTAGGCTTTGCTGTAGTTTTACTAGTGAATATATTAACAACTGCTGGCATCGATTTCTTGACTGCGTCATGATATGACCCAGGGCTAATCGTATTACCGTCATAGGCGCCCTCTTTAAGCGTGACATTCTCTACGATGGAATGAATTTGTCCATTAGATAACCAACTCGGTTTTAGCGTGGCGATAATAAACAATGCCGCCAAAAGAATGGTGACTATTTGAGCAAACAGTAACCAAAGTCGATTCATCATTTTTAATTTTACTTTTATAGAAAATTATTTTTTGAGACTGTCACGAATTTCACGCAGTAATACCACATCTTCGGGAGTGGGCGGTGCTGGCGGTGCATCCATTAAGCGGATTTTATTAACAATCTTTACCATTTGAAAAATGACGAAAGCTAAGAGAATAAAGTTGATGGAGATGGTGATGAAATTGCCATAAGCAAAAATAGGTACCCCAGCTTTTTTGAGGGCATCAAAAGTTCTTGGCACACCATCTGGAACATGACCTAAGACTAAAAATAGGTTAGTAAAGTCGATATGACCCCCTAAAAGGGTCGAAATGACCGGCATTACGATGTCATTTACTAGGGAATCAACGATTTTTCCAAAGGCGCCGCCAATAATGACGCCCACCGCTAAATCAATCACATTGCCCTTGACGGCAAAGTCCCGAAACTCCTTTAAAACGCTCATAAATGCTCCCCTTTTTGTTCAGATACAGATTAACCCGAGATTAACCCCATAACTTTCTTGCTTACCCCACTTTTTACTTTAAAATCCTACCTTTAAGCAATTTCCACCCATAAATACCCTTTCTAGGAATTTTGTAAATGAGTGACAAGCCCTGTATGGACAAGGATCGCCGTAACTGGTTGATCGCCACTTCGGCGGTTGGAGGCGTAGGTGCAGCCGCAGCCCTTTACCCTTTTGTGGACAGTTTTGAGCCTTCCGAGCGCGCTAAAGCCGCTGGAGC
>Ga0208377_1000124_pt1 | contig 9845 bp, 16 predicted proteins | sample CryBogmetaGMA4M_FD_184553 | JGI IMG/M metagenome (GOLD analysis project Ga0208377, IMG submission 184553) | Freshwater microbial communities from Crystal Bog, Wisconsin, USA - MA4M (SPAdes) | ecosystem: Environmental > Aquatic > Freshwater > Lake | place: Crystal Bog, Wisconsin, USA | collected... | reverse complement strand
GCTTTATCTTTTGACACGGCGATCTCCTTTGGTTGAATTGGCTATCAAATGGAACTTACCGGCCCTGAATGTTCCAAAGCGATGAACGAAGCTCAATTAGGTGGAGTGTGCAGTGGGGAAGGATGACATCGATACTCTACGCCGGGGTTGTCAAATAGTCCCGTATGAATTTGACGTCCCCCCGGAAAACTAGACCAAGGATAATGTGAGTCCTCCCCCTTTGGAGGGCGCCTTGAGAAAGAGCAGATACACCGAGGAGCAGATCATCCTGGCCTTGAAAGAGCACGAGGCCGGCAGGACAACAGCCCAGATCTGCCGAAAGCTCGGAGTTAGCGAGCAGACCTTCTACCGGTGGAAAGCCAAGTTCGGCGGGATGGACGTGGCCGACGCAAAGCGGCTGAAGGGGCTGGAGGAGGAGAACCGAAAGCTGAAGCAGCTTGTGGGGGAGCTTGCGCTCGACAATCAGGGCCTGAGGTTCCTGCTCACAAAAAAATTCTGAGGCCCCCGGATCGACGGAAGGCTGTGGCTGGCCTTCAGACTCAGTTCCAGATGAGCGAGCGGCGGGCCTGCCGGGTGATTGGAATGCAACGGTGCAGCTATCGGTATCAGTCCCGTCGGAAGGACTGGGTCGAGTTGCGCCGGCGTCTCCTCGAACTGGCCGCCGAGCGAAAGCGCTTTGGTTACCAGCGCCTCCATGTGCTCCTGCGGAGGGAGGGCTTCCCCGTGAACGTGAAACGGATCTACCGGCTCTACAAGGAGGAAGGTCTCTCTGTCCGGAAGCGCATCCGAAAGCGGCTGAAGGGTTGCCCGAGGAAGGACCTCCAAGCTCCCACCAGGCCCGGAGAGCAGTGGGCCATGGACTTCACCTCGGACGCACTGGCCGATGGCCGGGCGCTGCGAACCCTAAACGTGGTCGACACCTTTACCCGCGAGTGCCTGGCCATCGAGGTAGACACCAGCCTGCCGGGTCTTCGGGTGGGGCGGGTGCTGGACCGTATCATCCACGAGCGGGGTAGGCCAGATGTCATCGTCTCCGACAACGGGCCTGAGTTCACCAGCCGGATCTTCGACCAGTGGTGCTACCAGCGCAGGATCCGGCACCACTTCATCCAACCGGGGAAGCCCATGCAGAACGGCACCTGCGAGAGCTTTAACGGAAGGTTCAGGGATGAATGCCTCAACGAGCACTGGTTCAGGAGCCTCCCCGAAGCCAGGAGGGTCGCCGAAGCCTGGCGACATGATTACAATCACCGCAGACCCCACGGCTCCCTCGGCGACATCACCCCAGCCGAAGCGGCGCAACGATGGGATTCGCTCCAGTCGCCTACGGCTCCTTCCGCGAATCCCATCGAGATCCTTTCTAACCCCGGACTCTCACCATCCTTGGTATAGAAGTGGGGAGGACGTCATTCGGTCGTTCTCGTAATCGAAACTGACGAAGACCTTTTTCTTGGCCATGGCATAACTCCTGAATAGGTATAACGTGGAATGGAGGTGGTAGGTTTGACGAAAATATATGCTCCAATCAGCGATATTTCAGGAGCGCACTAGATGGGAGAGGGGCTTCCAGATGGACCTGGGCTTAGGCTAATCCGAGTACGTCCAGACATAATCCTCCAATTCTCTGAACCGCTGGGCTGGATCCTAAAGAGTACTGCCACTTCGGGTAGGCGATTGTCCTTGGGTATTAGTGAGGTAATGCTGAGAGTCGAGTATACGTGTCAGTCGCAGTGTGATTAAAACCGATCCAGATGTCTTCCTCCATGACGGTGGGGGCATCACTGTTTGTATTATTTTGTTGCTCTAGACAGGTTGGGAGCAGGCTGGTTACCATCAAGCCAACCAACACTCCATGAATTCTTAGTGCGAGGCGTTCGCGAGAAATAATAAGTAATTTCTGCCGGGATGCCTTGATTTAACGCACGTAAATAAGCATTCTTTTTAATAAAAAATGGCACATGAGAAGGCAACCTATGAATAATATTTCCATTTTTGTCTTTAGCAATAATCATAGCAGATACTTCAAAATGTACTGTCGGAATATTTTGGGGTAACTCAATGGCGTCATAGATAATGCCATTTATGTCTCCCGAATAGTTAACGCTACTTGTGCTTTCCTTGTACAAAGTGGCTGTGATAGATTGTTGAGTGTTTAATGGCCATTCACGTGTTTGAGACCCAATTTTATAACGAATTTGAATTTGTGCATCAAATGTATCAATATTTGTATCAGAATAGTCACAAACCTTGCAGTGTATAATCAAAGGTAAGCTTTGGGTTTGGGCTACAGCAGGTGATCCAATTACTGCACCTATTGTAATAAGTATTTTGCATATACATAATGAAATATTGGGGTTCATAATTGACTCCGAGTGGTTTAAAAAATTACCTAACTTCAGGATCGTTTCCAACATAATTATAGATACATGTTGCACTTTTTATATTCCCACCATCATCATAGTCATAAAATGCTGCCACCAGAACGTGTGTAAGATCTCCCTTAGCATTCCACATTATTGGCGGGCACTCCATCCAATCGGCTTTTAGAGGCATGGTGATTGCCAACGAAAATATAAAGGCAGTAATTAAACGAGGTAAAGTTTGTTTGTGTTGCATTCAGTCTCTCCTATTCATGTGATGGTTTTTAAGAAAATTATCGAAAAATTATTGAGGTTAGCTAAGCGTAGGAAGTTGGCTTCCAGGTCACACTTTTCTTATTGTAGGGAGGCAAGGTATTTCCCTTTGCGATTAGAGCAGTCGTAGTGAGGATTACTGAATGATGTTCAGAGCCCACTTTCTGGGCAATTCTCACCCGTTTGGGGGTGTCGTAACCCAGTGGATGTCTGCCCATATTTGCTCCTTAAAATATCGAGAAAGCTTAACTTCTCCGAATTCGTGAAATCGAATAATTCCCCGAACGGTAGCAAAAACGGGACTGAGCGGTATCCTTTGAATCAGCGTCCGGCAGTCCTGAGACGAGCTCGCCGGTCGGGCTTGCAACAATATGCAGTGACCATTTCGTCGGTGGCGGGACCGGGTTGATGGAGAGGGTAGGCGTGGTCGTGCCCACCCCTCGAAAGTTGAGGTTGAATTGCGCCACGACGGCGCTGATCGGGTATCAGCGATGACAACCTGCATCGCAGCTTGCTGGATGAGAGATGGAGGTAGGCCATTCGGGAACGGGCGATTCACTTCGCAGCCTCCCGGTGGATATCCAAGCGCATCTCCCGGTCACCCAGAAGTTGTTTCAGGCGGGCATTCCCCTCGTCCCGGGATCGGGCTCCCTGGACTTCAGGCCGGCCTAACCGCAGCCAGAAAGCCCTCCTTCCAGCCAGCCAGGGTGGCCGCCATGACTTCGAGCTCTCGGTAGAGGGCATCGAATTCCTCGCCCCACAAGAGCCGGAGGACTGCCTCCGCCTTCCGCTGGGAACTGAACCGGCCCTTCCCTACCGGGCGGGTTTCTTGCTTCTTCTTCATTGGCACCTCTCGGGGATTGTCCCCAGTTGGGTGTCCAATGGAATACCGAGGCGGGGTGACCAATTCTCAAACCACCGGACACTACCTCGAGGGAGCCCCTTGGCATTCCAGGGCGCTCCGAAGTGCTCATCCGCCTCCTCGCCGATCAGAGCCTGTACGACCTCCTCCACGAGCGCTCTGACGCTCTCACCTCCGCCTGCGAACAGACCTTCCCCAAAGCCCCTTCCGGGCCCAAATTGACCTGTCGCTACTCGGGCGTTAGTTGTCGGCGCTCCTCCAAGTCACTCTCCGTTCAGAGGGTCAAACACTACCGTTCGGTTCATTTGGTTGTGCCAGAGCGCTGGATGGTCTTAGCTACCATGGTCGCCCTCACGACAGTTCAACATTTTATCCCGCACCAGAAAGCATGCCACTTGCACACCAAGCCAGAAGGAGGGCCTGCGCACGCAGTTCGGGTCTACAACGACCATCGCCAGCTCACGTCCCAGTACGAATGTGTCCAGGAGTAGGCCATGAGCATCCAGGCTCCTAGCAGCCGCCTCCGGGCCGTGGTGTGCGCTCTGTTCCTCGGGCTAGGTGGTGCCCTCCAGGCCGATGTCCCTGAGGCCACCATCACTTCTCCAGCCTCGGCCATCACCGTGGCCGGAGGCCAGGTGGTTGCCTTCACGGCCACCAGCACCGACTCCGTGGGCTATGACACCTATACCGTCACCAGCTACACCTGGGACTTTGGGGATGGCACCACCGGCGCCGGCGCTACCACCACCCATGCCTATGCTTCAGACGGGGTCCGCACCGTCACCCTGACGGTCGCCTACCGGGGGGCGACGCTCCTTGCCACCTACCCGCGTATCAAAACCGTCGTCGTTAATAAGACCGCCACGGCCACCCGTACCGTGACGGTGCTTGCACCCCCCAGCATTGGCAGTTTCTCGGCCAGTTCCACCTCCGTGGGGGTAGGGAAGCCGGTGACGCTGTCCTGGACCACCACCAATGCCACCTCTCTCTCGGTCACTGGCGTGGGTTCGGTCGCCGGGAACACCACCGTGGTCTACCCTACGGCCACCACCACCTATACCCTCACGGCCGCCAATGCGGCGGGAAGCACCTCCGCTGCGGTGACCGTGACGACCTACACGGTGGGTGTGAGCCTCAGTCCCGGCTCAGCGACTCTGAGGCTAGGGGAAGCCGCTACCTTTCAGGCTGCGGTGGTGCCTGCGAACCAGGGGGTGAGCTGGTCTGCTCCTGGGGCCACGCTCACCAGCGCCACAGGGACCTCCGTGCTATTCACCGGTGGCACCACGGGGACCTACCTCCTCCGGGCCTCCAGCCTGGAGGACCCTGCCCAGTCGGCCACAGCCACGGTGGTGGTGCTTCCTGTCAGCATCGGGACCCCGGTCGCCACGCCCTCAGACGCACGGGCCCTGCAGGGTGGGACGGTTGGGTTCACGGCCCTGGTCTCCAATGCGGTCAACACGGCCGTCTCCTGGTCGGTCAATGGCGGGGGGACCATCAGCAGCAACGGGCTCTTTACGGCCAGCCAGTTGGGGATCTGGACCGTGACCGCCACCAGCCAGGCTGACCCCAGCAAGTCCGCCAGCACTTCCGTTCAGGTGGTGCCGCTGGTGGTCACAGTGTCTCCTGCCACCGCCACGGTGCGCAGTGGGCAGACCCAGGCTTTCAGTGCTGGGGTGACCGGGGCCGGGACCCCCTCCCAGTTGGTGACCTGGTGGGTGGATGGGGTTGCAGGCGGCAACGGCACCCTGGGGACCATCACCTCCGCCGGGGTCTACACAGCACCCAGCGTTCCGGGAAACCACACCATCCAGGCCCGTAGTCTCCTGGACGGCACCCAAGGCACTGCCACGGTTCAAATGGCGACCTGGACACTGCGCTGGAAGAAGGACATCGTCTACCTGGGCACCAAGGAAGTGGCCGAGATCGATCAGGATGGGGTACACGTCACCCTGGTGGATCACCTGGGATCTCCCCGCTACGAGGTTCGGGCGGACCAGACCATCGTCGAACAGAAGTTCGCCCCCTTCGGGGAATCTTTGACAGACCCCACCACCGCCGGGAAGTTCGCCAAAGGCTTCACCAACCACGAGCAGACCGATCCCTCCGGTCTGATTTACATGCAGGCGCGTTTTTACGCCCCCTGGTATGGCAGGTTCCTGAGCCCAGACCCGGCGCGGGACCAGCATTTTGAAGAGACGCAGAGTTGGAATATTTACTCGTATGTTCAGAACAACCCGACCATGAACATCGATCCAAATGGGCAGCAAGCGGTGGCTGCCACTGCCGGGGTTCTCGGGACAGGAGCATTAGCTGTTACAGCTCCTGCTTGGGTTGGACCCGCGCTAATAGTCGGTGGCGTAGCCTTTGTTGGCTATCAAGGCTATCAACTCTTCCAGGAGCACTTTGCTAATAAGGCAAATGCGACACCCGCCCCTGCGCCCGGACAAGCAACTCCAGTTGAAGATGTCCTGAAGGATGCCAAACCAGGGGATGGAAAAGGTGGACCGGCGAAGGTTGGACCTCAGGACAAACCTGTCGATCAATGGAACAAACCAGGTGGAATGGATCAAGCTAACAAGGATTTTGATAAGGTCGCAAAACCAGATACGGTCGTGGACAAGGGCGGAGGCGTTCGGGTAGGAGAAGCTGTCGGCGAACCTGCGGGAACGAAGGTCGTCGTCCGACCCAAATCAACGACAGATCCCAAGACCAAAGCACCTGGACCACCGACAGTCGAGGTCCAAAGACCCAAACCACCAGACGCCCCTAAGCCTCCAGATACGAAGATCAGATACCCAAAGACGGAGAGTTGAAATGAATACCCTCTCACTTACACAAAAAGAAGGGCTAAGTGGAATTCTGATCTCGTGGGAAGAAGTGGACCAAGCGATATGTCAGAAGAGGAATTGGGATCTGGTAATGTTCTTCCCGTCTTTTGATGCAGAAGACGGGAAGGCAATCCAACGAGGGATCAAGCACTACGACCTTGATGAGATCGTTGAATTTGATTCAAGACATGTTGATGGTGAGGTTGAATTTCACCCAGAGTGTTTGCTGCCAACCTTGGAGGTCATTCTCGGAACGGATGAGCGGAATATGTTCTCTGTCCCTAGAGTCTTGACGACGCGCGATCTCCGTTTCATCGCACTGATGACGGGCGAGTATTGGTGCCTATACGGGGAACGAACGATGCTGGAAGCCGCAGTCGGGACTTCGTTGCCCGAATTCCAACAGAAGACAACAGAATTATTGACGAAGCACTATGGCGAAATGGAACTGCTTACCTATCAGGAGAAGTTGAAGGCTCTCCGTAATACCGTGGATTAGCTATCACTCGAACTCTCAGTCCAAACTTCCCATCCTCACCAGGAAGCAATCAACCCCAGTAGCAAGCCAGCCTGCAAGCCCTGAGATGAAAGAATTTCAACCCTTCCCACGCGCACCAGGAAGCAAGGCAGCCTGAACTGAGTGCAAATTCCATGAACAGGAGCTATTCATGCAGCATTCGATTATCACCTCCCTAACTGACCTCGCTCAGATCGCACATGTGCAAGGTAATGTGAATCCGAATGCTCCAGTGGGCGCCATTGCTATTTTTGGATCTTGCGTTCAGGTTAGTGTCCCCGTGATGGTTATCCAGGACACTAACGCATGGTTGCTGATCCTCAAGCCTAGAGCCGAGGATGACAACTGTGCGCTTGGGTATCTTTTCCAAAGGAAACCAGGGCAACCATGGGACTACCAGCATCTAGTCGTCACGCCTGACCTGCGTTGCGCGAATCTTTCGGGGAGAGTGGAAAACCTCTCTTCCTTGCAAGGATCTTCGACCTTCATCTCTGACTGGATGCGACCGCGCTAATCCCAGTAGCCAAGCCAGCCTTCAAGCCCACCATGGAGAGCCTGATGCCTACTCCTGATGCAGTGCCGCTCACTGAGGCTTCAGCGCAGGATTATGTCGAGCATGCGCGAGTCATCAACGACCTTGCCCGTCACGCGATGGGCAAGGCACTTGCAGAAGAGCGATCAACCCTTGATATGAAGGTGTCGATAGGTCTTTCGCTTCAAGCCGCCGAGCTAGCGGGAAAGTCGATGCTTAGAAGCCTTGGCGTTCCCGTGGAGGAGATCCGAAAGCAGCACAGGAATCACAACCTCCCACAGCTTTTAGATGCAGTGGACTCGTTATTCGAAGCTGATTCCGCTGGTCGCTTCGAGGACCTGATTGGGTTCCAGTGCCATACCGTGGAGGTTGGAGGTCAGGAATACGGAACCACCATTGGGCGATACCTGGACGATCACTTTGCAGCAGGTCCCACGGCGATGCCACGGTCCTACTTCTATCCAGATGAGTTGAAATTCTCTGGTCCTGACCCGGCAGAGATTCTATTGGTCATGGTGGACAAGCTGATCCAGGTTGCTTCTGAGGCAATTGTGTTAGCTGCCGCTGTATAGGGCGTGGATGACTTGCTGTTTCCTGAAGAACGGGAGGAATGGACCATGAAACGAGACATGGATCTGATTCGTGCAGTCGTCCTTAAAGCTCAGAACGGGGATTTTCACGGCGGCATTCCTGGCTTTTCCGATGAAGAAGTCAAATACCATCAAGCGCTCGCTATAGAGAAAGGGCTGCTTGAGGGGAAAGTGCTGGAAGACAGTTCCTCAATGACCGATGTTCCCTTGGCAGTCATTGTTCTGGGAGTCCCTTGGGAAGGTCATGATTTCATCGATGCCATCGAATCTGACTCGAACTGGTCGAAGGTAAAGTCCTTCCTGGCGGAAGCGGGGAAGCAGGTCACGATCGAAACCATCAAATACGCGGTTCAGAAGCTCTTCGGCGCTCCCTGATGGGATATTCACCAGAACATATTTCCCAGTTGCTATACGACAAGGTGACTACCCTTAGAAGCCTTATGGAACTTCAGATGGAATGCACTGTTCAGGGTCAATCCATTGCGAACCCGTTGGCGCAGGAGCACATGCTTCACGGAGCGGGAAGGCGAATCATGGTTCTTAGGAGGACGGTAGAGAACATTTATGATCTCTTCCCACCTTTGACTACCAAGCCTCTCCCTGCCGACACCCTCTCAGATGTCCAGATCAGCCTTCATGCGTTTGTTGTGAACCTCTATGGAGTGTTCGAGAATTGGGCTTGGGCTTATTACTATCGCCATGATCTCCAATCCATGATCACGGACAGACGCAAAGTCGGAATGTTTTCGCCAGCGATGAAACCAATCCTTCCTCTGGTCCTCAGGGAATATCTGGCTTCGGAAGTAATAACCAATTGGCAACGGGATTATCTGAAGAACTATCGAGACGCTCTCGCCCACCGTATTCCCCTTTACATTCCCCCAGCCAACTTCACTCCTGAGGAATCGGAACGATATTCCCAGCTAGGGTCGGCAAAGTTAGACAGCCTCCGTGCAGGGGACATGATCCGCTTCGAGGAGATCTGTGTTGAACAGGATGCTCTCGGCGTTGCCAGCTTAATGTTCTTGCACTCTTTCACTGAGGGTGGCGAACCTAAACCACTCCTTCTCCACCCTCAAATTCTTAGTGATAGCAAGACGGTCGTAGAGTTTGGAACCAAGTTCCTTGCCCATTGGCATGAGCGATCTTGATTCCGTTCAAACCCCAGGAAGACGACTCCTCCTGGGGCTGTAAGGGCTGTATGAGGGCTACTAGGAAGCGAAGCGCCACATGCCAGGGCTCAGCGTCAACCGAACTTGGCTAACAATCTCTGCATCAGTGAACCCAAGCTTCTCACACGCCAAAACCTGGGCGCGGAGCGCCTTCAGTGCCGCACTTCTAGCTGGAGCTAAGGCACGGCGCTTCTCTATCACTCGACGCCAGAGCTTCCGCCACTGCGCGTATTCACCCACCCGGTCAACCAGAAGTCCTTCCAGTACGTCGTCCGCCGCTACTTCCTGCGGTTCATCGGGCCTAACGGGACCAGTGGGATCCTGCTCGTGAACTCGAAGAACATACGTATGAGGGACAATCGCTTCGCCTTGCCGGTATCAGAGCCGATTGATATTGACCGATTGAACCCGCTCGGCGGCGGATGGTGAACGCCATGGGTGCGAGGACCAACAACGAGGTCTTCAAGGAGGCGACAGCGAGGATCCTCAGCCACCTCTGGGAGCACTCGCCCGTCCCCACCGCTTTGACCTCCTCGACTGTCCCTCAACTGTTCCCGGAGCTGACGGCCGAGGAGTCGAAGGTCTTCCGGGTAATCATCACCTGGCTGGAGGACGAGCAGTTCATTCGCACGAGGATGGTAGAGACTCAGTTCCCAGGTTGATTGAAAGGATTGAAGAGAACCGGGGACTTCGTGTTGACCGAGAAGGGGT
>Ga0208377_1000121_pt1 | contig 9918 bp, 9 predicted proteins | sample CryBogmetaGMA4M_FD_184553 | JGI IMG/M metagenome (GOLD analysis project Ga0208377, IMG submission 184553) | Freshwater microbial communities from Crystal Bog, Wisconsin, USA - MA4M (SPAdes) | ecosystem: Environmental > Aquatic > Freshwater > Lake | place: Crystal Bog, Wisconsin, USA | collected... | reverse complement strand
GCCTTCACCAGGGCGCTGGCGCCACCGCAGAGGACGGCCTTCTCACCGAAGAGGTCCGTCTCCGTCTCCTCGGCGAAGGTGGTCTCCAGCACGCCGGCCCGGGTCAGTCCGAGGCCCGCAGCGTAGGACAGGGCGATGGCCATAGCCTGCCCGCTGGCGTCCTGGTGGATGGCCACCAGGCCCGGGGTCCCGGCGCCTTCCACGAAGACCTCCCGGACGCGGTGGCCGGGGCTCTTGGGGGCCACCAGGCTCACATCGATGCCCGCCGGCACCGTGATCCAGCCGAAGCGGATGTTGAAGCCGTGGGCGAACATCAGGGTCTTGCCCGGGGTGAGGTTGGGCTCGATGGCTTCCTTGTAGAGGGCGCCCTGCCCCGTGTCCGGGGTCAGCACCATGATGACGTCCGCCCAGGCACAGACTTCCGAGGGGGTGCCCACCACCAGGCCCTGGGCCTCGGCCTTGGCCCGGGAGGAGCTGCCGGCACCCAGGCCCACGCGGACATCCACACCGCTGTCCTTGAGGTTGAGGGCGTGGGCGTGACCCTGGGAGCCGTAGCCCAGGATGGCGACCTTGCGGGCGCGGATGAGGCCGAGGTCGGCTTCGTAGTGAATGATGGCCATGGGGGCTCCTGTAAGGATCAGAGAACGAGGGAAGAGCGTTTAGACGGACATGGTGCCAGAGCTGATGGGGGCCACCACAGCCTCCGCAGCCTGGCGGTTGGAGGCTTCGGAGCGCTGGCCGCGGGCCATGGCGACGGCGCCGGTGCGGCCCAGCTCCAGGATCCCGAAGGGGCGCAGGCTGTCCACCAGGGCCTCGATCTTGCCGAGGCTGCCGGTGCACTCGATGACCACGCTGTCGTCGGCGATGTCCACCACGTTGGCCCGGAAGACCTGCACCAGCTGCAGCACCTCGGAGCGCCCCTGGCTGGTGGACACCCGCAGCAGGGCCAGGTCCCGGACCACGTTGCGGGCGTGGCCCAGCTGCTGGACCTCCAGGACGTTCACCAGCTTGCGGAGGTGCTCCACGGCCCGGCGGGCGGTGGCCTCGTCCGTGTCCACCACCACGGTCATCCGCGAGACGTGGACGCGCTCCGTGGGGCCCACGGTGAGGGAGTGGATGTTGAAGCCGCGGCGGCGGAACAGCATCGCCACCCGGGTGAGGACGCCGGGCTCATCATCGGTGTAGATCACGAGGACATGGGACATGGGTTCTCCATCCTTCCTTGGCGAGGCAGGCGCTAGACAGGGTCTTGGCCGGTCTCGGCGATGGGACTGGGCGAGGGGCGCAGGATCATGTCATGGAGCGCCGCACCGGCGGCCACCATGGGATAGACCGCATCCTCCTGCTCCACCTTGAACTCGATCAGGGCGGTACCGGGAACCAGGCGGGCCTGAGCCACGGCAGCGGCCAGATCCGAGCGCTTCTCGACCCGCTGGCCGTGGATGCCGAAGGCCTCCGCCAGCTTGACGAAGTCCGGGGACAGGATGGGCGTGGCAGCATAGCGGCCCTCATAGAACAGGGCCTGCCACTGCCGGACCATGCCCAGGTAGCCGTTGTTGATGACGGCGATGTTCACCTTCACCCCCTCCTGCACAGCGGTCATGAGCTCAGCGAAGGTCATCTGGAAGCCGCCGTCGCCAGCCACCACCCAGACCTCGGCATCGGGGCAGGCCAGCTTGGCACCGATGGCGGCCGGCAGGGCGAAGCCCATGGTCCCGGCGCCGCCGCTGGTGATGAGGCTACGCTCACCGTCGTGGTGATAGTACTGGGCCTCCCACATCTGATGCTGGCCCACATCGGTCACCACCACGGCCTTGCCCTCGGTGATCTTCCACAGGTCATGCATGACGTGGGCAGCGTAGAGGTGGCCATCATCGGGCAGGTTCTTGATGTCGCGCACAGCGGAGTCGCCCCGCCAGGAGCGGATGCGCTCCAGCCAGGGGGTGTGGTCCGCCGCCTGCACCGCCGGCAGGATGGCGGTCAGCACCTGCTTCAGGTCCCCGCCCAGGGGCACGTCCACCGGCACCAGCTTGTTGATCTCGCTAGCGTCGATGTCCACGTGGATCTTGAGGGCGTTGGGGGCGTACTCCTTGAGCCGGCCCGTGACCCGGTCGTCGAAGCGCATGCCCAGGGCGATGAGCAGGTCCGCCTCCTGGATCGCACGGTTCACCCAGGCCTCGCCGTGCATGCCCATCATGCCCAGGCTCAGCACATGGGAGGCGGGGACTGCACCCAGGCCCAGGAGGGTCTCGGCGAAGGGAATCTGGGCCAGCTCCGCCAGGGCCATCACCTCGGGCCGGGCTCCAGAGAGCTGGATGCCATGACCGGCCAGAATCACGGGGCGCTTGGCCGCATTGATCATGGCCACGGCCCGGTCCAGGTCCACCTGCTTGGGGGAGGGCGGAAGGTGGCGCAGGTGCCGGGTGGGTGCCGCACCTTCCCAGTCCAGGACCGTCCGGCTCTGCTGGGCGTCCTTGGTGATGTCCACCAGCACCGGGCCGGGCCGACCGCTGGAGGCCACGGCAAAGGCTTCCCGAATGGCCGGTGCAATGTCTTCGGCCCGGGTCACCAGGTAGTTGTGCTTGGTGATGGGCAGGGTGATGCCGGTGATGTCCACTTCCTGGAAGGCGTCCGTGCCCAGCAGGCCGGAGCCCACCTGGCCTGTGATGGCCACCACGGGGATGGAGTCCAGCATGGCGGTGGCGAGGCCGGTCACCAGGTTGGTGGCGCCAGGGCCCGAGGTGGCCACCACGACACCGGTGCGCCCGGAGGCGCGGGCGAAGCCGTCGGCCATGTGCACGGCGCTCTGCTCGTGGCGCACCAGCACGTGCCGGATGGGGTACTCGGTCATGGCGTCGTAGGTGGGCAGGATGGCGCCGCCGGGGTAGCCGAAGACGGTCTCCACACCCTCCCTCAGCAGACACTCCCAGATGATCTGTGCGCCGGTCTGTTCCATGGCGTGCTCCTTCATCAGCGGTGCTCCGTTCCCACAAGTTCCAGTGCGGTGCGAATGACGGCCCCCATGGCGGCGGTGCCGTGCGGGTAGGCTGCGCCCTTCAGGTCCTGGGTGCCGTGGCCCTCGGCCAGCGTGCGGTCCACGGCGGCTTCGAGCGCGGCGGCCTCGCGGAGCAGGCCCAGGGCGTGGCGGAGCAGCATGGCCGCCGAGAGGATGGTCCCCACGGGGTTGGCGAGGTCGCGGCCGGCGATGTCCGGAGCCGAGCCATGGATGGGCTCGTAGAGGCCCACGGTGCCGCCCAGGCTGGCGGAGGGCAGCAGGCCCAGGGAGCCCGCCAGCACGGCGGCCTCATCACTGAGGATGTCGCCGAAGAGGTTCTCCGTAAGGACCACATCGAAGTCCCGGGGCCGGGCCACCAGGGCCATGGCGAAGCTGTCCACGTAGGCGTGCTGGACGGCCACGTCCGGATATTCGGCGGAGAGCTCGTCCACCACCATGCGCCACAGGCGGGAAGTCTCGAGCACGTTGGCCTTGTCCACGGAGACCAGCTTCTTGCGTCGGCCCCGGGCCAGGTCGAAGGCCACCCGGGCCACCCGGAGGATCTCCTCCCGGCTGTAGGGCAGGGTGTTCACGGCCCGCTCTGGGCTGAAGCTGCGGGGCTCGCCGAAGTAGAGGCCGCCGGACAGCTCCCGGACGATCATCATGTCCGTGCCGCGCACGATCTCGGGCCGCACGGGGCTCGCATCCTCCAGGGCGGGATGCACCGTCACGGGACGCAGGTTGGCGTAGAGGCCCAGGCCCTGACGAAGGCGGAGCAGGCCGGACTCCGGGCGCTGCTCGCGCGGGTGCTTGTCCCAGGCGGGTCCACCCACAGCGCCCAGCAGCACGGCGTCGGCGGTGCGGCACAGGGCCAGGGTGTCTTCAGGCAGGGGATCCCCACAGGCGTCCACGGCGGCCCCGCCGATGAGGGCCTCCCGGAAGCTGAAGCGGTGACCGAAGACCCCAGCGACGGCCTGCAGGCAGGCCACGGCCTCCCGGGTCACCTCGGGTCCGACGCCATCTCCTGGGAGGACAACAATCCTGGCTTCCATGCGGTCTCCGGTGGGGCAAAGCACCCCTGGTGTTGGATGAGGGGTCTCAGACGCCTGTTACAGGGGCATCGGTCCGGCGAAACCGGCGGGCCAAGGCCGCTTCGAGGCCAGGCAACCCCAGCGCCATCAGCGGCCGGGCCCTCCGCACCATCCCGTCCAGAGTCAGGCTGCAGCCCAGAGACTGGTCGCCCTCCTGGAGGGTGGTGTCGGCATTGGTGATCCGCTGGGCGCCCATTTGCTGGTTGACTCCCGGGTACAGCACTGGCAGAAGGAATCGATTCAGGTTGCCCCGAACCGTCCCATGATTATAGTTAATAATTTTTATGATTCCATTAGTTTTCCTTAAGTGGCTAGACTCGTGGATTCTGGGGGTGGCGTGGAGCTCGGTCAGCTGGAAACCTTTGCGGCCATCGCGCGTGAGAAGAGCTTCTCCCGCGCAGCGGAGCGCCTGTTCAGGACTCAGCCGGCGGTCAGTCTGGCCCTCAAGCGGCTGGAGGAGGAGCTGGGCGAGGTGCTGGTGGACCGCACCACCAAGGGCGGCACCCTCACCGACGCCGGGGAGACCCTCCTGCCCCTGGCCCACCGCATGCTGGAGCTGCGCCAGCAGATCACGGACACCTTCGGCACCTTGAAGGGCCTGCACCAGGGCCGCCTCAGCATTGGCGCCAATGAGAGCATGTCCGAGTTCCTGCTCCCCCGGATGCTCCTGACCTTCCAGCGGGCCCACCCTGACATCAAGCTCCAGGCCTACCGCCTGCCCTCGGACCGGATCCCCACCGAGATCCTGGAGCACCGCCTGGATGTGGGCTTCGTCTCCTATGACCCCCTCCACTCGGGCCTGCGCAGCGAGGTGGTCTTCCGGGACCACATGGTGCTGGTGCTGCCCCCGGGGCACCGCCTCAGCGGCCGCCGCTCCGTGGACGTCAAGGCCCTGGGCGAGGAGACCTTCATCATCCACAACGCCCTCACGCCGACCCGAGCGGCCATCGTGGACCTCTTCGCCCGGTTCCGCACCCCCCTGCGGATCACCATGGAGGTGGGCACCCTGGCCACCATCTCGGACTTCGTGGCCAAGGGCGCAGGCCTGGCCATCATGCCGCGCATGACCGTGCTCGACGCCATCGAGTCTGGCCGCCTCGTCGAGGTCCCCGTCCGGCAGTTGAAGATTGAGAAGCTCATCCGCATGGTCTGCCGGCGCGAGGAGGCCCTCTCCCATGCCGCCAAGGCCTTCATCGCCATGGTCCACGCCAGCGAGATGTCCGTCCCGGCCACCCAGGCCCTGAACCGCCCCTCACGAAGGAACCGCCCATGACCAACGGCGCCCGCACCCTCTACGACAAGCTCTGGGAGGCCCACCTGGTGGCCACCCGGGACGATGGCACCAGCCTCCTCTACATCGACCGCCACCTGGTCCACGAGGTCACCAGCCCCCAGGCCTTCGAGGGCCTGCGCATGGCGGGCCGCCCCCTGCGGCGCCCCGCGGCCATCCTCTCCGTGGTGGACCACAACATCTCCACCCAGAACCGCACCGCTGAGATCGCCGAGGAGACCAGTCGCCTGCAGGTGGCCGCCCTGGTGGAAAATGTGCAGGCCTTCGGGGTGCCCTACATCCCTCTGCTGGACGATCGTCAGGGCATTGTGCATGTCATCGGGCCCGAGCAGGGCTTCACCCTCCCGGGCGCCACCGTGGTCTGCGGGGACAGCCACACCAGCACCCACGGCGCTTTCGGGGCCCTGGCCTTCGGCATCGGCACCAGCGAGGTGGAGCACGTCATGGCCACCCAGACCCTGCCCCAGCGCCGCTCGAAGAACATGCGGGTGCGCTTCGAGGGCACCCTGCCCCCGGGCCTCGGCGGCAAGGACCTGGCCCTGCGTCTCATCGGCCAGATCGGCACCGCCGGCGGCACCGGCCACGTCATCGAGTTCACCGGCTCCGCCATCCGTGACCTCTCCATGGAGGGCCGCATGACCCTCTGCAACATGGCCATCGAAGCCGGGGCACGCTCCGGCCTGGTGGCGCCCGATGAGACCACCTTCGCCTACCTCGCCGGGCGGCCGATGGCCCCTGCCGGAGCCCTCTGGGACCAGGCCGTGGCCAGCTGGAAGAACCTCGCCACCGATGAGGGCGCCGCCTTCGACCGGGAGGTGGTCATCGAGGTGTCGGACCTGGCCCCCCAGGTCACTTGGGGCACCAGCCCCGAGGCCGTGGTGGCCATCACCGGTTGCGTGCCCGACCCGGCCCTGGCCGCCAGCGCCGCCGCGCGTGAGGCCATGGCCCTGGCCCTGGCCTACATGGACCTTCGGCCCGGCACGCCCATGGAAGAGGTGCCCGTGGATGTGGTGTTCATCGGCTCCTGCACCAACGGTCGCATCGAGGACCTGCGCGAGGCCGCCCGTGTGGCCCAGGGCCGCAAGGTGGCTGCAGGCGTGCGGGCCCTGGTGGTCCCAGGCTCCGGCTTGGTGAAGTGCCAGGCCGAGGCCGAGGGCCTGGATCGCATCTTCCTGGAGGCTGGCTTCGAGTGGCGCCTACCCGGCTGCAGCATGTGCCTGGGCATGAACGATGACCGACTGGAGCCCGGCGAGCGCAGCGCCAGCACCAGCAACCGCAACTTTGAAGGCCGCCAGGGCCGGGGCGGACGCACCCACCTGGTGAGTCCCGGCATGGCCGCCGCCGCCGCCGTCACGGGCCACTTCACCGATGTTCGCCGCCTGCTGGAGGCCCAATGAAGCCCTTCACGACCCTCACCGGCACCGCCGCGCCCCTCCTCCGGGCCAACGTGGACACGGACCTGATCATCCCCAAGCAGTTCCTCAAGACCCTGGTGCGCACGGGCCTGGGGCAGCATCTCTTTTCCGAGATCCGCTACGACGCCGAAGGCCGTGAGCTGCCGGACTTCATCCTGAACCAGCCGGCCTTCCGGGGTGCGGAGCTCCTCCTGAGCGGCCCCAACTTCGGCTGCGGCTCGAGCCGGGAGCACGCCCCCTGGGCCCTGCTGGACTTCGGCATCCGCTGCGTCATCGCCCCCAGCTTCGCCGAGATCTTCTTCAACAACTGCTTCGCCAACGGCATCCTCCCCCTGGCCCTGCCCATGGCCGCCATCCAGGAGTTGGCCGAGGCCCCCGGCCCCGTCACCGTGGACCTGCCAGAACAGACCGTGACTGCCGAGGGGCTGAGCTTCCGCTTCGAGCTCGAGCCCGCCCGGAAGAACACCCTGGTGCAAGGCCTGGACGAGATCGCCCGCAGCCTCGCCTGCCTCCCCGCCATCGAAGCCTACGAAGCCCAGCGCGCCCAAGCGACCCCTTGGCTGTGAGCCGGAGCCAACGATGAGATCCATGACTGCTTTTGCCGAGATCGTCCAGCCGCTGGAGGCGGGGCAGCTGCGGCTGACGCTGCGGAGCGTCAACAGCAAGGCCCTGGACCTCTCGCTGCGCCTGCCGCCGGCCCTCTTCCCCCTGGAGGCCGCCCTGCGGGCCAAGGTGCGGGGCGCCGCCCAGCGGGGCAAGCTGGACCTCACCATTGAAGTCCAGGACGAACCCTCCCTGGAGCCACGCCTGAACCGCGCCCTGCTCCGCTCCGCCGCCAAGGCCTGGCAGGAGGACGCCGAGTGGCTGCACCTGCCCCCCCTCAGCGCCGACGCCTTCTTCCGCCTGCCCGGCGCCTGGCTGGCCCCGGACTCGGACCTGGCGGAGCGCCTGGAGGGCAAGCTCCTCCAGGGGCTGGCCACCCTGCTGGACACCTGGAACGAGGGCCGCCGCCGGGAAGCCGAGCGCCTGCGCCCCTTCTTCGCCGACGGCCTGGCCCGTCTGGTGGAGCTGCGGGACCGCCTGAAGGCTGGTGCGGAGGCCCAGGCCGCCGAGCTTCCGGGTCTCTACCGCCAGCGCATCGAGCAGCTGCTGGAAGACGCTCGCCTCGCGGGCCAGCTACCCGCCGAGCGCCTGCTGGCGGAGGCCGGTGTGCTGGCCGAGCGCCAGGATGTGCGCGAGGAGCTCATCCGTCTGTCTGCCCACCTGGACGACTTCGCCGAGCGCCTGGCCAAGGACAGCCTTGAAGGCAAAGCCGTGGACGTGTGGTGCCAGGAGGTCCTGCGGGAGCTCAACACCACCGGCAGCAAGTGCAAGCGCATCGACATGACCCGCGCCGTCATGGAAGCCAAAGGCGCCCTGGACCAGATCCGCGAGCAGGCCGCGAACCTGGAGTAGTGCCTACAGCCCCAGCGGATCGTAGGGCAGGTCTGTGGCGGCCTGCCAGGCGCCGAAGAGCCGGGTGCGGGTCCAGTCCGTGGGGTCGGGCCGCAGGCGGCGCAGGCGGCGGGAGAGGAACCACACGCTGCCGTCCTTGAGGCCGAACTCGTCGTAGGGCGCCAGCCGGGCCTTCGCCATGTCTCCGGGGGCGACTCTACCCGGGAAGGCCGCCCAGGCCCAGCGCCGCGCGCTCAGTCCTGCGGCCCAGTGAGCGCCCTGGAGCAGGGTCGGGTCCGTGACCAGGGAGACTGCCGCAAAGCCAGCGCGCCCCAGCGGGAAGCCCTCGAAGCGGGTCAGGGTGGTGCCCCTCCGCACGAAGGGCCCGCTGCCCGGCACCCGCCAGTGGAGCAGAGCTTCCGGCAGGTCCATGGGACGGCTCTGGAACTGCAGCTCCAGAGTGGCCGCAGCCAGCACCCGCCCCTGGCCGCCCAGGCGACCCGCAGCGGGCTGAATGGCCTGGAGCATCCGCTCGGCGTCGAGGGTCGTGCCGTCCTGCAGGCGCCAGCCGGGCCGGACCGTGATCCGCCAGCGGCGACCATGGCGGGAGGCCTCCAGAGCGGCCACCAGCAGGCCCGAGAGCCCACCCTCTGGCCCCCGCTCCAGCAACGCCAGGTCCGACTGGGCCACCAGCAGGGCCGCCACTCCGGGACCGGCAGGCAGGAGCACCTCCAGCCTCGCCGCGTCCTCCTGGAACTCCGGGGCCGCCGGAACATAGAGCGCCCGGCCATCCCCCAGGGGCACCGACACCAGGCCAGCCTGCCAGGCCAGGTAGCCACCCACACCCAGGGCCGTGACCAGCAGGGCGGCAGCGAGGGCGAGGGCCGGCCGCACGGTCAGGCCGAGCGCAGGTGCGAGGCCAGGGGCTCGATGCGGCGCAGGGCCACCTCGATGTCCTCAGCGGTCAGGTCCCGATGGGCGATGAAGCGGATGGCGGGGCCCACGGGCAGGACCCGGACGCCGACGGCTTCCAGGGCCACCAGGGCCTCGGAGGCATTGGGCACGGGCACCAGCAGGATGTTGGTCTCGGGCACCGGTGCGGCGACCCCAAAGCTGCGCAGGCCCTCGGCCAGACGCTGGATCTTGGCGTGGTCCTCGCCGAGCCGTGGCAGGTGGTCCAGGGCCACGAGTCCGGCAGCAGCGACGACCCCGCCCTGCCGCACTCCGCCGCCCAGCATCTTGCGCAGGCGCCGGGCCTCGGTCATGGCGGGCGCGGAGCCGCAGAGCAGCGAGCCCATGGGGGCGCCCAGGCCCTTGCTGAGACAGACCTGCACCGTGTCCACGCCAGCGGTCAGGTCGGCCAGCGCACAGCCCAGGGCGGTGGCGGCGTGCCACAGGCGCGCCCCATCCAGGTGCACAGCCAGGCCAGCGGCCTTGGCGGCAGCCACCAGGGCCCGGTGCTCGGCCGCGGGCGTCACGGTGCCACCGGCGAAGTTGTGGGTGTTCTCCAGGCAGAGCAGGCGGCTGCGCAGGGTGTAGTAGGGGCCGGGCGAGCCGGCGGCCCTGGTCACCTGGGCCGGCGTGGGTCGGCCCAGGCCGCCCTCCCAGGCCAGGGCCTCAGGCATGCCCCCCGCCAGCCAGGCGCCCGTGCCCAGCTCCGAGCCCAGCACATGGGCCTGGGCCGGGGCCAGG
>Ga0208377_1000117_pt1 | contig 10052 bp, 8 predicted proteins | sample CryBogmetaGMA4M_FD_184553 | JGI IMG/M metagenome (GOLD analysis project Ga0208377, IMG submission 184553) | Freshwater microbial communities from Crystal Bog, Wisconsin, USA - MA4M (SPAdes) | ecosystem: Environmental > Aquatic > Freshwater > Lake | place: Crystal Bog, Wisconsin, USA | collected... | reverse complement strand
GTCTGTGAACGCCTTTTCCTCAGGGTTTACGACAGCTGCGTATGCGATAGCCCTGACCGTCCCCTCACCTGCGGTTCGGGGACATATAGCTTCCGGTAAAATCACGCCTTTCCCTGCCCGTTTGCGCCCACGTGGAATTTCTCGCCCAGTTCATCGATGTCGTCCTGCACGTGGACAAGTACCTGTCCATGCTCCTGGCGCAGTACGGCACATTGGTTTACGCCATACTTTTCGCCATCGTGTTTTGCGAGACGGGTCTCGTCGTGACGCCTTTCCTGCCCGGCGATTCGCTGCTTTTCGTGGCCGGGGCCCTGGCCGCCGGGGCCCGCACCCAGGACCTGGGGGGATCCCTCTCCACGGCAGAGATGGGCCAGGCCATCCGGAGCCGGCTGGGCGCCTGAGCCCCTATTGCACTCGACCAGCAAGAGTCGCAAGTAAGGATGCGGACGGCCTATTGCCAGCACTCACAGGGGGTTCGAGCACGGGCTTCACCCCTGCCCGATGTTGTCGATGTGCTTCTGGAGCTCTTTCAGGCCGAAGGGCTTGGATAGCAACGTGACACCAGGATGAGCCGAGGCCAGGGTCAGCGCAGTCTGGTCGATTCGACCCGTGGCGAGCAGAACTGGCAGCCTGGGGCGTAAGGCACGCAGGCGAGGCAGGGTGCCAACCCCGCCCAATCCCGGCATGTTCATGTCCAGGATGACGAGGCCAGGCTCAAGTCCTGCTTCCAACATGGCCAGAGCCTCCTCCCCACTCTGGGCGGCGGTCACCACGGTGTGGCCCAGACTCTCCAGGAGTGCCTGGGTGGAACTTTGGATCAGTTCATCGTCATCCACCAGCAGTACCTTCAGTGCGCCATGGGGGGTGAGCATGGCCTCGGAAGGTGCTGGTTCTAAGACCTGGGCGGCCTCCTTGTAGGCGGGGAAGCGCAGCATGATGCGGGTGCCTTGGTCGGGTTCGCTCTGAATAGCCATCTGCCCCCGGTGCGCGCTGACGGTGCTGAAGACCATGGAGAGGCCCAGTCCCGTGCCTTTGCCGGTTTCCTTAGTGGTGAAGAATGGTTCCGTGGCCCTCTCCAGGACCTCCTTCGGCATTCCTCTTCCGTTGTCTTCCACCACCACCTCGATCCAGCTGCTGTCGACATTGCGGGTGTGCAGGGTGAGCGTGCCGTTTTCTGGCATGGCATCCACCGCATTGACGCAGAGGTTCATGAAGGCATGGGTCAAGGCACTGGCGTCGCCCAGGATCGGCCGGAGGTCAGGATCTAGATCTATCTCCAGCCGAACCTTCGACAGCGTTGTCCGCTCCAGAAGGGCTACCTGCTCTAGGAGAATCGCATTCATATCGAGTCTGTTGTTCTCAGCGGGGCTCTGGCGGGCAAAACTCAGCAGGCTCTTGACCATCTTGCCACCACGTTCCGTGGCCTTGCAGATGGTATCGAGGGCCTTGTGGAGGGGACTGCCGACGGGCTGACTACCGATATGGATTGAAGCCAGGCCGAGGATGGCCCCCAGCACATTGTTCATGTCGTGAGCAACACCCCCGGCCAGCGTGCCGAGACTTTCCATTTTTTGGGATTGTTGCAGCTGAGCCATGAGCTTGGCCTTCTCATCCTCGGCCTGCTTACGCTCGGTGATGTCGATGAAGGTTACGACTGCTCCCAGGACCTGGCCATCCTGGCGTTGGGGGTAGGACCAATACTCAACCGGGAAGGAGGTGCCATCAGCACGCCAGAAGACCTCGTCGTCCACATGGGTCCCCTGCCCCTGATGGTATGCACGAAAGATTTGGCACTCGGGAATGGGATAGGCGTCCCCATTTTGATAGCTGTGGTGGATAAGGTCATGCATGTTCTTGCCGAGCAGCTGCGAAGCGTCTGCATACCCAGTCATTTTCAGACAGGCCGGGTTGCAAAATGTGCACTCACCGTTGGTGTCAATTCCATAAATGGCTTCCGCTGTTGAGTCGAGAAGCATCTTTAGCTTGGACTCATTTTCCACCAATTCCTTGGTCCGAAATTCCACCCGCTGCTCAAGCTTTTCATTGATAATCCTGATTTTATGAACCTGTCTAGCACTCGTGAAGGCGAGCAGCCCAAGAAGGAGGCTCACCAAACTGCCAAGGGCCAACTCAACCGGGGAAGTATCCCTGTGCCTGGCCAGAAGTCCAGGCAAGGCATGGGTCACCATGGTCCAGGAGTGCCCTCCGAACGTAAGCGTATTCACTGCTCGAAGGGTGGAAGAACCTCCGAGAGAGCGGAGCTTGGCATCGCGGTCATACAGCAGGAGTGCTGACTGCACAGGACCATCGAACAGTTCGACATCTACCTGCTGTTCATCCGTACCGGCCAGGATGCCCTGCATCAAATCGTCCATCCGAAATGCGGTGTAAAGGTAGCCCAACTGGTTCGCCCGCCGGTCATCCAGGGTCTCCGTGGCCCTCCCATTCCTGAAGACTGGGATATAGAGAAGAAATCCTGGATGAACCTTTGTGTCTTGAACCAGTTGAACTTTCCCAGACATGCTGATGCGGTTCTCATCCCTGGCCCGCATGGCCGCCTCATGGCGAACAGGCTCGGACAGCATGTCGAATCCCAGCGCCTTGGGGTTCCGGTTCATGAATGGTTCAAGGAAGAGAACGGGGCAGTAGACCGCTCGGTTCCCCTCTGGGCGAATCTGGTAGTCGGGAAACCCCTCTCTGCGAACCTGTGAAAGATGTCGTTCTTTGTCGCGAGCGGGTACGAGGGGGGCATAGCCAATAGCCCGCATCCCTGGCTCAAGGTCCAGGGCAGTCACGAACCTGGCGAACGCTTTGCGGGAAACCGACTCGCTTGCCTGATAATGGCCGCGGGTGGCCAACAGGGAGCGTTCGTAACTTTGCAAACGCCGAGAAATTCTTGCCAGGACATCCTGGCTCTGCACGGCGAAAGTGGCATTGATCTCGCGCTGGTTCGCCGCTCGGGAACGGTTGGAGAATCCGATGGTGACCATCAGACCTACCACGGTCACGCTGAGGGGTAGCCAAATCTGGGATGGTCTCATTCGGTCACGCGTGCCTTTGCCTAGAGGTAGACCGTGTTGTAGCCTGCATATCGGATTGCTTGGCTGACGTTGTTATTCCTGGCTCGGCTCACCACCATGCGCTCGTGATTTGCTTGGCTTCAGCCTTGGTGTCAGCGACCCAAGACCAGACGCAACAACAATAGAATCATACTTATAGCGTCATTTGACCTCGTGATGGTAGGGGGGTGCCTTGCGATTCTTACAGGCTGGCCTCGGCTTCGTTGGCACCCTGCCTTGGGCACAAGCTACCCCATCCAGGAGGGATCAAGGACCGTCTAGGACGGTACGGCTCCACTGGTAAAAATAATGGTTATATTTTTCGATAGTGATTTTTGTCACGACAGCTATCCTCCGAGGACACAGCGGCCTTCGCTGCCCTCTCAGGGAGGTAAGCAAGGTCAGCGTCAAGCCGAAAGGAGGACTTCCTGTGGCCGAACAGCAACCCTCATTCGACGCGGCGAAGTACAAAAACTCGCAGCGAGAGCAATGGAACAAGGACGGTGCCGCATGGCGGCGGTGGAATCCCACGCTGGACCGTTGGTATGGCGAAGTAACCTGCCAGATGCTCGACTTGGCCAAGCTTCAGCCAGGTGGGCGCGTCCTGGATGTTGCGGCCGGGGCGGGCGAACCCGCAGTCAGTGCCGCCGAGCGGGTGGGCCCCAGTGGTTATGTGCTGGCGACCGACATCTCGGAAGGAATCGTTGAGCTTGCGCTCCAGGTCGCCCGTGAACGCGGGCTTCAACAGATTGCGACCTGCGCGATGGATGGCGAGCAACTGGATCTGCCTGACGCTTCCTTCGACGCGGTCCTGTGCCGGCTTGGTCTGATGTACATGCCGCACCCTGTGACAGCGCTCCGCGAGTGGCGGCGTGCGCTAAGACCGGGCGGTCGGGTCGCTGTCGTTGTCTTTTCCACCCCCGATCGAAACAGCTGGGGTGCTCTGCCTGCCTCCATCATCCGCCAGCGGGTGCAACTTCCACCTCCTATTCCAGGGCAGCCCGGCCCGTTTAGCCTGGGTGCGCCGGGGGTGCTCGAAGGCGTCTTCCGTCAAGCCGGATTTGCCGACCCCGAGGTTCGGGCCGTCTCGGTACCCCTGAGAATGGCCAGCTCGGCTGAGTATGTGCGGGTCGCCCGAGAAGCCTTCGGTGCCTTCAATGCCATGATGGCTGACCTACCCACCCAAGAGTGCGAGTCCGTGTGGAACGAGGTGGAAAGCTCGATGCGCAGTTTTGAATCGCCTGGTGGGTTCGAGGTACCGGGAGAGTGCCTTATCGGTGCCGCCACCAAGTGATCATCCGCCGACGGCTCACCTTCGGGTGAACTGCTGTCCCCTCCAGCAAGGGCTGCCAAGAGACCGCCTAGGCACCGCTACCTGGGCCCTCGAGGTTCTTAGGAAACCAGCGGCTAGGGCACTGATGGGGCCATGGGCCCGCCTGGTCTTCATAGTAAGTGCCTGAGCCTCAGCAGCTGCGCATCACTCCGACCAACACGCCCTGGATCTCGACGTACTCAGGGGGGTAGCAGCGGGGCTTCAGTGCCGGGTTGTGGGGAATGAGCCAGACGCCCTTGGCGTCGCGCCGGAACTCCTTGAGGGTGACCTCCTCACGGTCCAGGAGGGCCACGACCCGGTCGCCGTTCCGGTACTCGCCCTTGCGCTGGAGCACCACCAGGTCGCCATCGAGAATGGCGTCATCCACCATGGAGTCACCCTTCACCCTCAGGACGAAGAGCTCTTCCTTCTGGCGGTGGATGCTGTTGGGCACCTCCACAGGCAGGGCCCGGGTCTCCGGCAGGATGGGAGTGCCCGCTGCCACCTCGCCGCAGTAGGGGAAGTTGCGCACCAGGGACAGGGGCTCAGGACGGGCCTCGGAGCGCCCACCCCGGTCAGCCCCATGGGGGGTGCCCTCGTTGCCCTCGGCCACCACCAGGTTGTTGCCCTTCCCATGGCTGCGGAGGAGGAAGCCCTTGTCCACGAGGTGCTGGACATGCTTGTGGATGGTGGACACGGCGCTGGAGCCCACGCCTTTGGCGATTTCTGTCAGGGTGGGGCTACGCCCCTGCTCCTGCAGGAAGGCCTGGGTGAAGCGGAGCACGGCTTGCTGACGTTTGGTGAGATCGCTGGCTGTCATGCCCTTGAAAGTAGGTGCGGAGGCAGGGTCCGTCAATCCCTTTTTTTTCGCTTTATTTTAGATTCGGATTTCGGGTTCCAGTTGAATGGATGTTGAAACTCCGTCTCAGGATCTGCCATACTGACCCACAGTAAGTTAGATCAATTATTTACGCCCTCGTTATCATCTTTTTTGCCCCGGTCCCACACCCACGAAAGGAATCCCATGAATGCCACTCCGGTCGCCTCGCCTCAGGCCCAGGGAGCGAAAACGCGCATCAACGATTTTTCGATCCAGGTGGCCACGGTCAATGGGTCGGGTTCCCAGACCGCCAACATGGTGCTGCTGCGGGCCATCTTCCAGATGGGCGTATTCGTGAGCGGGAAGAACCTGTTCCCTTCGAACATCGCCGGCCTCCCCACCTGGTTCACCATCCGGGCCAGCGCCAAGGGCTACGTGGCCCGCAAGGCCAGCAATGAGCTGCTCATCCTCATGAATGCGGAGACCGCCAAGGACGACATCGCCTCCGCCGACCCCGGCGCCCTGGTCATCTACGATGAGCCGCTGCAGCTGGACCGCATCCGCGAAGACCTGCACTGCATTCCCGTGCCCTTCCAGAAGCTGGTGACGGCCTCCTGTCCTGAGCCCAAGCTGCACAAGCTGGTCAAGAACATGATCTACGTCGGCGTGGCCTCCCGCGTGCTGGGCGTGGACATGGAGGAGGTCCGCAAGGCCATCGCCAAGCAGCTGAAGGGCAAGGCCAAGGCCATCGAGATGAACCAGACCGCTGCCACCGCGGGCTATGACTGGGCCATGGAGCACCTGGAAGACCAGCTTGGGGTCCGCGTGGTGCGCGACAACAAGACCGACGGCCTGATCATCATCGATGGCAACGAGGCCTGCGCCCTGGGCGCCCTCTTTGCCGGCTGTACCGTGGTGGGCTGGTACCCCATCACCCCGGCGTCCACCCTGGTGGAGACCTTCATCGAGTACGCCGAGGAACACCGCAAGGATCCTGTCACTGGCAAGGCCACCGTGGCCATCGTCCAGATGGAAGATGAGCTGGCCTCAGCTGGTGTGGTGCTGTCCGCCGGCTGGGCGGGTGCCCGCTCCATGACCTCCACCTCCGGCCCCGGCGTGTCGCTCATGAGCGAGTTCATCGGCCTGGGCTACTTCGTGGAGGCCCCCGGTGTGTTCTTCAACGTGGCCCGCACCGGCCCCAGCACCGGCCTGCCCACGCGCACCCAGCAGTCGGACGTAGAGCTCTGCGCCAAGTGCAGCCACGGCGACACCCGGCACATCAACCTCTACCCCGGCAACATGGAGGAGTGCTTCCAGTTCGCCTACGATGCCTTCGATCTGGCGGAGCGCTTCCAGACCCCCATCTTCGTGGTCACCGACCTCGACCTGGGCATGCAGAACTGGTCCAGCAAGCCCTTTGCGTACCCCGACAAGCCCTATGACCGTGGCAAGGTACTCAACCAGCAGCAGCTGGCGGAGGCCAAGGACTGGGGCCGCTACAAGGACGTGGACGGCGATGGCATCTGCTACCGCACCCTGCCCGGCACCGCCGGGGGCAAGGGCGCCTACTTCACCCGCGGCTCTGGCCATAATGCCTACGCGCTGTACTCCGAGAAGCCCGAGGACTACATCGAGGTCATGGAGCGCCTGAACCGGAAGTACGAGACCTCCAAGACCTACGTCCCTGCCCCTGTGATCCGCCCCATGGGCTCCAGCATCGGCGTCCTCGCCTTCGGCTCCAGCGATCCCGCCGTCATCGAGGCCCAGGACATCCTGGCCGAGTCGGGGCTGCCCACGGACTACCTGCGCCTGCGGGCTCTGCCCTTCACCGCTGAGGTCGACGCCTTTGTCACCGAGAAGCGCGTGGTCTACGTGGTGGAGCAAAACCGCGACGGCCAGATGGCCAACCTCTTCCGCGAGGCCTACCCGGAGCACGGCACCAAGTTCAAGAGCGTCCTCCACTACAACGGCCACGCCATCGACGCCAGCACCATCGTCGACCAGATCAACGCCTTCGAGCAGCGCTGAGAGGAATAGACCATGTCCACTGCCGCCCCCTCCGCCCCCACCAACCGCCTCGGCCTCACCAAGCAGGACTATGTGGGCTCCAAGTCCACACTCTGCGCCGGCTGCGGCCATGACGCCATCACCACCCAGATCATCAACGCCGCCTTCGAGTCCGGCATTGAGGGCTATCAAGTTGCCAAGTTCTCCGGCATCGGCTGCTCGTCCAAGACTCCCGCCTACTTCATCAACCAGGGCTGGGGCTTCAACAGCGTCCACGGCCGCATGCCCGCCATGGCCACTGGCGCCTGCCTCGCCAACAAGCAGCTGATCAACATCGGCGTCTCCGGTGACGGCGACTCCATGTCCATCGGCACGGGCCAGTTTGTCCACGCGGTGCGCCGCAACGTGCCCATGATCTACATCATCGAGGACAACGGCGTCTACGGCCTCACCAAGGGCCAGTTCTCCGCCACCGCCGACAAGGGCTCCTCCCTGAAGAGCGGCGCCATCAATGAGCTGCCCCCCATCGATCCCTGCACCCTGGCCATCGAGCTGGGCTGCGGCTTCGTGGCGCGCTGCTTCTCGGGCAACCCCAAGCAGCTGGGCGCCATCCTCAAGTCCGCCTTCGCCTACCGGGGCACCGTGGTGCTGGACATCATCAGCCCCTGCGTCACCTTCAACAACCACGATGCGTCCACCCGCTCCTACAAGCACGTCAAGGACCATGACTTCCCCCTCCATGACCTGGGGTTCATCCAGTACTCCGAGGTGGAGGACGTGGACATCGCGGCTGGCCAGACGGAGCTGGTGACCTTCCCCGATGGGTCCAAGGTGGCCATCAAGGCCATCCGTGAGGACTACGATCCCACCGACCGCTGGGGTGCCATGCGCACCATCCACGAGTCCATGGAGAAAGGCGAGTTCCTCACGGGCCTGCTCTACATCAACCCCAGCCAGCCCCCCCTCACGGACCTGCTGGACCTGGTGGACGAGCCCCTGGCAACCCTGCCCGAGAGCCTCCTCAAGCCCAGCCGCGAGGTCCTGGCGGAGATCATGGCGAGCCTCACCTAGCCGATCTCGACCTTGGAAGGCCCCAGACCTTGATAGCCTGAGGCATGCGCGTTCTTGTCCTCCTGTTGTCCGCACTGCTGCTCCAGGCCCAGGCCTTCGATGGCAGGGGTCTGGCTGAGCTGCGGACGGCCCTCGACCGGGCCATTGAGCGGAAGACAGTCCCAGGGGCGGTCTACTGGTGCGGACTGGGCCGTCAGGATGTGCACTGGGCCCAGGGCCACCGCGCCCTGGTGCCGGCCTCGGAGCCCATGACCCAGGACACGGTCTTCGATGCGGCTTCCCTGACCAAGGTCGTGGCCACCCTGCCCTCTGTGATGCTCCTAGTGGAGCGCGGCAAGGTCAATCTTGACGCTCCGGTCCAGACCTACCTGCCGGCCTTCGCCGACCCTGCGGTCACCGTGAAGCACCTCCTCACCCACACCTCAGGTCTGCCAGCGGGCATTCCCAAGGACGAGGCGAACCCCGACTGGAAGGGCGAAGCAGAGGGCATCCGCCGGGCCACCGCCTGCGTGCCAGACCCGGGCCCGGGCCGCCTGTTCCGCTACAGCGATGTGAACTTCATCCTGCTGGGCGAGATCGTCCAGCGAGTCTCTGGGCGCCCCCTGGACCAGTTCGCCGCCCAGGAGGTGTTCCAACCCTTGCACATGGATGCCACAACTTTCCGTCCTTCGGCAGCCCAGGCGGGAAAGATTGCGCCCACCGAGCGGGACGCCGCAGGAGTGATGCTGCGAGGGGTGGTGCATGATCCCACGGCCCGGCGCATGGGCGGCGTGGCCGGCCATGCCGGCCTCTTCACCACCGCAGCGGACCTGGCCAAGTACGCCCGCTTCATGCTGCATGGCGGGCCACTGCTGAAGACGGCGACCCTGCGCCTCATGCAGTCCGTCCAGACCCCCAGCACGCTGGTGCAGCGCCGGGGCCTGGGCTGGGACATTGACACGCTCTACAGCCGGCCCCGGGGCACCCTCTACCCGGTGGGGTCCTTTGGCCACACCGGCTTCACGGGGACGGCCCTCTGGCTGGATCCCAGCACCGACAGCTTCTTCATCCTGCTGACGACCCGCCTGCATCCCGATGGCAAGGGCGATACGCGCGACCTGAACACCGAGATCGGCACCCTCACGGCCCGGGCCGTCGGCCTCACGGTCCGCAGGGACAGCCCCCTGGCTGCCCGCTGAGCCCCCCATGGCCAACCTCGTCATCCGCTCCCTCATCACCGCCGCCGACCTCGGGGCCTGCGCCGACCTCATGGCGTCTTCAGAGCCCTGGCTGACCCTCGGCCAAGGTCCGATCGAGTCGCTGCGCTACTTCCAACAGCCCAACCGAGAGCGCTACATCGCCACCCTCGGCGAGCGCCTCGTGGGCTTCCTGGTCCTGAACTTCCAGGGGCCCTTTGTGGGCTACCTCCAAGCCATCTGCCTGGCACCGGACTGCCGGGGGCGGGGGCTTGGGTCGGTCCTGGTCGCCTTCGCAGAGGAACGGATCTTTCGGGACCATCCCAATGTCTTCCTCTGTGTCTCCTCCTTCAACCCGGGCGCCCGCCGCCTCTATGAGCGCCTGGGCTATGCCGTGGTCGGCGACCTCCCGGACTACCTGGTGGTCGGGCACTCCGAGACCCTCATGCGCAAGACCCGGGGGCCCTTGCGCCAACCAAGCCGGGGCTGACTCAACGTCGGAGTTAGAGGAAAATACTGGTTCCTTTCCATTTCAGGTGGGTAGACCGTAGCTGAGCTTGCCTGCCAACAGGTAGGCGATGGTGATGAGGTTGCGGGTGGTGCTGTAG
>Ga0208377_1000116_pt1 | contig 10053 bp, 14 predicted proteins | sample CryBogmetaGMA4M_FD_184553 | JGI IMG/M metagenome (GOLD analysis project Ga0208377, IMG submission 184553) | Freshwater microbial communities from Crystal Bog, Wisconsin, USA - MA4M (SPAdes) | ecosystem: Environmental > Aquatic > Freshwater > Lake | place: Crystal Bog, Wisconsin, USA | collected... | reverse complement strand
TAAGTGCAGATTAGTACGTTTCGCTACGTTGTTTGTGCAGATAAGTGCAGATTAGTACGTTTCGCAACATTTCGAAACATTCCCAAACGTTTCGCAACATTCCCAAACATTTCACGATATATCGAAACGTTAAACAATAGTCCAAAAAGGTAAGCAATAGATAATCAAGCAGAATCATTAAACTGTTGATTATCAATGGCTTATGATTGTATTAGATATTCTTACTTGCATAAACCATCACAATTGTGAGCAGTAAGGTTAAGCGCTGTCTAAACAGTTTGTGTATCGGTTTCCTGATAATTTGTAAGCTAATTTGCGCTAGAAAAAATATAGTTGCAAAAAATTCATGCTGAGTGATTCTTTATACTGTAGAATCTGCGTGATTTTTATGCCGCATACGTTTCAGGCGTGAAAATGCCAGCGTAGTCTTAGGAAAACTAGCTGGCGGGGGCGGTACGGGAAAGTACGCAAAACAAACGAAACAAAGCTTTGCTAGTGTATCCAATTTTTGAAATGTCACACATTTGTTGTCAATTTATTTTGCACAGCAGATGTGTTGTCCCGTGCCGTTCCTCACTGAATTGAAACTGTTTATATAGTTTTATGGAGTTAGTTATGGCAAAAGCACACCCAGACATGTCCCAAGTGGACGCATCGTTTTTCCTGCGCGAAAAGCAGATTCTCAAGTCAAAATTCCCTGTTTCTCGCTCGCACTGGCGCGCTGGTTGCAAGAAGGGCATTTACCCAGCCGGCATCCGAATCAGCGAGCGCATCACACTTTGGCTTGCCAGCGACATTGACAAGTTTCTCAACGACGTAGCTGCCGTTTAGGTGCAAAAACATGAGCACCACAAACGAATGCCTTCGCGGGGCAGGAAAAGCCGCGTTTACCGTAATTGCGAATGAGCTTAGAGCCAAAGCCCTGATTGATCGACTGGGACTATCCAGAAGTGACAACGGGCGCATCGCTACCAACGACCGCCCGTCAAATCTACTATCAAAAACGAATCCCGATTGTACCACAAAAAGTAAGCCACTTACTACCTATTTTGTAGCTGCTAACGCAGTGCTGGCAAGCGTTACAGCCTATTTGGCACGGTTAAAGTTTCGACCGCTGGACGTGGTATTTTTGGCCGGATTGATCTGCATCTTGCGATTTTGGGGGGCGGCATGAATAACGCAACCGGACAATTCAAACAGGCCATTGTTGGCGTAGGACTGCCACCACCAAGCGAGATTCTTGATGACGGGCTGATCCACAGATTTGCAACCAGTAAGAAAGCTGGCGATGAATCTGGCTGGTACGTGTTTCATTCGGACGAGGTATCTGCCGGTAGCTTTGGATGTTGGAGAAGTGGCCTTACTCAAAACTGGAGTGCAAAGCCCGCCAATGAGATGACCGAAGCAGAGCGGACGTCGCATCGTGATCGAATCAAAGCTATGCAGCTACAACGTGAGTCTGATCTGGTTATCAGGCAGACCCAAGCGGCAGATGATGCAGACCGGCGGTGGAATGCTGCGAAGGTGTGCATCGAGCACCCTTATGCGACCGTAAAGGGCATTAATCTACACGGCGTTCGTGCCGAGGGTAGCAACTTGTTGATACCACTGCGTGACACCGATGGTAAATTGTGGAGTTTGCAGACCATCACACCGAATGGCGTCAAGATATTCATGCCTGGTGGGAAGGTGAAAGGTTGCTATTGCAGGATTGTTGGTTTGTCCAGAGATGTCGTCGTTGTTGCAGAGGGATTTGCAACAGGAGCGAGCATTCATGAGGTCACTGGCTATGCGGTAGTAGTTGCCTTTAACGCTGGCAATCTTGAGGCGGTGGCACTGGCGATACGTGACAAACACCCTGATCTGAAGATCATCATTGCGGCGGATGATGACTACAAGAATGCCGGCAATCCTGGACTGACCAAAGCAAGGGCGGCGGCGATGGCAGTGAATGGCCTACTGGTAATGCCTGACTTTTCACAATGCGACAGGGGGAATAAAGACACTGACTTCAATGATCTGTATCGTGCGGCGGGTCCAGAAGCGGTGAAGCTTTGCTTTGATAACGCTCAAACACAGCCCACCGAGACACCCGTTGACTACCCCTTGACACTTAGCTGGGCAGACCAGTTAACGACCTCCTACGAGCCGCCTGATGAGCTTGTGGAGGGCTTGCTGACCGCTGGTGATGGATCAGTACTTTTTGGTGAATCAAATTCAGGGAAAACCTTTCTGGCACTGGACATTGCTTGCGCGGTTGCACGGGGCGTTCCGTGGCAGGGCAGACGTGTTGAGCAGGGTTTTGTACTTTACCTTGCCTGCGAAAGTGTCTCAAGCGTGAAAAGCCGGTTACAAGCCTACCAAAATTTTCACAACTGCCGTGTACCTGGGTTTTGTGTCGTCGAAACACCAATTGATCTATTCGCAGGTGATTTTGACACCGAGAAGGTTATTTTTACGATCAAACAATTGGAGCGCCAAACAGGGCAGAAGGTTAGATTGATTGTGGGCGACACACTTGCACGATTGACTGCTGGTGGTGATGAAAACAGAGGGGCTGACATGGGGCTGGTTGTACGAAGGTTTGACCACATTCGTACCGAGACAAATTCGCACTTCATGTTGATCCACCACAGTGGGAAAAACGCAGCCAATGGCGCCAGAGGTTGGAGTGGGTTAAGAGCCGCTATCGACACCGAGCTTGAAGTTACCGATAGCCCGAGCGGGCGATGCCTTGAGATAACCAAACAGCGTGACTTATCTACCAAAGGGCAGCGTATTGGCTTCAAACTGGAATCCGTGACCCTTGGCGTGACAAAGTGGGGTGAGCCGGCGACATCGTGCGTAGTTGTTTCTGGAGATGCACCAGCGAAGGCAGGTAAAGCACTAAAGCTCGGCGAAACACAGCAGGCAGTGATGGCACTTTTACGCGGGGCTGGTAAAAATCTAAAGATCAAGGAAGTAGCTGAATTACTGGCAGAGCAGGGCATAACTAGGACAAGTGTTTACAACGCAGTCAATAGGCTTAGAGATGTAGAGCTTGTTGAAGTATCTGGTGGTGTAGTGCATTTAATAGGTGGCAAGTCATGAGTAAAAACCTTGTCACGTCTTGTCACGTTTTGTCACGCGTGAATAAACGTGACAACGTTACTTTGTCACGTCCAGTCACGCCGCCCTTTAAGGGGCGTGACAACGTGACAAACGCGGATTGTGGAAAAGGGGTGATCAAATGAATTCCTTTTCTGGGACAAATATCCAGTGCCCGATATGCGACCGGACGTACTTTCAAGACCAGCCGTGGAAAAGAGTTTGCATCCGTTGCTACCTGGAGCGCAAAAAGCCAGCGACACAGCCGGTCATGCTGGTTGCACAGCCGATTGAGCCAAACATGCTCCAGCGACTTATCTACCTGACGCACCCAGATAAGCACGGAAACAGCGAGGCATCAAACCTTGCCACGCGTTATCTGCTTGAAATGAGGGGCGCATCATGAAGCCAAGTGAAATTGACTTGTTTGAATCCTTGAATGCGCCCGTTAAGCCGCCAAACCTCAAGCTTGAGGCAGGTGCCTTGATCGAGGTACTTCGTGCCTTAAAAAGCCATTCCTGCGTGGCCTGGTGCGAGCGACAAAACACCGGTGCAATGCGAATTGGTAAACGATTTATACGGTTTGGCTGGCCTGGTTGCAGCGACTTGATCGGTCAGATGCAAGATGGGCGTTTCCTGGCCGTCGAGGTTAAAGCGCCAGCGGGCAAACCTACAGCCGAGCAAACCGCATTCCTCTCACAAATAAATAGCAACGGTGGTGTTGGATTTGTTGCTAGGAATTGTGCTGACGTGTTTCGTGCGTTACAAAATGACTGACTTTCAATTATTTTTATACGAATTGAATTTAATTCATGAAAATGAATTTACTCACAAGAAAGTTATTAGTATTTTGCATCGAATGACTGGGAGTACTTTTTATTTGGCGAAACGTGATTTATTAAAGCCACTTCAAATAAATGTTGTTTTGTCGTTATTGTCGATCGGTGCGAAACTGCCAGAGATACGTGACAGGCTTGTTTCAGGTGGATATTGCAATTCACGCAATGCAGCGTATCGGGTGATCGAAAAGGCGATTGATGCGCGAAAGCCGGTGATAGGCGACTGCGGCACAGAGGACGGCATTCTCTAAGAGACGTGCTCAGATTTGGGAGGCTTTGCATCCAGAAGAAAAGCCAAAAACTGAGGTGGGTCAATTTTCCCCACCTCATTTTCAGGTCAACATGGCGGAGTAAGACCCCACACCAAAGGCAACAGGGCAGTCAAAAAGTGCCATGGCGGAGGTACAAGCCGCCACAATTGAATGTAAGTGTATGATATTCAATGATTAAATATATTTTTAATCAACGATACCCGCAAATATGCCCGTTTTGTATCACTGTTGTACGCTATTGATCGTTATTGTGCGCTATTAAACCATGCTATCAATTTTGAATTAGATGTTACAATATGTGCCATATAAAGAAAGGCACTATGGCGGCAACAATTAAAACTCTACAAACTGAATTGGCAGACCTGATTAAGCATCGGTCGGACATCGATCTGGAGGGCTTGAAACTTCGTTTGGACAAAACGCATTCGGATCAGGAAAAGGCTATGGCGATGGAGCTTGATAGTAGCGAACGAAATAATCCTGGTCGAGTGGAAATTCATCATGAATGGCAAGCTGCATCAACTGAATTCCAACGGGCAGAAGGCATCGCTAAGGAGCTTGATCCGAAAATCAGGAAATTGGAATACTTGCTTGGCGCCGGTGATCAAGTTGAATTAGCAGCGCATCAACTAAAGGCATCTGGAAAGCGCATTGAAACCGCACAGGAAGCCATTCAATCCGCTCAAAAGACATGGCAGGCACTGACAGGCATGGTTGATGCCGAACGCGCGTTATTCGATGCGGATCAAGCCAAGGCGACGGCATCATTGTTGGCAATCGTTAAAGCTGGCGGAGATGCGTCAATTGTCCAAGCCGCGAGTCATGATCGTTTGAATACTCTTGAGCAGGCACAGGCAGCCGCCAAAAATGAATTGGCTGATGCGCAAGCCGTATTTGACAAAGCAAGCCAGTTGCACCACGATGCGATTGAATTTGTGAAACAAGCAGAATGCGCGGGGTCAGCACTTAATTTTGAAATGGTGTTTAGGGATTACTGTCGAGCATTGGCAGTTCATAGGACATCGTATTGGGCAGCGCATCACTGCATTTTTGAAACTGAGAATGTTGATGCGGCATCTCAAGCTATTGAAAATGAATTGGAGAAACAAAATGAGTGATGAAACTAACTGGGAAACATCGATACCGATAGATGCGAAATATCAGCCGGATGATTGTGGTAAATATTTTGAGATCGATTCGGCAGGAAATGCAAAAAGGACGGCAGGAGTTACTGGGTCTGAATATTCGGCGACGGTGGCAGCTAGTCTTGAAAAGATGACCGGCGCCAAGCCTGGCGTGTATAGATTCGATTTTGTGCCGCAACAGGCGACACCAGTGGCACCGAAGATCGACCATGCTGCAATCTATGCAGCGCGTCAATTCAAGCAACCGCAGGCAGCCGCCAAGGTCGACCATTCATCAATTTATGCAAGCCGCCGCTATCAATGAGTGCCCGAGGTCTACACGCCGATCTTGAGTGTCTTAGGGACGACCCATCGGTTGATTTTGAGACTTTGCAAAAAGTGGATGCAGTTTTGAAACAACATTCAGGGCAGCGTGTGGTAATTTTGCCACACTCCAAAAAAAAAGATCGTTTAAAAATTGCGCGCGTAATTGCGTCAATGGCCGATAGCCGACCACGGGCGATTGAAGCTATCGCAGGCCGCATTGGAGTTAGCCGAGTCACTGCCTGGAGATATCTAAGGGAGCTTCGCCATGGCTAGGAAGCCCACTGCGGGCGCGAAACAATGCGCTGAAAGTGCCGTGGTTGTTAGCCTGATGCAAGTAGCTACCCATTGCAAAATCAAACTACAAACCCTTGACGATATTCGCGTTGAAATGTCACGGGTTTATAGGGAATGTAGGGCAGGAAAGTTGGACATAACCGAGGGCGGAAAGCTCAGTTACCAGTTGCAAGGGATCGGGAAAATGATTGAAGCTAGCGTCATTGAGAAGCGACTCACCGCACTGGAAAATGTCATTCAAAATGATAGCGTGCAAGATGTCGAATTTGTGGAGATCGTATGATGGCTAAACAATCGCAATTGGCAAGACTGGAGGCACTTGAGCATCGTTTGGGCAAAGAAGAGCATATTTTCATTGCGAACCAGAGGACGTATGACGATACACCTGTTGAGAATGTTGAAGAGATTGAAAACGCACGGCGAAGGTACGAGAGAGCATTCACCATCGTCAATCCACGGAGTTTTGATTGAAAAAGTCGCAATTGTCTAGGCTTGAGGCCATCGAGCGAAGGCTGAGGCAGGATGATGTCTTTACAGTGATTCGCGAAGGTGATCCAGATTACAAGAGCGCAATGCGCAATGGCGGAAAAATCATCACGATAGTTCGAAGCTATGGCCTCCCGATCAAAAAGGCGTAGCTGGTCGGCGGCATCGTGGGCATCGAACAGGCTTGATTTTCTTGATCAATTGACAGATGTCAAAATTTCAGAATTGATGTCGTTGACTGAATTGCGCAATGGAACCCACACCAAGGATGACGTTTTGCGCTTAAAAAGTCTCACAATTGTTGCGCAATGTTTGAACCCATCGATTACCGAAAAGTGCCAGAGTGCGAGAGACCTGATGACCTATGGTGCCATGTTGCAGGTGTTCGAACAGCACGACCGAGATCGGACAGCATCGAACGAACGGACGTACGAACAATCGCTTGATTTTGCTGCGGCAATTGCGTTTGAAGTCTGTCCAGTGCCGTGATTCGCTACTTATTGGATCATCATGCTGCACACTGTTGTACGCTATTGATCGCTATTGATGCCTGTTAGGGGTAACAAAAAGATTTGGGGGTAAGTTTGGGGGTAACTTTTCGTCTTTTTTGACACTTTCACCTGTATGCTTCAATGGAGATACCCACCATTGAATACTGATGTCCACCTAGATGGCCTAAAGTTTAAGGGCATTGTGGTACCCCTAAAGATGGGCGGCATGATGCGGGAAATATTTCCTTCATCTACAAGCCTGTGCCACACATGCGCGGGGGCAACACAAGGGGTTAGCTGCGTACTTGGCTTGCGTACTTCGGCTTTGCGTACCTGGTGGCACCCATGCGCGCGGGGACGTGACTTTCACACAAGATGATCCAGATTTGGATGACCTTTTTGCCGACACCAGCAATATGGGCGGCACAGTTCCAAAATATTTTGGATATGCCACTACGAAACTTTCGTAATGGTCATGGGAAGTGCAGTACAGTCGCATTTCACACCGCGTTAATCATCAGTTCGGGCAGGTTGAGAGTATCACGCTCATCAACCGCCCTAGGCGCGGCATTAAACACGGGAAATGTCACGCCATAGTCGAGATGTTACCCCAAACATGGGACATTGCATCATGAGCTTTTCACAAACATTCGACGCATTACGCGAAACAGACGACATCCTTACCACGGGACAAACAGTTGTTTTGGCCGTCATTGCCACATTCACCGACGTAGCGGGCAAGTCATGGCCGAGCATTGAGACTATTGCACGTGCCACAAAGCAATGCATTCGCACTGTCAAATACCGCATCGCTGAGCTAATAAAACTAGGTTTTTTGAAGCGAATCATTAGGCATGGCAAAGTTGCCATTAGCATAATCACCGAGCAACTTTCTCCAGCGCAGAGTAGTGCACGGCATGCACCCCAAGTAGTGCATGGCATGCACCCAGAACCGGTAATTGAAAATATCAATTCAATAACAGCGCCGTCACAAATTGATAGCGTAACGGCTACCGCCGATGTTGTTATTTTGGAAATTTCAGCGATACCGGACATCCGGACAGTCATTGCCAGTGTGATGCCAGTCATTGCCAGTGAGCCACTGCCGGCAGAGACCGTTAACCCACCGTTAGATAACAGTGCAACAACCGTTAACCCACTGTCTGGTGTGGAGCCGCAATTGCTTGCAGACTTTGGAATTATTCGCAAAAGCAAAAAGAAGCCCGCACAGATTACCCGCACCGAAGCCCTGATTTTTGCCAATGAAGCGCAAAAGGCGGGGATGACCGTGGCACAAGCAATGTTTGAATGCGTAACCCGTGGCTGGTCCCGCTTTCAGGCTGAATGGTTACCAGTCAAGGCACCAGATACGCCCATACGCGTCTATGTGCCAGAGGTGGCACAACCTGCCACACCTGAGATTAAAGCCGCAGGAAAAGCCGCCTGGTCAGCCCTACGCACCCAATTCACACCAAACGCTGATCCACTCTCATGGGCGAAAGGTGCCATTGCGAAAGATGCCGCGGGCGAGGGGGTCAGTCATGCTCTGCTACGAAACGCAAAGCTGGCACTGCGTATTTGAAGGGGTCTAGGATATTTTCCAGACACCCCTTACCCAAGCAAAACACCCGCAAAATACGGTTCGATGCCCTAGGCAAACATCGAAATGCCGGCACTGGCATAACGTTCACACGGCAGGCCTAAGCTGATGCCTGGTGCTGATGTCCACCTGGTGGTCGAGCATTGCCTGATCTGCCTGGGCAGGTTATCAGCGAACGGGCTAAGGCGAATCAAGGAACGCGCACAGACCTTTTGGCGAATTCGCCAAAAAGTGTTGAACCCATAAACACCCGCAAAATGGGCAGGTTATCGGCGAACGGGCTAAGGCGAATCAAAAACTATCAGAAGGGCGTGGAATTAAAGGTTTGGCGAATTCGCCAAACCTTATTGAACCCATAAACACCCGCAAAATGGGCAGGTTATCGGCGAACGGGCTAAGGCGAATCAAAAAGGTGGTCAAGGTGGTGTAACGCTTTTGGCGAATTCACCAAAAGCAATTGACCCCATAAACACCCGCAAAATGGGCAGGTTATCGGCGAACGGGCTAAGGCGAATCAGATACGAAAACCTGTAGATTCTGTTTTGGCTATATCGCCAAAACAGAATGACCCCATAAACACCCGCAAAGTGATAGCTGATACCGCAGGGTTTGGCGAATTCACCAAAGCCTGACCCCATAAACACCCGCAAAAAGCAACAAAATGCGGTTCGATGCCTAAGGCAGGCACCATCTACACAGGGGAAATTTTGATTTTGCGGGATTAATTGCGGATTATGCTCGCTAACTGTGTTTATACTGTGTTTGGACTATGTTTGATGCTATAATGACGACTTTAACGAAAGGTTCATCATGGCAACTGACAAAGGTTTAGAAGATCGAGCGTTTACAGCGTACTTGCGCAGAGCAGCGCGAGAGGCGAACATTCGGGGCGGTTCAGTTATTCAACCAAGCAGACCACAGGTTGCAGAAGTTGAAGGCAAACAATACGTTGTGTTGTCAAACATAAATGGGATTTTGGCCGTTTATCGAGTTCGGCAGAATGGCAGTTTAAAAGGGTTGATTGAATGGCCGCGTGAATTGAGTGAGGCATTTGAATAAACCGACAGAGGCTGATGTCCACCTGGTGGTCGAGCATTGCCTGATCAACCTGGTGCTGATGCCGGCATCGTTGTGCCAGCGCCGGACAAACGTTCACACGAATAGTTGGTCAGTCACGTTACAGACGATCGACCTGGGCAGTGCCAAGCAAAGCCATTGCGAGCATTGATGCGGATTCGTACATTTCGCTACGTTGTTTGTGCAGATAAGTGCAGATTAGTACGTTTCGCTACGTTGTTTGTGCAGATACAGCGTTTTCATATTCTGAAAGTAACTAAAAATAATGATAGGAAATAGCGCAAGTCTATGATTTAATAGAAGTATTCGAAATCTTTATAAGATTTATCCAGTAACTATTTGATGTTGAAAACGCTGTAAGTGCAGATTAGTACGTTTCGCTACGTTGTTTGTGCAGATAAGTGCAGATTAGTACGTTTCGCAACATTTCGAAACATTCCCAAACGTTTCGCAACA
>Ga0208377_1000115_pt1 | contig 10069 bp, 7 predicted proteins | sample CryBogmetaGMA4M_FD_184553 | JGI IMG/M metagenome (GOLD analysis project Ga0208377, IMG submission 184553) | Freshwater microbial communities from Crystal Bog, Wisconsin, USA - MA4M (SPAdes) | ecosystem: Environmental > Aquatic > Freshwater > Lake | place: Crystal Bog, Wisconsin, USA | collected... | reverse complement strand
CCCATGACCTCCCCGCCCCGCGTTACCTACCGACAGGCTGCCAAGCTTCGAGCTGTCGGGCCACGGTCCCGACCTCATGCGGCCATCGTTCTGGAGCGGGGCGTCCCCGAGCTCGCCCACATGGTCCTGGCTGGTGCGCTGAGGGTTTCCCATGCCTCGGTCGTGGCGCAGCTTCCGGCGAGCTTTCAGCGCCGTGCGGTCCAGGCTGGTCCGGGGGCAGTCAAGGCTGTGGCCACCGAGCTCCAGAAGGCCACCCCCGCCCGGTTGCATGCCTGGGACAAGGCCATCCTGGACGCAGAGGCGCTCGAAGTCTCTTCGGGCGAGGACAGTCCGCTGAAATTCTTGGACCTCTTCATGACTTTCCAGAGAACTGTTGCCGTGTCATTGGCTTTGGTGCAGGGAACCAAGAGCACCTAAGAAGACACCGCCCTTGGAAGTTCAGGTGTGATACCAGTAAATAAAATAATGGTCATTCACATGAAAAAAGAATTACTATTCCGAAATTAAAAATTCGATAAAATGAGTCCACACCACTGATTTTAGGGCATGCCCCCTAAATTGCCTGGTGTGCTAGGCCCCGCCTGATGGAGCAGTGGGAGCGCTAGTTCGGCACCACCTAGGCTGAGGCCGTAGGGGTGAGACCGAATCGCCGCAGGGAGCCCTGCAACGACTCCAATGCATCCAGCAGGGATGCTCTGCCGTTGTTTCATGCGAGAAACAGGAACGCGTCATGTCCACAGCGCTTGCCCCCCATCCCGTGCGGAAGCTGACCCGTTACGTATGGCCCCTGGTTGTGCTGCTTGCTGGCTTGGCTCTCACCCTCGGGGCCTGGCATCGCTACAGGCAGGAATACGACGCAAGGGCCCATGCTCATTTTGATCGCCGCAGTCTGGCCACCGTCAAGCTGATCCAGGTCCGCCTGGGGTACTACGAACAGGCGCTGCTGGGGGCCCGCGGCCTCTTCGCCGCCGGGGGGGCGGTCGGCAGCAAGGAATTTGCGGCTTATGTGGCCAGCCTCCAGGTGGATGAGAGCTATCCCGGGATCCAGGGGATCGGGTTCGCCCAGATCGTGCCTGCCTCTGAAAAGGAGCGGCATCTGGCGCTGGTCCGCAGCCAGGGCTTCCCGGAATACCAGATGCACCCGGACCAAAACCAGGCCATCTACAGCACGATCATCTACCTGGAACCCTTCAAGCGCCGCAACCTGCGGGCCTTCGGCTACGACATGCTAACCGAGCCCACCCGCCATGAGGCCATGAGCCGGGCTCGGGACGAGGACCGGATCAGCCTGTCCGGGAAGGTGAAGCTGGTGCAGGAAACCGATACGGATATCCAGGCGGGTGTGCTGGTCTATGTCCCCGTCTATGCCAACGGGCAGGCTGCGCTGACCGTCGCAGAGCGGCGGCAGAGGCTGCTGGGGTGGGTCTATGCCCCCCTCCGGATGAATGACCTGATGAACGGCCTGCTCAGAGCGAGTGAAGTGGATTTGGCCCTCCGGATCTTTGATGGCCCTGGAACCGATAACGCCGCCCTGCTCTTCGAAGAGGGCTACCCACTGACCACTGGCACCGGCACGGTCATGAAAGCCCAGCACAGCCTGTCCTTCGGAGATCGTACCTGGACCGTGGTGGCCCAGCCCCTTCCGGCTCTGATGGTTGGGCTGGGCCTCGACCGGTCCATGATGATCCTGATTGGCGGGGCCCTGGGAAGCCTGCTGCTGGCTACCTACACGCTCTTCCTGATGAGGCAGTTCTACGACTTGCGCAGCACCAATGCGACGCTGCGACTACGCGGAGAGGAGCGGGATCGGGCCCAGGAGACCGTGCTGGAAGGCGAGTTGCACTACCAAACCCTGTCCAACAGCGGCGAGGCGCTCATCTGGACCTCGGGGACAGACAAGCTCTGCAACTATTTCAACGAGCCCTGGCTGGCCTTTACCGGCCGCACCCTGCAGCAGGAGCTGGGTAACGGCTGGGCCGAGGGCGTGCATCCAGAGGACCTGGCCAGATGCCTGGACATCTACCTCAAGGCCTTCGATCACCACGAGTCCTTCAGCATGGACTACCGTCTGCGGCACGCCAGCGGCGACTACCGTTGGATTCTGGAAAAGGGCACCCCACGACATGACTCCAAGGGGACTTTCCTGGGTTATATCGGGCACTGCTTGGACATCACCCGCAGTGTGGCTGATGCAGAGCAGCTGCAGCTGCAAATGACTGAACTCCAGCTCCGGGGTGAGGGCCTGCGACGCTCTTGGATTGAGCTGGAGGCGGAGCGTGCGCGCTATTACAACCTCTACGATCTGGCCCCGGTGGGCTACTGCACCCTCAACGAGCAGGGCCTAATCCTGGAGTCCAATTTATCTGTCGCCGTCCTGCTGGGTATGCGCCGCAAGGACCTGATTAACCGGCCCCTCTCTGAGTTCATCCTCGAGGAGGATCGGGTCATCTACTTCCAGCACCATGAGCAGGCCCTCAAGACCAGCCTGGCCGCAGCCTGGGAACAGCGCATGGTGGATCGGCATGGAACCGAGTTCTGGGCTCAGTGCACAGCCACCGCCGCGCTCGGGGCAGACGACAGCCCCGGGCTCCGCTTCGTCCTCAGCGACATCACCCAGCGGAAGCTCGCTGAGCTGGCCCTGCAGGAGCGCGAGGAACAATACCGCGTGCTGACGAATGCCGCGCCCGATGCCATCGTGACCTGCGACCGCACCGGGCGGATCGTGAACTGGAACCGCAGTGCCGAGGTCATCTTTGGGTACTCCGAAGCAGAGATCCTGGGTGAGCCTCTGCTGCGCCTGATTCCTGAGCGTTTCCATGCTGCGCATCAAGCGGGCATGGAGCGCATACGGACCGGCGGGGAGCTTCGGGTCATTGGTAGGACTGTTGAGCTCATCGGACAGCACAAGGATGGCCGGGAGCTGGCCTTGGAACTTTCCCTATCCCGCTGGGAAACGTCCTCCGGTTGGTTCATCACCGGCATCGTTCGCGACATTGGCGAACGCCAGCGCCTCCTAGACGTGCTCCGGAAGAGTGAAGAGAGCTTCCGCATCCTGGTGGACACCGCCCAGGAGCTGATCTGGAAGTGCGATACAGAGGGGCGCTTCACCTACCTGAACCCATCCTGGGAAAGAACCCACGGCTACCCGGTGGAGGAGATGCTGGGGCGAAGCTTTGGCGACTTCCAGCACCCGGAGGCGTTCCAACGGGATGTCCAGGAGTTCTCCAGGCACCTGGCGGGCGGTTTCGTGCGGGGCTACGAGACGACGCACCTTGCGAAAAGCGGCCAGGAGCTCACCCTGCTCTTCAACGCCAGCCCCATGCTGGACGAGGCTGGCCGGATCGTTGGTACCCAAGGCACTGCGACCGATATCAGCCACCGCCAGCGCGCCATGGAGCAGGAGCGTCTCATGGTGGACCATCAGCACCAGTCCGAAAAAATGGACAGCCTTGGCACCCTGGCGAGTGGCGTCGCCCACGACATGAACAATGTGCTGGCGGCGATCCTGGGTCTGGCCTCGGCCCACATCACAAGTCAGCCCGAGGGTAGTCCCGCCCACCATGCCTTCGAGGTTATTTCCGATGCCGCCGTACGCGGGGGCAAGCTGGTCCGGAGCCTGCTGAACTTTGCCAGGAAGACCCCGCTCGAAGTGCTACCCCTGGACCTGAACCAGATACTCCGGGAGGAGGTCCAGCTATTGCTCCACACCACCCTGGCCAAGGTGCATGTGGAGCTGGATCTGGCCCCCGACCTGCGCCTCATCCGGGGCGATGCTACGGCCCTGACCCATGCGTTCATGAACCTCTGCATCAATGCTGTGGAGGCCATGCCCGAGGAGGGCCGCCTCACCCTCCGCACTCGGAACGCTGACAATCACTGGATCGAGGTCCGGGTGGAGGACTCCGGCTCGGGCATGACCAAGGAGGTCCTCCAAAAGGCAAGGGATCCCTTCTTCACCACCAAGGCGAGCGGCACCGGCTTGGGCTTGGCCTTGGTCCACAGCAGCGTGAAGGCCCACCGGGGACAGTTGGAGCTCATCAGCGAGCCTGGGCAGGGTACCTGCGTAAGACTGCGCTTCCCGGCCTGCAAGCCAACCAGCGGGTTCCCTGGGCAGGGACCGGAAGCTACGGACAAGACCCCCAGCAGATCCCTGTCCGTGCTGGTGGTGGACGACGACGTCATGGCCACGGGGGCCTTCGAGGAGCTGCTGCAGTCCATGCAGCACTCCCACCGCACCGTGGCCAGTGGGGAGGGGGCGCTGGCGTTGCTAGAGGATGGCTTCCAGCCCGATGTGGTGCTCCTGGACATCAACATGCCCGGTCTGGGCGGGACCGGCACCTTGCCGCGCCTGCGGGCCCTGCGGCCCACCCTGCCCGTTCTCCTGATCACGGGTCGCGCCGATCAGGAAGCCACCGACCTGGCCGCAACCCAACCCGGCGTCACCCTACTGGCCAAGCCCTTCGGCCTGTTGGAACTCCAGCAGCATCTGGAATCGATCGGCCGCGCAAGCGCTGTACGGCAGTCCCCCCCGTTGGACCAGGAGGGCCCCGCTGACTCGGGCTCCGCTGAAGACTCGGTTCACCATTCCCAAACCGTCGCCCCGAAGGAGCCGCGCGCTCGTGGGGCAGACCTGCTTCGACCCTTTACGGTTGAGGGTGTCAAGGCATGGGATACACCGGGCACCTTCGGCGATGGTGGCGGCCTCTATCTCCAGGTGGCACTTCGGAAACCGCCCATGAAGGGCGTCTCCAAGTCCTGGGTGTTCCGCTACCGCGATCTGGTCACCGGCCGACCGCGCGAAATGGGGCTGGGCGCGGCCTGGGATCTGTCCCTCGAGGACGCCCGCAAATCCGCCAGGGCTCAGCAGGCACTCTTGGGCGCGCATCTGGATCCCATGGCCACTCGCAACGCCCAGCGTGCCGAAGCCAAGACTGCACTCAAATGAATGCAAAAATTGATCAAAGAGATGCGCGCCGCATCATCCTTGGGCCCGACTTTGGGATCTCCTTCACCCTGAAGGGACATGTCTTCGGGAAGGTCGGGATCACCAATATCAGCACTGGGGGCTGCTTTGCCCTGATCGAGCAACAAGAGGCCTGGCTCTTTGAGCGGGGAGCCGTGCTGGAGGACCTCCAGCTGCTGCACCCCGACCTGCCTAAAACCCCCATCCTCGGGGAGGTGTGCCATGTGCTGGGGTGCCGACCTGGCGACGAAGGTACGTGGCAGGTCGGCGTCGGCATCCACTTCCTAAACGTGGACTGCCCCTTCCAGAAGGGCCTGGACGCTTGGGTAAGTGGTGCAATGGAGAGGGCCTGCCTTCAAGTTTGACGCGCCCTCCTTCCCTGCGCATAGGGCCGCCAGGACTCGCTGCACATTCATCTTCATAGGGCTATGGTTCGATCGCGTGAATTGAAAGGGCCGGGTCCCAATGGCAATCAAGCGAGTGAAGGTCGACGAGCTCCGCACCGGGATGTATATCCATGACCTGAACTGTGGCTGGCTACAGCATGGCTTCCTGCGCCAGCAGTTCCTGGTCAGGAATCCCGGCCAGATCCAGAAGATGAAGGTCCAGGGCCTGCACGAGGTCTATATCGACACCAGCCTGGGCGAGGATGTACCCGAGGCGCCGACCCAGGCCCAGATCGAGCAGACCCTGAAGCAGAAGATAAAGGAATCGGCCGCGGGACCCGCCGCCCTCATGCCGGCCCAGGTGAGTCACCGAGTGGAATCCATCGCGGCCAAACGCATCCTGGGCGAGGCCACGGATGTGATGGATGGGCTGCTCCAGGATGTTCGTCTCGGGAAGCAGGTGGATGCGGCCAAGGCTGCGCCGCTGGTAAAGGAGATCAATGCCTCGGTGCTCCGCAATCCCGGCGCCCTCCTCAGCCTGTGCCGGATCAAGGAGGCCGACACCTACACCTTCCAGCACTCTGTGAGTGTCTGTGCCCTGCTGGTTGCCTTTTCCAACGCCCTGGGCATGGATGCCGCCACGGTCCATGAGGCGGGCCTGGGGGGACTGCTCCACGATGTGGGAAAGATGAAGATCCCCACGGAGATCCTGAACAAGCCGGGCCGGCTCACGGAGGCGGAGTTCTCGGAGATGAAGACCCACGCATTACTAAGCCAGGAACTACTCAACGAGGTGCCTGGCATCTCTCCACTGGTCATCCAGATCGCTGGGGAACATCACGAAAAAATGGGCGGAGGTGGCTATCCCAAGGGCCTCCCCGGGGCGGAGATCTCTCAGCTGGGCCGTATGGCCGCCATTGTCGATGTCTACGATGCCCTCACCTCGAGCCGGGTGTACCACAAGGCCATGGAGCCCTCAGAGGTGCTCAAAAAGCTGCTGGAATGGAGCGGCTCCCATCTGGACGGCGAACTGGTGGAGCAGTTCATCCGGACTCTCGGCATCTATCCCGTGGGCTCGCTGATCCGGCTCTCAGGGGGTCGTCTGGCCGTGGTGGTGGAGCAGGGGCAGGACTTGCTGCATCCGACCGTGCGCACGGTCTTCGACAGCGTCCGGATGATTGCCCTCCAGCCCCACGAACTCCAACTGTCCACTGAAACAGAGCAGATCGTGGACTACGAGGACCCCCAGGAGTGGGGCCTGAACGCCATGGCCTACCTCTGACCCGAGTCGGGGTCTCAGCAACCACCCCCTGAACCTAAGCCCCCGTCTTACCTACGCGGTTTCTTCGTTGGATAGTGGTGCTCCAGGAACTAAGCCCCTGACACGGCCCAGTGCGCTGGGGCGAAGCGCGTCTTAACGGATCCTGTGAAGCCGGCCAGAAGAGCTGAAACATCTTTACTGTTGATGATGATTAACTTGAATCAAGTTATAGAAACCTAACCTCACGGATTCAGGCTCTTTTATTTCCCCTGTCGTTTTCTTGCATCCCCGTCCATCTCTCTTATCCCCGTCCAAATTTCTTTTTCCTACCAACCAGCCACCCCTTTCAGGTGGCCGGGAAGGGGCCGAGGGTGGGAAACTGGTGGCTCCCCCCGGAGCTGCGATGGCCAAGAATCCTTACCAGAACGATGTGGTCATCTCCTGGGCTGAGCTGCACCGGGACACCCGGTACCTTTCCCACGAGCTGCACCAGCTGGGGCAGTGGAAGGGCATCATCGCCATCACCCGCGGTGGCCTGATCCCCGCGGCGCTCATCGCCCGGGAGCTGAACATCCGGCTGATCGACACCATCTGTGTCACCAGCTACGGCGCCGAGGCCTCCGGCGAGGCGGAGCAGCTGGCGGGCCAGGCCAAGGTGCTGAAGGGCGTGACGGGCGACGGCGACGGCTTCCTGCTCATCGACGACCTGGTGGACACCGGCGGCACGGCCCGGCTGGTGCGCAGCCTCGTGCCCAAGGCCCACTTCGCGACCCTCTACGCCAAGCCTGCAGGACTGCCCATCGTGGACACCTTCGTGAAAGAGTTCGAGCAGGACAAGTGGATCTACTTCCCCTGGGACATCGAGTACAAGTTCGCCACCCCCATCCGCGACCGGGCCCTGCCCGACTAACTCGAACCGGTTCTCGCAAAGTCTGGTTCTAGCGCAGAGGCGGCCTTGGTGCAGGCACTCCATGTCTCCGGACCACTGTTGCAGCACTCTGGCAAAGAACGCCACACCCCCGCTCCACCGGCTTGGGGTGCGATTATTTCTTGCGGAGTCCAGAATTAAAATTACCTGATTATCGGCGTCCCTCAGCCTGAAAGCCAGTCATCAGCACTCTGAAAATGGTAGGCGTTGCCTCGATTTTCTTCGGATGTGACAAGAAGTGTCCACCACCTGAACCGATGATTTCGGTGGGGAACACGACATGCCGAGGTATGACATCCAGTTTCAGAAGGGCCTCTCCCTCCGGGAGTTCATGGCCCGGTATGGCACCGAGGAGCAGTGCGTCGAGGCCATCTGCAAGGCCCGCTGGCCCCAGGGCTTCGTTTGCCCCGAGTGTGGGTCCACCCGCCACTGCCGCCTGTCCCGTGGGCTATTCCAGTGCCAGGACTGCCGGAAGCAGACCAGCCCAACCGCTGGAACCATCTTCCAGAGCACGAAGCTCCCACTCACGGTCTGGTTCCAGGCCATGCACCTGCTGACCCAGGGCAAGCACTCGGTCTCAGCCTTGGAACTGAAGCGCCAACTCGGCGTTCACTACGAAACCGCCTGGAACATGAAGCAGAAGATACTCCAGGTGATGCTGGAGCGGGAGGCCCAAACGGTCCTCTCAGGCCGGATTGAGGTAGACGACGCCTATATGGGCGGGGAACGTCACCTGGGGAAGCGGGGGCGTGGAGCCGCCGGGAAGACTCCCTTCGTCGTGGCTGTCCAGACCGACCCTGAGAACCCCGCTTCCGTCCTCCACCTGCGGATGAAGGCGCTGAGGCATGTGGCAGCCAGGGATCTGAAACCCTGGTTCGAGCATGGGTTCGTCAAGGGCTCCACGATCCTGACGGATGGCTGGCAAGCATACAACTTCCTGGATGAAGCCGGGTTCAAGCATGAGCCCCACAAGATGCCTGGCGGGTGGCGCTCCGCCAAACACCCGGCCTTCCCCTGGGTGAACACGGTCCTGGGGAACCTGAAGGGTAATCTCGTGGGTGTGACCCGCTGGGTCAGCAGGGGCCACCTGGACCGCTACCTCGCCGAGTTCCAGTACCGCTTCAATCGGCGCTTCGATCTGAAGTCAATGCTGTCCCGGCTGCTGACGATGGTCATCCGAACTCCAGCCATGCCCCAACCACTGTTGAAGTTGGGATGGATGATGAGATCCGCCTAGCGTGGTCTAGGCAGCGCCCTGCCGCCGATAGATTTCCTGGTGGACCGTGGTTCCGAACGCCTTAGAGATGAGGACGCATGTCTCTACAGACGGGTTGGCCTTGTGGCTCTCCAGGCGGCTATAGGCGGGTTGGTCCTTCCCAATCATTTCAGCGACCTGAGCCTGGGTAAACCCACGACTCATTCGGAGATACCGCAGCACGACCGGGAAGAGGTCCTGCTCGGTGAGCGCAAGGCACCCGCCCTTCGGTTCGCCGAAGTGGAGTCTTGAAAGGGGATCATGCCCTTGCTCTGCGAGTGCTTCCATGTAGGACCTGGCACACGACCGGAGAATCGCCGCTGCCTGCTCTTTGGTTGCGCCATCAGCGGCAACAGCCCGCTCGCCCTTCGCGTTGAAGGCCACATAGGTAGTGATCCCTTCGTAGACCTTCTTCTTTACAGGCATGTAGTAGAACCCACTCACAGGAAGTCCCCCTCATCGAATTCTGGAATGTTCTTGTAATCCTGATAGAAGTCCGCCAGTCCTTTTGGCCATTGCTCCATTGGGATGTGAAGCATGAGCATGTAGTCCACGATCACCGCAGAGCCGTGCATGACCTTTGGGACGGTCACCGGATCCCACTCCTTGTGAAACATCTTGGCGAGAGTGTTTGGGTCGGCCAGATCCGGATCCGGCCGTTCTGTCTCCAGCTTTGCTTGCCCTTTCCACCATCCGTTCGCCTCCGCCAAATTGACCACTGTGCCAGGGTTGAAAGAACCCTCTAGTCCAAGACTATGTGTTTTATTACATATGTCAAGACCTAATGGGTCTCTCTTGTTGGGCGAGGGAGTGTTTGGTTTCCAGAGGGGGACGAACGCCTTCAACTCAGAAGGCTTGGGAGGCTGGGCCTGGGCCTTGAACGCCTCTGGCAGAGCATGGGCGGATTTTTGAGCCTCCGGGTCGGCGCCGGGGAGACCCGATCCCTCCTTGGGCTTTTTCGGCTCGTCGCCCTTGCCTGGGCCCGGGATCTTCATCTAGCTCCCTCACTGTTCCATGATGTATTCCAATATCTTGGTCAAGAATAGAGCCTTCAGGCTGAGGGTCGCCGATAATCAGGTAAAATTAAACATGTGAATTATAAACCTATACAAATTATGAATTTGGTCGATGCGGACTGATGACGGCGATAGTTTCTCCCAAACCATCCTCACAAGGAGAGAAACATGAATCGCATGAGCCTCGCTGCAATGCTTGCTCTCATTGTTGGGCTTCCGCAACCCCCAAGGCAAACTCGGTCCGTCGCAGTGCGGAGCGG
>Ga0208377_1000093_pt1 | contig 11287 bp, 9 predicted proteins | sample CryBogmetaGMA4M_FD_184553 | JGI IMG/M metagenome (GOLD analysis project Ga0208377, IMG submission 184553) | Freshwater microbial communities from Crystal Bog, Wisconsin, USA - MA4M (SPAdes) | ecosystem: Environmental > Aquatic > Freshwater > Lake | place: Crystal Bog, Wisconsin, USA | collected... | reverse complement strand
CCTTCTGGCAGCGCTGGACCGACGTGGTGGGCCCCCTGGTGGGCAAGACCCCGCGCTGGGTCACGGAGGGCTACGCCACCCTCATCGAAGGCAAGCTCACGGGCAGCGGCCGCCCCCACAGCGCCATCCGGGCGGCGGTGCTGCGCCAGTGGGCCCTGGAGGGCAAGCTGCCCACCTACTATGCCCTCAGCGGCATGGACGGCTTTCTGGGGGGCAGCATGGCCTACCTGGGGGGCAGTGCCTATCTGGCCTGGCTGGAGGAGCGGTCCGGAGACCCCAAGGCCATGCAGACCCTCTGGACCCGACTGGCGGGCAAGCGTGAGTTCGAGGAGGCCTTCAAAGCCACCTTCGGCTTTGCACCCCAGGACGGCTACCAGCGCTTCTGCGCCGAGCTGACCCACACGGCCCTGGAGCTGGAGCGCCGCACCAAGGCCCAGGGCCTGCGGGAGGGGGAGGTCTTCACCCAGCTGAGTGGCTGGGCCTCCGACCTCACTTTCAGCCCCGACGGCACCAAGCTGCTGGCCCGGGTGATGGACCCGAAGAAGCCCGGCCTGTATGTCTGGGACCTGAAGACCCCGGCGACCCCCAAGAAGCCCAAGCCCGTGGACCCGGACGAGCCCGCTGACCGCAAGCCCCTGGCGCCGACCCTGGCCCCCAACCAGCGCCTGGGCCGGGTCCACGGCGCCCTGCCCTGGAAGCCCATCTGGACCGCCAACGACACCATCGGCTTTCAGCTGCGCCTGCCGGACGGCGAGGGCGTGCTGCAGGCCCAGCCCTGGCAGTGGCAGCCCGGGAAGGTGCCCCACCCGGGCGCCGTCGCCCCGAAGGCCACAGCTGGTGCCGTCAGCTGGAAGGAGGTCGACGGCATCTGGAACCTGGTAGACGCCGCCAGCCAGCCCCTCACCCGCACCCTGGCGGCCGCCTGGAACCCGGCGCCGTCCCCGGATGGGAAGTGGATCTACTACACCCAGCTCAGCGCCACAGGCCTGCAGATCCGCCGCCTGGACACCAGCCTGCCGCCCCTGGAGGCCAAGGCCCTGCCGGCGAACACCGCCCCCCTCGTGGCCCACGTGGTCCTGCCCAAGGCCGATGAGGCCAGCACCCTGCCGCCGCCGGTGGCCGTGACGCCCCACGCCTACCGGGTGGGCGAGACCCTGGACACCATGTCCCTCTTCAGCATGACCAGCACCCCCTCCGGCGAGTCCGCGCAGGTGGGCCTGGGTGGCAGCGACCTCCTGGGCCGCCTCAACTGGCAGGTCCTGGCGGGCCTGGGCAATGGGGCCGGCCCCCGGGGCGCCATGGCCGGCGCCGCCTGGCGCGGCTGGCTCTGGGCCCCCTCCTTCCACGCCTTCTCGATCCTGGAGCGGCCCTCGAGCCAGCGCTTCCTGCCCCTCCCGGGCCTGGACCAGGAGCGCAGAGGTGTGGAGCTGGCCCTCACCCGCGAGGACCTGGGTCGACCGCGCTTCAGCTTCCGCCCTAATGTCGCCACCGAGCGGGTGAGCCTCGACGACCGCGCCGAGGTCAGCCGCACCCTGGTGGGCGGCGAGGCCCGCCTGGCCGAGTCCTGGGGCCTCGATGACCAGGCCCTCCGGCTCGACCTGACCACCAAGGAGCAGTGGGGCCACACGGATGGGCAGGCCTGGCGTCTGACCCGGGTGAGCCTGGGCGCCGCCTGGAGCAACCCCTGGATCCCCCTGGGCGTGCACTTCGAGCAGGGCCAGATCAGCGGTGCGCCTTCGGTCCTGGACCGCTTCCACCTGGGTGGCACCACCACCTCCCTGCTCCCCACCGCCCTGGATGCCAACCGGGTGGAGCAGGTGGCCCTGCCCGCCCACACCGCCAGCGGCAACCGCCTGCAGCGCCTCCGGGCCGAGGCAGGCTCCCAGGGCATCGTCGGCTATGCCGAGCGCAGCAGCGTCTGGCAGGAGGCCGCCCCCAAGCCCGCCGCTCAGCGGGTCGTCGGCCTGGAGCTGAGCAGCCGGAACATGGCCCTACCCCTGGACATCCTGCGCCGCCTCTCGGGCAACCTCTCCTTCACCCTGGGGGTGCACCGGCCCCTGGATGGCATCATGAAAGGCCGCACGGTGGGGACCGTCTCCCTGCTCCTGCGCCCCTGAGGCCGTTCCTGGATGCCCTTTTTTGTCGCTCTGATTCTGATCCTGCTCATCCAGTGGCTCCACCTGCGCCTGCTGCGCCTGGAGCTGCCGGAGCGCACCCACCGCAGCCTGCCCTGGCTGCTGCTGGCCTGCCACCTGCCTCTGGCGCTCTTTGGCCTGCTGCGCCTGGCGGGCCTGGGGGGCCACTCGGCCCTGCCCCTGCTGCGGAGCCTCGCCCGCCTCGGGTTCTACTTCCAGGCCATCACGGTGCTCCACCTGGTCATCGCCATGCTGGCGGAGGGGGCCTGGCGCCTCTGGCGGCGGAAGCGCCCGGCCGAGGACACGCCGGAAGAGGCCCCCATCGAGCCAGGGCGGCGGGCCTTCCTCCGCACCGCGGCCCTGGCCAGTGCGGGGGCGGCCTCGGTCCTGGGGGTCGGCGGCGCCCGCGAGGCGCTGGGGGATCCCCCCATCACCCGCCGGGACCTGAGCTTTGCCGATCTGCCCCCGGGCCTGGATGGCCTGCGCATCGCCCACCTCAGCGACCTCCACGCCGGCCCCCTGGTGAGTGCCGCCCTGCTGCGGCGCTGGCGGGTCCTGGCGGAGCGGGAAAAGCCTGATCTGCTGGTCTTCACCGGCGACCTGGTGGACAGCCGCCCCGAAGAGCTGGCCGCCCTGCTGGAGGCCTTCCAGGGCTTCGAGCCCCCCCTGGGCCGCTTCGCCGTCCTGGGCAACCACGACTACTTCGACGACCCCCGCCCCATCTGGCGGGACCTGGAGCAGGCCGGCATCCGCACCCTGGAGAACGCCGCCGCCCTGGTGTCCCGGGGGGGCGATGTCCTGGCGGTCATGGGCCTGCAGGACCCCATGGCCCGCAACGGCCGCTTCCGCCGCCTGATCTTCGGCCCCGGCCCTCGGCCCGAGGAAGCCACCCGGCAGGTCCCGGCCCGGGCCTTCCGCATCTGCCTCAACCACCGCCCCTCGGAGTGGGAGCAGGCCCGCCTGGCTGGCGCCCGCCTCACGCTGTCCGGCCACACCCACGGCGGGCAGATCAACCTGATCCCGGGCTTCAGCAGCGCCCACCTGCTCGGCCCCCGCACGGACGGCCTCTACCGGGAGGACGACGACCTCCTCTACGTCAGCCGCGGCCTGGGCGTGGTGGGCCTCCCCGTCCGCATCGGCGCCCCCCCCGAGCTGCCAATACTCACCCTACGCCGGGGCTAGCCTCACCCCTTGATGAGCACCCAGAGGCCTACGGCGATGAAGGCGGTGCCGGCGGCCCACTTGATGGCGGCCTCGGGGATGTGGCGGAAGAGCACGCCCCCCACGGCCACACCGATGGCCGTGGCGCAGACCAGGGCGGCGCTGGCCGCCAAGAAGACCGTCCAGATCTGGCCGCTGCGGACGGTGGCCGTCATGGCAGCGAGCTGAGTCTTGTCACCCACTTCCGCCAGGAAAACCGTGACGAAGGTGGTCCAGAAGAGGGAGCGGTTCATGGCGATCTCCGGAATGCACAGGATGCTTCAGGGTAATGGATCGCCAAGTGCGGCACACTGGTCAGATGGCGCTTGAGCTCTTCGACCTCCCAACGACCTTCGTAGATACGCCCGAGAAGCTGCAGGCAGCCCTGCCGCTGTGGCACGCTGCCGGCCTGCTGTCCGTGGACATCGAGTGCAGCCTCACCGGCATGCACCACTGCGTGCTGGCCCTGATGCAGGTGGCGACCCACGACCAGGCCTGGCTGGTGGACCCGCTGCCCCTCGAGGACTACATGCGGCCCGCCCTCCAGGCCATGAGCCAGGTGCCCTGGATCGTCCACGACTTCTCCGGCGACGGCATCGTCTTCAAGCGCCTCTACGATGTGGTGCCCGACAGCATCTTCGACACCATGCTCCTGTCCCGGGCCCTGGGCTATCCCCAGCCCGGCCTCAAGACCATGGCCCGCCTCAAGCTCGGCCTCGACATCCCCAAGGAGGAACAGGACTCCAACTGGATGCTGCGGCCCCTGCGGGAGGCCCAGATCAGCTACGCCAGCCGGGACGCCGCCCTGCTGCTCCCCCTCCTGCGCATCCTCGCCGACGAGGCCGAGGCCAAGGCCGACGATCCCGAAGCAGGCCCTCGTCTGGCCGCCCTGCCCAAGGAGATGCGCCACCTCCTCCGCCGGGTGCGGGCCTACACGCCCCCCAGGCACGACCCGGTGGTGGACAAGATCAAGCACCTCGGCGAGCTGGCCCGGGAGCGGGCCATCAAGCTGACCAACCTGCGCTGGGCCTGGGGCAACGAGGGCGACGTGGCCGCCGTCATGGAGATGGGCAACCGCTGGATCACGGCCCGCCTGGCCCATCCGCCCACCACCCAGGAAGCCCTGGAGCGCACCATTCCCAACCCCCGGTTCCGCCGCAAGCGGGGGGAGGCCCTGTGGGAGGTCTTCCGTGAGGGAGCCCATGAAACTCAGGAAGATGCGGATTCGTCCGATGGGTTGATCTGGAACAACCCTGGGAACCCATGAACCCTCCACTTGTACTCCCGAACGACGACGGCATCCTCATCTCCTTCCCCAAGGGCCTCCTGGGCTTCCCCCAGCTGACCTCCTTCCGCCTCTACGAGCCCCACGACGGCTACCCGCTGAAGTTCCTGCAGTCCGTGGAGGATCCGGAAGTCTCCTTCACCTGCATCAACCCGGCGGTGATCAAGCCGGACTACAACGTGCCCTTGAGCGAGGAGGAAGCCCAGGCCCTGAGCCTGGAGTCCCCCGAGGACGCCCTCATCCTGACCTTGGTGGTGGTCCCGGAGGACCCCCGGCAGATGACCACGAACCTGGCCGGTCCCCTGGTGCTGAATGGGAAGACCCGGGTGGGCTACCAGATCGTGTTCAGCTCCGAGAAGTTCCCCCTGCGGTTCCCGATCCTCCCCCAGGACTGATCCGGTCTGGTAGCCTTCGAGCATGCTGGTCATCACCCGGAAGCTGGAGCAGTCCATCGTCATCGGCGGCGAGGTCGAGGTCATTGTCCTCGGCGTCACCAAGGATGGGGTCCGCCTGGGCATCAGGGCGCCCCGCAGCGTCCAGGTCCACCGGCGCGAGGTCTTTGACGCCATTGCCGCCGAGAACCGCGCCGCCACTGAGACGAAGGTTCCGCTCCAGGATGCCGCCGCCCTCCTCCGGGCCGCTCATGCCCCGAAGGCAAAAGACCGATAAGGACCCACCGAGGTCCACGTGAACGTCTCTCCCGCCGGTGCCATTGCCCAGAGCCAGCAGCTGCTCCAGAGCAGCATCGCCATGGGTGTGCTCCGCAAGTCCCTGGACATCCAGGCCCAGGTGGGGGCAGACCTGGTGAAGCTTATGGACCAGCAGGCGGGCCTGGGCCAGACCATCGACACCAGCGCCTGAGCCCTACTTGAGATAGGGCGCCAGGTACCGGCCGGTGATGCTGCTCTTCTTCCGGGCGATCTCCTCGGGGGTGCCCACGGCAATGAGACGGCCTCCTTCGCCGCCGCCTTCGGGGCCCAGGTCGAGGATCCAGTCGGCGGTCTTGATGACGTCGAGGTTGTGCTCGATGACGATGATGGTGTTGCCCGTCTCCACCAGCCGGTTGATGACCTCCAGCAGCTTCTGGATGTCCTTCAGGTGCAGGCCGGTGGTGGGCTCGTCCAGGATGTACACCGTGCGCCCTGTGGCCCGCTTGCTCAGCTCCTTGCCCAGCTTCACGCGCTGGGCCTCGCCGCCGGAGAGGGTGGTGGCGCTCTGGCCCAGGCGGATGTAGCCCAGGCCCACGTCGATGAGCGTCTGCAGCTTGTTGGCCAGCACGGGGATCGGGGCAAACAGGACCAGGGCTTCTTCCACGGTCATGTTCAGCACGTCGGAGATGCTCTTGCCCTTGTAGTGGATCTCCAGGGTCTCGCGGTTGTAGCGCTTCCCCTTGCATTGCTCGCAGGTGACGTAGACATCCGGGAGGAAGTGCATCTCGATGCGCAGCAGACCATCGCCCTCGCACTTGTCGCAGCGGCCGCCCTTGACGTTGAAGCTGTAGCGGCCGGGCGCGTAGCCCCGGGCCTTGCTCTCCGGCAGGTGCGCGAAGAGCTCCCGGAGGGGCGTGAACAGACCCGTGTAGGTGGCGGGGTTGCTGCGCGGGGTGCGCCCGATGGGGGCCTGGTCGATGTCGATGACCTTGTCGATGGCCTCGAGGCCTTTGATGGCCTTGTGCTTGCCGACGATGTGCACGCCCTGGTGCAACTGATTGGCGAGGGCCTTGTAGAGGATCTCGTTCACCAGGGTGCTCTTGCCCGAGCCGCTGACGCCGGTCACGCAGGTGACCAGGCCGATGGGAAAGTCCGCATCCACTTTCTTGAGGTTGTTCTCCTCGGCGCCCAGCACCGAGAGGTAGCCCCGCTTGGCCTTGCGGCGGACCCTGGGGACCGGAATCGAGTCGCGGCCTGCGAGAAAGTCGCCGGTGATGGAGCCCGGGGTGTCGCGGATCTCGTCGGGAGTGCCCTGGGCCACCACGTAGCCGCCGTGCTCCCCGGCCCCAGGGCCCATGTCCACCACGTGGTCGGCGGCGAGGATGGTCTCCAGGTCGTGCTCCACCACCAGCACCGTATTGCCCAGATTGCGCATCTCCTTGAGGGTGCGGATGAGCTGCAGGTTGTCCCGCTGGTGGAGGCCGATGCTCGGCTCGTCCAGCACGTAGAGCACGCCCTGGAGCTTGCTCCCGATCTGGGTAGCGAGGCGGATGCGCTGGCCCTCGCCGCCGGAGAGGGTGGCCGCGCTGCGGTCCAGAGTGAGGTAGCCCAGGCCCACATCGTCCAGGAAGCCCAAGCGCTCGCGGATCTCCTTCAGCACCTTCTCGGCGATGACGGCGTCCTTCCCTTCCAGGGCCAGATCCGTGAACCACTGCCGGGACTCGCGCACGCTCTGGGCCGCAACCTGGGCGATGTTCAGGCCGCTCACGAAGACCGCCAGCACCTCGGGCTTGAGCCGCTGCCCGGCGCAGACCTCGCAGGGGATGATGCGCATGGAGGCTTCCAGGTCGGCCTGGATCTCCTCACTGGTGGTCTCCCGGTAGCGGCGCTCCAGGTTGCCGACGATGCCCTCGAAGTGATGGACGAAGTCGTAGCGGCTGCGCTTGCTCTCGTAGGTGAAGCGCATCTCCTTCTCAGTGCCGTGCAGCAGCAGGCGGCGAATGTCGGCGGGCAGCTTCTTCCAGGGGGTGTCGAGGCCGAACTTCAGCTTCTTGGACAGCTGGTCCATCATCTGCGAGCGCCAGCCATCTTCCGCCACGCTCCGCCAGCCGCTGGCCTGGATGGCCCCTTCGTTGATGGAGAGGCCCGGGTTGGGGATGATCAGCTCCTCGGCGAACTGGCGCTTGAAGCCTAGGCCGTCGCAGGTAGGGCAGGCGCCGTAGGGCGTGTTGAACGAAAACGAGCGCGGCTCCAGCTCCGGTAGCCCCTGGCCAAACAGGCGGCAGGCGGCGCTGTTGCAGGCCAGCTTGGAGGAGAACAGCACCTCGCTGCCGTCGAAGTCCACCAGCACCCCACCTTCCGCCAGGTTGGAGGCGATCTCCAGGCTGTCTGCCAGGCGGGTCTGGATGGCCGGAGAGACCTTGAGGCGATCGATGACCACCTCCAGCGTGTGCTTCTTCTGCTTGTCCAGGTCGGGGATCCCGTCGGTCATGTCGATCATCTGGCCGTTCACCCGGGCCCGGATGTAGCCCCGCTTCATGAGGTCCTGAAGCAGCTTCTTGTACTCACCCTTGCGGCCCCGCACCACCGGCGCCAGGATCTGGAGCTTGGTGCCTTCGGGCCGCGCCAGGATCTGATCGGTCATCTCCTGGATGGTCTGGCTGGCGATGGGCTGGTGGCAGGCCACGCAGGTGGGGCGCCCGGTGCGGGCGTAGAGCAGGCGCAGGTAGTCGTAGATCTCCGTGACCGTGGCCACAGTGGAGCGGGGGTTCTTGCTGGTGGTCTTCTGCTCGATGGAGATGGCTGGAGACAGGCCCTCGATGCTGTCCACATCGGGCTTCTCCATCTGGTCCAGGAACTGGCGGGCGTAGGCCGACAGGCTCTCCACATAGCGCCGCTGGCCCTCCGCGTAGAGGGTGTCGAAGGCGAGGCTGGACTTGCCCGAGCCCGAGAGCCCGGTGATGACCACCAGCTGGTTGCGGGGCAGGGTCAGGTCGAGGTTCTTGAGGTTGTGTTCCCTCGCACCCTTGATGTGAATGTGTTCCATAGATCCTCAGCTTACTCCGTTTTTTTTTCGCTTTCCCGTATTGCGTCTAGAATCATCTGATGCATCCAGCCGCGCTGGCAATCCTTCTGCACCGCGCCCTCGAGGTGCGCTTGGCGCGCCTGCAGGAACTCCTGGGCCAACCGCACTGGGCCGATGACACGGAGCGATTGCATCAGGTCCGGGTAGCTGCCCGAAGGCTGGGGGCTGTGCTGGACCTGGTGGATCTCGAAATCTACCCGAACCACAAGTCCCAGCGGCGGGCTCTCAAGGAGCTGGTGGACACCCTGGGCCTCCCCCGGGAGCTGGATGTCCACGCCGGTATCCTGCGCACCTACCTGGCGGGGACCGTCAGGGTGGCTCACGCCGCCTCCATCGAACACTTGCTGGTGCGAGTGGACCGGGACCGAGCCAAGGCCCGGCGGAACATGACCAAGAGCCTGAAGCGCCTGCGGCTCCCGGACCTGGACCGCCTGCTGGAGGTGCCGACTCTACCCGACCCCTTCCAGCCCATCACCCTTCAGGAGGGTGCCTGGGCCTGCCTGGAGCCCCGGGCGGAGGCGGCCCTAGGGGGCCTGGCCGCTCTGACCGAGCGGGAGAACCCCTCCGCCATGCACAAAGCCCGGGTGCGCATCAAGAAGCTGCGCTACGCCGTTGAAGCCCTGGAGGCGGCCTTTCTGGACCCCCCGGAGGCTTGCCTCAAAGACCTGCGGAACCTCCAGACCCTCCTCGGAGACCACCACGACCTGGCGGTCCTGGAGGATCTCCTTTGGACCACCGAGGCCGGGCTTCGGGCCGGCGGCCACGGAACGCTGGGTGAGGGGACCCTCGACCTGCTGGGAGAGGTGGCCGAGGACCGGCGAGCCCTGTTCGGTCGCTTCGTACAGGCGGCCGAAGGCCTGAACCAACCCGCTTTCACAGGTGCGATGAGGCCCCTGCTTGGGCTGGACGCAGGCGGCTCCCTGTGAAGCCCTGGCCCCTCCGCTTCCGTCCCGCAGCTTGGCTCCACAGCCTGCACGCCAAGCTGTTCCTTCTCCTGGGCCTGGTGACCAGCGTGATCACCGTAGCCGTGGCCTACTCCATCGTCCGCAACAGTGGTCGGGAATTGGAGAGCTACACGCAGAGGCTGGTCATCGAGGCCGCCGGCACGGTGGAGACCGATATCCTGGAGCGCGATCCCACCTTCCGGGATGCCGACAAGCTGGATCAGCTGCTGGCCAGCATTGCTGGCCCGGACCGCAGCATCTTCCAGATCGATGTGTTCCGCCGGGTGGGTCGAGGCAACGAGGTGGAACTGGTCCGCTCCTCGGGGGACGAGGCGGCCATCGAGTGGGGCCCGGAGATTGGCTCCTACCTCTCCCTCAAAGGCCCCCAGGCGGAGCTGGTGGACCTCAACACCGGCGGGCGGGCCTGGAAGGTGTACCTGCCCATCCGCGCCCACCGACCGGGGCAGCCGCCTCTGGGCCTGATCCGCGCCTACATCGACCTGGAGCGGTGGGAGGTCATCTGGAACAAGAACTTCAACCGCACCTTGAAGACCCTTCCGGGGGTCCTCCTGGGCGAGTTCATCCTGCTCTGGCTCATCCTCCGCATGCTCATCAGCGACCCCATCGATGCCATGGTCGAGACCATGCAGCGCCTGGAACGAGGCGATCCCAGCGCCCGCGCCCCGGTGCGGCGGAGCGACGAGCTGGGCCTGATCGCCCACCGCTTCAATGACATGGCCATCCAGCTGGAGCTGGCGGGGGAGGAGCGCGAAGCGCTCATCCGCGAGGTGCGCGGCCTGAACAGCAACCTCCAGGACCGCATCGACGCAGCGCTGGCCGAGCTCAAGGCCAAGAACGATGAGCTGGCGGCACAGGTGGAGCGAAACGCCCTCCTGCGGGAGGAGCTGGGGGCCCAGGAACGCCTGGCTGTGGCGGGCCAGCTCACGGCCACCTTCGCCCACGAGGTGGGCACCCCCCTCAACCTCGTGGCGGGCCACCTCCAGCTGCTGGAGACCCAGAAGGGCCTGCCGGACAAGGCCCGGGAGCGGCTCGGGGTCATCCAGTCCCAGATCCAGCGGGTGGGTGACATCGTGCGCCGCCTCCTGGATCTCACCCGCCGGCCCCAGCTGCACCGGGAGCCCCAGACCTTCGCCGACCTGCTGGCGGATCTGCAGCAGCTCTGGACCCCCACCCTGGCCGCCCACGCCGTCACGGTGCAGACCGATGCGCCTCCCGGCTGCTCCCTGGATGTGGACCGCAAGCAGATGGAGCAGCTCTTCCTGAACCTCATGAACAACGCCATGGACGCCATGCCCGGTGGAGGCTCGGTCCAGCTCACAGTGGGTCCCTCTGGGGACAGCACACCGGGCGACCTCTGGTGGGAGCTGCGCTTCCAGGACTCCGGCCAGGGCATCCCGGCCGAGGTGCTCAACCAGGTCTTCCGCCCCATGTTCACCACCAAGCCCGAAGGCGAGGGCACGGGCCTGGGCCTCAGCATCTGCCGGGAGATCGTCCGCAACCACGGCGGCGAGATCCACATCGAGAGCACCGAAGGCCAGGGCACCTGCGTCGTGTTCACCCTTCCGGGTGCGCCCAGCGCCTAGATCTCCACGACCTCGATGTCGCCCAGCGCTTCTTCCAGGAAGCGACTGCCGACCTCTTTGAGGCGGGTGCTGGCGTCGGTCAGCTGGACGGTGAGCCCACCGCGGGACCCGGCGGTGCGGTAGCCCAGGCTGCCCCGCAGCAGGTGATCCACCGCCCGGGCCGTGACCTGGCCGCTGTCGATCCAGCGGGTGCCGGGGCGGCTGCGCTCCAGGCTGATCATGAGCGTGGGGTAGTGGGTGCAGCCGAGCACGACGGTGGCCACCTCGGGGGGCAGCTGCTCCAGATAGCGGCGACAGATGGCGTCGGTCAGCGCGTCATCAAACCAGCCCTCCTCTGCCAGGGGCACCAGCAGGGGGCACGCCACGCTGTGGATGGTGCGGGTG
>Ga0208377_1000089_pt1 | contig 11560 bp, 10 predicted proteins | sample CryBogmetaGMA4M_FD_184553 | JGI IMG/M metagenome (GOLD analysis project Ga0208377, IMG submission 184553) | Freshwater microbial communities from Crystal Bog, Wisconsin, USA - MA4M (SPAdes) | ecosystem: Environmental > Aquatic > Freshwater > Lake | place: Crystal Bog, Wisconsin, USA | collected... | reverse complement strand
GGAGAGCGCCCCAGCACGGCCACCTGGGGTAGGCCATGGCTATTGATCCGCTCCACCAGCAGGAGGCCACCGCCCCCGGTGCTGAGCAGGGTGGCATCCAGCTCCGCCGCCAGGCGCAGGGCGGCGGGATTCATGAGCCTGGGCGGAGCGATGGTGCGTGGGGCATGCCTGGATGGTATCAGTGGCCCAGGGGCAGGCGGACCCAGAACGTGGTGCCAGCAGCGTCCGTGTCGAAGCCCACCTTGCCCCCCAGGACCTTCTCTCCGAAGAGCTTCATGGCATAGGTGCCCAAACCCCGCCCGGTGGCGCCCTTGGTGGTGAAGGAGCGCTGGAAGATGCGGCTGCGGAGGGTCTCGGGGATCTCCCCTGGGTTGTGGACCCGGAAGCAGATCTCGTCGCCTTCGCGGGAACTCCAGAGGGTGATGGTGTCCCCCTCGGAGGTGGCCTCCATGGCGTTCACGGCCATGTTCAGGACCACTCGGGACAGGAGCTCCGGGTCCGTGCGGAAGGGCCCCTCCATGGACCGCAGGATGTCCACCTTGCGCTGGCGGGCCAGGCTGTGGCGACCCAGCAGGTCTTCCACATCCTCCAGGATCATCCGGGGCGGGACGTCGCAGAGCCGGGGCTCCAGCAAGCCGTTCTCGGCCTGGGCCATGGCCCGGTGACCCTTGAGCTCCCGGTCCAGCAGGTCCGTGAGCTTGACGAGCTTGAGGGCGGCCTTCTCTTTGGAGCCTGTGCCTGCTGCCAGCAGCTCGGCCCAGCCCCGGATGCCCTGCATGAGGTTGGCGATGTCGTGGTAGAAGAGGCGCTCCAGGGCGTCCCGCCGCTTCACAGCACTGAGATCGTGCAGAACCACGGCGATGAAGCGATGCTCCCCCACCTGGAGGGGACTGGCCACAATCTCGAACTCGCCGCTGGCGGTGTGCTCACCCTGCAGCAGGGTGAGGAGGCACTCGCTGTGCACGATCCGGTCGGTGCGCTGGGCCTCCAGCACCGCCAGCACCGCTCCGCAGTGGGTGCAGGCCTCGTTGGTGCCGCAGCCACTGGGGGCATTCGGCACATGCATGCACCCAAAGAACTCCCCGGGGCGATGCCCCAGAGGGGCGCTCTCGCCGATGGCCGACACCTGGATGGCCCGGTCATTGGTGGCGATGATCTGGCGGTTGGCGTCCAGGATCAGCACCAGGCCGTCCAGGGCCTGCATGAGGAAGCGGGCCACGGGATGCCCGAGGCAGGCCTCGGCCTCCCGGACCAGCTCCTCGTGGGGGGTGCGCTTGGCAGAAGCGAAGTGGGTCGTGCCTGGGGTGCCTACCCCTTCATGGAAGGCCATGGTGACCCCCTGTCAGCAAAATGCTCAGAGGCCCTATCGGTCTTTTGTGGCTTGAGGATTACCCCCGGCTGGTTTTGGTCAGGAGGCGGTCGTGGTGGCGGGCGAGAACCCCCAGGGCCAGGCTGGATCCGATCAGGGCACAGGCCATGTCCCACTGGGTGTCCCAGGGATCCCCCTGCGAACCCAGGAAGGCATCCGCCGAGCTGCCGGTCCAGACCGCCGTCTGCCACTCCAGGAGCTCATAGGCAGCGCTAAGGCCTAAAACCATAAGAATTAGTACAAAGACCGACCAGGCCCCGGGCTTCAGCACGCCCTTGCGGAACAGCACCTCCCGGAACAGGAGCACGGGCACGAAGCCCTGGAAGAGGTGTCCCAGGCGGTCGTAGGGGTTGCGGGCCAGGTGCAGCCAGGCCTTCACCCAGTGGCCCGCCGGGACCTCGGCGTAGGTCCAGTGGCCGCCCACCATGAGGACCAGGGCATGGAGGGCCAGCAGGCCGTAGAGCAGGTTGGTCAGGGGGAACCGGCGATAGGTGGCCAGCAGCGCCGGGATGCCGAGGATCACCGGGAAGTTTTCCATGAACCAGGTGAACCGATCCGCCCGGGGTGCCCAGCCCAGGGCTGCAAAGGCCACCGTCACGGCGGCCAGGAACAACAGAGGAAGACGATCGGTGTCACGCATGCAGCCCATGGTCCATATGCATGGGCTGGTTGTCACCGAAAAAAGGGGGTCTCGGGCAGAGAATGAAACCACAGATGGCGCAGTGCGCCTTTGTGCTCTCTGCGGTAGGCGGTAGTTCTTCCCTGGATTCCAGGATGAGCCTTAATCCGCCGCCCCCGCCCGAGGGCTCCGACCCCCGCCGCCGGCGTTGTAGACCAGGGCTCCGCTGGCAGCGAAGTCCCGAAAGACCGCCAGGGCCTCCGCTGTCAGCACGCCATCCACCACCGCAATGCCGCGCTGCTTCAGTTCGTCATCCCACCGGGGGTGGATGGGGCCTTCATCGAAGCCCGTGATGGCCTCCAGTTCGGGCCCACTGCCGGCGATCACCAGGGACTTCACACCGGACCAGATGGTGGCGCCGTAGCACATGACACAGGGGCGCCAGTTCACCACCAGCTGATAGGCCGGACCCCGGGGATCGCCGAGGTCAAAGGTACCCAGCAGGCGCTGGGCCAGGGAGAGGGTCGTGACCTCCGCATGGGCCGAGGAGCAGTGGGAGGGCACCACCCGGTTCACGCCGAGGACGATGCGTCGGCCCGAGTCCCGCTCGAACACGCCCGCCGCAAAGGGACCGCCGGTGCCCCGCTCGAAGTTCAGCCGCGAAAAACGGATGACCTCCCGCATGCGGTCTTCCAGTGAGGGAATGAACTCGGGCAGGTGCTGATTCTCTGCCACGGCCCAGTCCGGCAGCGAGATGGAAAAGTCCATGGGGGAATCCTCTCTCCTGGAGTATCCCCGCTTCGGGCGGCCACCGGGAAGGGGTCTCTCCGGCCTATGCTGAAAGCCTGGAGGGCGTCATGGAGCTGGGCATCCGAGGCAAGGTGGCCATGGTGGCGGCGGGCAGCAAGGGCCTGGGTCGGGCCACGGCCCTGGCGCTGGCGGCGGAGGGCTGTGCGGTCTCCATCGGTGCCCGGGGCCTGGACGCACTGGCCAGCACCAAGGCGGAGCTGGAAGCGCTGGGTGTGCGGGTCCTGGCCGAGTCCGTGGACGTGTCGTCGGCGGAGGACCTGGCGCGCTGGCAGCGGGACACGGAAGGGACCCTGGGGCCCGTGGACATTCTCGTCACCAACACCGGCGGGCCCAAGGCGGCCGAGTTCGCCAACCTGTCCGACGCCGACTGGGCCGCTGGCGTGGAGTCCACCCTCATGAACGTGGTGCGGATGTCCCGCCTGGTGCTGCCGGGCATGCGGGCCCGCCAGTGGGGGCGCATCGTCCACATCACCAGCCTCGTCGCCAAGCAGCCCTATCCGCTCCTCACCATCAGCTCCACCCTGCGGGCGGGCCTCTCGGCGCTGACCCGCACCCTGGCCCTGGAGACCGCCCGGGCTGGCATCACCGTGAATGCGCTCCTGCCCGGTCATGTCATGACCGACCGGCAGCTGCACCTGGCGGAGGTGAAGGCCGCGGCCGCCGGCATCACCATCGAGGCGCACTTCGAACAGCAGGCGGCGGCCATTCCCGCCGGCCGCATCGGCCGGCCCGAAGAAGTTGGCGCCGTCATCGCCTTCCTCTGCAGCCAACCCGCGTCGTATCTCACCGGTCAGAGCCTGCTGGTGGATGGGGGCCTGGTCCAAGGCACGTTCTAAACGAAAATCGCCGGCCAGAGGCCGACGATTTTCGCGTGCAACAGGCTCTAGTTCTTGATGGAACTGACCGTCTCGAAGTAGTGGGCGAAGGCGGCGATGCCTCCGGAGGCCTGCTCCCAGTCGTAGTTCTCGTTGGGGGCGTGGTAGCCGTGGCTGGGCAGGCTGAGGCCCAGGAAGAAGACCTGGCAGCCCAGGAGGTCCTCCATGGTCTTCACGGCGCCGATGCTGCCGCCCTCGCGGGTGAAGGAGCAGGGGGCATCGAAGCCAAAGCGGTAGGCGTCCTTGATGGCCTCGGCGTAGGGGCCGGTCACATGGCCCTTGAAGGGCGCCAGGCCGTGCTCCTCGTGGAACTGGACATCAGGGAAGTGCTTGGCCACGAAGGCCCGGATGCGCGCCACGGTGGTGGCCTCATCCATGTCCGGCACCAGGCGGCAGGTGAGCTTCACCTCGGCCCGGGGCGGCACGGCGCTCTTGATGCCGGGGCCCGTGTAGCCCCCCACGACGCCGTGGACTTCCATGGTGGGTCGGCCCCAGATGCGCTTCATGACCTTCAGGGGATCCTCGGTGCGCATGCCGCTGATCATGTGGTCCTGCTTGAAGGTCTCGACGCTGAAGCCCGCGTTGACCCACTCCTTGAGTTCCTTCTTGCTGGGCTTGACCACCTCGTCGTAGAACCCGGGAATCTTCACTTTGCCGGTCTCGCCGTCCATCATGGCGGCTACCACCTTGATGAGCTCGGCCAAGGGGTTGCGGGCCGCACCACCCACCACGCCGCTGTGCAGGTCATGGTCGGCGGTCTCCAGGGTGAGGCGGAAGCCCTTGAGGCCCCGCAGACCCGCGGGGGTGCTGGGCTTGCCCCGGGTGATCCACACCGTGTCGCTGACCACGATGGCGTCGGTCTTCAGGCGATCGGCGTGGCGCTCCAGGCCCCCGGCGAAGCTGGGGGAGCCGATCTCCTCCTCGGTCTCCCAAAGGAAGTGGATGTTCAGAGGCACGCCGGCGGCGCGGGCGGCCAAGGCACCAAAGAAGGCCGTGACGGCCGGGCCCTTGTCGTCTGTGCTGCCTCGGCCCCGGTAGGTGTCGCCATCCACCACGAAGGTGAAGGGCTCCGCCGTCCACTCGGGCTCGTTGGCGGGCTGCACGTCCATGTGGTTGTAGACGGTGATGGTGGGGTGGCTGGGGTCATCCCCGAACCAGCCGTGCACCAGGGGGTTGCCGTTGGTCTCGAGGACCTCGGCCTTGCCCCCATGGGACTCGAAGAGGGTGCGGGCGGCCTCAGCCACGCGGCGCACATCGGGCTGGTGGGCGGGATCAGCGCTGACGGAGGGGATCTCCACCAGGGTTCGCAGCTCAGCCTCGAAGGCGGTGCGGTTGGCCTCGGCGAACTGGGCGAGGGCGGCGCGGGTCAGACGAGCGGCATCCATGAGGTCTCCGGCAAAGGGACCCCATGATGGCACAACCGGAACTGTTGTCTATAAAAGGACCTATGGGTAAAAGATGGACTCAGGCGGGCCAGCCCCCGGCGGCGCGCAGGCCCGTCCACTCAGGCAGGCCCAGGGCGAGGTTCAGGTTCTGCACGGCCTGGGTGGCCATGCCCTTGCCCAGGTTGTCCAGAGCCACCAGCACCACCCCGTGGCTGCCCTTGGCCGCCACCGAGAGGTCCGCGAAGGCACCCCCCACCGTGGCCGCCACCCGGGGCGTCCCATCGACGACGCGCACAAAGAACCGGTCCCGATAGAAGTCCTGGAAGTGGGCCCGCAGGGCCTCGAGCGCAATTCCCGCAGGAAGCGGGAATTGCGCTACAGCAAAGATCCCCCGCACCATCGGCGCACTCTGAGGCACGAAGCTGAGGGGCGCATGCCAGCCGGCCGTTGCCAGGGTGCGGAGCACTTCGGCCTCGTGCTGGTGACCCAGGACCTTGTAGGCCCGGAAGTCATTGGCGCGGGTGGGGTGGTGGGTGGTGTCCGAGGGCGCGGCGCCGGAGCCAGAGGAGCCGGTCGCGGCGGTGACCGCCACGAAGGCAGGCTGCCACGGGGCCAGGGGCAGCAGGGCCAGTTGCAGGGCCGTGGCGAAACAGCCCGGGTTGGCGATGCGCTTGGCACCGGCCATGCGCTCGGGCTGCCAATCCACCAGGCCATAGACCCAGGTGGGATCCAGGCGGAAGTCCGCCGAGAGGTCGATGACGATGAGCCGCTCCAGCAGGCCCGGATGGGTCTGGGCGGCCGCTTCCAGCTCGGGCCAGAGCTTGCCCAGCTCGCCATGCGGCAGGGCCGAGAAGATCACCGGGGCAGGGCTGGTGGCCATGGCCTCCCAGTCCGGCGTGGCCTCGAAGACGCCCTCCACCAAGCCCTGCAGGTTGGGGTGCTGGGCATGGAAAGGCTTGCCCGCATGGCTGCGTGCCGTGCCCCGCAGAGAGGCCACCGCCGGGTGGTTGGAGAGCCAGCGCAGCAACTCCCCCCCGCCATAGCCAGAAGCACCGAGGATCAGAACATCAACTTGGGTCATGGGATATCACCAAAAAAATCTAACCGCAGAAAACGCAGAGGGCGCAGAGAAAGAAAAGGCTAAAGGGAAGTCACCGGAAAGGAATTGAACGGCGGTGGATGTGAAAGATGAATGGAACAGAAGGGTGGGAGCAAACTCTGAAGCCCTTCTCTGCGTCCTCTGCGCCCTCTGCGGTTAAACAGGTCTTTTCACGACTTCGCCGCCAGCTTGGCTTCGACGAGGCCGAGGACGAAGTTGCCGAGGGCGTCGGCGTCGGCGCGGGCGTTGCGGGCGGGGAGGCCGAGGGTGGCCACGAACCGCTCGCCCACCCGGTTGTCTGTGGCGGGGCCGGCGATCAGGTCGGCTTGGATGCCGAAGGCGGTCTTCAGCTGGTGCACGCCACCGGCGACGCCCACGGGATCGTTGGCACAGAGGACGAAGGCTCCCCCCAGGGCCCGCAGGGCCGGATCGCCCAGGATCGCCTGGACACCGTACTCGCCCATGATGCCGTCGCCGGTCTCGGCCACGATGACATCCACGCCATGGGAGGCCAGCTCCGAGAAGATGATGCGGGACACATCAGCTGCGTTGCCAGCATCGGTGCACACGCAGCCGGCATCCGTGAAGTCCAGGGCCACCTCGGCGCCGTAGTCGCGCATGGCCAAGGCATCCCGCATGAGGGAGACGCCCGTGAGCTTGCAGGCGCCCACCCGGTAGCCGGCCCGGCTGAGCTGCCGGATGGCGGCGCAGGCGGCGGCGGTCTTGCCGGCGTTCATGCAGGTGCCCGCCACGTAGACCACGGGACAGTGGGGCGAGAGGCTGGTGCCGCGGAGGGCCCCCATGCGGATGTGCGCCGCCTGGCCCGCCCGGGACTGGAACTCGGGGAAGACCTGCACCTGGCCCAGCACCTCCATCTCGAAGGGCTTGCCCAGGTCCCGGTTGTAGGAGACGCAGGTGCCAATGACCCCGCCCATGTTCAGCAGGTTGATGGTATCGCCCACCTGGAGGGCCGTGGGCATGACGCCCTCGTAGCCCTGGAGCGCGTTGCGGTGGCCCAGGGCCCCCACCAGGATGTCCCCATCGTGGAGGGTGCTCATGCGCCCATGGGGGTCCTCCAGCTGGTTGTAGGTGGTCTTCTCGCCCCGCACTCGGCAGGCGATGACGGACCCCTCCTCCACCAGAAGCTCCGGCGCCAGGGTCAGCGTCCGCCCCAGCCGCAGGTTGCGGGTGACCGAAGCGAGCTTGTCGACATGGATTCTCATGGGTGCCTTCGGCTCAGTTGCTCTTTGCTTTGAGAGTCAAGGTCTGTTGGACCCCAAAGATCTTGGCGAAGCCGGCGGCTTCGGTGCCGGTCCACAGGCGGTTGGCTTCGCCGTAGGTGGCGATGCGGGGGTCCATGAGGGAGTAGGGCGACTGGACGCCTTCCACCACAAAGGCCCGGGGGTGCAGGGTGACGCGCACCTCGCCGCTGACGCGATCCTGGCTGGAGGTGAGGAAGGCCTCCAGGTCCCGGGCGAGGGGATCGAAGAAGTGCCCCTCGTGCAGGAGGCCGCCGTAGAGGTTGCCCAGGGACTCCTTCCAGAACAGCTGCTTGCCCGAGAGCACCAGCTTTTCGAGCTCCCGGTGGGCACCGATGAGCAGGTGCGCCGCCGAAGCCTCGTAGCCCACGCGGCCCTTGATGCCGAGGATGGTGTCGCCCAGGTGCACGCCTCGGCCGATGCCGTAGGGGCGGCCCAGGTCGTTGAGGCGGGCGATGAGGGTGACGGGATCCAGGCCCTCACCGTCCAGCGCCACGGGGACGCCCTGATCGAAGCTGATGACCAGGGTGGTGGGTGCGGGGGTCCCGATGACACCACCCGGGAACGCTGCTTCCGGCAGGGCGCTCCACGGGTCCAGGGTCTCCCGGCCGCCGACGCTGGTGCCCCACATGCCCTCGTTGATGGAGTAATCCTTGGTCTTCTCGGGGAACACCAGGCCGCGCTGGGCGCAGTAGTCCATCTCCTCAGCCCGGGACAGGCCCAGGTCGCGGATGGGGGTCAGGATCTCCAGGTCCGGGGCCAGGGCGCGGAAGGCCACATCGAAGCGCACCTGGTCATTGCCGGCACCGGTGGAGCCGTGGGCGATGGCGGTGGCGCCCATGCTCTTGGCGAGTTCAGCAACCGCGCGAGCCTGGCAGACCCGCTCGGCAGAGACAGACAGGGGGTACATCTGGCCGCGCAGCACGTTGCCGTAGACCAGGTAGCGCAGGTAGCCGTCGAAGAGGCCGGCCCGGGCGTCCACGGTGGTGTGGCTGATGGCGCCGAGCTTGGGCGAGGCCGCCTCGATGCGGGCCAACTCCTCCGGCGAGAACCCGCCGGTGTTCACCGTGACCGTGGCCACGTCGTAGCCCTGCTCCTTCAGGTGGAAGACACAGAAGGACGTATCAAGACCGCCAGAAAAAGCGAGAACAGCAAGCTTGCTCATGGGAGACCTTTCATAAAAAGTGCAAAAGGATTTACCGCCAAGACGCCAAGGACGCCAAGAAAAGCAGTTGCTCTTGCACTTCTTGGCGCCTTGGCGTCTTGGCGGTGATCATTCATCGGTTTGTCCACAGCGCCTCCTCGGCCTGGGAGTGGGCGTCAGCTCGGGCCTGGATCCAGGTGCGGGCAGCGGCGAGCTCGGTGGTGAGCTCATCCAGGGCCAGGTTGCCGGCGCCGCCCAGGTGGGTGGCGGTGAGGGCGCTGCGGTCCGGGGCGAAGGTGCCGTCCTGGATCTGCCGGGCCACCTCGCGGTAGGCCTCGCGGAAGGGCTTGCCCTCCTGCACCAGCACGTAGGCCTGGTGGGCGGCGTAGAGCTCGTCCGTGGCGGCAGCGGCAGCTGTCCCGGCCTGCACCTCCAGGGCCGGCAGCAGGGGGGTCAGCACGGCAAAGAGCTCCTCGGCGCTGCGCAGGGCGGTCACCAGGGGCCGCTTCAGCAGCTGCAGGTCCCGGTGGTAGCTGGAGGGCAGGCCCGCGGCAATCTGCTCCACCAGGCCGGCGGCGCCGCGCAGCTCGCGGCAGCGGCCCCGGGCCAGCTCCACCACGTCCGGGTTCTTCTTCTGGGGCATGATGCTCGAACCTGTGGTGAAGGCGTCCGGCAGCTTGAGGAAGCTGAACTCCTCCATGCTGTAGAGCGAGACATCCCACAGGAACTTCTCGAGCACCCCGGCGGCGGAGGCGGCCCACTGCAGCAGGGCGACCTCGTGGCGGCCCCGGCTGTTCTGCACATCGATGGGGCTGCGCTGGACCTTGGAGAAGCCCAGCAGGCGGGCGGTGAGGGCCCGGTCGATGGGGAGGGGCACACCGAAGCCCGCCGCCGAGCCCAGGGGGCAGCGGTCCAGGCGGCCATAGACCCCCTGCAGGGCCTCGAGCTCTTCCAGCAGGCCCTCGGCAAAGGCCGTGGCCCAGAGGCCGAAGGTGCTGGGCATGGCCCGCCGCAGGTGGGTGTAGCCGGGCAGGGCCGTGTCCTGGTGGGCCTTGGCGAAAGCCAGGAAGGCCTCGGCCAGGTCCGCCAGGCGCAGGCCCAGGCGCACCAGGACGTCCCGCTGGTAGAGGCGCAGGGCGGTGATGACCTGATCGTTGCGGGAGCGACCCAGGTGGATGCGCGCACCGGCAGCACCGAGGTGCTGGGTGAGGTCCGCCTCGATGGCCGTGTGGCAGTCCTCCAGGTGGGCCGGGATGGGGAAGGCGCCCTGCCGGGCCAGGGCGGCGATCTCGCGCAGGCGGCCCACCAGGGCCGTGGCATCCGCGGTGGGGATGAGGCCAGCGGCGGCCAGCATCCGGGCGTGGGCGGCACTGCCCAGGGCGTCCCAGGCCAGCAGGCTCAGGTCCGTGTCCGGGTCCTCGCCCACGGTGAAGCGGTGGATGGCCGCATCCAGCGGTGCTCCCTTGGCCCAGAGGGTCTCGTCAGGCTTCATCGCGCACCTTCAGTTGGAAGAAGTCCTCGGTCAGCCTGGCATAGAACGCGGCGCCCGCTTCCAGTTCCGCGAGGGTGATGTGCTCGTTGGGGCGGTGGCTGCGGAAGGTGTCACCGGGGCCGACCTTCACGGTGGGGATGTTGCCCAGGAAGGCCCAGTCCGAGGTGGTGCCAGAGCCCACAGGCCCGGCCTTGCCTGCGGCCTGGAGGGCGGCCCGCACGATGGGCTCGGAGGCGGCCGTGGCCTTGGGCAGGTAGCGCTTGGAGTGGATGGCCACCTGGCTCTCCAGGCGGCCCTGGAAGTCCTGGGCCAGGGCGTCGTGGTCCTGGTCGGGGCCCGTGCGGAGGTCGATGAAGAACTCGCAGGCGTCGGGCACCTGGTTGCGCCAGAGGCCGCCCTGGATCTGGGTGACCTGGGCCTTCTGGGAGCCCAACAGCTGATGAGGGGGGAACTCCATGGCGGCAATGCGCCCGATGTCCCGGGCCGCCTTGTGGATGGCGTTCTCGGCGCCCAGCATCTGGGCATTGGCCACATGGCCGCTCTGGCCCCGGGCGGTGCACTTGAGCACCAGGAGGCCCCTTTGGGCGGCGCAGACCCGCAGGCCTGTGGGCTCGCCCACGGCGGCGCCGTCAAAGTGGCCCAACTCACCCAGGACCGTGGCGATGCCGTTGCCCCCGGTCTCTTCCTCGGCGGTGAGGGCCACCACGACCTCGCCGGTCAGGGGCCGCTTCGAGAGCTCGAAGGCCGCCAGCAGGATGGCGGCCACGGAGGCCTTGGCGTCGTTGGCGCCCAGGCCCTGGAGGCGGGTGCCATTCCAGATGGGCGTGAAGGGATCCCCGTCCCAGCCGGCACAGGGCGGCACAGTGTCCAGGTGGGAGTTCAGGAGGAGCCGGGCGCCGCCGGGGCGACCGAAGCTGAACCAGAGGTTGTGGTCCTGCCGGTGCACCTGGAAGCCGCGGGCTGCGATCAGCTCCTGGCACAGGTCGGCAAGGGCGCCTTCGCCACCGGAGACGCTGGGGGTGCCCACCAGGAGGGTGATGAGCTCGCCGGGGTTCATCCGACCACCGCCGGGGTGGGGATGATCATGGTGCCGCTGCCTTCGTTGGTGAAGACCTCCGCCAGCAGGGCGTCCGGAGCCAGGCCGCTGACCAGGTGGGCGCTGGAGACGCCCGCACGGAGGGCCTGCTTCACCGCCGTGAGCTTGGGCCGCATGCCCCCGCTGACCACGCCGCTGGCTTCGAGGCCAGCCAGCTCATCCAGGGTGGCGTGGGGGATCAGGGACGAGCTCTTGTTGATGTCCTGCAGCAGGCCGGGGACGGCCAGCAGGAAGAAGATCTTTTCGGCGCCCAGGGCCGAGGCCAGGCTGGCGGCGATGGTGTCGGCGTTGGTGTTGTAGATGGCGCCGTCGGTGCCGCCGGAGAGGGGCGCCACCACGGGGACGAAGCCGCCTTCCAGCAGGTGGGTCAGGACCCGGGGATCCACAGAGTCGATGTCACCCACTAGGCCGA
>Ga0208377_1000074_pt1 | contig 12324 bp, 13 predicted proteins | sample CryBogmetaGMA4M_FD_184553 | JGI IMG/M metagenome (GOLD analysis project Ga0208377, IMG submission 184553) | Freshwater microbial communities from Crystal Bog, Wisconsin, USA - MA4M (SPAdes) | ecosystem: Environmental > Aquatic > Freshwater > Lake | place: Crystal Bog, Wisconsin, USA | collected... | reverse complement strand
TTCCTGAATAGCTTTAGCAATCGGTAGCGATTTGGCATTAGCCAGGGAACAGAAATCTCCCCCTGGGCAGGCGATGATGTCAGTCAGTAAGCCAACGTTCGGCAGGGCAACATGCTGTTGCTTGGCAGCTTGCCAAAGTTCAAATAACTTAGCTTGCTCAACATCAGCCAGAACGAGGTTTTGTTCATGAGTCACGCGCAGTTCACCAAAACTATATTGATCTGCCAAATTGGCAATGGCATTCATCTGAGCGGTAGTAGCATCGCCAGGGGCAACAGTGCCATGGGGTTTGAGCGACAGAATCACGCTGGCATAACCAGGCACTTGATGGGGCTTCACATTGCGCTCTATCCAGCGAGCAAATGCTATTTTTTCTGTTGCAGTTGCGCTGGCGAGCACTTGCGCATTAGTCAGTGTAGGCAGCGTTTGATACGCAGGCTTAGTAAAGTGTTTTGCGACACGATCCCATTCTGCTTTGGTGAAATTGTCATCACCATTCTGAATATGTAACCACTCACCCTCCACTTGGCGAGCGAATTCTTCTGGGCCTAAAGCTTTCACTAAGATCTTGATGCGAGCCTTATATATGTTATCTCTTCTGCCAAAGCGGTTATATACCCGCAGGAGGGCAGTCAAGTAGCTTGGTAGCAATTGCCAAGGCAGCCCTTGCTTAATCAAGGACCCTAAAATAGGTGTACGGCCCATACCGCCGCCAGCATAGATATCTGCTGTTAACCCATTTGTGAGTTCACCGTTATTTAAATCGATGCTTTTCTTAAGCTCAATACCTACATCATGGCAGAGCAAGACAGTGCGATCTTCTTTAGCGCCATTGACTGCAAACTTAAACTTGCGTGGCAGGTGGGCGAATTCAGGATGAAGGGTAGACCATTGACGGAGCAACTCACAGATCGGACGTGGGTCAACATACTCATCTCCAGCAACACCTGCAAATGCATCGCTCGTGATATTGCGAATGCAGTTACCCGATGTTTGTATGGCATGCATTTCTACTTTGGCAAGGTCAGCCAAAATATTGGGAGTGTCTTCCAGGGTTATCCAGTTGAACTGGATATTTTGACGGGTAGTGAAATGCCCATAACCGCGATCGTATTTCTCAGAAATGTTCGCTAAGGTTCTCAGTTGATTTGAGCTAAAAAGTCCATAAGGTATGGCAACACGCAGCATGTAAGCATGGCGCTGGTGATATAGACCATTTTGCAGGCGCAATGGGCGAAACTCTTCTTCGGCCAAAGTGCCGTTCAGGCGGCGCGCAACTTGATCTCGAAATTGGGCAACCCGTTGATCTACCAGGGTTTGGTCAATATGGTCGTATTTATACATAGCCCACGATTGTCATAGGGTATTGATATTTCTACAAATACTCAAAAGTGGGCTCTATATATCTGAAATGATATATAGACTCTAGCTAACCCTTAGGGTGTAAATGGGCTCTACCCTTAAGGGGCGTATGGTTTTTCTAGCGTTTAAAGTGATGCCTGCTGTAAATAACTGCTACGCTTTTACTTTTATCTAAGGAGATTGAAATGACATAACTAATAAAAAGGAGTTTGTTATGTCACGTACATTTAGACGTAAAAATCAAAAGCATGAGTACATATGGGTGCTGAAGGATTGGGATCTATTTCTTAATGGTGGTCCCAATATTCTCTATGACCGTAAATCGTGTGCTGGTCGTAAAGCGCTAGCCATCTTTCATTCAGACGCAGAAGTTACCATGAGTAGTTCTGCGCCTCGTTGGTATCGTAAAGAGTTTGATCAGCGGAGACGTACTAAAAACAATAGGGAAATGAACCTTTGGCTTGAGGGTCGGGTGGACCCCATTTTTGAAGTGCGACATAGACACGATGCCAATTGGTCTTGGTGGTAATTTCTGGTTTTGTTGATTTTTTATCAATAATGATTCTTTATATTTACAAAATCTTATTATTGTATATAATAAGAAACATTATGAAAAAAGCGATTACACTACAAGCAACCCTAAATGTGGACTTATTAAGCCATTTGGGGTCTCAAATCACGGCCAGAAGAAAGGTTCTAAAGATTCGATCACAGGTTTGTGCAGAAGTCGCGGGAATTTCTAGGGTGACACTGCATCGCATTGAAAAAGGAAACCCAACAGTAAGCATGGGTGCTTATTTGCAGGTTTGTGAAGCATTAGGCTTGCATTTGGCTGTATTGCCTCTGGGTGGCTCAGGATCAGATTTCAATCCAGTTCTTAGAAATGATTTTAGGAATCCTGAAATGCCGCATATTCGCATTAAAGATTATCCACAGTTAAAAGCCTTGGCATGGCAGCTAAAGGATGATGAATATTTAACGGATGCAGAAGCAATCTCAATTTATGAACGTAATAAGCGTTTTTTGGATTTAAGTCATCTGGAAGAGCATGAGAGAACACTGATGCAAAGATTGGTAGATAAAAGAGGAATGGAGCGAATACTTGTTTAGGCGAAAACACCATCAGGTTATTGAAAGCGTTCTTGATCAATTCGATGGCGATATATTAAGAAAGCATCATTGCTATTTTGGCGGTGGCACAGCAATAGCACTGCTGCAGGATGAATATCGAGAATCAGTTGACATCGACTTTCTAGTTTCCAGCAAAGAGCATTATCGTGATTTACGTAATTTGCTGACAGATGTCCAGGGTATTTATGCCATTGCTAAGAAAGGAGCAAAATTGATTCTAGCTCGCGACATTATGGCGGATCAATACGGCATTCGCACGGCCATTCAATCTATGGATGTGAGGGTTAAATTTGAAATTGTTTTAGAGGGGCGTATTGAATTTGATAATCCGGGAGTAAAAGACTTTATTGGAAATATCACCACATTAACTAGAGTGGATTTATTGGCAAGCAAGTTACTTGCCAATTCAGATCGCTGGAATGATGCTGCTGTTTATAGCAGGGACATTATTGATTTTGCTATGCTTGTTCCAAACAATGTGGAATTAAAGACCGCCCTTACAAAGGCGTACTTGGCTTACGGTGACAGCATTCATAGAGACCTTCACAAAGCTTTAAATAGATTATTAACTCGTGATGGACACCTCGAAGAATGTATGAAGATGTTAAAAATAGAGATTCCAAAGGCTTTCCTGTGGCAAAGGCTAAAGGATTTAATCGGCAAGTTTTGAGTAAAGCTCGCTAAATTCATTCAGGTTTTGTAAAAAATGATCTTGAACTATGTTTTGATCATTCAAATCCTGTGATGGCGGAACAACAGCAACTTCCTCGAGTTTGGGGGAGTTTAGGTGAGGATGGTTAATATTCTTGGGCTGCACTATTTTGACTGCCAGTCTTAAAGCCTAAATTCCCGATAGTGCCTATAGAGATTGGCAATCGATGCAAAACCCAGAATCACGAGAAGGATGGCAAATAGGTAATCAATCGTGAGGTAGGTAAAGATGCCCAATTGAGTGAGGATCGCTAAGCCTACAAAAGCGCCAATCGAACCAAATGCGACGAGTTTGAAGTTCGGGATAAAAGCGCCCAAGGTAATGGCAATAAACACGAGGTAAAGATTGGATACCAACAAGTCTGCGCTTGCAAAAACAGTGTTGGTAAATTCTGGATTAGTGACCTTCCCTAGAACAGCAACTACGAGGATGGCCGCCAGGACAGCAAAGTTGAGCTTTGCTTTTATCAGGATGGATTTAAGTTGATCGTTCATGCTAATTTTTGTTCTTTTTAAGAAGCACTGCCATTGAAGACCACGGCCATGCCTAACCATAAGAGAATGAAGGCCACCAAAATAGTGAGGCCAATCTTTTTTAGGAAGTACTCGAGGGTATCCATATACGCTTCATCATTGCGACCAAAGTAACGGTCATAACGTTTCCAAACAAGACGTCCCACTAGGAGTGGGAAGAGTATGGCAACGATGCCAAGAATAATGGTGAAGGTGCTATCCATTGAGGTCGATGTTCTTTCTGATTAAATGCTCTATTTAACTGAGTTGCTAGAGAATACTTAATTGCCGACTTTGCTAAATGTCGGAAAGTCATACAGGATACAGGGGTTATCAACCAAGATTGACTTTCTGAGGACGGAATCGCTTACCCAGGTGCCCAGGAGCTCACAAAGGTCAGCATCATGGGGCATTTGCTTTTTGACCATGACATGCGGCCAATCGCTACCCCAGACGAGTCTTTTAGGGTTTGCCTCAATGACCGCATCATTAAATGGGCGCATATCCGTATAAGGAAGATTGCCGTCACAGATGCGGTAGGGCCCTGTCATTTTGACCCAAGCTTGTTCATTGCGCATGAGCTCAAGCAAACCTTGAAAGCCTTTGTTGCTTACGCCATGTTTTGCATGGGTATAACCAAAATGACCAAATACTAAATCGACTGGAAAGTGCTCAAATACTTTTGCTAGGTCTGGATATTCATTCACGTGCATGAGTAATTCCAAATGCCAGCCAAAAGGTTTAATCCGCTCTGCTAGCGCTTTTAAGGTTTGGATTGGTAGTCCAGTAGACGGGTCGGCTACATCCACAATATTGCAACGCACGCCGCGTACCCCAGCATCATGAAGTTCCTGTAAATACGGCTCGCTCACCTCTTCTAGATGATTGGGGATTACGGCAACGCCCCGAAATTGCTGGGGATCCGATTTAAGGGCGGCTAGTAGCGCTCGATTGTCGGTGCCATACACACTAGGCTGTACCAAAACAGCGCGATCGACCCCCAACATTGCTAATAGGGACTGGTAGTTTTCTAAGGGGGCATCCGGCGGGGTGTAGATCCGCTCTGGTGCATAGGGGAATTGATGGGCGGGACCGCATACATGCGCATGACAATCTACCGCCCCTTCCGGAAATGCAATCGAAGGTGATCGAATCTCTGGATCAGGGGCTTGGCACAGTGGCGCTGAAAGAGTGTGTATCAAAGAGTCGCTAATTTTGATTGTTTTATTGCGGCTCGATATTTGCTTCTTTAGCAATCTTTTGATACTTCGCCATTTCTTCTCTGACAAATTTACTAAATTCTGCAGGACTCATCGGCGTTGCCTTAATCCCTTTAGTGTCATAAGCAGTTTTTACTTCAGGGTCTTGCATCGCTTGATTTATATCTTGATTAATCTTTTTCACAATCGCAGGCGGAGTGCCAGCGGGTGCCCAAACGCCAAACCACAAACCAATCTCAAAGTTGGGATAGCCTTGCTCTGCAATGCTCGGTATATCCGGTACTGCCGCATTCCGAGTTTTGCTAGTCAAGCCCAGTGCGCGCACTTTGCCGCCCTTGAGTTGCCCAATGGCAGTATCTAGTGGTGCCATATAGAAAGCGGTGCGCCCAGACATCGTGTCGGAAATAGCTTCTGGTGAACCTTTGTAAGGTACATGAATGAGTTTGATGCCCATGACTTGATTAAAGTATTCGGCAGCTAGGTGGGTAGAACTACCAACACCAGCTGAGGCGAAAGTGATTTCACCGGGTTTGGATTTGGCAGCGATGACTAAATCTCGAATCGTTTGATAAGGACCATCAGCTGCAGTAATCATCACATACGGTGTTTGTCCAAGAATGGCGACATCAATCAAACTCTTGAGTGGGTCATAGGGCAGCTTTTTATAAATTGCGGGATTGGCTGCATAAGATGCAGACTGCACTAATAAGGTGTAACCATCCGGCTCGGAGTTCACGACTACTCCAGTACCAATCAGTCCACCTGCACCAGGGCGGTTTTCAATAATGACGGATTGCTTCCAGGTTTCGGAGAGGCTCTTGGCAACCACGCGTCCCGCAATATCGGCACCTGAACCGGTGGTTAAGGGAACCACCATTTTGACAGTGCGATTGGGGTAGTTTTGCGCCTGAATCAGGCTCACTCCAAAGCTAAGGCCGAGGGCAAGCATGAGCTTACCTAAATTGCAACGGTTTAGGGCGCGCCGCCCCTGTTTAAATGCCGTGAGCATCTTATCTCCTTAGTATTTTTATAGTATTTGCGTGTTTCATTGGATAATCTAACATGCTCTTGAGAATAGATAAATAAAGATAAATAGAGGGTGGAGATACATGACGCAAATGCAAGATAAACAAACCATAGAAGTGAACGGCGCAGATATAGCCTATCGGTTTGATGGCCCCAAAGACGGCCGTGTTCTCCTAGCTACTAGTAGCTTGATGGCCAACGGGAGTATGTGGGATTTAAATGTCCCTGCATTTGCTGATCGTTATCGAGTATTGCGTTATGACAAGCGTGGACATGGCGGTTCCGGAGTAAGTCCTGGTCCTTACAGCATTGCCCAACTGGCAGATGATGCTGCGGGACTATTAGATGCATTGGGGATTGAAAAAGCGCATTTTATGGGTCTATCCATTGGTGGCATGATTGGTCAGCAATTGGGCGCGCGCTATCCCGAACGGATTTATTCTTTGTCGCTTTGCAATACCGCCTCTGAAATGCCACCACGCAATCTATGGGAGGAGCGTTTTGAAATTGCCCGAACCCAAGGTATTGCCGGTTTAGTGGATGGCACTATTCAGCGTTGGTTTACTGCACCCTTTATTGAGCGTGCACCCCAAGAAATTGAAAAAGTACGTCAAATGATTTTAGGTACTGATGTCAATGGCTATATAGCCTGCGGCAGCGCAGTACGAGATATGGCACAAAGTACAATGTTGCTGAAAATCAAAGCGCCCACCCTGGTCCTTTCAGGGCGATATGATCCAGCGTGTACAGTAGAGCAGGGCACAGTGCTGCATCGTTTAATCGATGGCTCTAAGATGGTGGTATTGGAGGATGCAGCGCATCTGTCTAATATTGAACAACCAGCAGCATTTAACCGTACCGTACGAGAATTTATTGATTCTGTTGATAACACTTTATAAGCAGTAGCACTTTAACTAGCATCTTTTTGATTTTTAATTGCAGCACTCAACCTCAAAAGAAAGCCCTTTATGACAGAACTATCTAGCACTCAAATTCAGGACATCCGCACAAAAGTATTAGGGGCGGCCGCCAAAGTTCCTGGTGCCCTAATTGGCCTTGGCATCTTATTTATCGTACTGGGCATGATTGGCGTTGCTGGCCAAGTGCTCTTCTCATTTGTATCAGTAAATGTTTTAGGTATCTTTCTATTTGCTGGCGGTATCTTGCAAGGCGCGCATGCATTTCAGTCTTCAGGATGGAAGAGTGTGAGCGTACAACTGGTATTCGCGGTTCTCTATATCGTTGGCGCATTGTATGTATGGGCATTTCCGATTCCAGCACTTGAAGTGATTACTTTATGGTTAGCTGCGATCTTCTTTGTCACTGGCGTACTGCGTTTCATTTCTGCATTTCAGCACCGTCATTTTGGTGAATGGATCTGGCTACTACTTTCTGCAGCGCTCTCTATTTTGATGGGTGTTCTCATCATGAATGGCTACCCAGAATCTAGCCTATGGCTGCCAGGTTTATTGATTGCGATTGAATTGCTTTTGCAAGGTTGGTCTTTATTGTTCTTGGGCTTTGCTGCACGCTCAGTTGCTAAATCGGTAACTAAATAAATTCATTTAAAGTAGTCAGTAAAAAAGCGTCCTCCTCATGTCAATGAAAAAAACCGACCTGTACAAAAGTTTAGCCCTAGCGACTGCTCAGCGCATGAAGAATGCCGCTAAGGCGCCTAAGTTTGGGGCGGTAGATAAGGCTAAAACTAAAAAAGAGCTGGCAGAGGCAAACCCTTTGCTGGCTTCTTTAATGGGTAAGAAAAAAGCAAAGTAGTTTGCATTGCTTACTATGACCATTAGTTTTAGGTTGCGCAATTCCTTAGTATTAGTTGTACTGATGTTTCAAATGGGGGCGATTTTGGCACAAATCGCACCCCCTCCTGATTACGATCAAAAACTCGGTGACGTAGTCATTAATGCTACTCGTTCGGGTACGCCCCTTGATCAAATTCCACTGAACACCACCATCCTGACTAAAGAAGTATTAGAGTCCTCACCTGATCAAACTATTGATCAGGTGCTGAAAAATGTGCCGGGAGTTTTCTTAAATGATGTGCCGTATTATCAAAAAGATCCCACTGGTCAAAGCATCAATGTGCGGGGCCTAGGTTATGGGCGCACCTTGGTGTTGATTGATGGGCTGCCAGCAAATGATGCCTTTTACGGAACCGTGCAATGGAATCTGGTTCCGATGTCATCAATCGAAACAGTTGAATTTATACGTGGAGGCGTTTCAAGTCTTTGGGGTAACTATGGAATGGGCGGCGTCATTAATATTAATACTAAGACGCCCAAGAATAGCTCTCAAGATGTCTCTGCAAGTTATGGTTCTTATGCTACTGGTAATGTTGCTGTATCAAAAGACTTGATTGTTTCTGATGCAATGCAAATGCGCTTTTCAGCAGATTATTTTTCGAGTGACGGTTTTCAGAACTACGCTACGATTTCTCCAGGGTCGCCCGCCAATGTTAAGAACGGCATGGGTACTGATGCGGTGCAGAATGCAAATATCCGCTTGCAAAACTACTTCAAGCCTACTCAAGATACTACGGCCTTCTTGAGAATGGGTTACAGCAGTATGGCAGATTTAAGCACCAATTACGCTATTGCACCCAACCTGATTCAGATGGCAGATGTTGCTGGAGGTACTACAACTCAGTTGGACGTAGATAAGAAGGCGCAAATAAATGTGTATTACCAAAATACCAATTTCTATAAACAAAGCGGCTCCACATCGACAACATCTCCTAATAAAAATTCCGCCTACATTAATGCCAATTACAAAGATCCGTATTCAACCCTTGGTGGATCAGCTCAGTACACCCATGATCTGAATGTCGCTGGCATTGAGCAGTACATTGTAGGCATTGATGCCCGCAATATCTCGGCATCCAATTTGACTAACAATTTGAGTTCAACCGGAAGCGGCGCAGTTACTAGTGTGAACTATGCCCAAGGACAGCAAAACTTTTATGGAATACTGGGCCAACTCAGATCAACTGCGAGTGCTATCCCTCTGGAAGCTACTTTAGGTGCTAGGTTAGATAATTGGACCAGCCAAATTCCAACACTGTATAACGCCGGTGCTAATGGCGCCAATCCGCTTTATCAAAATATTTCGAATCAAAGTAAGACGTACTTAAGCCCCTCGCTTGGCTTGCTCTATAAAGCCACTAGTAACTGGGATTTGCGGACCGCCGCCTACCAAGCCTTTCATGCTCCTAGCATGAACAATACGTTGCGCAGTTATGGTTCAACTTCTGGCGGTTACTTTTTTGCCAATCCGAACCTAAGCCCGGAGACGATGACTGGTTATGAGCTCGGTACAGACTATCGCTGGAAGAGTGGTTTTGCACAGCTTACAGGATTTAGCAATTACATTCAGAATGCGATTACGAGTTACAACTTGTCGACTGCTGCGAGTCAAGCTCTTGTAACGAGTCTTTGCGCATCTGCTGGCAATCCTCAGGGATGTGGATTGGGTAAGGTGAATTACTACACGAATCAGCAAAACTTATTGAGCCGAGGAATCGAATTGCAATATCACCATGACTTAAATAGTCATTGGGCCTTAGATGGTGGCTATACCTTTACCAGAACGGTGTTAACTTGGACTGCAACTACCGACCCAACAAATACCCAAGTGGGTGGGGTTCCAAAAAATATGGCCAATGCCGGCGTGACCTACTACCCCGCTCCGCAGGCAAGCCTAACGACTACAGTGCGTTATGTTGGTAATTCTTGGATGGCAACTGGTGCTTTGCCAGTCCCAGCATATGCGGTTGTTGGTTTAAAGGCTAACTATCAAGTAACGCCACAAGCTTCGGTCTTTGCTTCAGTGGTGAATTTGCTTAACCGCCAATATGTGACTTTTAATATTGCATCACAGGCATCCGCCTATCAGGCCGGTATGCCCCAGGCAATTTCTGTGGGGGCGCGAATGACGTTCTAAGGATTTAATATGGTGCAGTGCAGTACTTTGATCCGTTTAGAATGGAATCCGAGAAGCAATAGCATTCTGTAAGTAATAGATGGAAAAAATAGAAAAATATAGGAGACAACAATGAAGATCAAAACAATTCATGCTCTGTTGCTTACTGCTGGATTAGCCATGTCCACGCTAGCAAATGCGCAAGCGCCTGCACCCGTCGCTTCTCCAACTGGTGTGCCGCCAACTTGGGCCCAAGGAAGATCTCCAGATGGAATGAATCCTGCTCTTGTCCCTAACCCATCACCACTAGTAGCCAAACCAGTCAGTGAGATTTTGATTGATAAGCTAAAAGTTCCACCAGGTTTTAAAATAGAGCTATGGGCATCTGGTATGCCCAATGCACGCTCGATGACGGAATCTCCTAGCGGAACTATCTTTGTTGGTACGCGCTTTCCTGGAAATGTTTATGCCGTAATTACTAAAGATGGCACGCGTGAAGTGAAAATAATTGCTAAGGGCTTACATCGCCCGAATGGCGTAGCTTTTGCCAATGGCTCACTCTATGTTGCGGAACTCTCACGCATTATTCGTTATGACAATATTGAACAGAATTTAGATAACCCACCAACACCAGTAGTGATCTTTGATGCTTTGCCTAAAGATGAGCCACATGGTTGGAAATATTTGAAGTTAAGCCCAGATGGAAAATACTTGTATTTCCAAATTGGCACGCCAGCTAATATCGTAGTTCCACCATCTACGCATGCAACGATTAACCGTTTGAATCTCAAGACCAACACCATTGAGACCGTTGCAACTGGTGTACGAAATAGTGTTGGTATGGACTTTCAACCAGTTACTAAGGAATTATGGTTTACCAATATGGGCCGTGATTGGGCGGGTGAAGACTTGCCTAATGACACCTTAAACCGTTTAGTCCGCCCTAAAGGAATGAACTTTGGCTTTCCACATTGCCATCAAGGCGACTGGCTTGACCCAGAGTTTGGTAAAGGCCGTTCGTGCGATGAATTTGATAAGCCAGTAATGAAATTAGGTGCACACGTTTCACCTATAGGCATGCGGTTTTATACTGGCTCACAATTTCCAGCAGAATATAAAGGGAATATTTTCATTGCTGAGTATGGGTCATGGAATCGCACTAAGAAAGCGGGCTACCAAGTGGTCCGCGTGGTCTTAGACGCTAAAAATAATCCAGTGAAATTAGAGCCTTTTGTTACTGGTTGGCTTCAGGGCGAAGAGTATTGGGGACGCCCAGCTGATGTACAAGTAATCAAAGATGGATCGCTCTTGATCTCCGATGGTGAGGCGGGCGCAATTTATAGAGTGTCTTACGGTAAATAATGTTTTGTAGAAACATAAAGGCCATCCTTGTGATGGCCTTTATTAATATCTGTGGCTTTATTTCTTTACAGGCCCTCGCAGCTCCTGACGCTGTATCCGGTAAAACTAAGTCACAAACTTGTTTTGCTTGTCATGGGGTCGATGGGATTGGCATCACGCCGAATATCCCTCATATTGCAGCACAACCCCCATTGTCAATTTTTTATCAGTTAGTACAGTTCCGAGAGGGCATGCGTAAAGGCGGCGGTATGGAGGCTCTTGCTAAACCTTTGAGTGATGAAGATATCCGCGATATTGCAGCCTATTATTCCGCATTGCCGCCTCCACCATCTACAGCAGGTGATGTCGCTAAACTAACTTCAGGTCAAAAGCTGGCACAGCAAAATTATTGCAATTCGTGCCATGCACCCCAATTTCAGGGTCAAAAACAAGTGCCTCGATTAGCTGGCCAATCGACCGAATATTTTATTGTGCAATTACACAATATTCGTTCTGGTAGCCGGGTTGATATGGATGGCACAATGGGAAGTGCGGCGCGTGGATTAAGTGATGAAGATATTGAAGCACTGGCTACCTACGCTGCATCCCTAAATTAGCCTAAATTTAAACTCATTTGCAAACCCAAGTACGCTCTCACGCATTCCTATTGATTGATTTGTTGAAGGTCTTTGCAGCCCTTTTAATCATCCTTCATCATCTCTCTAGTTACGGACAGATTGCCGAAGATGCGCGCAAAGTCTTGCCTGGACTCATGACTTGGTTGTTTGAGTATGGGCGTTATGCAGTACAAATTTTCTTGGTAATGGCCGGTTATTTGGCTGCCCAATCTTTAAGTCGGTATGCCGATGTCAAATTTAGCATGCATGGCTTATTAAAGGTAATACTGAATCGCTATTTGCGACTCTTTGCTCCTTATGCTGCCGCATTAATCTTCACGATTGCTTGTGCGTATATTGCGCGCTTTTGGATAAATGATGAGTTCGTAGGTGAATCTGAAACCCTTTCTCAATTTTTAGCCCATCTCTTTTTTATTCAGGGGATCTTGGGGCTTGATTCCATTTCGGCTGGT
>Ga0208377_1000068_pt1 | contig 12582 bp, 9 predicted proteins | sample CryBogmetaGMA4M_FD_184553 | JGI IMG/M metagenome (GOLD analysis project Ga0208377, IMG submission 184553) | Freshwater microbial communities from Crystal Bog, Wisconsin, USA - MA4M (SPAdes) | ecosystem: Environmental > Aquatic > Freshwater > Lake | place: Crystal Bog, Wisconsin, USA | collected... | reverse complement strand
CATAACCCGAAGGTCGTAGGTTCAAATCCTGCCCCCGCAACCAGTAATTCAGTACTAAGCCCTTAATTTTTAAGGGCTTTTTGCTTTTTTAGCTTCTTGTATTTACTGAATACCCAGATCAAAACCCAAATCGCTAGAATTAGTGACCAAACTGAGTCATTAAAAGACAAGAAGACAGACCCCCAGTGGACAATTTTCAAAAAGCTAAAGATCACTTTCTAGATGGCATTAAGCACTTAGAAAACGGCGCCTTTGAGGAGGCTGAAAGCGACTTTCTGTCTTCGCTAGAGTTAGCGCCTGAAAGGCCCTCTACCCTAACCAATTTGGGGGCAACCCAAATAAAACTTAAGAAATATCCGGAAGCAAGAGCGACTTGCGAAAAAGCAATTACTCTCGATGAAAATAATCCTGAGGCTCTACTGAATCTAGGGCTAATCCATAAAGAAGCAAAAGATTATGTTTTTGCTCTGGATAATTTCGATAAGGCAATTCAGCTTGATCCAGAATTTGCAAAAGCATGGTCAAACAAAGGCAGCGCGTTTCATGACTTACGCCAATATCAAAACGCGTTACGCTCTTTTGATGAGGCGCTTAACCTAGATGGAAGCTACTATGAAGCTTGGTCAAACAGGGGTCTTACTCTTTACGAATTAAAGCGCTATAAAGAATCACTTCTCTCTCATGAAAAAGCCATCTCCATTAATAGTCAGTATGCAGATGCTTGGTTCAATAAAGGACTTACTTGCATAGCCTTAAAAGATTTTAGTAACGCTCTGATCTGTTTTAGATCTGCCCTTGAAATCAATCCTCACCACATATACCTTCTCGGGGATCTTGTTCACACCCAATTACTGATAGGCAACTGGGATGATTTAGATGAAAATATTTTGACCCTTACTAAGGATATTAGCTGCGGTCTAAATGCTTCCACGCCATTTCCGATGCTATCGGCAATGGATGATCCACAGCTACATCTACAGGCCGCAAAACTCTGGACCAATAACAAATACCCACTAAAGAGCAGCCTTCCAGCAATCCCAAAAAGACAGCACACCAAAATTCGCATTGGGTATTTCTCACCAGACTTTAAAGATCACCCTGTATCCTTTTTAACGGCAGAGCTTTTTGAATTACACAATCGAAATCAATTTGAAGTATTTGCTTTTTCTTTACAGGCAGAAGATCCAAACAACCCGGTTCGCAAAAGACTAGTGGAAGGCTTTGATCATTTTATAGGGGTGGAAAATAAATCCGATCAAGAAGTCGCTCAGTTAGCAAGGGATCATGAAATCGATATCGCTATCGATTTATGTGGTCATACCCAATTTGCTCGAACGGGCATCTTCTCTTACAGGGCTGCCCCAATTCAGGTAAATTACCTTGGATATCCGGGAACCTCAGGTGCCGACTACTATGATTACCTTATTGCTGACCCGACACTAATACCTAAACCAGATCAGCAGTTTTATTCAGAAAAAATAGCCTATCTGCCTAATAGCTACATGGTTGATGATTCAAAAAGACTTCCATCTGAAAGAACTTTTAGTAAAGCAGAATTAAATCTCCCAGAGAATAAGTTTATTTTCTGCTGCTTCAACAATAGTTATAAATTAAATAGGGAAACGCTGAATAGCTGGGCAAAGATCCTTTCAAAGGTTCCTAATAGCGTTTTATGGGTTTCTGAAAATAATGCAGAATTTCGGCACAATCTGTTAAATGAGTTTTCCAATCGAGGTATAGATCCTAAGCAGATCATTTTTGCCGAAAGAGTGGAGTCGATGGAGGATCACCTGGCTCGCTATCAAATGGCTGATCTATTTTTAGATACCCTTCCATTTAATGCCCATACCACTGCCATTGATGCATTAAAAGCCGGCGTCCCACTGATTACCTTGGCAGGGAATGCCTTTGCTGGAAGGGTTGGAGCGAGCTTACTTCAGGCTCTCAATCTACCAGAATTGATTACTCACTCTCGAGAGGAATATGAATCCCTTGCAATCAGCTTAGCAACCAATCCTGAAAAATTTGCTGTTCTCAAGAAAAAATTATCCGGCAATCGCTCTTCTGCCCCACTCTTTAATACCCCATTATTTGCGGGGAATATTGAAACCGCTTACCAGCAAATGTATAAGCGCTATCAGGAGGATCTACCCCCTGACCATATCTACGTGAACTAAGTTAAATATTTGTAAAACTAGTTAAGCACTTTATAGCCTCTACCACTCAAACATCTTTTAACAACAGCTTCTTGCCCCTGATTTCCACTATATGCGCCACCTGCCCCACCAATAACAGCACCAGCACCGGCAGCTTGCGCAATTCCAGAGCTATTTCCACCAGTCACCAATCCTAAGAGGCCACCGACCACCACTCCAGCCGCTGCCCCTTTTGCCGCAGTTGAACCCATGCCCGACTGCTGTTGAGCATAAGCTTGGCAGTCCTTTAAATCACTCTCATAGGCAGACTGATTGACGCCTTTCATATCCACCAGTGGGCGCACATCTGCACCAGCGCAGCCTACCACTGCGACAACTGTGAAGGCACATAATGCAATTAACTTATTCATATCCTTATTCATTTCTATTGCCTCTCATAAAACTCTGATTTCCAAAAGCTGGTTAGGGCAACAATTAATTTATCTATGCCATAGACGTTTTATATCATGTCTCCAAATTTGCATCAATGAATCGCGATTGTTTCTAAATTCCCACAGCAGCGCACCTGTCAAAGGGGTTTGAAAAAAGGGTATACCTAGATCCCCATAGCGAGCGCTCACAGTGGGATGCGGGTGTCCATAACGATTTCGATAGCCGTTTTGTGCAAATGCCAGGTCTGGATTTACCTTTTGCAGCAATGCCAATGAGGATGATGTTTTACTTCCATGGTGGGGTGCCATGAAAATTACCTGTCTACCGCCTATTTCAGTTAGTGCAGGCAAATCAAGTCGCTCAGTAATTTCTAATTCTCCTTGCTTTTCTACGTCGCCAGTTAACCAAAAGGAAGTGTCATGGTTGCGAACTTCGAGCACGCAACTCATTTCATTGGGCTTCCCAGGGTATTGCTCCTCAAACAGAGTTTCTGCACGAGGGTGCCACACGATGAATTCAACACCATCCCAACTCCAGCGCTGTCCAAATTTACAAGGAATGCTCGGTATTTTTCTAGTTGCTAGATTGAGCAATAATGAATTTCTGGCGGGCAAAGAACCCATCATGGAATCAAATTGAATATGCTTTAACAAAGTAGTTGCGCCACCAACGTGATCGCTATCGCTATGACTAATGACCATCCGATCTATTTGATCAATGCCTCGGCCCCGTAAATGCGGAAGAATCACGCGCTGACCAGCATCATCTTTACTTCCAATAATGGGGCCAGTGTCATAAAGTAATTTTTTATTGGCAGTTTCAATCAGTACTGCTGTTCCCTGACCAATATCTAGCGCACTTACTCGAAACTCTCCTGAGCTCAGAGAAGGTCGACCCAAGTCACTGAGACTGGGAATAAATAGGGGTATAGATAAGCTCAATGCAAGTAGGCGTAATCTCCAGCTCAACATTAGCCGTCCTGGTCGGATTGCATAAATGATACCTACTCCCGATATTAGTAATGCCCACCATTCTGGCTGCCTAGACCATACAACAGACCAACTCCAGCTTGCCATCCAATCCAACACCATTGCAAGATATTCCATAGCAGCATGTGCCGAAAGTAATAACCAGCGCCCAATGAACTCTGGCAATAGCGCTCCAGCGATAGCAAAAGGCGTGACTACATAACTCACCAACGGTATTGCAAAAGCATTCGCAAATGGGGAGACTAACGAGACCTGATAAAACCAATACAAGGTAAACGGTAACAATGCAACGGTCACTACTGCCTGCACTCGACAAGCCTCGCGCAGGGCTTTAGTCATCCGATAGAACCAATGGAGTTCGAATTCTTTTCCGGTAGGAATCCCTAACAAACCTTCTGAATTTCCCATTGCGAACAAAATGGCAGCGACTGCCCCGAAGGACAGCCAAAATCCTGGGGTATAGGGAGCCATCGGATCGACCAGTAATACAAAAGCCAAAGCCCACCACCAAATATCAAAGGACCGCGGATTTCTTCCAGACCACAAAGCAAAGGCCACCACCCCAACCATATACATCGTCCTTTGAGCAGGGATCTGAAATCCCGCCAGCCATGCATAAATAAAGGCTGTCAGTAAGCCAGAGATAGCAGCTACTTTGCTAACCGGAATGACTAGCGGCCAAGAACGGCGGCGCCAAGTCCACCCTGCTAGTGCAGCCCCCATCCCTGCGAGCATCGTGACATGCAAACCCGATATCGAAATTAAATGCCCTATACCTGTCGCATTAAATATTTGCCAGTCATCTTGATCAATCGCATTTTGATCACCCATCACTAAAGCCACAATGACTCCTGCATACCTCGCGTCAGCAGACAAGATTGATTGAATCTTTCTGCGCAGATTCCAGCGCGCAAGCTCCATCGCTAAAGCAAATTCAGTGAAGCCAATTTCTTTTGCCAGCAATAATTCCCCTGACTTGACTGAACCACTAGCACCGAAATCTTGCTGGAAGGACCAGCGCTCAAAGTCGAACGTATAAGGATTCAGTGAACCGTAGGGTCGCTTCAGCTTGACTTTCAATTTCCAGCGTTGTCCAGGAATAATCTCGGGAATACTTTGTGTAGATCTCCATGCGGGCTGCCAGCTCAAATAAATCCGTCGTGGAAAAGGGTTTATCAACTCGCCATGGGAAAAAGCATCATCAACATCAAATGCAAACTTCGCCCCTGCTGCATTACCCTGAGGCAAGGCTACTACTCGACCTTCAATAGTTAAATTGATACCCTCTAGATCTGAGGCAAGAATATGATTCAGGCGATTTTCGGCATAACGCGCATTCCAGGCGAAACCCAGAATAAACATCAGGATGATCACAGCCGCCCTTCCATACACTATGGATTGCCGACTCAGTAAGCAGAGAACCCCACAAAAAATACTGCCCATTACGCAGATCTGCATCCAATAGAGCGGTACTTGCGGCAAAAATAACAGGAGTAAACCCCCGGCGATGAACGCCGTAATAGCTAAGCGCAAAGGCTTAAGGAGCTAAATTGGGAATAATAAGGTCAGTACACAGCGCTGACCAACGAGGTAGTACCTGCATGGCATTGCGCCACGTTGCTGATGCAAACTCCACCTCACTCATGCCACGAATCGCTGCAAGCTCTCTAGCTATGCGCGGCAGAAAGGCGGGCTGATTAAAAGCGATACCTTCTGCTTTTAACCATGCTGGTGGAATATCGGGCGCGTCGGTCTCAGTCACAATGCTATCTAGTGGTAATTCAATTAATAAGCGTCGAATTTGCAAGGCTCGCTCATACGTTGCTGCGCCTCCAAATCCTAACTTGAATCCCAGCTCAATAAATTGCTCAGCCTGCTGAAAGCTCCCATTAAAAGCGTGCGCAATACCGCTTTTAATTTTTCGACGACGTAGTGCCTTCAAGATTACATCTTGTGACCGACGCACATGAAGAATCACTGGCAATTGATACTGCTGAGCCAAATCCAATTGCGCCTGAAAGAAATATTCTTGTTTGTGGGGATCAAGGCCTTCAACAAAATAATCTAAACCGATTTCGCCTATACCAACAAATCGGGGATCCGAAATCGCTTGATGGATTTCTTGCTCAAGCAGGGCAATATCATCCTCTTGGGCTTGATTGGTATACAAGGGATGAATTCCGAGGGTATAGACCAAGCCGGGAATCTGCTGTCCATAATGATTGGCAAGCTCGCGAACCTGTTTGCAATCCCCTGCCTTAACAGCGGGTAACAAAATGGCTTGAACATTGTTATCTACCGCAGCTTGTATAACCCCAGACAAATTATCTGCAAATTCTGGGGCATCCAGATGGCAATGGGTATCCACCCAGATGGGCAAGCTTGTGTGCTCACTCATTGTGAAAACGTCTTTAATACTCCGCGCTCTAAATGCAAAATACGGTCACAACGTTTTGCGCGAATGGGATCATGAGTCACGATCACGAAAGCAGTGCCCTGATCGCGAGCAATATCTAACATCAAATCAAACACACCATCAGCAGTTTCAGTATCCAGATTTCCAGTTGGCTCATCGGCTAATACACAAGCTGGATTACCAACCAAGGCTCTTGCAACTGCTACACGTTGACGCTCACCACCGGATAACTCACCTGGAGTATGTAACTCGCGGGCAGCCAATCCTACGGCTTTGAGGATCTTGCTGGCACGCTCCATTGACTCATCATTACCTAAGCCACGAATGCGCAATGGCAGTGCCACGTTTTCAACGGCGCTAAATTCATCTAAGAGATGATGAAATTGATAGATAAAGCCAAGACTTTGATTGCGTAGCTGATCTAATTTTTTCACTGTTAATTGATTGAGGTTTGAACCCGCTAACACGACTGAACCAGCACTAGGAGTGTCCAGGCCACCCAGAAGGTGCAATAAAGTACTTTTGCCTGAGCCTGAAGCCCCAACAATAGCTACCTTTTCTGAAGGCGCCACATCTAAGTCAATATCCTTGAGAACTTCAACAGCAGTGGGTCCCTGACCATAAGTCTTTGCCAAGCCTCTAGCCATTAATACCAAATTATTCATAGCGCAAGGCCTCCGCAGGCTGCACCTTGGCGGCACGACGACTTGGGTAGAGCGTAGCCAGGACGGAAAGACCAAAAGCCATCAATCCCACAGTCACTACATCACTCAACCTGACATCGGAAGGCAATTCACTAATAAAGTAAACCTCGCGCGGCAAGAAACGTACGCGGAAGATAGCTTCGATGGCTGGAACAATGACATCGATATTGAGAGCAATCAGTAGACCCAAGCCCACCCCCGCTAAGGAGCCCAGTATGCCAATCGACAGACCCTGAATTAAAAAGATGCGCTGAATTAATCCTGGGCTAGCGCCCATCGTTCTCAAAATGGCAATGTCTGCTTGTTTCTCATTCACAGTCATCACTAAAGTAGAGACGAGATTAAATGCAGCCACTGCAATAATTAAGGTCAAGATAATGAACATCATCTTCTTTTCGGTTTGAACAGCAGCAAACCAGTTGCGATTCGAGCGCGACCAGTCAGTCACCCAAAGTGCTTGTGGAACAATGCCAGCCAATTCATTGGCGATCTCTGGAGCACGCTGCATATCATCTACCTTGATCCGCAAGCCAGAAGGGTCATGCAGGCGCAATAAGGCGGCGGCGTCTTTCCAGTGCATGATGGCTAAGGAACTGTCGTATTCATAATGGCCGCTATCCACAATGCCGACTACTTGTAGTGTGCGCATCCGAGGCATTGCGCCAGCAGGCGTTAAGTCACTCTCTGGAACAATCAGATTAATACGATCGCCGACATGGGCTCCTACCATCGCAGCGAGTTGTGCACCTAAAGCGACACCAAAACTTCCTGGCTTGAGATCGTCAATATTGCCCGCAACGAATTGTTTTGGTAGATCAGAAACTTTACCCTCATCAGCGGGAGAAATGCCTCGTATAGCTACACCACGCATAATATTTTCACGACTGAGTAAACCTTGTGAACTCACCATCGGCGCAACACCTACAACATGCGGTTGAGCAGCTATCTTAAGAGCAAGTGGCTCCCAATTAGCCAATCCTTCAGGAGCGCTAATTTCTACATGGGAGAGGACGGAGAGCATGCGATCACGCACCTCTTTCTGGAAACCGTTCATGACTGACAGAACGACTATCAGAGAGGCCACACCCAAAGCGATACCCGCGGTGGAGATTCCGGAAATAAAAGAGAGGAAGCCGTCACGCTTCCCCACCGTCTTGCGACGCTTGGATCGGGTATAGCGTAGGCCGATTTCTAGCTCAATAGGAAGTCTCAACATAGCCACAGTTTAGACAATTGCAGAGACAAACTGATGGAATACCCAAATGCCACCTAAAATCAGGGGAATGACTGCAAAATCCAATCCCCCACAAAGCGCTCAAAAGCGTTTCACCCTGATGCTTGCAGGGGAGGATACCTATGATTCCGAAGAAGGTCAGGCTATTGCAGACCGCCCCCTCAAAGGGCTGCCTCACGAACGTTTTTTATTGGGAGATTCGGTGCCTTTAGCTCCGGTCCTGCTTTTGGGACAAACAGCACAAGCAGTAAACCCCATCGAAGTCATCGCTTGCCTACAACCTGTTCATTTCCATGCCACCCGAGACCATTTAATTCTGATGGGACAAAATCAGATTGATCTGACAGAAGCTGAATCAACTGAACTTCTCAAAGCCGCACTCCCCTTCATTGAAGAAGACTTTCAGTCAAACATCCTTTATCAAGGTTTTCGCTATTGGTTTATCCCCGCAGGCCCTTTCGCCAGCTTAGCAAGTTACAGCGTCGATCAAGCTCATGGTAGAAATATTGAGTGGTGGATGCCACGAGATACCAATGAAGAAGGCATTGCAAAACGGTGGCGTAAATTACAGAATGAGATTCAAATGCTTTGGCATATTGGCCCAGTGAATCAAGCGCGCGAACAAGTTGGTATGCCCAGTATTAACTCACTATGGATTAGCGGCATCGGCAAGCTGAATGATGTAAAGACACCAGACATATTGCAACAATCTCAACGTCTTTGCGGAACACACCCAATCCTCGCAGGATTAGCAAAGCTACTTCATCTCCCCTACGAAAAAGAATTTCATATTCAGATAGCGCCTGGGTCCTTTGCCTGGCTAGATCAACCTGAACTCATTTGGCCTGAACTAAGCAAGGCACTTCTAAATAAAGAGTTGGATGAAGTCCTTCTCATCGACTTTCCTAAAGGAAGATTGCGTGAACGGGTCCTGACCACCAAAGATCTTTATAGAAAATCTTGGGCCTTCTGGAAAAAAACAGAACCGCTCACCTGGAAAGAGATCATTCTCTAATGGGATTATTTTCACAGCGCCCCTTCTCTGAAAGGACCGCTACCTGGTTGCATCAAAGCGGTCTTCATCCATTGCTTGCGAGATTGTATGCAGCGCGCGGTCTTGAGTCTCCAGAAGAGCTCTCGCTGGATTTGAAGCAATTGCTTTCACCAGTAGAGCTCAAGAATTGCATCAGCACTGCGTCTTTACTCGCAGATATTCTTGAACGAAAAGAACCCATGCTCATCGTTGCAGACTATGACTGCGATGGAGCTACCGCTTGTGCTGTTGGCTTGCGGGGCTTGCGCATGCTGGGCGGTCCCGAGACCCCTATTCAGTTTCTAGTACCCAATCGCTTCACGATGGGGTATGGCCTCACACCAGAAGTTGTTGAGCTCGCTGCACAACAAACGCCCAAACCTAAATACCTCATTACGGTTGATAACGGTATTGCGAGTGAAGCAGGCGTTGAACGTGCCCGTGAACTAGGGATGGAAGTGATTGTGACTGATCACCACTTACCTGGGGATCGACTGCCGAATGCGACCGCCATCGTCAATCCCAATCAACCGGGCTGTAACTTCCCCAGTAAAGCGCTTGCTGGAGTAGGTGTCATGTTCTATTTATTGGTGGCTTTACGGGCAGAACTACGCAAGCGGGGCAAATTTACGAATGAGAATCAACCGAAGATCGAGAACTTATTAGATTTAGTGGCATTAGGTACTGTTGCAGATGTAGCGCAACTTGATCGGAATAATCGGGTTCTCGTTTCCAATGGTTTAAAGCGTATTCGGGCTGGTGTTTCTCAAGCGGGAATCCAGGCCCTGTTTCAAGCAGCGGTCCGCGACCCACGCAAGGCAAATACGTTCGATCTTGGATTTGCGATTGGCCCTCGATTAAATGCTGCTGGACGTTTAGCGGATATGACCTTAGGTATACGCTTATTACTAACCGATAAAACAGATGAGGCAATCACACTGGCACATGAGCTCGATCGCATTAATCGCGAACGGCGTGTCATTGAAACCGGCATGCAAGAAGCAGCGCTTGCTCATCTAGCGGAAGATCAATTAGCCGGAACCATGGCACAAAGAACGAGCATCTGCCTTTGGAACCCAGAGTGGCATCAAGGCGTTGTTGGAATCGTAGCCTCACGACTGAAAGAACGCTTTAATCGCCCCGCTATTGTCTTTGCTCCTGCCGATGGGAGTACAGGTGAAGAACTGCGTGGTTCTGGCCGATCCTTGACTGGTTTTCACCTAAGGGATGCACTCGATTTAGTTTCGAAGAGAGAGCCTGGGCTCATCTTAAAGTTTGGTGGCCATGCTATGGCTGCAGGTTTAACTATCCGAAAACAGGATTTCGAAAAGTTTGATGCTTGTTTTCAGGAGGTGGCAAGTAGCCTATTAACCGATGAATTATTGGAGCGACGCCATACCCATGATGGCGCTTTAGAAGCATCCGAATTTACCCCAGAAATTGGCGACCTCCTCGCTGAAGAAATCTGGGGTCAAGGCTTTCCGCAACCGGTCTTTTACGGAGAGTTTGAGATTACCCAACAAAATCTCATGAAAGAAAAACACTTACGCCTCCTGGTTCGCCCTCTAGGCGCAGCAGAGGGGAAATCCACCAGTAAACCGCTCACCGCCGTTTGGTTTAACCGCACCCAAACCCTACCTCCCAAAGCTAAACTGGCCTACCGCCTAGTCACCGATCGCTATCAGGGTCAAGCCCGCGTTCAGCTGATGATCGAGGCCCATGATGAAAGTGCTGGAACCTAAAGGGCGAGAGCAATAACCCCCTTATAATTAGGGGATGGAAGCTGAACAATTAAATACAATTTCGAATACTCTGTCCGACCTGCTCACCCGTGAGCAAGCTCTTCGGGGGTATCTTTGACTTCGAAGTAAAGTCACGTCGCCTTACTGAAGTTAACTCAATTCTGGAAGATCCCACCATTTGGGATGATCAAAAGAAAGCGCAAGCCCTGGGCAAAGAAAAGAAATTGCTCGACGGTGTTGTTGCCACCCTGACTGATTTAAATACCAACATCACTGGTGCCATTGAACTCTTTGATATGGCCAAAGAAGAAAGTGATTTCGATACGATTATCGCAATTGCGCAAGACGTGGAAAGTTATAGCAAGATCGTTGGTGATCTCGAGTTCCGCCGCATGTTTCACAATGAGATGGATCCGTGCAGTTGCTTTATTGATATCCAAGCAGGTGCCGGTGGTACTGAAGCGTGTGACTGGGCCAGCATGCTCTATCGTCAATACCTGAAGTACTGCGAACGCAAAGGCTACAAAACAGAAATTCTCGAAGAATCTGATGGTGACGTTGCTGGTATCAAAAGTGCCACGATTAAAGTGGATGGTGAATACGCTTATGGACACCTTCGTTCTGAAACCGGTGTGCATCGTTTAGTCCGTAAGTCCCCATTTGATTCATCCAATGGTCGGCATACGTCATTTGCTTCAATTTATGTCTATCCTGAAGTGGATGATTCGATTGAGATCGACGTGAATCCTGCGGACATTCGCACAGATACCTACCGTGCTTCTGGAGCTGGAGGTCAGCATATTAATAAAACCGACTCTGCCGTGCGTCTAACCCACTTACCTACAGGAATTGTGGTGCAGTGTCAGAACGATCGCAGTCAACACCGCAACCGCGCCGAAGCGATGACCATGCTCAAGTCACGCCTCTATGAGCATGAAATGCAAAAGCGTCGTGCTGAACAAGATAAATTAGAAGCGAGTAAAACTGATGTGGGCTGGGGTCACCAGATCCGGTCCTATGTCTTAGATCAAAGCCGCATTAAAGATTTACGCACCAACGTTGAGATCTCGAATACCCAAAAAGTATTAGATGGTGATCTTGATGCCTTTATTGAAGCTAGCCTGAAGCAAGGCGTTTAATTACCCACGAATATGAACGATAAAACCAACTCAGGCAATACACCAGCGCCAGCCAATGAAGCAGTGGATGAGAACCACATCATTGCGGAACGCCGTGAAAAACTAGCCAAGCTGCGCGAAGGTGGCATTGCTTTCCCAAATGATTTTGTCCCCACGCATTTAGCAGCCGATCTACATACACACTACGATAGCCTCACCAAAGAAGAGCTGGCAGCCAAGAAAGTTCACGTGAAGGTTGCGGGGCGCATGGTATTGAAACGGGTGATGGGTAAAGCCAGCTTTGCAACCATCCAAGATCGTAGCGGTCAAATTCAGTTCTATATCAGTGATGAGCTTAGTGGTGCTGATACCCATGGTGCCTTTAAGCATTGGGACATGGGCGACTTCATTTCAGCCGAAGGTAATCTCTTTAAGACCAATAAAGGTGAGTTGTCGGTTGAATGCAGCAACTTACGTTTACTGAGCAAGTCCTTACGACCGTTGCCAGATAAGTTTCATGGCCTCTCTGATCTTGAGACCAAATATCGCCAGCGTTATGTCGATTTGATTGTGAATCCAGAAAGTCGTAATACTTTCAAAGCACGTAGTAATGCGATTGCTTCGTTGCGTCGCCATATGCTCGAGGCTGACTTCATGGAAGTAGAAACGCCGATGCTCCATCCGATTCCCGGTGGCGCTACCGCTAAACCCTTTATTACTCACCACAATGCTCTTGATATGCAAATGTTCTTGCGCAT
>Ga0208377_1000067_pt1 | contig 12688 bp, 10 predicted proteins | sample CryBogmetaGMA4M_FD_184553 | JGI IMG/M metagenome (GOLD analysis project Ga0208377, IMG submission 184553) | Freshwater microbial communities from Crystal Bog, Wisconsin, USA - MA4M (SPAdes) | ecosystem: Environmental > Aquatic > Freshwater > Lake | place: Crystal Bog, Wisconsin, USA | collected... | reverse complement strand
CACCATCTGGCGGCCTTCCATTTTTGGAAACTGTTCGACTTGGCCATGTTCAACAAGGTCCAACTTCAAACGCTCCAACATTCTGACTCCGATTTCTTGGTGGGCCATTTCACGACCCCGAAACCGTAGCGTAATCTTTGTCTTATCGCCATCTTCCAAAAAGCGGATTAAATTGCGCAGCTTCACACCGTAGTCACCATCATCAGTGCCGGGACGGAATTTCACTTCCTTCACCTGGATCACTTTTTGTTTCAGCTTTGCTTCATGCATCCGCTTCGCTTCTTGGTATTTGAATTTGCCGAAGTCCATGATCCGGACTACAGGTGGCACAGCAGTCGGAGCAATTTCAACCAAATCGGTTTCTTTCTCTTCTGCCAAAGCCAAGGCTTCACTCAACTTAACTACACCGATGGGCTCTCCATCAATTCCAATCAAACGCACGTCAGGAGCAGTAATTTCCCGGTTAATGCGCTGCAATTTTTCAGTAGCGATCTTCTTAATTCCTTTAAAAAAACAATAAAAACCGCTCCACCCCTAGCTAGGCTCGGGTCCGACTTTCTGGGATATATCCTGCTGGAGTCGGGCAACGAAGGCATCAAGAGGCATTACGCCTAAATCCACTCCGCCACGGGCACGAACGGCCACCGTATTACTTTCAGATTCTTTATCACCAACAACTAGCAAAAATGGGATCTTCTGTAATGCGTGCTCGCGTATTTTATACGTAATTTTCTCATTCCGCAAATCCGATTCCACTCTAAACCCTTGTTTTTTCAGCATTTGCTGCACTTGTTGTGCATATGCAGCAGAATTCCCTGAGATATTAAGGACTACAGCCTGGGTAGGGGCAAGCCAGACAGGCATGTTTCCAGCGTGGTTTTCGATCAAAATACCGATAAATCGCTCTAAAGAGCCCACAATTGCCCTATGGAGCATGACTGGGGTCTTGCGGGTATTGTCTTCGGCAACGTATTCAGCCCCTAAACGGGCTGGCATAGAGAAATCCACCTGAATGGTCCCGCACTGCCAAGTACGCCCAATAGAGTCTTTAAGGTGATATTCAATCTTAGGACCATAAAAAGCACCCTCGCCTGGTAATTCATCCCATTCTTGCCCAGAAGCCTTCAATGCGCCACGCAGGGCTGCTTCCGCTTTATCCCAAATCCCATCATCACCAACGCGCTTTGCAGGACGTAAGGCTAGCTTTACCGCAACCTCGGTAAAGCCAAAATCTTGATAGACGGCACGCACCGCTTTATCGAATGCTGCCACTTCAGACTGAATCTGATCTTCGGTACAGAAAATATGGCCATCATCTTGCGTAAATCCGCGCACACGCATCAGACCATGCAATGCACCCGATGGTTCATTACGGTGACATTGGCCAAACTCACCTAAACGCAAGGGCAATTCACGATAGCTATGTAAGCCCGAATTATAAATTTGAATGTGGCCAGGACAGTTCATCGGCTTTAATGCATAGGCACGATTCTCCGACTCTGTGGTGAACATATTCTCTTTGTAGTTTTCCCAGTGGCCTGATTTTTCCCAAAGACCGCGATCCAAAATCTGCGGGGCCTTCACTTCTTGATAGCCTTCTTGTTGATACACGCGACGCATGTATTGCTCAACCTCTTGCCAAATTGACCAGCCTTTTGGATGCCAGAAAATCAGTCCAGGCGCCTCTTCTTGGAAATGGAATAGATCCAGTTGCTTTCCTAAGCGACGATGGTCACGCTTCTCAGACTCTTCAAGCATATGCAAGTAAGCGTCTTGATCTTCTTTACGCAACCAGGCTGTGCCATAAATACGCTGCAACATCTCATTCTTGCTATCACCACGCCAGTAAGCACCAGCCAGCTTCATTAGCTTAAATACTTTTAACTTTCCAGTCGATGGAACATGAGGGCCACGACATAAGTCAGTGAACTTCCCTTCGGCATATAAAGAAACATCCTCGCCTTGCGGAATGCTGGCTATGAGTTCTGCTTTGTAGTTTTCACCTTGCTCTTTAAAAAACTGGACGGCTGCGTCACGCGGCATCACAGTACGTATAACAGGCTCATCCTTTTTGGCGAGCTCAGCCATCTTCTTTTCGAGAGCAACTAAGTCATCTGGCGTAAATGGCCGATGATAAGAGAAGTCATAATAAAAACCATTCTCTATTACTGGACCAATTGTTACCTGTGCTTCAGGAAATAATTCTTTAACAGCGTATGCCAATAAGTGCGCTGTGGAGTGGCGTACGATTTCTAATGCTTCAGGACTTTTGTCAGTGATGATTGCCAACTGGCTATCTTTATCGATCACAAAACTGGTGTCGACCATCTTGCCATCAACGATGCCACCTAAAGCTGCTTTTGCAAGACCGCTACCGATACTTTGAGCCACATCTGCAACACGAACTGGGGCCTCAAACTCACGTTTTGATCCATCGGGTAGAGTAACTACAAGCATGATGACTCCATTTTGTTTATCTACGGCATTATTGCGGCGGCACTACAGACATCTACTAAAAAGAAAGCGCGGTAGCTTTTGGGCAACCGCGCTTGGGTCTTATTCGTTGGTAGGCTCGATTGGACTCGAACCAACGACCCCCACCATGTCAAGGTGGTGCTCTAACCAGCTGAGCTACGAGCCTATACAGCCATAGAGTTTATCACCGGCGACGTACTTGGGTGACCCCTTTGACCTCTTCTAGGCTATTTTGAACAATACGTAGCACTTCAGAATCCTTTACTTCAACCGTTAAAAGGATCTGAGCAAGTCCTTTTTTGGCCGATTTACGCAAATCAATCACATGAACACCCTGCCTGGTCAGTATTTCAAATAACTCTCTCATGAGCTCTGGTCGATCCAGGCCACTCACTACTAAATCTGCTGGAAACATACGCTTTTGGTTGTCACTAGGCATCGGGCTTGCCGCTGAGGCAGTCCAAGCAGTCTGAATCACCCGCTCAGGCGCTCGCTCTAAAAGACCTCTAAAGGTCTTACATGAACGACGATGAATCGAGACCCCTCTGCCCTGAGTAACAAATCCTGCAATCGCATCCGGAGGAACCGGTCTGCAGCAACGCGCTAGCTGAGTGAGTAATGAGTCCACGCCGACTACTAATACATCACCACTTTGGGCTGCTTTACGCGAACTGCTTCTTAAAACAATTTCGGGTGCTGTAACTTTAGCTTCAGCATTTACTTCAAGTTTGTTATCAGCTGGCTTTGGGGTAAGCCCAGTTTCTTCATCATCTAGCGCATTAAACCAAGCACGCACTCTTTGGCGCGCTCTTTGGGAGCGCAGATAATTTTTATCAGGACTAATCCAATCCCGCGAGGGGCCACCATGCTTGACTGCAATGATCTCAATTGTCTGACCGTTTTGCAAAGCAGTCTCTAGTGGCACCATGGCACCATCGACACGAGCACCCCTACAGCGATGGCCTAAGTTAGTATGAACGGCATAAGCGAAGTCAATCGGGGTAGAACCCTTCTCTAAAGAAATCACTTTGCCCAATGGGGTAAGAACGTAGATGTGATCATCAATTTCATGATGTTTAAGTTGCTCCCAGGCATCTTCTTTCCAGGAAATCAGTTGTCTAGCCCAAGCAATTTGCCGTTCGTAAGCGACTTCAGCGCTATGTGTCCCTTGCTGATGAGTCGTATGAGGTTTATTTGTCCTGGCCGGATTGGGTGGTGTAGCCATACCTACATAAGCGCCCTCTTTATAACGCCAGTGAGCGGCCAAGCCATACTCTGCTTGTTGATGCATCTCTTGTGTGCGCACCTGGATTTCAAATGCGGTGCCATCCTCATTCATCACCACTGTATGAAGCGATTGATAGCCATTAGGCTTAGGTCTTGCAATGTAATCATCAAACTCGCGTGGCACTGGTTGCCAGACGTTATGGACAATACCCAATACAGCATAACAAGACTTCACATCGGCAACTAGCACTCTAAATGCCCTCACATCGTATAAATCCGCAAAGTCTAGCGCCTTGCCCTGCATTTTTTTCCAGATGCTATAGATATGCTTAGGCCTACCAAGGACTTCACCTGTAATCTGCGCTGCCTTTAACTCCTCTTGAAGTTGTAAAACAATGCGATCAATAAATACCTGCCGCTCGATTCTCTTAGCATCCAGCATCTTGGCAATATCACGATAGGTATCTGGGGACATCGCCCTAAAAGCCAAATCCTCCATTTCCCATTTCATTTGCCAAATACCTAAACGATTGGCCAAGGAGGCATCGATGTTGAGAATCTCTTGTGCCCAAGCTGAGGGCATGGAAATGTTTTCTTGAGTAATCCAGCGTAAGGTTTGCAAGCGCGATGAAAGATAGATGAGAACGACCCGCAAATCATCGCCAAAGGCGAGGAGCATCTTGCGCAGCATTTCTTCTTGGCCTGCGACGCTTAAACCGCCATCGTTACGAACCAACTTTGAGCGCGCCTGACGTAAACCTCGATATCCAATGAGCAACTTAGCAGGCTCTTCACCAATCAGTTTAATCAGGGCTTCTTTGCCATGCGTACGCGCAATATTTCTTGCTGCAATTAATGTCGTCTCATCTAAATTTAAGGTCTCGAGAATTTGCGAGACGCCACTGGCATGTAACTCTGGGGGTTCTCCATACCAAGCATCAACAAATACAGTCGACTCCTGGAGTGACTGAGTTACAGCTGGATCTGATGAGGGAGTGTTTGCCATTGGCAACAGAAAGTACTTAGCTAAAGAATTCTTTTGCTAAAGCAATTTGCTCTTGCTTTACAAATGCAGGCGCATGACCCACATTTGGAATCTCGATACTCCGCGCATAAGGATTGACCTTACACATCTCTGCAACTGTTGCAGCAGAAAGTAAATCAGACACGGCACCGCGCACAATCAACATGGGAATTTTGATTTGCTTAAAAGCATGCCACATTGCCATTTCGCCAGCCTTGGCCATGATGGGGTTCACAGAAGCAAACGGGACGGAAATATCGGGATCGTAATGCATGCTCCATAAGCCATTACGCTCGATCAACATGGGTCCATTATAGGTTTCCCATTCCTCAGGCGTATGTTCGCCAAAGGTAGCGCAGATTGCATTGAGACGATTTAAGGCATCAGCTCGGCTAACAAATGAAAATGGTTGACCCACATAAGAACCTAAACGCTTGATTGCTTCAGGCTCAATTTTTGGACCCACATCATTGATCAGCATCCTCCGTATTGGGGAATGTGGCATTGCGGCATACACCATGCCAATCAGACCACCCATCGATGTTCCCAGCCAATCCACTTGTGAAACTCCAAGCGCTTTAACCATCTGAGCAATATCTGAAACGTATTGGGGAACCGCATAGAGCATCGGATTGCTTAAGCGATCTGAATCCCCCCTGCCAACGACGTCTGGGCAAACCACGTAATAATCTTTGCACATCGCTTCGGCAAGCGTCTTAAAGTCACTACCGCGTCTGGTTAGACCATGAACACAGAGCAATACCTTGCGATTACTGGGATCACCCCAAGCGTGATAGGCCATACGATGAGTGGAATCGCCACTAGCGCAATGCACAAAGAAAGTATCACCTTGATGAATCACTGGCGCTGAGCGAACTTCATCCTGCAAATACTGATCATGCGTATGCTCATCCACACCACCAAAGACCTCAGGCTGCAAAGTCACATGATCAATCCCATGCTTATCGATGAGCATCCGATTGATGCGAGACATAATCGCAGGCCAATCTTGCATTTCGGTAATTTCAATATGGCCTATCAGTGCAGGGAAACTCGGGGTCATCTCCCATACATGAAGATCATGTACTGCCAAGACACCTGGTACAGCTCTTAAATCATTACCCACGGCCAAATAATCAATATGCAGTGGCACGCCCTCCATGAGGAAGTGATAAGACTCATGCAAAATTGAAATAGTTGATTTGAGAATTAATAGGGATACCAATATTGAAAGAATCGCATCGATTGGCATCCAGCCAGTTAGCTGGATCACTACACCTGCTAACAAAGCAGCAACAGAACCCAGTAAATCCCCCATGACATGCACTAATGCTGCACGGGTATTTACACTCTTTTTATCCCGCGATAAAACCCAGGCGACAACAAGATTCATCGCAAGGCCAATAGCAGCTACTACAGTTACCGTGAGGCCATCCACTTTATGCGGATCATAGAAGCGACTAATTGCCTCATACACAATCCAAATCACTAAAGCCAACATCACAATACTGTTTACAAATGCAGCTAAGGCTTCCGCCCTGCCAAAACCAAATGAATGTTTGGCGGATGGGGGACGCCGAGAAATAATTTGGGCAAGAAGAGCCAAGCCTAAGGCTGCGGCATCAGTCACCATGTGACCAGCATCTGAGACCAGCGCTAAAGAATTCGCAAAATAAGCTGCAGCACCCTCTACCCCAGAGAAACCCAAGGTGAGAACTAAAGCAATGAGGAGTAGATTTTGATTGGAAACTTGCTTGCTATGGGTATGCTTAGCATCACCCTGTTTATGCGCATGCAGAGAATGTGGATCTGACGCGTTCATTGCAGAAGATTGGGAAGAGGATGTGGGATCAACCATATTGATCCCATTATTTCATTCATCCGCAGAAATTGCTCAGAAACCCGATGTGTCAACAGGGGCACCTGTTTTAGCAATCACTTCCTCTTTGGTTACACCAGGAGCCAACTCCACTAAATTCAAGCCAGAGCGTGTGATATCCAAAACACAGAGATCAGTAATGATTTGACTAATTACACCTACACCAGTAAGTGGCAAAGTGCACTTAGGCAAAATTTTGATTTCTTCAGTACCGTCTTTCTTTTTGGCAACGTGTTCCATCAACACGACAACGTGTTTAACACCAGCAACCAAATCCATTGCACCGCCCATACCCTTCACCATTTTTCCTGGAATCATCCAGTTGGCTAAGTCCCCATGTTCGCTTACTTGCATTGCGCCCAAGATGGCGATGTTAATTTTTCCGCCACGGATCATTCCAAAAGAATCTGCTGAAGAGAAAATAGAAGATCCCGGCAAAGTCGTAATTGTTTGCTTACCTGCATTAATTAAATCGGCATCAATCGTCTCTTCAGTTGGAAATGGGCCAATACCCAATAAGCCATTTTCAGATTGGAGCCATACTTCCATATCTTTAGGTACATGATTGGCTACCAAGGTAGGCATACCAATTCCTAAGTTTACGTAGTAACCATCTTTTAGTTCTTTAGCAGCACGTGCTGCCATCTCATCTCTAGTCCAAGGCATATCGATCTTCCTAAATATTCTGTTCTGTTGCTTAACTGTTTGGGTAACTGAGGGAAACTACGCTTTCGCAGTCAATGTGCGCTGCTCAATCCGCTTCTCTGGACTTGTATTGAGCACTAAGCGGTGTACATAAATTCCAGGTGTATGAATTTGGTCTGGATCCAATTGACCGTTCTCAACAATCTCTTCTACTTCAGCAACCGTGATCTTGCCAGCCATTGCTACTACTGGGTTGAAGTTACGAGCGGTATAGCGATACACCAAATTACCAGACTTATCTGCTTTCCAAGCTTTTACTAAAGAAATATCTGAAACGATTGCGCGCTCCATGATGTATTTCTCGCCATCAAATTCTTTAACCTCTTTACCTTCAGCCACCAAGGTACCTACACCTGTTTTTGTGTAGAACGCAGGAATGCCACAACCACCAGCGCGTAATTTTTCCGCTAAGGTGCCTTGAGGAGTGAACTCCAACTCCAACTCACCCGCTAAATATTGACGTTCAAACTCTTTGTTTTCGCCAACATAAGAAGCAACCATCTTCTTTACTTGACGAGAATTTAATAGAAGGCCTAAGCCAAAACCATCAACACCTGCGTTATTGGCAATGGCTGTCAAATTCTGCGCACCCAAATCCTTAACCGCCTGAATCAGTGCTTCAGGAATGCCACATAGACCAAAACCACCAACAGCCAGTTTTTGTCCGTCTTTCAAGATATCCCTTAGGGCATCAACTGCCGATGGGTAGGTTTTATTCATAACTTTGTCCTAATATTGCCAAAATGGGTAAAAAAGTAATCATAACGCTTCACGCTCCTAAGTCTAGGCAGCTTATGTACTACTTAGGTACTACTTAGGCGCTACCTAGGCGCTACCTAGGCGCTAATTTGGTTTTTGACTATTAGAACTAAACTATTAGGGCTGAAATGCCTATTTTTAAGAAATTCCGGAGAATTTGAATGAATGCTGCAGAACTGCTAGAGCAATTTGGGCCTAGAGAGTCCATGGACTATGACCTGGTCATCGTTGGTGGTGGTCCTGCCGGCTTATCAGCTGCAATTAAAGCCAAACAATTGGCCAGCGCCTCCGGCAAAGAAATTAGCGTCTGCGTGCTTGAAAAAGGTTCAGAAATTGGCGCTCATATTCTGTCTGGCGCTGTAATGGATCCTAAGGCACTGACAGAGCTCTTTCCAAACTGGAAAGAATTGGGTGCCCCCCTTGACACGCTAGTTACCCAAGATCAATTTTTATTCCTAACAGCCAATCACTCTTTTCAAGTTCCCAATTGGATGTTGCCCCATTGCTTTAAGAATGAAGGTAACTATATTGTGAGCTTGGCTAACGTCACTCGTTGGCTGGGACAGCAAGCAGAAAATGTAGGCGTTGAAATATTCCCAGGTTTTCCAGCTGCAGAAATTTTGTACAACGAACAAGGTGCAGTCTGCGGTGTGATCACTGGTGCAATGGGTTTAGACAAAGAAGGTAATCCAACAGATCAATTCCAACTCGGTATGGAATTGCGTGCTAAATACACCCTCTTCGCTGAAGGCTCGCGTGGTCATCTTGGAAAACAACTGATAGCCAAGTTTGCATTAGATCACGATGCGGATCCACAAAGCTATGGACTCGGTATCAAAGAACTCTGGGAAGTAGAGCCATCCAAGAGCAAGCCTGGCCTTGTTGTGCATACAGCCGGCTGGCCTCTAGAGAGCGATACCTACGGAGGTTCCTTTCTCTATCACTTGGGTGATAACAAAGTGGCGGTTGGTTTAGTAGTAGGTCTTTCTTATAAGAACCCTTACCTTTCACCCTTTGAAGAATTCCAACGCTATAAATTACATCCAAAGATCCGTGAGACTTTCGAAGGTGGCAAACGTATTGCTTATGGCGCTCGTGCCCTCACTGCCGGCGGTTTAAATAGCTTACCCAAAACCGTATTTCCGGGCGGCGCACTCATTGGTTGTGATGCTGGCTTCTTAAATGCGTCTCGCATTAAGGGCAGTCATGCTGCTATCAAAACTGGCATGCTCGCCGCCGAAGCTGCCGTTGCTGCCTTGAATGAAAACCGCTCAGCTGACGTTTTATCTGCTTACCCTACTGCGTTCCAAAACAGTTGGCTACATACTGAATTGAATCAAGCGCGCAACTTCAAACCGTGGATGTCCAAAGGACTTTACCTTGGCACGCTCATGGTCGGTCTTGAGCAAAAGCTCTTGGGGGGCAATATGCCATGGACTGTTCATTTGAAGCATGCAGATCATGAGTGCCTAGAACCCGCTGCACAACATCAGCCTATCGTTTATCCGAAGCCTGATGGCAAGATTAGCTTTGATCGACTCTCCTCGGTATTTATTTCCAATACCAATCATGCTGAGAATCAGCCAATCCATTTGACCCTCAAAAATGATTCGGTACCTGTGGATATCAACCTTAAAACCTATGCGGGACCAGAACAACGCTACTGCCCTGCTGGCGTATACGAGTTTGTAGAAACCGATGGCAAAATGCGCTTGCAAATTAACTCACAAAATTGCGTGCATTGTAAAACGTGTGATATTAAAGACCCCAGCCAAAACATTATCTGGGTCACCCCAGAAGGTAGCGGCGGACCTAACTACGCGGCGATGTAACCATGATGATCCTTCACACCATGCTTCGAGTTGGCGACCTTCAGCGCTCAATTGATTTTTACACCAAGATCTTAGGTATGAACTTACTGCGGATGACTGAACGCCCTGAACAGAAATACTCTCTCGCCTTTGTTGGTTATGGCAAAGGGAATGCAGATGGCCAATCTGAGATTGAACTTACCTATAACTATGGTGTTTCCTCTTATGATCTGGGTACCGCTTACGGGCATATCGCCATCGAAGTTCCGGATGCCTATGCTGCATGCGACAAAATTAAAGCAGCTGGTGGCAATGTCACGCGTGAAGCTGGACCAGTAGCGGGTGGCGATACCATCATTGCATTTGTGACTGATCCAGATGCTTACAAGATTGAACTCATTCAACGTTAATGGCGATGAGCCCCGAGCAATCTCAGCTCGAAATTCTGGATAGTCTTGCTGAAATAACTGCCGCGGAGTGGAATGCACTCCTACCTGCTGATGCAGGACCGTTTCTGAAATATGAATTTCTTGCTTCGCTTGAAGAAACCGGTTGCGTAGGCCCGAATACTGGTTGGCAAGTAGCGCATCTTGGACTGCGTGATAAGGGGCAATTAATCGGGGCAATGCCCATGTACTTGAAGCAACATTCCTATGGTGAATTTGTCTTTGACTGGTCCTGGGCTCAAGCATACGAACAACGGGGTCTACAGTACTACCCAAAAGCGCTTTGCGCCATCCCCTTTTCACCGGTGCAAGGATCCAGAATATTGAGTGCTCCAGGGTTAGATAGGCATCAGATTGAGCAGACTTTAATCGCAGGACTAAAGAATGTGGTCATTCATAACCAGCTTTCTTCGGCACATGTTTTGTTTCCCTATAAGACTGAAGCAAAAGAACTTGAATCCCAGGGTTTTATGCTGCGTGATTCTGTCCAGTTTCATTGGCATAACCACGATTTTCAGAATTTCGAACACTTCTTATCTACACTCACGATGAAACGTCGTAAAAACCTTCGGCGTGAACGAGAGCAGGTAAACAAAGAAGCTATTCGCTTTAGGCATATACCTGGTGGGCAAGCTAGTGATGCAGACTGGGATTTCTTTTATCGCTGCTATCAAAATACCTATATCGAGCATCAATCAAGCCCCTATCTGAATGAGGCCTTTTTCAAGCTCTTGGCAAAACGCATGCCAGAACATTTGCACCTGATTATTGCGCAGCGTAATGAAACCCCTATCGCCACTTCACTACTGATAGTGGATAAGGCTTCCTCTAAAGTCTATGGAAGGTATTGGGGCGCAATTGAATACATCCCTTGCCTGCACTTTGAAACTGCGTATTACCAAGCGATTGAATACTGCATTGAACACCATATTCAAACCTTTGAAGGGGGTGCTCAAGGCGAACACAAAATGGCAAGGGGATTTTTACCAACCACCATTCAATCAGCGCACTACATCGCTGACCCGAAATTTTCAAGCGCAGTGCAACACTTTTTAGATCGCGAGCACCAAGGAATTGCAGCATATGTTGATGAGCTTGCCGAGCATAGCCCTCTGAAATCGACTAAAGTACTGCTATGAATTCTGGAAGCGCCAAAACGAATCAACAAGATGGATCCCATTCTCTTTCAACTGGAGATGAGGAGTCTGATTCACCTTGCATTGGCGTATGCACCACCCTATATGACGAAATCTGCCAAGGATGTGGTCGCACTTTAAATGAAGTGAGTAACTGGGTTTTCTTTTCTCAGGAAGAGAAAGATTCAGTATGGAAACGCATTCGCGAAGATGGTACTGCGATGCGCTTTCAGAGACAAGCAAAAGACTCTAAATCCGTTGATATTTGAGCGTCTCTTATCGACCCAAAGCAGACGCACAAATAAAAACCGCCCGAAGGTAGTTTTAGTGTTTCTTGGCGGTCCGAGGCGGAATCGACCAGGACCAAGGATTTTCAATCGCAATGACGCCTGCCGGTTGCTTGATAGTCAGCGGATGTCACTATGATTTCTCTTTTGATGATTTTTGAAATATCACCATAGCGAATGACATAACGACGAATGCCAGCCCAAGTGACCACGCTGGATTAATTTTTGCTAGATAACCACCAGCAGCCCCACTAATAACAAAAATAAAAATAGATAGGAGTCGCCTTAACCATCTATCGCTCCTGCTACCCCCGAGGGGAGACTCGGCTATAAAAGCAGTATATGTGCCAGTAAACAAAGTAGTAGCAAGGTCAGGGATGCCGTGAATCCTAATAATGGTGGTCATTGCACCCATAGCGGCAGAAAGCAATCCAACCAACATGTCTCTTAATGGTTTGTGCGTCTCAGGGGATCTCCAAATAGTCAACATCATTGCAACGCCAATTAAAGTCCATACCAGCCAAAATGCTTTCCGAGAGTTGTTTCCATCGCCAAAAAATTTGATGATGCGAGTCCCAAGCACAATGCCAAGAGTAAATGCTCCAAATGCGCGAACATATTTCCAACCAAGCTCATACGGCTGGCCTTCTGAAAGCGCAATAGCAAACATTAAAAGGTTGCCGCTCATCATTGCTGAAAACACCCCATGAAGGCCCACAAAACAGGTGACATCGACCAAGCCACAAACACTAGCCAATAAATATAGCCCGTATTTATGTTCAGGTATTCGCATGTTTTACCTTTAATTTATATCGCACGAAAAATGGATGCAAAATTTAGACTTACTAAACATAATGGACTAGATCTTTTTGACTTTAAATTTTATACCCCAAAACAAGGTGGCCTTATAGGTTATTACAATAATTATGGCCATTACTC
>Ga0208377_1000017_pt1 | contig 30462 bp, 28 predicted proteins | sample CryBogmetaGMA4M_FD_184553 | JGI IMG/M metagenome (GOLD analysis project Ga0208377, IMG submission 184553) | Freshwater microbial communities from Crystal Bog, Wisconsin, USA - MA4M (SPAdes) | ecosystem: Environmental > Aquatic > Freshwater > Lake | place: Crystal Bog, Wisconsin, USA | collected... | reverse complement strand
CCTCAGAGGGGGCGAGCGGCAGCCGGGCCCACCGCAAAGCCAGCCGGGCCAGCTCACTGTAGTGGCCCCCCGTCAGCCGACGCAGGTCTGTGAGGGCAGCGGGCAGGACGTCCCAGCCTTCTTGCCAGCTGCGGGCGGTGGCGGCGTAGGCACGCAGGGTGCCCTCGCGCTGAAGGTGCTGGCTCCAGGTGGAGGGATCCAGAAAGAGGCGCTCGGGCTGGCGCGACCAGACCCGCATCGTGTCCAGGAGCTCCGCCCAACGGCTATAGCCACCCAACACATTCGCTGCGGCGTGGATCACGGGCAGCGGCGGCCAGGCTTGCCCGGGAAGGGGCACCACCCCTGCGAGGTCGACGAGGAGACGATCGGCCTTCTCGTTATCTACCTCGGCCAGGGTTCTCAGAAGGAAGGCAGCGTTGCCCTGCAGTCGGGGGCTCGCCGGGTCCGAGGCCAGCGCCGCCAGGACCTCCTTGGCCATGCGCTGGAGTTGCGGCGAGAAGTCCCGCGCATCCTCAAAGAGGAGCCTGGCGAGCGGCAGGGCTGTGGGGAGGGGTCCGATGGCTCCAGGCACCCAAGGAGTCCCGGAGGTGGCGCTGGCTTGGCGGGTCAGGGGGGCCGTGGCATCCTTTGGGTCGGAGGCATATTCTCGGCTCCCCCCTAATTCCTGTCGACGCTCCGTGAGCGTCACTTCAGGAGCCCCGCCCAATCGGTTCCGGGGGAATGGATTCAAGGAAAGCTCCACCTGCCAAGGCCACCCGGGAACCGCCAGCAGCTTGTCCAGGGCGTCCTGTGCCTGGGGGAGCAGGACGGTGTAATTCATGGTCCGGGGGCGGGGGTCGCCAAAGTAACTGCGGCCGGCGAGAACCAGCGTAAATTCAGCCCGGGCGAGGCAGGCTTCTCCATGGTCGGGCCGCTCCCGGAGGAGGCCCTCCAGGGCATCCCAGGGGAGGGCCCCCAGTCGCTTGCGCAGGGCTCCTTCCACCTCCAGCAGGCTGGGCTGGCCTACCCCAGAGCCCTGAAGCTGGCCTGCCGGGTCCAGGAGCAGCCACTGGGTGGGTGTGTCCTTGAGACCGGCCCGCTCGCCCAAGGCGAGCATGCCCTCTGCCTGGGTACTCTCCATCCGCAGTCCCGACACGCCCAGGCGGGCCCAGGAGAGGTCAGGACGGCGATAAAGACTCGCTGTGAAGGCGGGGCCCAGGGTCACCAGTCGCCAAGCCCCGGTGCTGGGCTTGGTCAGCGCAAACAGGGTCAGCCCGCGAGGAGTGGCCTCTTCCTGAGCCACTCCAACCCCGCAGGCGAGGCCCACGAGCAGGGCGCTTCCAAAGCGTTTGAGGGTGGTCACTGGTGTGGCTGCCTTCCTGCGGGCGCCGCTGTTGGGACTGAGTCGACCGCTGACCCCCCGGGGCTATCGGCCGATGGCTTGGCGGGTGGGGCCTTCGAGTGCTGGTCGGGAATCAATCTAGCCCCTTCCCTGGCCAGTCCGTTTACCTGACGTGATCACCCCATGATCGTCTAGAAAATTGCGAACAGGGAAGGGCGCAGGTTCATCTCTGGGGGCGTGGCGAGTCCATCCAGCACTGGGAAAACCCACTGGTCCCATGCGCCTCCTCTTCCATGCGCCGGCGAGCCTGAACGTTCCGGGGTGGCTATCATCAATGGAGCATCTCTGGAGTCTGCATGGATCGGTTTGGGAGTTCAAAGCTGCGCATCGGCTGGGCGCTGGTCTCGCTGTTTGTGGCGGGGCTGGTGGCCATGGGGGTCCGGGGCCAGCAGGGCGACCTGGGCTCCCAGGTGCTCGTCTTCGGCACGGCGATCCCCCTCGGGGCTGACTCCCTGCGGTCCTATGCCCTGGGCAACCTGCAGGGGGCCATGTACTGGGCGGTCTCCCTGGTGGTCCTGCTGGGTGCCTTCGGCCCGCTGAGTCAGTGGACGGCCGCTTCGGCCCGGGGGGAGCGCCTCAAGGGCTTCTTCGCCGGCACGGGGCTCGGCTTCGCCCACGGCCTGTATCTGTCCCAGGTGGCCCTCTTGCCGGTGTGGGTACTGTCCTGGCGCCTCATGGGTGAGGTCTGGCCGGCGGAGCTGCTGCGGGCTGATCTGCACGGCCTGCTGTTGGGCCTCCAGATGCTCCTCTGGTCGGTGCTGCTGGCCCGCCTCATCAAGTCCAGCGCCGGGCTGGCCCTGCTGCTGACCCTGCTGCTGCGTGAGCTGGGCCCCCGCCTGAGCTTCTTCCTGGACTTCGGCGTGGACCTGGGCTGGAGCGCCGGTCAGGTGCGGGCCCTGGAGGTGCTGGTGCGCCTGCTGCCCATGGCCCAGCTGCCTTCGGACCCCTTCTCGCCCCTGGCCCTGCCGCTCTCCATCGGCGGTCCCCTCCTGCTGGGCGCCCTGGCCATGCTCTTGCCGGCGGGCGGCCGGAAGTAGCCGATGCGGCTGGGCCTCGTCCTCCTTCTGTCGACCCTTCTGGTGGCCCAGTCCAGTCAGGAGCCGGCGGAGCTGCGCCAGAAGCTGGCGGCCCTGCAGGGCCGGATGGGGCAGGTGGACCAGCAGCTGGAGCAGCTGAAGAAGCGCCGCAAGGGTGTGCTGGTGGAGCTACAGGGCATCTCCCTCCAGCTGGACCGGGCCCGAGCCCAGGTGGAGGGGGCCCGCCTCCGGCGAGATCAGGCCCAGGGCGAGGCCCAGGCCATCGGCCGGGAGCAGAGCCGCATCCAGGGTGAGCTGCAGGCCATCCGGGCGGCCCTGCGCCGCCAGGTACGCTGGGCGCAGGCAGTGGGGCCCATGGGCGACCTGGGCTTCTACGCCACCTTCAAGGACATGGAGGCCTGGCTGGAGCGAGGCCGCATGCTGGAGTGGGCCCGCATCCAGGAGCACCGCCGCCTGGAAAACATCCAGAGCCTGCAGGCGGAGCTGACCCAGAAGGCCCAGGCCCTGAAGGACGTCGTCGCTCGCATCGCCAAGGAGGAGAAGGAGGCCAGCCAGTTCCAGGCCTCCCTGCGCCTGCAGGACGAGCGGCTCACGACCTTCCTGGAGGGAATACAGAAAGACGAGGGCACCCAGAAGCGGGTCCAGGCCGAGCTGACCGAGGAGGCCCTGCAGCTGGAGCGTCTCCTGGCGGGCCTGCTCACCAAGCCCAAGGGCGAGACCTTCGAGGCCACCGTGGTCTTTGCCAACCTGCGCGGAGAGCTGCCCCAGCCGGTGAAGGGCACCCTGGCCCAGACCTTTGGCGAGCACATCCACCCGACCTTCCGCACCCGCACCCAGCAGAGCGGCGTGCTCATCGCCGCACCCTCGGGGTCGCCAGTGCAGGCGGTGGCCGAAGGCAAGGTGGCCTTCGCCGACTACTACCAGAGCTACGGACCGATGGTGATCCTCGACCACGGCGGCGGCTGGTTCACCCTCTACACGCACCTCCAGGGCCTGGCGGTGGCCCGGGGTCAGGTGCTGGCGGCGGGGGAGGTCCTGGGGACCGTGGGCGAGACCGTGGATGGGCCCCGTCTGGGCTTTGAGATCCGCCTCAAGGCCCAGGCCCAGGACCCGCAGAAGTGGCTGAAGCCGAAGTACCGCTAGGTTCCGGGGCTCAGCGCACCATGCTGCTGGCGTTGAACAGCGGCACGTAGATGGCGAGCAGCAGGGCCAGGACGACCACGCCCATGAAGAGGATCAGCACCGGGCCGATGAGGCTGGTGACGGCGGTGGTGGCCTTCTCCACTTCCTGATCGAAGAAGTCCGCCACGTGGTCCAGCATCTCCGGCAGGGCGCTGCTCTGCTCACCCACGCGGACCATCTCCACGGCGAGGGGGTCGAGGACCTTGGCCTGCTCCAGGGACTGGTGGAGGCTGCCGCCGGCGCGCACCTTGTCGGTGATGACCGTGAGGGCCGCCTTCATGCGCTGGCTGGGGCTGGTGCGCTGCACCACCTCGAGGGCCTGCACCACCGGCAGGCCGCCGCTGATGAGCACACCCAGGGTGCGGGCGAAGACGCTGGAGTGGTACATGCGGTAGAGGGTGCCGACCTTCGGGACCATCAGCAGCAGGCGCTCCGTGAGCATGGCCCCGGCCTCGGAGGTGGCCATCCAGCGGCCGGCCACGAGCAGACCCACCACGACGATGCCCTGCAGCCAGAGGGTCGAGCTGACGAACTTGCCGGCCCCCAGCAGGACCCGGGTGAAGAAGGGCATCTCGATGTCGCCACCGGCGTAGAACTCAGCGAAGCGGGGCAGCACCACGTTGAAGATCACGCCCAGGGCCAGGGTCAGCACCAGCACCAGGAAGGTGGGGTAGAAGAGGGCCTCGGTGATGCGGCGACGGCTGGTCTGGGAGAACTTCTGGAAGGCCAGCCAGCGGGCCAGGACCTCCGGGAGCGTGCCGCTGCGCTCGCCGGCCACCACGTTGCTGCGGTAGATGGGGGGAAAGGCCCCGGCCTGCTCCAGGGCATCCGAGAAGGACATGCCCTCTCGCACCAGTTCCACCACCTGGGTGAGGCTGCGGCGCAGCTGGGGATCCTTGCCGTGGCCCACCAGCAGCTCCAGGGACTGCAGCAGGGGGATGCCGGCCTTGAGGAGGGCCAGCAGCTCCTGGTTGAAGAGCACCAGGGACTCAACCTTGAGCTGGGTCCGGTTGCGGAAGGCCGTGTCGGTGCGGGTGATCTCCAGGGGGAAGCCCCCCTCTGCCTGGACGCGCGCCCTCAGGGCCTCCTCGCTGTCCGCTTCGTATTCGCGGGACAGCACTTCGCCGTTGACATGGGTGAGGCGCACTGTGAATCGCATGGACACCTGGGCAGACCCTTGAGGATACCGGATAACCCCTGGCCCTGCGCCTGGGGTAGGCTCGGAGCATCTGGAGGCCCTGTGCCGAGATCCCCCCTTGTCCTGCTGCCCGCCGCCCTAGTCAGCCTCACTGCGGCCGAGCCCCGCCCGGCGCCGCTCCGCACGGGCGTGCCGCTGCCGGTGGACCTGGACCTCACCGGCCTCGAGGCCAGGGATCTGCTGCCCCGGGACAACCGGGACCCCGCCCAGGTGGAGGCGGCGCGCCGCCGCTGGATGACGCCCATCGCGGGCCTGAAGGGGGTCGCCGAGGTGCGCCTGCGCCTGCCCCGGGGGGTCTCCCGCCTGCCCCTGCTGCTGGCCGCGGCCCAGGCCCTCAAGGCCCAGTCGCCCAGCCAGCGCATCCTCCTGGGCTGGGACCTGGGGGCCGAGCCCATCCTGGATGAGACCGCCTGGGGCGCCCTGGATGGCGGGGCCCTCCTCCCTGAGGATCTGGGCACGGATGCCAGCCAGTGGCGCACCCGCCTCACCCAGGCCCAGGACTCCTTCCCAGGGCGGCCCTGGACCGCCTGGCTGCCCCGGGATCCGGGCCCTTTGACCTCGGCCCTGATGGGGGATGGCGGCCACCTCATCGTGCCCGGCGACGGCCCTGCGGCTCGCCTGGCGGCGCTCGTACCGCCGGGCTTCACCGAGGTGGAAGGTGGCCCCGGCGACCTCACCCTCAGCCACGCCAGCGGCGAGGCCCGGCGCTGGCGCTTTGTCGAGGGGGCCTGGCAGCCGACGCCCCTCCCCAAGGACCGCACCGAGGTGGCCGTCACCGCCGCCGCCACCTACGACACCGGGGCCCTCCTGGCCCGGGTTCGGGCGGCGGGGCTGCGGGCGCGGGCCGGGGTGCAGACGGTGCAGGCCCGGGCCGACCTGGACCTGCACATCCAGGGCCCCACGGGCCGGGGCGGCGACCTGGGCTTCACCTTTGGCTACTTCGAAAAGGCCGGGGAGTGGCCGGAGCTCCTGCAGAAGGAGGTCCGCTTCAACGGCGTGAAGGCCAAGCTGGATGGGGAGGTGCAGCTGCCCCTCATCGAGAGCCGGCGCTCCGTGGCCCTGCCGGTGGCCCTGGGCCTGACCGAGAGCTACCGCTACCGGGATGGCGGCCCCGCCGGCCCGGGGCGGCGCCTCCTGCGCTTCGCCCCCGTGACCCCGGATCCCCTGGCCTACGAGGGGGAGCTGGAGGTCGAGGAGGCCACCGGGAAGATTCTGGAAGAGCGCCGCGAGCGGTCTGGCATGCCCGGCACGGTGAAGAGCGAGCGGGAGATCCTCACCTACGGCGCCGTGGCGCCGGGCGTGTGGCGGCCGGTCTCCGTGCAGACCTTCGAGCGCTGGGTCAGTGCGGATGGCGTGATCCAGGTGCAGCGGCGCTTCACCTACCGGGACTTCGACCTGAATGGGGCCGGCTTCGAGGTGGCCCGAGCGGGGGCTCGCACCTCCCCAGCCACCATGCTGAAGGTGACGCCCGAGGGGGCCCGCTACTTCACCCGGCAGGGAGACGGCACCCGGCGCATCGAGGAGAAGCCCCGCAGCAGCGGGCGGGCCCTGGCGGGGGTGGTGCTGGTGGATCCAGGGCTGGCACCCCCGGTGATGCCGCTGGGCGGCTTCCTCTACTTCGACTACGACGCCTTCGGCAAGGGTGTGCAGGTGAATGCCCTCACGGCTGTGGTCTTCAACACCGCCACCGTGGCCATTCCCCGGGCTTTCGGGTCCTTCGACTTCGGGGCCAATGCCACAGCGTTTTTGCTGAAGGGCACGGAGCGGCCCGTGGCGAACGGCAAGCTGCTGGAGCGGGACGGCGTGGGCCGGCGCTTTGGTAGGCTGGGCCTGGAGCTGGGTCATGACCTGGGCCTGGGCTTCCGCCTGGAGGGCCGGACCGACTTCGCCTACGACGCCTTCTCCGAGGGGGATGCCAAGTACCGCACGCCCGGCTTTGTCCTGCCGCCCTCGGGCCTCACCCGCGTGGGCACCCTGCAGGCCTCCTGGCTGTTCCGGGGCCTCCAGGTCCGGGCCTACGAAGGCTGGGGCCGCCGTCCCGAGGGGGACTACGGCACAGCGGCCAGCCCGCAGTCCGTGCCGGAGGATGGGGCCTTCCGCCGCTGGGGCGGGAGCCTGGGCTTCGACCGGGAGCTGACCCTCGGGCTGTGGTTCCACGGCGAAGCGGGCTGGGCCGGGGGCCACGCCTTCGATCGCTTCAATGCCCTGGATGTGGGTGGTATGGGGGGCACCGTGCGCATTGCCGGCATCCGCGCCAATGCCGTGGCGGCGGATCAGCTGGCCTACGCCAAGACCAGCCTGGCCATTCCCACGGGCCCGAAGCTGCGCCTGTCCCTCAGCCTGGAGCACGCCCGGGCCCGCAGCCTGGATGATGGCAAGACCTACGGCATGAGCGGCCTGGGCATCTCGGGGGATCTGCCCGGCTTCTGGTGGTTCACGGCGGTGCGGGTGGACCTGGGCATCGGCCTGCAGAGCGACATTGCGGGAGTAAAGGCTGCCAACGGCTACGTGGCACTGCTGCGGGTGTTCTAAGCCCGTCGGGGCCTGCCGGCGAGCCCGACCGACGAGTCGGCTATCATGAAGGAGACTTCCGCGAATGCGCTCGCTGCAGCCCGTTCCACAGGGCCTTGCAGCGCTGCAGGAAGGCGAACGTTTCCCGTGGCTGAAGGGGGATGCAGATGCGAGACATCACCCTGCTCCTCTTGGCGGCCGGGTGTTGGATTGTGGCGGCGCTCCTGCCGCTGGTCCCGCCCCGGAAGGAAGGCCGCTTCAGTACGGTGGTAGGGGCCACCGGGTCGCTGCTGGCGATCTTCGCCGCTGCCCATGCCCTGCTCGGCGGGACGCCCACCCACGTGGACTTTTCCTTCTGGCAGGGACCGGTGCGCCTGGAGCTGGATGCCCTCTCGGCGGCCTTCCTGCTGCCCCTGCACCTGGTGGCTGGGCTGGGGATTGTCTACGGGCTCGAATACTGGCCCGTCCACCTTGCCAAGGGTTCCGGGCGCTCCCTGCGCTTCTTCTTCGGGCTCTTGGTCACGGCCATGTCGCTGCTCTTCGTCACCCGCAACGGCCTCCTGTTCCTGGTGGCCTGGGAGTGCATGGCCATCTCGGCCTTCTTCCTGGTAAGCACCGAGCACCTCTACCCCGAGGTCCACCGGGCCGGCTGGGTGTACCTGGTGTGCACGCACACCGGCACCCTGGTGCTCACCGCCTCGGTGATCCTCCTGGCCCAGCGCCTGGGAGGCTTTCCGTGGGTGCCGCTGCCACCGGGCCCCATCGGGAGGCTGGATGTCTGGATCCTGGTTCTCTCGCTCCTCGGCTTCAGCTTCAAGGCGGGCCTGCTCCCGCTCCACTTCTGGCTCCCCGCGGCCCATGCCGGCGCCCCCAGCCACGTGTCGGCCATCCTCTCCGGCGTGATGCTGAAGACCGGCATCTACGGCATCCTCCGCGTGTCCACCCTGCTGCCGGGCCCGCCCGGCTGGCTGGGGGGCGGCCTCCTCTTGCTGGGTGCGGGCAGCGCCGTCTACGGGGTCTGGAACGCCCTGGCCCAGCGGGACTACAAGCGGCTGCTGGCCTACTCCAGCGTCGAGCACCTGGGCATCGTGGCCATGGGGGTCGGCTTGGGCTGGGTGGGCCGGAGCAGCGGCGATCCCCTGCTCACGGCCCTGGGCTTCGGCGGGGCCATCTTTCACATCTGGAACCACGCGATCTTCAAGACGCTCCTGTTCTTCGGCTCCGGCGCATTGCTGCACGCCACGGGCACCCGCAACATGGAGGCCCTGGGGGGCCTGGCCGCCCGCATGCCCCGCACGGCCCTGCTGATGTTCCCGGCGGTGCTGGCGGTGACGGCCCTCCCGCCCTTCAACGGCTTCCTCAGCGAGTGGTTCCTCTACCGGGGCCTCTTCGCTTCCCTGCGGGGCGGCGACTCCTGGTCCGCCGGCGTGGCGCTGCTGGCCCTTGTCTTCACCGGGGGCCTGGCGGCGGTGGCCTTCGCCCGCTTCTACGGCGTGATCTTCCTGGGCGAGGCGCGCTCGGCCGCCGTGGACCATGCTCATGACCCCTCGCTGCTCATGCTGGTCCCGATGGGTATTCTGGCTGTGCTGGCCCTGGCTCTCGGGCTGTTGGCCCTGCCCCTGCTGGCCGTGCTGGACCGCATCGTGGCTGTGCTGGCCCCGGGCTCCGCCACACCCCTCGCGTCCCTGGTGGGTCGGGACCTGCGCCTCCTCCTGCCGCTGGAAGTTGGCCTGCTGGCCCTGGGCGGGGCGCTGCTGGCTTGGCTGCCTCGGCGGGCTGCGCAGGTAGAAACGCTGCCGACCTGGGACTGCGGGTATGCGGCACCCACGGCCCGCATGCAGTACACCGGCAGCTCCCTGACTGATGGCTGGTCTGTGCTGTTGCCGGGCGTCACCCAGCGGGTGCGCAGCATCCGGGCCCTATTTCCGCGGGCCCACTCCTTTCATTCCGTGGTGCGGGATGCCGTGGGGGATGACCTGGTGACCCCGTGGTTCGGTCGCCTCACCGCCCGCCTCCTGCGCTACCACCGGCTTCAGCAGGGCATCCTCTCGATCTACATCCTCTACGTGCTGGTCGCCCTCATGGCGGCCTTCCTGTGGCTGCTGCTGCGGGCGAAGCTGCCTGGATGATTCTCTTTCTCCTCGCCGTGGGCCTGGCAGCCCTCTCTGGTGTTCCGGGCCTCTTCGGCCGGGACCGGGAAGGGCGTACCGCCGCGATGCTCATGACAGCCTCGGCTGGTCTGGGCACCTGGGCCGGTGTTCGAGTGCTCCTGGGCGCTCCTGCCCCGGCCTTGCGCTTGCCCACCCTGGCGCTGGGTTCCCAGGGCCTGCTGGTGCTGGACCCCATCGCTGCCTGGTTCCTCTTGCCAGTGCTGCTGCTCTCCGCCTGCGGCGCCTGGTACGGCGTGGCCTACTGGCACAGCCCCCAGGGGAGCCCCCGCTGGGTGCGCCTGGTGTTCGGCCTGCTCACGGCGGCCCTGGCGGTGCTGGTGTGCGCCGCCCACATGTGGGTCTTCCTCCTGGCCTGGGAGGGCATGGCCATTGCGGCCTTCCTCCTGGTGATCACCGAGGACCGCCTGCCCGAGACCCGCCGGGCCGCCTGGATCTACCTGGTGTCCACCCACACGGGGACCCTGTTCCTCTTCGGCGCCTTCGGGCTCCTGGCGGGTCTCACGGGTCACTGGGATCTGGCGGCCTGGCCCCGGGGCTTTGCTGCCACCAGCCAGGGGACCCTGTTGTTCCTGCTCTTCCTGGCGGGCTTCGGCATGAAGGCCGGGGCCATGCCGCTGCACATCTGGCTGCCCCCGGCCCATGCGGCGGCCCCCAGTCACGTCTCCTCTCTCATGTCCGGCGTGCTGATCAAGATGGGGATCCTCGGCCTGGTGCGCCTGGTCGCCTGGGTGCCGGATCCTCCCCTCTGGTGGGGCGGTCTGGTGGTGGGCCTGGGCGCCCTCTCCGGCATCCTGGGGGTGGCCTTCGCCCTGGGTCAGCACGACCTGAAGCGTCTGCTGGCGTATCACTCCATCGAGAACATCGGGATCATCCTGCTGGGCCTGGGCCTCGGCCTGGTGGGCAAGAGCACCGGTCACCCGGCCCTCCAGGCCCTGGGCTTCGCCGGGGCCCTGCTCCATGTCGTGAACCACAGCCTGTTCAAGGGCCTCCTCTTTCTGGCCGCAGGTTCCGTGGGGCACGCCACGGGTACCCGGGATCTGGAGCAGCTGGGCGGCCTGGGGCGTAGCATGCCCTGGACCTCGGCGGCCTTCTTGGGCGGCTCCTGGGCCATCTGTGGTCTGCCCCCCCTCAACGGGTTCATCAGTGAGTGGTTCATCTACCTGGGCTCCTTCCGCGCCCTGGACCTGCCCCGCTGGCCCTGGTCTGTGGGCATCCTCGCCGCCCTCGCCCTCATCGGCGCCCTGGCCCTGGCCTGCTTCGCCAAGGCCTTCGGCACGGTGTTCCTCGGGACGCCCCGCTCGGCGGCGGCGGCAGAGGCCCACGAGTCCCCCCGCGCCATGCTGATACCCATGGCAGTGCTCGCTGGGGCCTGCGGGGTGATCGGCGCATTCCCGGCCCTCATCGTCCCGGGCCTGGACCGGGTGGTGGCCACGCTGGGCCCTGGCCTGCCTGGTCTTGCCGGCCTGACCCGCTTGCCCCTCCTTACGGGCCTCGCCCTGGCCCTGGTCCTGGTGGGCCTGCTCCTGGTGCGCTGGCTCCGGGGCGGCCGCAGCACCGAGGCCGTCCCCGCGGATCTGCCCACCTGGGACTGCGGCTACAGCCAGTCCGTCCCCCGGGCTCAGTACTCTGCCTCTTCCTTCGCCGATGGCCTGGTGAGCGGGGCCCGCTGGGTGCTGTTCCCCAAGGTCCACGCTGCCAAGGTGCAGGGCCTCTTCCCGCGGTCGGCGCGCTTCAGCAGCCACGTGTCGGACCCGGTGCTGGACCGCACCCTGGATCCCCTCTTGCGCCTGAGCGTGCGGGGGCTCTCGTACCTGCATGCCATCCAGACGGGCCAGCTTCCGGTCTACCTGCTCTACGTTCTGCTCACGCTCCTCTTCCTCCTGATCTGGATGGTGGTCTGAGATGTCCCACACCCTGGCGTCCACCCTAATGAATCTGCTCCTGCACACCCTGGCGGTGCTGGTGCTGCCGCCGCTCATCCCGGGCCTCATTGCCAAGGTCAAGGCCTGGCTGGCCGGCCGGAGTGGTCCGCCGGTGCTGCAGCTCTACTACGACCTGGCCAAGCTGGCCCGTAAGCAGGCGGTCTTCAGCCGCACCACATCCTGGGTCTTCCTGGCGGGCCCTGTGGGCACGGTGGCGGCACTTCTGGTGGCGTCCTTGCTGGTCCCCTTCGGCCACACCCCGGCGCCCGTGAGCTTCGAGGGGGACGTCATCCTCTTCGCCTACCTGCTGGGTCTGGCTCGCTTCCTCACGGTGCTGTCGGCCCTGGACACGGGCTCGGCCTTCGAAGGCATGGGTGCCGCCCGGGAGGTCTCCTTCAGCGCCCTTGCCGAACCCGCCCTCTTCTTCGGCTTCGCTGCCCTGGCCAAGGCCACCGGCAGCCTCTCCCTGGCACCCATGCTCCAGGCCCACGGCATGGGGAAGGTGGGGCACCTCTCCGGGCCGCTCATCCTCATCCTGGCGGGCTGGGCCATCGTCTACCTGGCGGAGAACGCCCGCATGCCCGTGGACGATCCCAACACCCACCTGGAGCTGACCATGATCCACGAGGTGATGGTGCTCGACCACTCCGGTCGGCCCTTCGCTCTGGTGCTCTACGGTGCCAGCCTCAAATTGGTGGTGCTGGGTGCGCTTCTGGTGGACCCCCTGCTTCCGCGCCTGGCCCAGGGCTGGCTGAACTGGCTCGCCTTCCTCGCCGCCCTCGGCCTGCTGGCGGTGGTGGTGGGCGTTGTCGAGAGCTCCACGGCCCGCTTCCGCATGACCAAGGTGCCGCAGTTCCTGCTAGCGGGCGTGCTCGCCTCGGCCTTCGCCTTCCTGTTGCTGCTGGTCTAGGGAGCTGCCATGTTCACGGATTTCCTCATTGCCCTCACCATGCTCACCAACTTCACGCTGGTGGCCACCAGTCGCGTCAACAAGGCGATTCAGCTGGCGGTGTTCCAGGGCATTCTCCTGGGCCTGATCCCCATCGCCATGGGCCTTGGCAAGCACCTGCACATCCTGCTCGTGGCAGCAGCGGCCATTGCCGTGAAGGGCTGGCTCATCCCCTTCCTGCTCCGGCGCGCCGTTACCCAGGCCCATATCTACCGGGAGGTGGATCCCTACGTGGGCTACACCGTCTCCCTCCTGCTCTGTGCCGCAGGGACGGGGCTCAGCCTCATGCTGGCCCACAGCCTTCCCCTCAAGCCCGGGAGCACCCCCACCTTTCTGGTCCCGGCCGCGCTGGCCACGCTGTTCACGGGGTTCCTGCTGCTGGTGTCCCGGCGCAAGGCCCTCACCCAGGTGGTGGGCTACCTGGTGCTGGAGAACGGCATCTACCTCTTCGGCCTGCTGCTGGTGGAGGACATGCCGGTGCTGGTGGAGACGGGCATCCTGCTGGACCTCTTCGTCGGCGTCTTCGTCATGGGCATCGTCATCAACCACATCCATGTGGCCTTCGATTCCACGGATACGAGCTACCTGGCTGAGCTGAAGGACTGACCCATGGCCCTGCTGCTCATCCTCCTCCCCCTGGCCGCCGCCGCCCTGGCCGTCCTGCTCAAGGACAGCACCCTGCGGGTCCGCCTGCTCCCGGCCACCGGCGCCCTCCACCTGGTGCTCCTGCTGCTGGTGCTCCGGGCCTGGCGGGAGCTGCCCCACAATGCCTGGCTCGGCCTGGACGCCCTGGGTGGCTGGGTGCTGCTGGTGGTTAGTGTCTTGTTCCTCATCTGCGCCCTGTACGCCCCGTCCTACCTGTCCCTCCGGCCGGACCGGGACCACCGGGTGTTCACCGTCTGCATCCTGGCCTTTCTGGGCCTGGCCTCGCTCCTGGCGCTGGCCCGGCATCCAGGGGTGGTCTGGGTGGCTATGGAGACCACGACCCTGGTGACCGCACCGCTGGTGTACTTCAACCGCAACCGCCGGTCCATCGAGGCCACCTGGAAGTACCTGGTGCTTGGCTCCGTGGGCATTGCCCTGGCCCTGCTGGGCACCCTCTTTGTGGCCTACTCGGCCCACATGGGCGGGCTGGAAGAGCCGCTGCACTTCAACCGCCTCATGGCCGCCGGCGCCAGCCTCTCCCGGCCCTGGCTGCGGGCCGGGTTCGTTCTGACCCTGGTGGGCTACGGCACCAAGATGGGGCTGGCCCCCCTCCACAGCTGGAAGCCGGACGCCTACGGCGAGACGCCGGGCATCGTGGGTGCCCTGCTGGCGGGCGGGGTCACCAGCTGTGCCTTCCTGGCCCTGCTCCGCATCTACGCAGTGGTGGTCGCCGCCGGCGAAGGCCCCTTCGCCCGGGAGCTGCTGCTGGGCTTCGGCCTCCTCTCCATGGTCTGGGCCCTGGTCTTCATGGTGGGCCAGGTGGACTTCAAGCGCCTGCTGGCCTACTCCAGCGTGGAGCACATGGGGATCCTGGTCTTCGGCATCGGCATCGGTGGCCTGGCCGCCCGCTTCGCCCTCTTCCACCTGGCGGCGAACGCCCTGGTGAAGAGCGTGCTGTTCCTGTCGGCGGGCAACATCCACCGCAGCTACGCCAGCAAGCAGCTACCCCAGGTGACCGGGGCCATCCGGCGCACACCCGTGTCGGCAGGGCTCTTCTTCCTGGGCTTCCTCGCCATCACGGGCCTGCCGCCCTTCGCCCCCTTCATCAGCGAGTTCCAGATCGCCTCGGCGGCTCTGACCACGGGCCACCTGGCCAGCGGTGCGGCCTTCCTGGTGTTGCTGGGAGGCATCTTCCTCACCATGAGCGACACGGTGATGCAGGTGGTCTTCGGGGTCCCCAGCCCCCAGCGCATTCGCACGCCCTACAAGGACACCTTCGCCACCACCGCCCCGCTGGTGCTGGCCATGGTCCTGGCCCTGGCCCTGGGCATCCACCTCCCGGCGCCCCTGCGAGCCCTGCTGGAGGGCGCCTCCTCCGCCCTGGAGGGCAACCCCCCTGTCCCGGTGGTGAGTCTCACTGGGGTGGCCCAGGTGGTGCAGACGGAGGTGCGGCCATGAGCGCCCAGGCCTTGATCCCAGTAAAGAACGGGCACGCCCTGCCCCTGGCCGAGATCCCGGAGCTGTCTGTGGCCGCCTTCCGGGAGGCGATCCTCGAGGCCGTGTCCTTGGGCCAACGCCTGGCCTGCCTCTGCGCCGATGGGCAGCGCCGCCTCTTCGCCGTGCTGGCTGATGATACGGGAGGGCTGCTCCATGTCACCCGCACCCAGCTGAACGAGCCCCGCTACCCGGCGCTCACGCCGACCTGTCCCCAGGCCCATTTGTTCGAGCGGGAGCTGGCGGAGCAGTACGGCATCACCCCCGAAGGCCACCCCTGGCTGAAGCCCGTGCGCTACCAGCGGCCCTGGACCCCGGCTGATGCCGAGCCCGCCGCGCTGCCGCTGCCCGGCGTTATGGACTTCTACCGGGTGGAGGGCGAGGAGGTCCACGAGGTCGCCGTCGGTCCGGTGCATGCGGGCGTCATCGAGCCCGGCCACTTCCGCTTCCAGTGCCACGGCGAGACGGTCTTTCACCTGGAGATCGCCCTGGGCTACCAGCACCGCGGGGTCGAGCAGGCCTTGGAAGGCGGGCCCCATCCCCTCAGCCTCAAGATGGCGGAGACCGCTGCCGGCGACACCAGCATCGCCCACGCCTGGGCCCACTGCCGGACCCTGGAGGGCTTGGCCGGGGTGACGGTGTCGCAGCGCGCCGAGCGGGTGCGCGGTGTGGCGCTGGAGCTGGAGCGCATGGCCAACCATGTGGGCGACCTGGGGGCCCTCTCGGGGGATGTGGGCTTCCTGCCCACAGCCTCCTTCTGCGGCCGCCTCCGGGGCGAGTGGCTGAACCTGACGGCCGAGGTCTGCGGGAATCGCCTGGGCCGGAACTGGCTGCGGCCCGGTGGCCTCCAGCAGGACCTGGACGGGGGCATGATCGTCCGCCTCGCTCCGCGCATGGCCCAGGCCTGGGCCGAGACCCAGGACTCGGTGGCGCTGCTGTGGGAGGCCGCTTCCGTGGTGATCCGCTTCGAGGGTGCCGGCCACCTGACCCCCTCCCAGGCTCGTGAGATCGGCGCCGTGGGCGTGCCGGCCCGGGCCTGCGGGATCCCCATGGACGTTCGCCGGGACCACCCCTTCGGGCCTTACGGGATGCACCCGGTGGAGCCGGCCCTCGCCGAGAGCGGCAACGTTCACAGCCGGGCCTGGGTGCGCTGGCGCGAGCTCTTCGAGAGCCAGCGCCACCTGGCGGGGGCCTTCGCCGAGCTGGCCAAGTCCCCCTGCGAGCCCCGGCCAGGGTCCCTGCCGGACCTGGCACCAGACAGCCTCTGCGTGGCTCTGGTGGAAGGGTGGCGGGGCGAGGTGCTGCACCTGGCCATCACGGACGCCGCTGGCCGGTTCGCCCGCTACAAGATCGTGGACGCCTCCTTCCACAACTGGTTCGGTCTGGCCCTGGCGCTCCGGGGCGAGACCATCTCCGACTTCCCCCTCTGCAACAAGAGCTTCAACCTCTCCTATTGCGGTCACGACCTGTGAGACGCCCATGATGCACATCCTGCTGTCCCGCTGGCGCCAGGGCCACCGGACCCTGGCCTACCCCAAGACGATCCCCGCCCTGCCGGTGCGCTTCCAGGGCCTGCCCAGCTTCCGTGCCGAGCTGTGTCCCGAAGGCTGCAGCGACTGCGCCAAGGCCTGCCCCACGGAGGCCATCACCCTGAAGGCCGGGGCTCCCAGCCTGGACCTGGGTCGCTGCGTCTTCTGCCCCGCCTGTGTGGAGGCCTGCCCCGAGGGGGCCATCACCTTCACCCAGGACCACTGTCTGGCCGTCCGTACCCGAGAGGACCTGGTCCTCACCGGGACTGAGGCCTACCACCGGGCCGAGGCCCTGGGGGGCGAGCTACAGCGCCTGCTGGGCCGCTCCCTGAAGCTCCGGGTGGTGAGTGCTGGCGGCTGTAACGGGTGCGAGGTGGACGTGAACGTGCTGGGGACCCTCTCCTGGGACCTGGGCCGCTTCGGCATTCAGTTCGTGGCCTCACCGCGCCATGCGGATGGCCTGCTGGTCACGGGCCCCGTCACTCGCAACATGGCTCTGGCCCTGCAGAAGACCTACGACGCGGTGCCCGGACCCAAGATCGTCATCGCTGTGGGGGCCTGTGCCATCCAGGGTGGCCCCTACCACCAGCGCGAGGAGCAGCTGGGCGGCGTGGCCAGCCTGTTGCCCGTGGACCTGTATATCCCCGGCTGTCCCCCGCATCCCCTGACCATCCTGGATGGCCTGCTGCGGCTGATCGGAAAACTAAAAGAGCCCCGCTGAGGCGGGGCTCTTTTAGGGCTGCAATCTGCCTTTAGGCGTAGAACCCACGGTACTTCATGGCCTGGGCCACGCGATCGAGGGCCAGGATGTAGGCGCCGATGCGGGGGTTGGTCTTGTACTTGTCGGTGGTGGCGAAGGTGGCCTGGAAGGCGTGGGTCATGTAGTCCACCAGGCGCTCGTTGACCTCGCGCTCCCGCCAGTAGAAGCCCTGGCGGTTCTGGACCCACTCGAAGTAGCTGACGGTCACGCCGCCGGCATTGGCCAGGATGTCCGGCACCACCAGCACCCGGTGCTCCAGGAGGATGGCGTCCGCCTCGGGGGTGGTGGGCCCATTGGCGCCCTCGACGATGACCTTGGCTCGCACCTGGGGGGCGTTCTCGTCCGTGATCTGGTTTTCCGTGGCGGCAGGGACCAGGATGTCCACCGCCAGGGTGAGCAGGTCCGCCGGGTCCATGGGCTCAGCGCCCTTCACCCCGGTGACCGTGCCGGTCTCGCTGTGGTGCTTGAGCAGGGCGTGGATGTCCAGGCCCCGGTCGTTGCGGATGGCGCCCTTGAGGTCGCACACGGCCACGATGCGGGCCCCGGCCTCGTGCATCAGGCGGGCGGCCTGGCTGCCCACGTTCCCGAAGCCCTGGATGGCCACGGTGGCGCCGGCCAGGGGCTTGCCCAGGCGCTGCATGGCTTCCCGGGCGGTGATGAGGACGCCGCGGCCGGTGGCCTCGTTGCGTCCCAGGCTGCCGCCGAGGCCCAGGGGCTTCCCGGTGACCACGGCATTCTCAGTGCGGCGGACGTGCATGTTGTAGGTGTCGAGCACCCAGGCCATCGTCTGGGCGTCGGTACCCATGTCCTGGGCTGGCACGTCCCGGTCGGGGCCGATGATGTCCATGATCTCGGCGATGTAGCGGCGGGTGAGCCGCTCCTTTTCTCCGATGCTCAGGCGGTTGGGGTCGCAGACGATGCCGCCCTTGCCGCCGCCGAAGGGGACGTCCACCACGGCCGTCTTCCAGGTCATCCAGGCCGCCATGGCCTTGACCTCGTCGAGGGTGACGTTCATGTCGTAGCGGATGCCGCCCTTGGCGGGGCCGCGGGTCAGGTTGTGCTGGACGCGGTAGCCCGTGAAGACCTCCCACTGGCCGTTGTCCATGAGCACGGGCAGGCTGACGATCATGGACCGGGTGGGGGCCATGAACACCTTGAAGAGGGCGTCATCCAGTCCGTAGAGTTCCGAAGCGACACGCAGGCTGGCCTGCATGGCCTCGTAGGGGTTGATCTCGCGGTGCGTCATGGAGGGCTGCTCCTATGTCCTATGGTTGGGGCTCGGATTCGGGGTGCTCTTCGGGGGGCAGCTCCAGGTCGCGGCCTGCGCTCCACAGGCCCTCCAGGTTGTAGTGCCGCCGGGTCTCTTCGTCCATGACATGGACAACCAGGTCGCCGTAGTCCAGGAGCACCCAGTTGCCGTTGGCCTCGCCCTCCCGGCTGATGGGATGCTCGCCGGTCTGCCTGAGGGCATCCTCGATGGCTTCGGCGATGGCGCGGTTCTGGCGATCGCTGCCGCCGCTCATGAAGGCGAAGGTGTCAGTGAAGCTGGCGATCTCCCCTACGTCCAGCAGGCGGACGCGGAAGGCTTTCTTGGACCGAGCGGCTTCGACGACGGTCGCAAGCCGGGAATCAAGGGACATGCAGGCTCCAAGTCAATTTAACGATACAAAGTTTCCGAGCGAATGGCAGAGAGAACTTGCGGGGGCAGGCCGGCGGGGTCCTCCCCCGGGGCATCCCGGAGGCGGTCGCGAAGGGTGGTGGAGGCCAGGTCCAGGTCTGTGGTGGGCAGGGGCACCAGCTCCCCAGGGCCCCCACTCCAGCGGTCCACGAGGTGCAGGCCCGGGACTTCCGGCACCTGGAAGGGGGCCCCGGGACGCTGGGCCACGGCGGCGGCAGCGAGGGCAAAGACCCGCTCTGGGCGGCGCCAGGCAGGCAGTCCGGGCAGCTGGTCGCTGCCCATGATGAGGATCCACTGGGTGCCGGGCTCCCGCTGGGTCAGGGCCTCCAGGGTGTCCACGGTGTAGCTTCGGCCGCCGCGCTCCAGCTCCAGGGGGTCCACCCGGCAGCGGGGATCCAGGCCCACCAGCGCCAGGTCCAGGAGCTGACGGCGGGCCTGGGGGGCCGGGCCGCCGGGGTCCTCCTTGTGGGGGCTGAGGGCCGTGGGGACAAAGCGCAGCTCGTCGAGCTCCAGATGGGCCAGGGCCAGGCGGGCCAGCTCCAGGTGCCCCTCATGCGGGGGGTTGAAGGCGCCACCCAGGAGCCCGATGCGCACTACTGGGCCTCGGCCTTGAGGAACGCATCCACGGCGAAGGCCAGCTCTTTCAGGCCCTCCCCAGTGACACCCGAGATGAAGAAGGCACGGTGGCCGCGGGCAGCGCAGAGGTCCCCGAAGGCCTTGCGGCGGTCGTCGTCCTGCAGGGCATCCGACTTGGTGCCCAGCAGCCAGCGGGGCTTGGCAGCCAGCACTGGGCTGAAGGCGTGAACCTCCCCCTCGATGACGCGGATGGCTTCCTCGGGCTCCGTGACGGGGTCCGACAGGTCCACCAGGTGGAGGAGCATGCGGGTGCGCTCGACGTGGCGCAGGAACTGGATGCCCAGGCCGGCGCCCTCGGCGGCGCCTTCGATGAGGCCAGGGATGTCGGCGATGACCCAGCTGTCCAGCACGTCCCCGCCGAAGCGGTCGAGGCTGACCACGCCCAGCTGGGGCTCCAGGGTGGTGAAGGGGTAGCCGGCGATCTTGGGGCGGGCGGCGCTGAGGCGGCTCACCAGGGTGCTCTTGCCCGCATTGGGGAAGCCCACCAGGCCCACGTCCGCGATGAGCTTCAGCTCCATGTCGAGGATGCGCTCCTCGCCGTCCTCCCCGGGCTGGTGATGGCGGGGGGTGCGGTTGGTGGAGCTGCGGAAGCGGGCGTTGCCCAGGCCGCCACGGCCGCCACGGGCCACGCAGACCACCTCACCGTCCTGGAGGAGCTCGGCCAGGGTCTCGCCGGTCTGGGCGTCCTTGACCAGGGTGCCGCGGGGGACCTCGAGGAGTACATCAGCCCCATCCGAGCCGTGGCGCATGCAGCCCTCGCCCTGGGAGCCCCGGCCAGCCACGAAGTCGCGCTTGTGGCGGTAGGGGTTGAGGGTGTTCAGGGCGCGGTTGGCCTTCAGGAAGATGCTGCCGCCCTTGCCGCCGTCCCCACCGTCAGGACCACCCTCCGGGGCAAACTTCTCCCGGCGGAAGCTCATGGCACCCGAGCCCCCGTGACCGGCGGCGATGGTGAGCTGGATGTGGTCGAGGAACACGGAGGACCTGCTGTTCAGTCAAGCATTGAAGAAATAAGCACAGGCCGGGCTAAGCCCGGCCTGTGCTCGGGGTTTCAGAGGGCAGGCGCAGCGCGCATACCCCCGAAGGCCAGTCACTCTTGGACAGGGTCGATGTGGATGAAGCGGCCGGAGCGGCCCTTGTCCTGGAAGCGGACCTTGCCCAGGGTGAGGGCAAACAGGGTGTGGTCCTTGCCCATGCCGACATTGATGCCGGCCTTGAACTTGGTGCCGCGCTGGCGGACGAGGATGGAGCCACCGGGGACGAGCTCGCCGCCGAACTCCTTCACGCCGAGGCGCTGAGAGTGGGAATCGCGACCGTTGCGGCTGGAACCAACGCCTTTTTTATGTGCCATGGGAATACCTCTTCATCTGAATGTCGAATTGATCAGTAGGTTTCTTTTCACATCTAACTTTTTCGCAGGCGAAAAAGTTAGCCGTTGATCGCCTTGATGCGGACTTCGGTGTAGCCCTGACGGTGGCCCTTGGTGCGCTGGTAGGTGGTGGTCTTCTTCTTCTTGAAGATGATCACCTTCTTGGCGCGGTCATGGGTGATGACCTCGGCCTCGACCGTGGCACCGCTCAGGGTGGGCTGACCCACCTTCAGCTCGCCGGCGTTGTCGATGAGCAGGACTTCCTCGAAGGTCACAGCCTCCTTGATGTCCTTCTGCAGAGTCTCAACGCGGATGATGTCACCCTCGGAAACCCGGTACTGCTTCCCGCCGGTCTTGATGATTGCGTACATGAAAACCTCTTTGGTTGGGGCACATGGGCGGCAGTCCTGTCGGACGCACTTGGGAGCCCACGGCCAGGGCAAGGCCCATCAGTATGCGGGGAAAGGCCTGTTCACTCAAGGGAAAATCCTGCCGTGGCCCCTGCCGCCAGGCCTCTGGGTGAGCGGCTGCCCAGGGTTTCATTCCCTCCCCCGGGTCCGGGATGGGATGATCGGAGGCCGGAGACTCCCATGGGCCGTGACTTCCAGACCTTCCTGAAGACCCTCGAGGCGGCGGGTGAGCTGAGCCGGGTGGGTCCGGAAGTGGATCCCTTCCTTGAGATGGGCGCCATCGCCGACCGGGTCTCCAAGCAGCCGGGGGGCGGGAAGGCGCTGCTGTTCGAGCACCCCACAGGCAAGAGCGTCCCCGTGGCCATGAACGTCTTCGGCAGCCTCAAGCGCATGGAGATGGCCCTGGGCGTGGACCAGGAGCCCCGGGGTCTGGATGCCCTGGCTGATCGCATTGAGGCCCTGGTGCAGAAGGCCATGCCCAAGCCCGGCGCCACCCTCTTCGAGAAGCTGGGCAAGCTCATGTCCCTGGTGGAGGTCGGCTCCTGGCTGCCCAAGACCGTGCGCAAGGGTCTCTGCCAGGAAGTGATCCTGACGGGCGACCAGATCCGCCTCACGGACCTGCCGGTGCTCACCACCTGGCCCGAGGATGGGGGCCCCTTCATCACCCTGGGCATGAGCCACACCCGCAACAAGGAGACGGGCCACCGCAACATGGGCCTCTATCGGCTGCAGGTCTACGATGACCGCACCCTGGGCTTCCACACCCAGCTGCACCACGACGGGGCCCGCAACCGCCACGGCTACGACGCCGATGAGCGCATGCCTGTGGCCGTGACCTTTGGCGGCGATCCGGCCCTCACTTATGCCGCCACAGCCCCCCTGCCACCCTTCATCAGCGAGGTCATGTTCGCGGGCTTCCTGCGGGGCGAGGGCATCGAGACCGTCCGCTGCATCACCAACGACCTGGAGGTCCCGGCGGACTCGGAGCTCGTCATCGAGGGCTATGTGCTTCCTGGCGAGCTGCGCCGGGAGGGCCCCTTCGGTGATCACACCGGCTACTACTCCCTGGCCGACGACTACCCGGTGCTGCACGTGGAAGCCATCACCATGCGGAAGCACCCGGTGTTCCCCGCCACCATCGTGGGCCGTCCCCCCCAGGAGGACGCCTACCTGGGCCTGGCCACGGAGCGCATCTTCCTCCCGCTCCTGCGCATGGTGCTGCCCGAGATCCGCGACATGCACCTGCCCGCCGCCGGGGCCTTCCACAACCTGGTGATCCTGAGTATGAAGAAGGAGTACCCCGGGCACCCGCAGAAGGTCATGAGTGCCATCTGGGGCACGGGCCAGATCATGTTTACCAAGGGCATCGTCATCGTGGACGAGGACATCGATCCCCATGACCTGACCGAGGTGCTCTTCCGCCTCACCAGCAACGTGGATCCCAAGCGGGACCTGCTCTTCACCGAGGGGCCCCTGGACGTGCTGGACCACGCCGCTGACCGCTTCGCCTACGGCAGCAAGGTGGGCGTGGATGCTACCCGCAAGAACAAGCCCTGGGACGGCTACCCACGAGAGTGGCCCCGGGACCTGGCCTTCCCTGACGATGTTCTGGAGCGGGTTGCCCGCCGCTGGACGGAGTACGGGCTGTAGGCTGATACCTGCACCCCACGAGAGGGAGTCCTGAATGCTGCCTCCGCAAGTCACGCCCTTCCTGCTCACCCTGGCCATCAGTGCGCTGATCGGCATCGGCCTGCGGGACTACTACGAGTCTGAACAGAAGTTCGAGACCTTCGGCACGGTCCGCACCTTCGTCTTCATCGGCATGCTGGGCTTCATGCTCTGCCAGATCCCGGGGGCGGGCACGATGGCCTTCCTGGTGGGCATGGCCGCCCTGGTGCCTTTCCTGGTGGTCTACTACAGCAACAAGGTCCACCAGCAGAAGAGTCCCGGCATGATCGGGATCCTCATTGCGCTACTGACCTATGCCACGGGCCCAGTGGCGCTGTATCAGCCCCACTGGTTCCTGGTGCTCTATGGGGTCTCGATCCTCTTCGTGCTGCACTCCAAGGGCCGGGTGCGCCAGTTCACCGACCGCCTGGAGACGGGCGAGGTGGTCACCGCCTGCAAGTTCCTGGCGATCGCCGCCGTGGTGCTGCCGCTCATCCCAGAGCTGAACACGGCCACGGGGCTGGTGGGGTCCCTGCTCCGCAACCTGCCGGTCAGCCCCCGGCAGATCTGGATGGCGGTGGTCATCACCACCTCCATCTCGTACCTGGGCTATGTCTTCCAGACCTACCTCTTCCCCAAGAAGGGCGTGCTCCTCACGGGTCTCATCGGCGGTGTCTACTCCAGCACTCTGGCGGTGCTGGTGCTGGCCAAGAAGTCCAAGACCGACCCCGGCCACGAGGTGGAGAGCGCTGCGGCGATCCTCATGGCCGTGAGCATGATGTACCTCCGGGTGCTGGTCCTGGTGGCCATCTTCCGCTTCCACTCGGCGGTCCAGCTCGGGCCGGCCCTGCTGGTCCTTGCGGCAGGTGCTGCGGCCTATGGGCTCTGGCTCCGCCGGGAGCCGGCGGAGTCCACCGCACCGGTGCCTGCGGCGGAGTTGCCTGCCGAAGGCCTCGAGCCCTCCATGCGCAGGAACCCCCTGGAGCTCAACTCGGCCCTCTTCTTCGCCCTCATGTTCGTGGTGGTGTCCCTGGCCACGAAGTACGCCCTGATCCACTACCAGGGCATGGGCCTCCGGGCCCTGTCCTTCCTGGTGGGCTGCTCGGACATCACGCCCTTCATACTGTCGGTGCTGCAGGGCGACCTGGGCCTGGGGACGCCCCAGATCCTGCAGGCCATCATCCTGGCGACTGCCAGCAACAACGTTGTGAAAGCGGCCTACACCTATCTGTTCGGCGCCCGGCGCACGGCCCGCCTTGCGGCCACAGGCCTGCTCACCGGCGCAGCCCTGTCCATCCTCTACGCCGTCCTCGCCCTCTAGCCGGGCCTCAGAAGCGGAGCGTGACCTCCGCCTGGAGGGTGCTGGCGGAGAAGACCTGGGAGACCCGGCTGTGGCCGTAGCGCAGCTCGGTGCCGAGGGTCTCGGTCCACAGGTGCCCGATCCCGAAGGAGACACCGGGTCGGGTCCCGGCCGAGGTGGCCTGGCTGGTGGCCTGGGTCGTCCGGAGGGACCAGCGCTGGGCGGCGAGGCCCAGGGCGAAGTAGAGGCCCTCGGGCTTCCCCTCGACAAAGAACAGATAGTCGCTGCCCAAGCTGTAGGACGTGGCCCGCTGACGGCGGGCGCCGAAGGTGGCTTCCGGGAGGCTGGCGTAGTCCAGGCGAGGGCGCAGCAGCTGGCCGTCCCCCAGGTCGATGGTGGCGTGGAGTCCTGCGCCAGGTCCTACCTTGCCGTCCACGAAGGTCTTGAGCTCTCCCCGGGGGGACACCACCTGGAGCTGAACGCCGAGGCGGGACTCCTCGGCCCACAGGGACCCCGTAGCCAGGGCGGCCAGCAGGATGCGAGTGGCGAACTTCATGGCTTCTCCTGGAACGTGCGGCTGCTTCCGTTGATTCTGGCACAGGGTGGCATCCCCCAGTCCTTGTCCTGGAACAAGGAAAGGGCGCCCCACAGGACGCCCTTTCCGGATCGCTTGGAAGCGAGGCTAGTTGACGGTGCGACGCTCTTTGAGGCGACCGGCCTTGCCCAGCTTGTCGCGCAGGAAGTAGAGCTTGGCGCGGCGGACCTTGCCGTGGCGCAGCACTTCCAGCTTGTCGATGGTGGGGCTGTTGAGGGGGAAGATGCGCTCCACACCCACGCCGCTCGCAACCTTGCGGACAGTGAAGGAGGTGCGCATGCCACCGCCCTTGATGCTGATGACGATGCCCTGGAAGAGCTGGATGCGCTCCTTCTCCCCTTCCTTCACCTTGACGTGCACCTTGACGGTGTCGCCGGGCTGGATGCGGGGCAGATCGGTGCGAAGCAGGGTCGCTTCGAGGCGGTCGATGATGTTGGTCACGGTGGCTCCTGGGCCAGCGGTCCCACATGGACATGGCTCGAAAGTCCCCAAGCGGGGAGTCCACCAGTCTATCGGAAAGGCCGGAAAAGGGAAGCGGCGGCTTTCCTTGGGCCTACCGCCCGGTCCAGCCCTTCCACCCCTTGGGCTTGGGGCGGTCCCAGTCATCCGGATGCTCGACCTGCCAGGCGCACCACTGGGCGGGGCGGTCCAGGTCGACCAGGCGGTCGTGCCGGTAGCTGGCCCAGAGGTCTGGTCTCAGGCGCTTGGTCCGGGCCATGGCCTCCCGCAGGCGCCACAGCCGGATGGCCCCATGGTCGCCGCCCTGGAGCACGGCGGGGACCTCCAGGCCCTCGAAGGCGGCCGGGCGGGTGTAGTGGGGGTGATCCAGCAGGCCCGTGGCGAAGCTGTCGGCGGTGGCGCTGCCCTGGTTGCCGAGGACGCCGGGCAGCCAGCGGCAGACGGCGTCGATGAGGAAGAGGGCGGGCAGCTCCCCGCCGCTGAGGACGGCCTCCCCTATGCTCAGCTCCTCGTCCACGCAGCGCTCCACGGCCCGCTGGTCGGGGCCCTCGTAGCGGGTGCAGACCAGGATGAGCTGATCCAGGGCCGCCAGCTCCAGCACCTTGGCGTGGGTGAGGGGCGGGGCGGCCGGGCTGAAGTGGATGACCCGGCCCTTCCCGGCACGAGGCACGGAAGCCAGGGTGTCCCGCAGGACCTCGGGGCGCAGCACCATGCCCGGGCCACCGCCGAAGGGCGTGTCGTCCACATGGCCAAAGGCGTTCCCGGCGAAGGGACGGAAGCTGTGGGTGGCGAGCTCGTGCCCCAGTTCCCGGAAGGCCCGGCCCGTGATGCCCAGGCGGGCGGCCTCGAAGAACTCCGGGAAGAGGGTGAGGGCGTCGAAGCGCATCAGCCCACCAAGGCGTGGAGGGCCTTCAGGTAGGCCTTGGCGATCAGGCTGAAGCTGGAGGCGAAGTAGACGGTGTTGCCCACCATGGCGGCGGCGCCGATCCAGGCCCAGGTGGGGCGCTCCTCCAGGAGGGCGGCGCCCAGGAGGCAGAGGATGGCTGCGGGCAGCTGGTTGCCGAAGGGCAGGGGCACGGGAATGGCCAGGAGGAGGCCGGTCCAGGCGATGCAGAAGCCCACCCAGCGGTGGCTGAGGGGCCGCTGCTCGGCGCCCCTCCAGCGGAACCGGTTGAGCTGGACCTCCAGCCGAGCCAGAGCGTCCTTGATGCGCCCCTTGTGGATGGGCTGGGCCTGGATCCGGGCGGGGATCCAGGGATGCGGAGTCCCCCAGGCCAGCTGAGCCCCCAGGCCGATGAGGCCGATGCCACCCACCGGCGCCAGCCCCAGGTTCAGCCCCGGCACCAGGTTGGGCAGGGCGAGCAGGAGCACCAGGAACCCATAGGTCTGCTCGCCGGCGGCTTCCAGAAGCTCACCCAGGGTGATCTCCCCCTCGGCACCGAGGAGCGCATGCAGGGTCTGGAAGAAGGGCTGGGGGGAGGGTTCCACTCCCCAAGCATGACTGAAACAGGCCCGCCGTCCTCAGTCTTCGGTGGGGGGCGGGGCTCCCTGGCCCTGGCGCACCAGCTGACCGCAGGCCCCCGAGATGTCCTGGCCCCGGCTGCGGCGGACGCTCACGGGCACCCCGGCGTCCACCAGCAGGCGGCAGAGGGCGCTGATGCGGGCCTCGTCCGGAGGGGCGTAGCCCGTCCCCTCATGGGGGTTGAAGGGGATCAGATTGATCTTGGAGGGGAAGCGGCGGGCGAAGGCAGCCAGCCGCCGCCCATCCTCCATGGTGTCGGTCTCGCCGCTCAGCAGCACGTACTCGAGGGTGATGCGCTCGCCGGACTGCAGGGGGAAGTTCCCCAGGGCCTGAGCCAGATCCTCCAGGCCCCAGGCCCGGTTCACGGGCATGATGCGCGAGCGCCGGGCGTCCGTGGTGGCGTTGAGGCTGAGGGCCAGGCGGGGCCGCCGGGGCAGGTCGCCCAGGCGCTCGATGCCGCTCACCAGGCCAGCGGTGGAGACCGTGATGCGGCGCGGCGGGATGGCGAGGCCCTCGGGGTGGGTGAGGGTGTCGAAGGCGGCCAGGAGCTGATCGAAGTTGTGCAGGGGCTCGCCCATGCCCATGAAGACCAGGTTCACCGGCCGGTCCGCCGGGTGGTCGTGGTGGTTGAGCATGGCCACCACCTGCCCGACGATCTCAGCAGCGGTCAGGTTGCGGGTGATCCCCATCTGGCCTGTCGCGCAGAAGGTGCACCCCATGGCGCAGCCCACCTGGCTGGAGAGGCAGAGGGTGGTCCGGTCCCCATATGGCATATTGACGCCTTCGACCTGGCGGCCATCCCGGAGGCCGAAGACATGCTTGGTGGACCCATCTGCCGAGGCCTCGCTCTGCAGGATGGCGGGCCAGGCCAAGTCCACCTCAGCCTCCAGGCGGCTCCGCAGGGCCTTGGAGAGATTCGAGAACTGGTCCCACCGGACCCAGCGCTGGCGCTGCAGGCCCTGGAACAGCTGCCGCCCTCGCCAGGCGGGCTCGCCCAGGGAGGCGGCCAGGGCGGAGAGCCCAGCCAAGCTGAGACCGGCGGCATTGGGGCGGGGGGAGGAGCCCCCTTCCGGGGCTGGAGCCTCCCAGGGATGCAGCAACTCAGTCCACCCGGATCTTGAAGGACTGCATCAGGCGCAGGTCGTCCTCAGAGAAGGGCGTGGCGGGCTCCAGGCCCTCCCACTCCGCATCCTCGGCGGCCTTGTGGCCCAGGGGTGCCGCCTCAAGAATGAGCATCAGTCCGTATCCTTTGGCCTGGATCTGGAAGGCCAGGTCCCGGCAGTGGTCATCCTCGGCGAGGGCCTTCACAAGGGAATCGCCCAGCTCGCTCACCAGGTTGTGCAGATGCTCTGGCAAGTCCATGAGGCCTCCTCGGCCGATTATACCCCTGGCGCCCCGCCGCCCCGCCGGAGTTCCTGCGCCTCCCGGAAGGCCTGCACCACCCGGCGTGGCTCCCGCTCCCAGAAGGGACGGATGGCGGCGATGCCTCCCAGTCGGGGGTGGGCCAGGCTGGTCGCGTTGGCTGGCGTCACCCCGCCCAGGGCCAGCAGCCGGGGCCCATCCGGGGGCAGCGTGTCCAGGAAGGCGTGGAAGCGACCGGGTTCCCAGGGGGCGCCCTTGCCTGGGCTGGCGAAGACCGGGGACACGAGGAGCTGATCCGCGCCCCGCCGATCGGCCCACTGGGTTTCCGCATGGAGGGGGCGGGACAGGGGTCCCAGGCCTGGGGCCAGGTCCGGGTAGGCCTCGGGGGCATGGACCCCGCAGCCGGCCGCCAGGGCCACGTCCAGCCGACCCGCCACCCACAGGGCCAAGCCCGGAGCCGCATCCTGGCACCACCGGGCGGCCTCCAGCAGGCGTCGGGCGGAGAGGCCAGGCTCCCGGATCAGGAAGCCATCCACGCCGGCATGGAGCACAGCCCGCCACCGCAGGGGCTCGAAGCCGAGCCCCGGGGTGATGGCCAGCAGGAGCATGGCGGGCCTAGCCGTCGAGCTCTTCCTTGATGCCACCAGAGCCCATGGTCACCAGGCGGTCCGCCGCCCGGCGGGCCCACTCGGAGCCAGGGTAGCTCTCCACCAGCTTCTGGTAGTAGCTCTTGGCTTCGGTCCGGAAGACCTTCACCCGCTCGGAAGCAAAGGCCGTCAGGACCTTGTTGTACTCAGTGGCCTCTTCCTTGGACAGGTCCCGGAGGTCCTCCCGCTTGAGCTTGGCGGCATGGTCCTTGTTGAACTGGGTCAGCTCCTCGTCGGAGAGCAGGCGCTGGCGCAGGGCCTCGCCCAGGTAGTAGTAGGCCCGCTCCCGATCCACGTGGTCGGGGTAGGTCTCCAGCAGGTTCTTGAGCCGCCGCTCGGCGCCGGGGTAGAAGTAGGTGTTTACGTAGAAGACACCCACCACCAGCTCGTGCTCGGCGATGCGCCGCCAGCACTGGACGATCTTCGCCCGGGCCTCGCGCACGTAGGGGCTGCCCGGGGACTCGGACACCAGCTGCTGGAAGCCCTCGAGGGCCTTGCGGGTCTCGGCCTGGTCGCGCTCGGCGCTCTCGATGGCCGAGAAGTGGCAGAGGGCCCGGTGGTAGATCGCATAGTCCCGCCGCTCGTGGCGAGGGAAGTAGTTCAGGAAGCTGGTGTACTCCACCTCGGCTTCCGGGTAGCTGGGGCTGGGCTGAAAGAAGTAGCTGTCCCCCAGCATGAGCTTGGCCTTGGGGAACTCCGCCGAGCCCGGGACGTACTGCTCCAGGTGCCGGAGGGTCAGGCGGGCGTCGTTGAACTTGCCCTCCTTCATCTGCTTGTCGGCCGTGGCCAGGAGGTCCACCGAGGAGATGGTCTGGTCGGCGGTCTTGGGCTTGCGGCAGCCCATGCCCAGGCCTGCCAGGAGGGCAGTGAGGGTGAGGGCGGTCAGAAGGGGCTTCATGCGGACTCCAGGGGCGGCACTTCAGTCATGGCGGGACGGGGCGAAGGGTTCCAGCGGTGGAGCAGGGTGGTGAGCCAGGGCTCGACCAGGGCCTGGGCCTCGGCCCGGCGTCTGTCGTGGAATATCTCATGGAAGACGCCCGGGAGCCTGTGGCGTTCCAGGAACTCGGGGGGGACACCAGCCCAGAGGGCCTCCGAGGCATCCGGGTCCACCACGGTGTCGGCGCCGGACTCCAGGAGGAGGATGGGCCGGTCCAGCTCGTGCCCAAGGGGCAGGAGTTCCGTCCGGGCCTCATCCAGGGCGTGCCCGAAGGCGGCGGTCGCGAAGCGGTGGCAGAGGGGGTCCGCCTCGTAGCGCTGGACCAGCACCGGATCTGAGCAGACCCGGTGCTTGTCGCCGTGGAGGTGCACCGGGTGGTGGGGGAGGACCCAGCGGAGGACCCGGGACAGGATGAGCAGGAGATGGGAGTTGGACCGCACGGCCACCGCGGGGCTGGAGAGGATCAGGCCATCCAGGGTGTCCCCATGCCAGAGGGCGGCCAGGAGCGCCACCAGGCCGCCGAAGCTGTGGCCGAGGACCACCTGGGGGCAGACCGGCAGCGGCGGCATGGGCACCCCATCCACCAGGCGGGGCGGGGCCCCGGTGCGGGCCGCATCGTGGCGGCGCTCCTGGCGGAGGAAGAGGGCCAGATCGTCCACGAAGGCCCGGATGCCATCGGCATCGCCCCGGATGCCGCCGGAGCGGCCAAAGCCCGTGTGGTCCATGCTGGAGACGGACCAGCCGAGGCTGTGCAGCCAGTGGGCCGTGTGGCGGTAGCGCTCGCCGTGCTCACCGTAGCCGTGAGCGATGACGACCCGCCCCAGGGGCGCCGGGTGCTCCCAGCGGGCCCAGGCCAGAGGGATTCCCCCATGACCGGTCAGGAACCCACGGCCGGTGGGCTCCAGATCGGCGGGGATCACGGGGGTGGGTCCAGGCATCCAACCAGAATAGCCTGGGGGCCGGATTCCCCGGAGGGCGATTCAGCAGACCGGGGGCTGCTGCCGCATTGTCGAGGCCGCCCGGGGGCCCTAGACTGAAAGGCTCCCCCTCCGCCGGAACCTGGGCGGTGGTTCCGGAAAGGCTGAGCATGGATTTCGACACCC
>Ga0208377_1000011_pt1 | contig 34916 bp, 52 predicted proteins | sample CryBogmetaGMA4M_FD_184553 | JGI IMG/M metagenome (GOLD analysis project Ga0208377, IMG submission 184553) | Freshwater microbial communities from Crystal Bog, Wisconsin, USA - MA4M (SPAdes) | ecosystem: Environmental > Aquatic > Freshwater > Lake | place: Crystal Bog, Wisconsin, USA | collected... | reverse complement strand
GAGCAGGGGCAGTGCGATCAGGTGGTCCCGCTGATGGCCCCTGATTGGTGGCTTACAAAGGATGGCGATCTTGACTGCCTTGAACTCTACGAACGGCACTACAGTTGCTACCAGTACGCAGACGGGCGCAAGCGGAAACTGTTCGTCGGGCCGGGGGAAAAGGTTGTTCTCCGAACCGCCGCAGCTGACGCCCTATTCGTCTGGCGAAAGTTCATCGACGACAGTGGACAGACCGGCATTAATTGCGCTGTCTTTAGGAACGAATCTGACCGCCGAAGCTCGGTCCTCATTCGGCAAGCGGATGCGATTGCTGATTGCCTCTGGCCTGATAGCCGGCATTACACCTACGTCCGTGCGGAAGCGGTCAAATCAAAGAACCCTGGATTTTGCTTTATCGCCGCAGGATGGAAACGCTGCGGTCGAACAAGGAGCGGACTAATCGTGTTGGAAAGAGCATGGGACAGCGCAGGAGGAGTTAGACAATGACCAAGAAAACTGAATTGGAACGACTGGAGGCGGCAAAGAACGAGGCTTGGTCGAAGGTGGAGGCGGCGTTGGCTGAGGAGGCTTCGGCGTGGGAGGTTGCGCGGGCGGCGCGTGATGCGGTGGAGGTGGCGTGGGAGGCGTGGAGGGCGGCGTTGGCTGCGACGACTGCGCCGCGGGGTGAGAAATGACCCGTAAAGACTACTGGCGCGAATACCACGCTAAGAACCGAGATAAGCGCAGGGAACAGATGATGGCCCGGTACTTCGCTACCGGCGGACACAAAGGACGCTTAATCAGGGAAGTGCAGAAGTGCGATACATCAGCGTCTGCGCCGGCATAGAGGCCGCATCTGGTAGAAGATCTAGAGAGCGACGGTGCTGACAAGGACACCGCCGCATAGCCTGGAAGAACCAACACGATTGCCGGTTCCGACAACGCATCAGGCACTCGGAGGCGTAATTGGGACCGGCGTTGTTTGTGCGCTGACCTGATTCACAACAGTGGTCACCAAGGTGTTGATCGCCTTGTGCGAGACATCAGCACCTACCGCCTTAAACTCAGTAATGGCCGAGGAAATACCTGCCGCAATCGCAGCAGAAGATCCACCCGTAGCCAGTGCCGCCAACACGTTCAGGCCAATTACCTTTACCGCGTTCTCAAGGTCGGCTACCGCAATCTTTTCCAATTCAGCCGCCGCCGCCCGAAAGTCGGCCTCAATGGCAGCACCTACCGGATTGCCCTCAAACCAACGCTTGACGGCAAAAAAATCCTGTTCCACCGAATTAAAGAAACTCATGTCTAATCCTCTGTGAGAGTGCAGTTAAAACCTAGATCGAACTCAGCTTGCTGAAGGTTCGCCGATGTCAGCGGTCGGTCCCGGAGGGGAACCACTCCCGCTGTCGGAGAGCAGTCCAACCCTTGCTGACGTAGCTGCGTGCATCCCGGCATTAACAACGCCAACAACAGCCACCAGACCACCCGCCAGTTGTACCTCGGTATCATGGTCTATACCCAAATCTATATTCCAAACAGCCTTCAGGATAGTCAGCACAGAGACAATGATCGAAAAGACCAAATTACCGGCCATTGTGCGGTTTTTCCAAACAGCAGCATTTTCCAGTTCTTTGCCCTTTTTGAGTACGTCAAAAGCAGGCGTAATCGCTTGTAACCAGCTCATTTGAAACTTTCCCAATTAGGTAATTGAAAGTGCGGGTACTCAGGAAACTTTGCTTCCGGCGCCCCGTACCACTCTAAACCACAGGACTGGCCTATCTTGCCAATCTCCTGCCATACCAGATCATGACACTGCCAATCACACTTGCCGTTAACCAGCGGCACAACATCAATGGCAAAGCCAAAATTGTGCGCTGATTGGCCGGCCTTGGCGTTGGTGACGATTGGACCGGGAGCTGTCCTGCCCTGCGCGTAAAGGGCAGTTTGCTCTATAGACGAACGCCAGGCGCTAGTCACAATCATGTCAATCCCCGCAGCCTTCACCTTTTCAATGAAGTCCAACGCCTTGGGGCGAAACAGAGAGTGCAGCAGATTTAGATCTCGGCTCATTAGTAGATTTTGTGCCCAACACCGCGAGCAGGGCTGTACTTGGTCTGCTTGCCCGTGCCATAGGCAAAAGTCGAAATATACCCGGCAGGCATCTTGCCGCTCAGTTCATTCTGACCATCAGCAGACGCATCACGCGGCAGCTGAGGGCGAATGGATTTAGCGATCTGCTGATTTACCTGGCTAGGCCGTTGGTGCTTCTTCTCGAGAAACATGACTAGACTCCTTGGTCTTAATGACCAGAAAGCTGAAAATGACAAAGATACCGAGCGTCACCACTCGATCCCATGTTGGAATGTACATGACCCAACAAGACAGCCCACAGGCCATGCAAAGGGCCAAAATTGAAATAATACGGTCGGTCAGAACCGACAGGGCCAATCGAACAAGAGCGAAAGCGTCCATAAGAACCTCTAGAGTTAGACTTCATTAGTCTAGCCCTCCTCTTCATCATCGTCAAAAAGCCCTTCGCCCCACGAATCGCCGTCCACTTTCTGCTTGATTTTCTCAAGGTTGAGCGCACGGTCAATGACCTTGCAACGGTCTGTCAGGGAAGCTTCTGGGTCGTTCATGACCTTGACCAGCAGTTCGCTAATAGCGTTCTCCAGGTCAATATTGATGCCACCCTTGGGTACTGATTTCTTGCGAGCCATTAGTCTTCCAGTAACTTTTTGCCGTAATAAGCCCCAACGCCGACAGAGCCTAAACCGCTATAAACCAACGTCTTGCGCCAGAATAAATTGATCTGTTCTTTGGCCTTGGCGGTCTTTCCAAACTGTTGCTCTATCGCGTTTATTGTTTTCAGCATTTGTTGATGGTTTGCATCATCAATCAAATTGTTACGTCGCATCTTGTCTACCAAAGTCTTGGAAACTGATGCTACCTTTTCGGGTGCAGCGGCTTGGATATTGTTCAAGTCTGAACTGTATTGGCTAATGACGCTTTCGGCCTGACCAGCCGCCGACTCAGACGAAGTGACTTGTCGGCCTAGGCGAGTTGCCGCTTCCGGCCTGCTCTTTGCAACTGCTGCGGCCAATTGTTCGGCTTCAGCCTTAGCAAGACGCACTCGTTCTATGGGCTTAGACAGCTCGCTAAATACTTCAAGCAAGCCCGTGTTTTTTTTCTGAAACGCCGCAATCTGATCCGCCGACATACTTTCTATCTCAGTGCGAAAGTGCCGGCGCATACTGTTGACCAGTTCGGGCGTCTTGCCGCCCACAAGGTCTATCAGACGCTGCGCCCGTTCCCGACTACCGTTTAGGTAATAACTGGTCGCAGACGCTTTGTCTGCTGAATATAAAGCCTGCTGCTCTGATGCTTGTAGTTCTACCTCAGTCAGCGCCTCGCCGCGACCGCCCAAAGCCCGAGTAATTGGAGCAGACAGTTCTTTGTACTTGGCTAGATACTCGCCGAGTCTTGGTTCATACGCTTCCATAGCAGAACGCAATTTCTCGCTCAACTGCTTCATTCGCATAACATCAAGGGCTTGATAGCCTTCTACCGTCGCAATGTTCTTGTCATTCAGCATCCGTCGTAATTGCTCGGCCTGATCTAAGCTGAGGGGCTTACCCTTGCTATAAATGGCCGAAAAGCGTTTACGAAGCGCGTCCTGAAAGCCTCTCGGCGCGCGTCTAATTTGCTCCCTGGCTTCGTCTAGAACGCTTCTGAATTGTTCGGCGCTGTTTTCATTGGATGCAATCGTATCGCCATTCTTTTCTCTGGCTCTAGCTCCATCAAACGCCGGGTCTTTGATCTTGGTGATCGCCTCCGTTTGTCGGGTCTGACGTAAGCGTTCTACGTTCTTTGTTCCCTGATTCTGGATGATTTCACCAACATCCTCGGACAGCGTTGGTCGAGAACCCTTTGGCGCAATTTCATTAAGAGACGCAACAACTCGCTGTTGCCGCTTGGCCTGCCGAGCCGCAGCAATTGTCTTCCCAGATTCCAGTTGCTGCGTTGCTTCTGTGGCTCTTTGTCCGCTAGCTTTAGCTGCTGCTTTTTCGGCTTCTGAAGCTTTAATAATGTCCTCGGTCTTGCCGCCAATATTGGTACGCAATACCTCAGCTAATCGTTTTGCCTCAGTGCCTTTTTTCGCTGCTAATATTTCTTTGCCCGCTCTCCATGCTTTAGGAATAGCCGACAACGGTTTTCCTGCAATACCGCCGCCCATTTCCATTTCTGCGCCAGTTAGCAACTCGCCGCCAGCTCGACTGACGTTTTCTTTCAAGGTTTTGGGTGCGGACAGGCCAGTCATTTGCCGCAAGGACTCAGCCGCTTCTGCGCCGGTTGCATAACCCAAAGCGCCGCCGCCCACCATACCTATTGGCCCTGCCGCAGCTGTGCCAAGCGTTCCGCCGAGTAATGCGCCACCCGCTTCTAATGCCGGAGTCACACCATAGTCCAAGACTCTGCGACCCACTTTATGAGCTGTGCTTTCTTTTTCTGGTGCGTCATCAGCAAGCAAGTTTCTGCCTGAAGAAACTGGCGCATCATCAGCAAGTAAATTACGTCCAGCCATAATTAAGATTCCGGTACAGCGTGACCTTTAGCTTTCAATCTTTTAAGTACGTTTTCCCGTGAAAGACCTGTTGCGGCCATCGTTGCAGTTATGTCTTCTTCAGATACGGAGGCTTCTGCTTTAACTGGTTTTTCTTGACTTCCAACTCTGGCGTACTTAGACAGCTCGTCTCTTGTAAATCCAAAGTCCTCAGCAACGTCGTAGAGCTGCTCTTCGCGACTGCTCAACAGTTTGTCGTAAGCAGGCTTTGTATAAGCTTTGGCGTCAAAGATAGGACCCATCATGCGCTGGGTAAACACCGGCACTCGGGAACCCGTGAGACTCTGCTCAATGGTCAAACCCAAGATAGCCGAGTCTTTTAAGAACAGCAGCGTCTTGTCGTTGGAATCCAACTGATTGATTTGAGCGTCTAGCTCTTCTGGCGACGTAACGCTCTTGAGTTTCTGGAACCAAGACGTTGAGATGTCTGTGAGGCCCGTCTCCACTTCTGGGTCTTTAAGACGTTCCCGCAAACTAGTAACCAAGCGAAGTGCAGCTGCGCCTTGAGCAACCTGAACAGCTTCTTTCTCAGGCAACCTTTTCCCGGTCGCCTGATAAATTGCCGCCCGAGGGCCGGCAGTACCCATCTCTGCCAGTCTTCTTTGCGCTTCTGCGTCTAGACGCTCCCGTTGCAGTTTCTCTTGAAACGCTTCACTTAGAAGACGTTCTCGCTCTCTAACGCGAACCTCTTCTGCTTTTTCTTCTTTTTTTGCAATTAACTTGCCAGCAGCGTCAATGTTCTCTTGTACGACGTTCAATTTGCCGCGTTGAAGATTGGCCGTAATAATGCTGTTTGTACCCGCTTTGCGAGCAATCTCTTCAGCTTTATACATGGCTGCTTCTCGATCTATCGGAAGCAACTTCATGTACTCATCGAAATCAGACTTTAGATCATCATGAACGGCTTTCATGCGAGCGAAGTTTTTTTGGAAATTTTCCGCTTCATACTTGAACAGATCCGCTCGACCTTTCTGCCAACCGTCCATCATGCCTTTCATGGACTTTAGAGCAATCATTCCAGACATTTTGCCGCTATGCCCAAGCATCAACCCCAAAGTTGAAACAATGCTGAACAGCCCCGCCAAGGACTGTACGTTGTCCTTAGTCGGGTGAAACTCAGGGTACGGGAACTCAGATAGGCGTTTCTGGTAAGCGTCTGCCGTCTTGTGCGCTTCAGTAGCAACGCCTTCAGCCGCTTTGGCTTTCTGAGTTGCAACATTCTCCTCCATTCCAAGTTGCGCTTTTAGCACACCGGATTCAGCCTCAGCCCTTGGCTGTGCCAGGCGTTGGCTTGCGGTATACACATCCGCGCTAGTCTTTAGCGGAGGGATATCAATCGGTGGCGTAGCCTTATCCTCTGGTTTAGACAGGTAATAAGGCGTTGGATTCAGGTCTATGCTGAGTCCCTGAGACAGCGCATTTTGTGACATATTAAGGACCCGTCTTTAGGGGAACCCCGGCAGCAATCGCCGCCAGAGAGGTATAGAACCCTTGGCTTGCTTGTTGCAACTGAGCATCTAATTGCAATCCAGTGCGAATAGCGCCCAACGAGATGTTATCGCCAATCTGGGCAATCTGTAGGCCGTAGGTGTACTGCTGCTGTAACAGCTGCTGCCGGAAGCCCTCTAACTGCGCCGCCATCTGCTCGACACCAACCCCGCCGCGCTGTGCAGACTGCTGTTGCATCTGCGCTTTAGCCGCCTGATAGGACTGCGCCGAGGCAGGACTCAATTGCCCCGCCGCCGCCGCCTGCGTCAGCGCCCGTCCCTGTTCCTGGTACGGAGTAGCTAAAGCCTGTTGCTCTTGCTGCGCTGCACCAATTTGCCCTGCTGTTTTGCGGGAGTTAATTACCCCGGCTAGACCGCCAACACCGGCAATGCCAAGGCGGGCAAGGTCTGAACCGGACAGTTTTCCAAATTGTTTTGCCAACCAACTAGGGGCTTTTTCGTACTGGCCTTCCACTTTTACAGGTTGCAGGGAGTCTAATTGGTCCTGTGTGGGCTGTTGTTGACCCGTAAAATCAGGCTGTGGAATGGACAAAGGCGGCGATATTTCGCCCGAAAAAGCCTGTCCAGTGGGAGCGCCGCCCTGTGCGCCGCCATCCGCTGCCGGCGTGTAGGGTATACCTGAATAGTCAGACGCCCCAGAAGTCGATCCAGACGTTTGCGGGATATCTACAACAGGCGTGTAGGAATCCTGCGAACTGGGGGCAGGCGTGGCCTGTGCGGTGGCCGTAACGTCCGGCAATGAAGGTACAGGCACATCGTCAAATTCTAAAAGCCCGGTAGCCGGGTTTCTGGAACCACGACCGCCCGCAGCCTTGAGGCGCTTGGCCTCTGCTGGGGTAATGTGGGCCAGGATGGTGTCCTTGCCCCGTCCCTTAGACTGCAACAACTGAGCAAAGTCGATCAGGTTGCCAATTGAATCGGTCTTCAACAATCTGGAAAGTTTAGCCACCGGACGACTCCTCGGGCTGTCCCATGTATCTTAAGGATTGTACATTCCAGACGTTTTTCTTGTTCTTTTCATCGCCGGAACCCCCAAATATGGGGCTGCTGGCATCCCCAATATTTAATGCTTGCCCCAACGCGGCGCTACCGGGGGTAGATCCGGCCTGTCTGGAGGCAGAACCCGTAATCAGGGGGCTGCTGCCGCTTGTGGGGAGCTGCTTGTCACCCACACCAAGAGCCGATCTAAGGCCTGTGCTGAGTAATCCGCGCTCTACCCCGCCGGTCACCCCGCCGCCTGGAGCGGCATAACCCACCAGCCCACCAATGGCGCCGCCCTCAAGGGCCGTCTTTAGGGACTGCCCGGTCGCCAACCCACCGGCAGCGGTTCCAAGGCCAGACGCAACTGCCGTCCCCAATTTACTGGTTGCCGTCAAAGACTCCGGCAGCAAGGAACCGCCCGCCCCCTGAACCTTCAAAGCATTGCCAAAAGAATCGGTCGGAACGACACCATCTGCGCCTGGCGGTGCATTGACTGCCCCACTGAGACCAGCGCCCTCTAGAGCGCCGGTAACGCCACCCGCAACGCCACCGCTCAATGCCCCCATCTCAACACCTTTCCAGATGTCGCCGCCCTGAATGGCCGCTGAGGCCGCGCCGCCTATTGCACCAATGACCGCACCCGAGGCAATTTCGCCAAGCAACATACTGCCAGTTACGGTGGCTACGGCATCAACAACGCTCGCTCCAATAATGTCGGAGATGATGACATCCGCGACAATGGCTATGGCTGGCATTAGAGTTCCACCTCAAAAGTGTAGACCGGCTTGGACTTACCCTGAGATTGTTTGGTTGATTGCCCCATTTTTACAGGCAAGCCTGTCTGTTTGGCAATCATGGAATACGCCGGATTATCGGCATAAGTCACTGCCTTTTTGATGTTCTGGCTTTTGAGAAACTTTGCCAGACCCTGAAAAGACCGCGCAATGTCCTTAGCCGGCTCGGCAGAAAAGGTATGTACCTCGACCATTCCTGGTTGTTTACGCAACAACAGAAAGGCTGTCTTGCCAAACTGGATCAGCTTGTTGTTTGGGTCTTTGAGCAGCGTTGCCAGCTTTTTGATAAACGTGTTGAAGTCTGTACCGCCCTCATTGGTGTAGGACTGCTTAATGATGTTGATCAGTTCTTCTTTGTGACCAGTGGTCAAGTCTTGTACAGGAGCGTTCATGTAAGTCCTAAACTGGCTGCAATCTGTTCGTGCGTATAGAGATGACTAGCTAACCAATCGTAAAAGTCAGACTCGTTGTTAAAGTCTACGTCGAGCATATTGAACGGGTTGTTTAGGCCCAGTTCAGCGGCAAAAGCCTGATGCTCAACTTGATGCGCTAAGAGCCAATCGTCCAGATTATTGGTATCTGCATCGATCAGGGGGAAGCTAGGAACTTGGACATTCTTTTCAAAGAACGTACCGCGAAACAAATTGTGCTGAAGGCCATTCTCAAACAAGAATATGCCTAGGGACTCTTTGTCCCCAAACTTTACAATGCTGATCGCATCCATGTCCATCAGTAACCTGCTTTGTCTTGTTTCCTGCGAAGCTCTACATAGATCTCTTTGAGCATATCTTTGATTTCGCGAATGTCCTCTACATAGTCTTCCTTGAGAACATAGACCATAGGCATTTCAGCCATTTTGTCTTCTAAGTCCTTCAAGGCCTTCATTACGTTTTTGACGAAAACGGCGCCTAGAAACCCTGCTATTGACAATATTATGTCAAATAGGAGGTGGGCGTCTGAAGTCTCCATCTCACAATCCGTCGCCTGGGGTGATGTATACCGCAGCCGTACCAGAGGCCGTAATGCCAGTAAAGTAGGCGTTCGGGGGTAAGGTCAGGACTTCTACTGAAGCCGCAAACACGGGGATTGACGGGGCCGTTGTGCTTACCACAACTGCATTGGTAGTCGCGCCGCTTGATGTTGTGGATACACCCAGAAACACCGTGATGTTGGACGAGGTATTAACAATCCGGTACTGGTTAGACCCAAGGCCACCCGTAGTCGGTACTTGTACCGGCGTAGGAACGGAACCTGACACGTTAGCCGTGAAAGTTACCGTATTGCCGGTAGGGGTAAATGCTGCTGAAACGCTCATGATGTTTCCTATTTGTTATCGACAATTCCACTTGCGAAGACTTTTGTTGATTCGGCTGTTGGGATTTCTGGCCGTCTTACTGCTGGTCAACTTACGCTTCATGCCTTTCATACGCGCACAGAACGATGTCTTGCGAGAACCGCCCTTGGGTTGAGGACGCTTCAGATTCATACCCTGACGTTTGGCAGAGGCGCGACCCTTGGCATTTAAGCCACCAGAGGGGTCTTTACCTTCTTTCCTTTGCCAAGCAGGGGTAGACATAATTTATGCCGCTTCTTCCGTCGCTACAACTGACTCTGCCACAGGTTCGCTGGCCATCGCGGCGTTGAGCATTTTCTGGAAGTGCAGACCGGCTTCTGCCGCCTGTAGACCCGCCGCTTTTACCGCGAGGTCGATCAGGTTGAGCAGCACTTGGGCTTCGTTCTTGTTCAGTTCGATTTGCATGATGTCCTCAGATTGATGGTAGGCCGAATGACCCGTCAGCCGGATTATAGATGTAACCGATCTGCGCTGTCGGCGGGTCGGTGTCGGGGACGGCTGTCGTTGGCTGAGGGTCGCCCACGGGGTTACCGTCAGCATCAGTAGGTTGATAGTCCTCTGGAGTCCAAGGTGATACCTCGTCCCAAAAAGTAACTCGCGTCACCACGTTGGCATTATTTATAACCGCATAACGAGCCATTAGAAGTACTCCACGATTGACACAAATCCATCGCCGCCCTTGCCACCTGCACCGGCTGTGCCGCTGGCTGAAGAACCACCGCCGCCACCGCCGCCACCATTAAAGCCGTTGCCACCTGCACCGGCTGCGCCCGTAGTAGCACCGCCGCCACCGCCGCCGCCTTGTCCTTGAAATAGTGGATAAATTGTAATGGCATTGGATCCTGCTGCGCCAGCCGCGCCGCCAAACGTAAATCCGTAAGTTAAAAGCCCGCCGCTACCGCCAGATACTGCGGCGTTGCCACCGCCGCTGCCACCGCCGGTCGCAGCGAAGCCCGCGCCATTCGCGCCAATGGCGCCGGCTGCGCCAATGGCGCCGCCGCCACCACCAGTTCCCGGTGCGCCACATAAATTGTAAACAACAAAATTATTTGTAGCGGCTCCATTAAATCCACCTACGCCAGCACTTTGAAAAGCAGTACCGCCCGCAGTTGCGGAGCCGGTGCCGCCCGAAGTGTAACAACCGCCGCCGCCACCGCCGCCGCCAGTATTTGCTGCTATGCCACCAAAATACCCGCCGCCCGCAGCACCGGGAGTAAGAGCAACATTTACGCCACTTGTTGGCGCAAATGACGTTGTACTACCTGCGCCACCCGCAACACCGACGCCGCCACTGGTGCCACCTGCACCTGTTGTGATAGTTGCGTTACTACCTATTTCAGCCACTCTGTATCGGCGGCTTGATGAACCGCCGCCGCCGCCTGAAGCGCCGCCAGATACAGATGCTGCGTTAACAACACCCCCACCACCGCCGCCGCCTCCAGAGCAAACTAAAACATCAAAAACTACTGTGCCCGATGATGGCGTGTATGTGTTTCCTCCAGTAATCGTGCCGCCGCTTGAATAAGTTCCGGGCGTACTGGCGAGTACAAGCGCATACGTCAATTGAGTTGTCAGGGATGACAATACTTGGACGTTTGCGACGTTATAACCGGACGGTGTGATGCCGGTAACAGTGATGACCGTGCCAACCGGAATTGCGGTTGTGATTGCGCTAAACGTCAGCGTCGCGACGTTAGATGCCCATGACGCGCCTGTAACTGTAATCGTGGTCGCCGTTGAGGACGGCGCGATATAGTACGACAGCGGGGTAAACAGCAGCGTGTTTGTCTTCTGCCACGCCGCGCCGTTGATCTGCAACGTACCCGTGCCCTTGGTGACAAGGTTAAGGCTGATGTTGGTATCGGTACCCGATGCAGCAATTGACGGCGTAAGTCCAGTGGTAGTTGGAGTAAGCGTCAACCCTGCGGCAGTGCCCAAAGTTGCCGAAGTCAGTCCGGTAATCGCGCCGGGATAGTTTAACGTATTGGTAGACCAAGTGACGTTCGATGGGGTGCCGTAATGCACATCCCACGTACCCGCTGCTACGCTCTTGGTTAGCAACGTAAGAGTCGCATAGCCGCCAGACTGGACAGTCGCAGGTGTTGAACCGCTACCAAACACATTGACCGTGATTGCGCCGCTAGACTGGTTGTTGTTAAACGTGAACATCGCGCCTACAGGCAGCGTTGTCGCGTCAGGCAAAATGATCGTCTGCCCACCAGAGCCGGTGATAATCCATGAAGTAACGGAACTGGCCGTCAACTGAATGGAAGTGGTCGCAGCCTGATTGGTCGTACCCTGATACAGCGCGTTAGCAGACACGTTGCCCGTCACGGTCAGCGCATTCGTCCCGCTATAACCCGCCGTGCCGCTTGGATTAATCGTTAGCGGAGACACCATCGAGTAGGTATCGAGGTTGCTCGTCTGCCCCGCCTCTAACTGCGGAGTGACCGTGTTCAGACCAATAACTTGTAATACGTTAGCCATGTGTCACCTAAATTGGAGTGTACGAAGTGCCGCTACTGCCAAGCACCGTACTAACAACTGTGTATGAAGTGCCACCGCTGCTAAGGACAGCATATGTCACCGGATAAGACGATGAGCCTGCGGAGGGCAAGACGTTAAAACCGGAGCTATCTAAGGTCGTAACCTGTTGCAACTGTGCGTTAGTCAAAGCGTAGTTGTAGTAACTGAACGAGCGGAGATGGCCGTTGAGGAAATTCTGGTTTCCGGCTTGGCAACCAAAATAAATTGCAGTTACACCACTAAACGGATACGTACCAGCACCAGCACCAGACGTTGGAGTAGCACCGTTTAAACAAATAGTAAACGAAGAACCAACATAAGTAGATGCCGCTTTTGCTACGGTATTCGTTAAAATAAGGTTAGACGTAGTGACGTTTGTGCCGTCATATATAGAAATGGCACCTCCGCCATTAATTGACAACGGAGTTGCAGCTGTTTGTGTGCCAATAATACGAATAGCACCAATAAGATAATTTGTATCGAAAGCAGCAAGAACTGTTCCTTGCGCTGTGTTATACCAACTGCTGATTGCTGTAATTCCTAAATTATCAAAGTTCCTAGTCACCGTCGCGCTAGTAGTCGGGATGTAGGAGGTTGCAAACGCACCGGCTTCTAGTTGAGCGCCCCAAACGTAGGTGTTCAAACCTGTATTATTGGGGTCTGGATGGAACAGCGCCCCTATGGAAGTATATGCTCCGCTAGAGAACGTACCCGTGAATCGGTAAATCCCATTACCAACTGGTGCAATTGACGTTGATGCGTATCCAGTAATTGTATTTAAAGTTGGTACGCCACTAGACCAACTAACAGTTGCAGCAGCAATTATGGTTGCGAGAGTGCCGTCAAAAATTCTGATTAATTGTGCAGAAGAAGTTCCTTGTTTGACGTAGTATGACACCGTATACGTCGTAGATGCCGTAACGGTCACCACTTGATAAATCCACGATGGAACGGCGATGGTCGCATTTACCAACGCCATTGTTGCAGTGCCATCAGGTGCTGTGCCTGATGTGCCAAATGTCGATGCGACTTTTATCCACGCCGCATTGGTAAAATCCTGCGAATACAGCGCCGAATTCGTCCGCGTTCCCTCGATCAGCAATCCTCTGGGCTGTAGCGTGATTGGATCGTAGTCGAACCGTGGGCCGTAGACGGCAGCAGAGGTTGTGGGGTTGTACTGCGATACGTTGCCGCCGTACTGAACCTGCGGCATGGCAAGGTCAAAGCCTGTGCCTACGCCAATCGGCACAGCAGATATAAACGCCCCGCCGTAAGTACCGGCACTTGCTGCGGTTAACGTCACCGAATAACGAACCCATGTACCAACGGGCTGCGCCGCCAATGTTGCAGCGGTTGCAATTTGCGGCATGTTTACGCCGTCGTAGTACGACAACGCTGTTGCCGTAACACCCGCAGGGATACGGACAAAAATTGAAGCCGTTACCTGCGTTCCTGCCGGATAAGTTATGGGAGTTGTAGGCTGAAGCCCTTCATAACCTGACGATCCGTTGAGCCTGCGGTAATACACCACACCTGTTGAAACGCCTTGTACGACTTCTTGAGCGCATGAAACAGCAAGAATGCTGTTGCCAGTAACCGACCAAAAACTGGGATACGTTCCTGCGCCACCACTTCCGGGCCAGACGCTGTAAGTCAACAAGTTTTCGTTGGTCGTAATCAATCCCGACTGGTTGTAATAAGTCCCAGTCGTACCCCGACTGAACGTCGATCCGGGCGGCAAAGCACCACCACCGCCAGTCACAAAGTCCTGCGTAAACACAGGAGCAGGCGGCGGGTTATATGAACCGGAGTGCTGTACCCACCTTATCCTGCGTTTAGCAGATCCATAATGTAATGACATGATTACACCTTATGACCAGTTGATTTGGATGCGCCCAGAAGCGCCGTTGCCGCCGTTACCAGTTCCTTGGTTTCCCGCACCGCCACCACCTGGATCTGTTCCCACCGCGCCAGCACCTGATGAGTTGCCGCCACCATTGGGAGCGCCTGCACCGTCTTGTACGTTTGTTCCCGGCACGTTACCGCTTGTCGCCGTGGCCGCAGGAGTTGCTGTGCCAGAACTGGAAGCCGTAGCAGGTGTAGGAGATATGCCGCTTTTTAATCCGCCGTTGCCGCCGTTAGCGGTCAGGTTGACTGTTCCACTTGTGACAGTAGCAGTCAGCGTTGAGGCTGTACCCGCAGTACCGGGACCGTCAAGGGTTGTGCGTCCTACGCCTATCGTACCCATTGAATAAGTAAATACCGTACCTGCGGTACAGGCAACCGTCTGTGTGATGTACGCACCAGACCCGCCGCCAGTACCTGCACCGTTGGCATTGTCACGCGAGCCGCCGCCACCCACGCCCCACAGTTTGATAACGCCGCTTACAGAACCTGCGGGCGAGGTAAAAGTTCCCGTGCCAGATGTAGCAACGCTTGCCGCAAACGATATTGCGCCACCGCTTGCAATGACGTTCAGTATGCCACTCATCAACTGAGACCTGAACCGCTAATGACCGCGACGGTTGCGCTGACAAAATAGACGGTTGCCAGGCCACGCTGTGCCAATGTTCGGTTACCAGTGTTGGCTGTGCCGGCCTGATACAGGGTGCCGACGGATGCCGCCAATGTAATCGCCGATGCTGAATTGTTGAAAATTGTGACCGCATCACCTGCTGCAAACGTCGAGTTAGGAATGGTGATGGCGCTGGTTGCTAAGACGCACTTGCCTCGATCCGTCGTTGCCAACGTAGTGCTGGCCGACTGCGGCAGACCAAGGTAGCCCAGCGCATTGATGCCATCCACTGTGCAGTTAGTTAACGTGCCGCTTGTTGGGGTACCTAAAATAGGCGCAGTCATTGTCGGGCTGGTTAGAGTCAACCCAGCAACTGTTGCTGCCGTTGCGCCCAATGCAACAGAAGTGCTGCCTATAGTCACGCTAGAATTAGTAAGCGCAGAATTAGCAATGCTAGACAAAGTTCCGCTAAGAGTCAGACTTCCAGAAGAAGTTACTGTTCCAGACAGCGAAATTCCATTAACCGTACCTGTTCCCGCTACGGAAGTAACGGTTCCTAAAGTTGGAGATGCCCAACTTGTAACGCCTGTGCCGTCTGTTTGAAGAACCTGTCCTGACGTACCCGTTGCAGATGGCAGCGTCATAACCCATGTGCCTGCCGCAACAGCGGTCTTAATGGACACTGTACCCGAGGTGCTTCCCTTCAAATCCAAATGCGCTGAAGTGGAGTTCTGCGTAATTGTAAGCGCAGTAGTTGCCGTCGAAGGTGCGCCAATAGTAAACGCGCCCGTGCCGCTTGCAAACGTCATTGTCGAACCGGCAAGCGACGTAGAGTTGTTGTATTGCACTTGCGTATTGCTACCACCCGCAGCCGCAGTACCGGCGGGTCCTGTAGGCCCGGTAGCGCCAGTAGCACCACCTGACGGCCCCGTCGCACCAGTAGCACCTGTCGCACCGGCAGCACCGGCAGTACCCGTATTACCAGTTGGGCCGGTAGCGCCCGTAACACCTGCACCCGTGGCACCAGTCGCGCCAGCGGCACCCGTGGCACCTGCTGTGCCTGTAGGGCCAGTAGCGCCTGCAACACCTGTAGGCCCGGTAGAACCTGCAACACCAGTTGCGCCCGTAGGCCCAGTTGCGCCCGCATTACCCGAACCGCCCACAATTTGCCACTTGGCGCCGTTGTAAACAAACGCAAACACTGAGTTGCTTATCAACGCATTGGACAACAAGGTATTGCCAAGTGAGTCAATAATGCCAACCGCTCCACCACCGTTGAGGTTTAGCGTTGATGGGCCGGTATTGGTCTGCGCGACTTTAACGGCAAGCGTAAGGCCCGCCACAAGGGTGGCTGTGGAGGGAGACGCGACCGTCACTACAATGGTATTGGCAGAACCTGAGTCCACCAGATAGTTGGTGTAAGTGTTAGCCGAGTTCACAGCCGTCTGGAAAGCGGTAAAGTTGGTATCCAAATTGCCGGTTGCTATCGGCCCATTTTGGGTTCCAAAGGTAATTAATCCGCTGACTGCGCCGGCCATGTCTAGAACCTCGTTCTTAGTTCGTGTTCAAATTCGATTGTATTAACAATAAATTGTGGCTGATTTGTCTGGATAGTCAAGCCAATGTATTTGCCCCATTGGGCAGCATCCGACTTATACAGCCAGTAAGACGAACCCGTTTGATTCCAGGCAACTATTACATTGGAACTGTTGATCCAAGTAACCGTAGCCCCTGAGTTGTTAACCCAAGAAATGACAGACCCGGCTACCGCATAAGACGGGCTGGAGTTCTGTTCTGAGTCCACCGTAATGGTGACAGACGAGGCTAAATTAGCCGTTGCTTCAATGCCAAACTTAAGCGCCTGTTTGGTGCGAATTGGATCGCCCATAGGCAGCAAAGCCGTCTCAACATAGCTGGCTACGTTAGATTGACTGTCTGAATACAATTGATACAGGTTGGTTCCATCACAGCCACAAGTTGTGATTTTGCCGTTGATAGGCGAGGAAACCAAATAGGACATGGTGTCCGTGGTCGATGTAAAGAACCACTTCTTGTCAAAGAAGATAGCCTGTAAATAGCGACCGGGGTATGTCTGACTATTGCCTGGGCCTAATGGCCCGTTGTATTCAAAATTGAACGCAGCGCACAAGATGTTGTTCAACAATGTCTGACACCCGTAGACCGGGCCGGCAAAGTTCACATCTGGGAATATGCCATCTAGGGGGTCTGAAATCTTTGTTGTCGTTGATCCGACAAGGGCATAAATGCCGTAATCGTTGGCAAATAGCACCGAACGAAAGTACGGAAAGATGCTGTAAGCACGTTTAGAACCCACAGACGCGCTGACATTAGTGTTTGAGAACAGCGTAACGCCGGTCGAGCTGACGCGAACGTCGCTGAACACGTTAATACTGTCATCACCAAAAATGTACAAGAAGTTGTTTGCAGACAACAACCAAGTGATATTGCCGTGCAGGGTGGCGTCATTTAGGACAACCGACCCGGCAGACACGCTGATAAAGTCTGTAGACGATCCGGCTGCGGTGTAAAACACCGTGCGACCTTGAGCAATCCAAGTGCGGCCCGAGAAGGACTGCAAGCCAGAACATTGATTGGTAGTGACTACGGCTTGTGCTGTAGCGACGTTGCCGCCTGTTGCGCCGCCGCCCGAGATGGTCACATTGGCGCTGGTGTATCCCGTACCGGGATTGGTCATGATGACCTGCGTGATCTGACCACCCGAGATGATGGCTTTGCCTACTGCACTAGTGCCATCGCCCGTAATCGTGACAACCGTGTTGGCCGCGTTGGTATAGCCATTGCCACCGTTGTTGATTTGTACGGCCAACGATCCAGTTGCAAACGTCAACGCGCCGGCAGCAAGGTTGGCGCCAGACCCGCTGCCACCTGAAATCGTAATAGTGGGTGCGGCGGTATAGCCAGACCCAGCATTAGTCAGGATGACACCGTTGATTGACCCCGTATCAATAGTCGCGGTTGCGGATGCCGAGCCGCCGCCACCACCCGAGATAGTGACGCCAGGTGCTGTGGTATAGCCAGAACCGGGGTTAATGATGCTGATGGATACGATATTGTTGCTCAAGATACTCGCGCCAGCAGTTGCGCGAATACCTGGGGGTGGAGGGTCACTCAGCGTGACTTTAGGCACTGATGTGAACGAAGCACCCGGAGAAGTCACCTGAATATTGATGACTTGGCCTGCCGTATTGGTAATTGTGGCAATGGCTGTTGCTTGTACGCCACCTGTTTGATCTGGTGCGCTGATAGTGATTGTGGGGGCAGTAATGTAGTTTGTGCCGCCATTCACAATGCCTATACCGGACAAAGAACCCACATTGACCAGATGAGTGCCGTCCCAAGTAAAGTATCCCTTGAGCGGATCAGCGATCAGCAGCTGCGTGTTCTGCCATTGCGAAACGGCCAATTTGCCGGTGACAGTCGTAGGTTGGGTTGTACCGTTAACCAGTTCAGAATTTATAGCGCCAGTGTATTGACTGACAAGAAATTCCCCGCCGCCTGCGTCAGCAGTGATGTAAGTGTTTGCCGGTATGCCTACGCCCGTTAAAAACATTCCTACGACAAACGTGCCGGTTACTGTTCCCGCCACTACAAAGTAATTGCGTTGTTGTCCGTAGGGCAGGTAGAAAAAATATCCTCCGGTGCAACTGGCAGTTGCGGCGGGCAAAGTAAACGTACCGGCTGCTGCCAACGTGCCTTTGCTCAAGGATTGCAGGTTGACGTACTCCGCCGAGCCATCAGACTCAAACGCAATCAGATAGTCCGACAGGCCAATGTTGACGGTAAACAGTGCCGTTACAGTGTGGCTAAATGTAATCCCCATATTGGAATACGTTGGTATTACGCGCAGGTTGGCGTAACCCACCGGCATAGCGTTCTCAAGCCATGAGAATTCTTCTTCAGCAATTGCTGTGCGGTTTGCCTTGGTATTGATTCCAAGGAACTTTTTGATGACCGCGTAGGACTTCTTTTGTTCCGGGGACTGGGCCATGCTAGTACCCAGTAGCGTAAGTATTTGGAATTCGTCTCGTCATGATAGACGCCAGCACTGCTTGAACGTGCTTGATGTACTCGTTCTTGTAGATCTCGGCCTCACCAAACGATTGCTCGTAATACTTGGCCGTATAAGCCGAATAGAACGCAACCGGGGTGGTATACGGATAGTTGATCGTATCCGTATCGGCCATGTTGACCAACAACGTAGGCAGAATGATCGTATCCAGCTCGATGGTATAGACCTGATCTGGAATAGGGCCAAAGTAGAGTTGCTGCTGCCCAAAGACGCTAAACGCGCAAGGCCGCCCAATGTAGTTCTGCCAGAACCGTAGTTTGGCATTAAAGTCTGTCCATGCTAGGTACTGCATGGGGACGCGAGTATTACCCCAGAACAAGTTGACGTTCAGAACGTCTAACGTCAAAAGCCCGCTTGGGAGACAGGCGTAGTTGATGAGTTCTGAATTACCGGCGTATTGCAGTTGCGCGGTGCCATTCATAAATGGCGCACTGGGCGGCAAACCGGTCTGTCCAGTTGGGTACGGTGGCGCAGTCCCATCTAGGGTTCCGGCCTGCGTTACCTTATAGATGTAGACGTTGGACACCACATAGTCGTTTAAGTGGACTGCGGTGTTTGCCGACCAGAAGTACGGGTTTGCGCCCCCAGGCACAGGAGTCATGGGGAGTTGCGCTAATTGAATGGTTCTCAGACACCCCGTATCACGAACAACGCGCTCCCGTGCCGCGTTGATGTAATCGGTCAGTTGGGAATCGGTGTAGAAATTCCCGTTTGCATCGTGCAGAAGTCGCCGGACTTCCGTGATGTAACCTTGAAGTGTCTGAGCCATTTAGATCTCATGAGGGTCTCAGAAATTAACGACATCGCCCCAGACAACAATGTCTACCGTGTTGGCGTTGCCGCTAACCGTGTTGACGTTGACGTACAGACAAGAAGTCGTATTTCCCGAAACAAACACCGCTGGTGAAGGCGTAATGTCTTGGAACGTACCTACAGCCGACACGCTGCTAATAACGGTATTAGCCGCTACCAAGTTTGCACCGTTGTTGGTTGAGCTAACGGAGATGTTAGCCGACGCTACCGAACCGTTTGGGTTCTGAATCGTCACGCGCCGCACAATGACACCACCTGATCCAAGCACCGCACCAGCATTGGTCAATCCGCCACTGAGCAGCGGAATGACAATGTTGGTGACTGCGCCGTTGCCCGACGTATTAAGCGACGTACCCCGGACCATGCCCAGCCGAAAATTGCTGAACGAGTCTTGGGTGTTTTGGCCTACTGCATCTGGATTAGCCATTGCTGGTCCCCTTACTTGTTGTTAAAGGTGCCAGAAACTGCGCTACCACCGTTCGAGCCGTACAACGTCAGAGTGATGTTCGCGCTGTTGCTCGAAATGGCCTGTACGTTCACACCGTCCGAAATAAACAGCGGGACGCCAATGCTGACTGCGGCAATGTTGGCAAATGCTGGCGCTGCCAAGTTGCTAGACGTATTCATCTGAATAACGACATTGGTGCTTGGGAGCAGCGTCCACACACCCGCCGGAACCGTAGCACCCAGTGCTGTGGTGCTGACTGCGTTTGCGCCCGTACTTACGGTGATGACTTGGAAGTAAGCACCGGCAGAGTTAGTTGCTGCGCCGGCCAGAAGAATCTTGTTAGTCGAAAGTGACATGGCTAGTGACTCCTTAGAGCGAAATAGAGTTGAAGCCCGTCACCTGAGTCATCGTCTTGGGCTTGGTCGAAACCAATTCCGCGATCATGATGACTGCACCGACATAACCCAACTGCCAGTTAGGCAGAGTGGATTCAAAGCCGGTGAACACAAACGAACCGCGCTCATGGATGTAGAGCGACAGGTAGTTGGTGTTGAGGAGGTACAGGACGCCTTCAGGGCAGTACGGATCTGGGTAGATAGGTACGCCGGCAACCATCAGTGCGCGAAATGCAGCGGACGGGCCATTCGGGTCATTATCAAAGCCCGAACCCGGAGTGATCACATACTGTTCCTGGCCCACGAAATCCTGCGCGAGCAGGGTCCATGTACCGAAACCGCAGAGACCAAAGCTAGGAACTTCAGCGCCGTTCTTGACCGTGCCTGCAATGTATTGCAGGACGTTCTGGCGCGTTGGGTTGACGTTACCCGCAGCGTAGACCTTGGACTGCCACCAGGTGTTGCTGGCGCGAGCAATGTTGCCGTAAGCACCGGCAGAAGGATCAGTATTTGATACTGCGCCCGGAAGGCCGATGAACTGCTGCGTGTTCGTTGTGTTGTTGTACAACGCAGTGGTCATTGCATCCATCATGACGTTGGTCGCGTCGTTCATACGCGCTTCAATCAACGGGATGATCGCCGCGTCTTGCTGGACTGCGCCTTCCATGCCAAGGAATGGCACTGGAGCAATCATGAGCTTGAGGTCGAACTCTGCGTTGTATGCGCCTTGCTGAACGCTAGGCTGTGCAAACGAACCGGAGTAATCCGACCACTGCGCGTTAACGAACTGCGAGCCTTGCACGGGAACCGTGATTGAGGACACGCCGCCCGATGCTGATTGGCTATTGGCAATTAAAGCCGCCATCAGTGGGGTTGAGTTGTAGATCTGAACCACCATCTTTGGGATGAAGGCTCTGCGGGTGACGTAAGTAAGTTCCGTGTATTGCGAACTTCCAGTCGCCGGGATAATTCCACCACCGATAGGCATTTTATATCTCCGAAATTTCTAATTACAAACCAATGGGCCGTGGCGACTTGCGTAGCTCATGCAAGGCTTTAGCAGCCTCATTTCGCGCAGCGGTCACCGGATTTTTGACGTAATCGCTCAGGTTGAGTGCCTTAAACGGACTTGGGTTGTACCCAGTCGGCGTTGGCTGCGCTGCCTGCTTCATGAACGCCCAGTACTCAGCGGCGACTTCATGATTGGTAATGCCCTTGTCGAGCATGACCCGCTCAATATCGTCCATGTCATCTTTGCTAGCGAGGCCTTTCTCAACGATGCGCGACCGGCGCTTGTCGAGTTCCTCGCGAATGTCCCGATCACGCAACTGACCTTCCAGCGCTTCAACGCGCTTATCAGATGCCACCAACCGACTGGTGGTGTGTTCCTCAATGTCCAATTCTGGAATAACCATGTCAGGCTTGGCCCGCTTGGTCAGTTTGAGGAAATCCTTGCGGGTTGCGGGGTTCTCAGCCAACTGGCGGGCCAGTAGGGCAAGTTCGTCGCGGGCGTCAAGCGAAAGGTCTTCAAGGCTCATTAGGAATCACCGAGTGTGTTTACGAGAGGTTTTGCGCGGGGCTTTGCCAACAGCTTTTTTCATTTGCCGATGGTGCCGATACGGCATCGGGTCGCTAGTACCACCTTCCGCAGCTTCAGAGTCTCGCTGCGGATCACGCGGTGGCGGGTTAGCGCGAGCCATCTTAGATGACCTTCTTGCCGTCGCCAGGCTTCTGAACAACCATCTTGTTCTTGGTGCCAATGGCGGGGCCGTTCTTCAGGCCACCAAAGCGAGCGAAGCGCGGCTGGTCAACAATGTTGCCATACCACTGGTTGTCATCAGTAGGGCGGCGGGGTTGCGACGAGCCTTTGGGCTTAAAAAGATCCATGATGGTTCCTTACATTCCGGGAAGTGCAGAACCGCCGCCACCAGGCGGAGGCATTGGGGGAGCGCCACCAGGCGGAGCGCCAGGAGGTGCCATATTTGGGATAGCAGGTGCTGCGGCCATAGCTTTGCCTTCTGGCGTACCGCCACCGGCCTGCGGCAGGTTTTGCATCATCTGCATAATTTCAGTGGACTGCAATTCCTGCGTCTTGCCTTTGCGGGGGCCAATGATGCCGGCCATCATCCGCAAAACAGAAAGGGCCTTCTGGCCCTCTTCACTTTCAGAACCCAACACGGGGAGTGCTTGTTCGATCAAGTCCATCGCAAGCGACAGATTGACAAACGCGCCCTGCTTATTACCCATCTTGGCTTCTGGCGTTGACATTGGCGCCCCCATCGGTGGGGTAGACGCATCAGAAGAATCGCTAGGCCCAGGCATAGGCGGCGGCGCAGTCTTACCACCGCCACCGGCGGGGGACTGGCGCATCAGTTCCATGATCTTGTCTGAAGGGACGCCCATACGTTGTTCCTACGCTACAAAACTATTCTGTACCACAATTTAACATTTTGTCAAAAGAAAGGCGGCAGGCAGTGACTTGGGAAAGGTACCTGCCGCCCTTCTAGAAGGTTTGAGCTTACGCCCTAAACCTTACTTGCGGGCCTTACGACCCTTGTGCTTACGCGCTTTGCGAGCCATGAGATGTCTCCTATTGCGGGCCAACTTAGAAGGGAAGTCAGCCAAACCCTTATTCGATTTCCACCGAATCTAAACTACCGGCGAGTCTTGCGGGACTTCTTGCTGTGCTTACGCATTTCAACTCCGACCTAAAGTGCGACCCATGTTGCGGGGTTGCTTCGCATTATACGTTTTAACCCCGCTTTGACGATATTGCAAGTTAGGAGTTGATGACATCGTTTTGACGGACTTAGCCGACACTCGGGGACGATCCGTCGCGCTGAAGCTGGTATTACCTTGCGTTGCCATTATTCACCTACCGCTTTCAGATCTGGTTTCTTGCTGGGTTCTGGCTTTTGCGGCTGCGCCGCCTTAGCCGCCTCCCGCTTCTTCAGTTTCTCTTTGAGCAACTGTTTCATGGGCGGTTCAAGCAGGTCAAGCAGGGATTCATTGTCAATGGCGCCTGCTTTGAGCAAGTTAAACGCCAATTGTCTTAGATCTTCTGTGAAAATCGGCGAATTGCTGTGAGCATCCACCTTGACCACAAAGTCTTTGGTGAATTGCTCGGCAATGAACTTGGTACCGTGTTCATCCCTATAGGCCGTATCGTCATAGACCTGCATCAGCTTGAGATACAGGGTAGCGACCTTTTCCAAGGCATCTTCTACAACTAAAGCGCGTTTTTTGGCCCGAGAGGACCCCAAACGGGCTAATTGCGAGGCATGACCTGCCGATCTGACCCCTTTCTCCCCCTGACCCGACAGGATGGAGGAGATACCCGAGGCTTCAGCGAACATGGCATCCACTTCATGGATAACCTCAAACAACTCGGTTGGCATCTGCGGGGCCAGGCGATCTACCTTGGCATTGGGCATATCGGTAAACAGAACCCCACCGGGCTTGTTCAGGGCGAAATTCTTCTCATCCATGATGCCCGTCCAGCCTGACAGGGCTGTTGGCGGGTTTACCTGACGGGCCAAAAGGTCTAATACCTCCTCCATGCGCTTGTTTCGCAGCTGCTGGAGGAACTTCAGGCGCTCTACCTCGGACTGACCCCAGTAGTAATCAAACTGTGGGTTGGGGCAGATCTGGACAAAAGGCAGTTCGCCGCGCAAGAAAACGGTTGCACCGGGCCGGTCATAGATAAAAATGTCCGGCTCTGCCATCGTGACGACCTGATAGTCCTTGGTGTCATCGTTCCAGACCCACAGTTCGTACATCTTGACGGTATCTTCCGCAACCCGCGCCTTGTAGCGGGGGGAAGAGTACAGATCCAAGTTCACCGTGCCATAGATGACGGGACTGGACTGGGACATGACCAGGCGATCAAGGCCGTCTGGTACGTCATCCGTCCGGGTATTCACATCCGTCGATATCTTTTTAACAATCTGCTCGCGCTTTGGATGCGACCACAGTCGATTGTAAAGCTCTGATTTTGTTATGTAATACGTCTGGACAATGGCTTCTTGTCGATCCGTATAGGGCAAGTCCTCACGCAGGACGCCCATAGAACCTGGCTCGACCATGAACGGGTGGATGCCGTTGTTGACCACCAGTTTAATAAAGGTGCTGTTGTAGGCCAAAGCCCAGGTGAGTGCCGAGCTAAACACCTGATCGGCGTTGGAGTTGATCCATTCGTCGTTTAGGGCTTGGGTCAGGCGCGGCACCTTAACCTGTTCCATATCCGAGACCGAGGCGCCCATGTTGATGCTAAAGCGGGTGGTCTCTGCCGAATACAAAAACGAAGTCAGCTGATCAATGTGCGGGAAGATTTTGTTAAACAGGGCGGGTGATTCTTCCGGCCCTGCGCCAAACAAAAAGTACGCCCGCTGCGAGGAATAATCGGTTTTACGTTCAGAGACCGAGACCATGCACTTGTCGATCAAGTCTCGGTAGAACATCTCGCGGTGGTCATTGTCGCTGGGGATTTTCATTTGGGTATCGTCAGGCCTTCATGGTCTTGGATATAACTCGCAGCCTTTGGGCCTGTCAAATTGTTGTAGGCTTGCTTGGGGATGATGCCTACGGGTTCATCGCGTATCGGGGTATTGTAACGCCCACCCAGAATAGATTTCATGTCCATGCCGCCGGCACGGTTATGACCCCACATCGCGGCATCACCCGGACGCGGTTCACGCGGGATGCTGTGCGACTCCACCTCGGTTTTGGTCTTGTTGTTACGGGTGAGATACCCGGCCTGACTTTCGCCGGCGCGGACGGTCTTCATGTCCGTCATGTTGAAGTCGATAGCCAGCTGCTGCTTGGTCTTGTCGATGTTGCGGGTAGAGTCTGACCCGATAGACGGGGCTTGCAGGAAGACCAGCAACACCTCTTCCTTACAGCGTTTCTTCAAGCACCGTGGTTCGGTGTTCTCAAAGTAGCCATGCGTTGAACACTTATAATCATGCAGTACGGCCATTAGGGGAGCCTCTTCAATTGTTGTCCAAAGGTAGGCTGCGTATAGTCAGCCCGATTTACAATGCCTGTTTTGAGGACTATACGTCCATTTTCAACCATAAGTCGATTGTCGCGCCGAAGCAATAGCTTGGGTTCCTTGCGGTATTCCACAAACCGGGTGGTATCTCGGTTCTGCATTACCCGCACATTCCCGTCCTTCCACTCCTGGTAGGCCTTAGATACCCGTCGCTGCACCGTCTCGCTAAGTATTTCCTTACGCCGGATAAAGACATCGCGCAGGCACTCCATGCTAATGCCACACAGGCTTGCAAACAGCGCAATGCTAATGCCCCGGTTCTTGTCATCACAGAAGCGCTGGATGGTATCCAGTAGCTGTTTCTTGGGCATGACTGGCTTCATTGTGAGATACCCACTGCTTTGAGATAGGTTGCCACCGACCGGGTTGCAGAGACCTGCTCTGGCGTTCTGGCATCGCCGGCACGACTGATAGCACGGGTATGGCGCTGGGCAATCAGGCGAGGCCGCAGCTGCTCCTCATAGGCCGCTACCGCCAAGGCCGAGGCAATCACCCGGTCATCCTTGTTACGTCCAGAGGCCATGATCGAACCACCGTCTCTGACAATCGTCTTCATTTCGTCCAGCAGATCCATCGAGTAGACAGCCATCATGCCGCGCTCAAAGTTGTCCTTCATGTAAGACAGCATCCGCTCTTTAGACGTAGACGTAGTTAGCCAACCCACCGAGTTAGACGGCCCCGACAGGTTGTCGTTACGGCGCCACAGGTAACTGCTCATCGACCCCAAGACATCCATCAGCGAGCGCCCCATCGTCCCACCAATGGCAGACGCCTGACGCTTCAAGTTCTTCATCTCGTTCAACACAGCCTGACCCGGACCATTGACCTCTAGGTTCAAAGTACTGTTCTTGTACGCACCAGCTAAATGGGAAATCACCCACGCAAACTGATAGGTATTCAACTCAGACGTTGCAAACTCAGCAACCTGCTCTAACCCGTCTGCATAACAACGATAGACCTGTATGCAGAAACGATCAGCCCAGTCAGACGATCCATACGCCGGGTCTGCACCAATCACATAGTAAGCCGAATCCACCGGCTCCTCCCATACCCGCAACGTACTCATCCGCTCAGTAGTCTTCATCACCTCCGTATCTTGGAAGTTCGCACCCATCACATAACGATAATTATCAAAGGTAAGCTTCTTGGCAATCTTGGCAGCATCCGTACATCTGGAGTTACTAAAGAAACTCGTACCCGACATGATGAACGCATAGTCCTCCGTAGGCGGGAACTCCTGCATCATCAGGGATTCATCCTTAATCCCCTCATGTAACTTCCAACGCCACCAACCCATCTGCCTGGAATTGATCTCTACCCCATACAACTTCTTGATGTCCTTTACCCACTCCTTCTCTTCAGGACTTAACTTCCCATCCCAATACACCTTGTACACAGCAGACGCCGGATCTACGCTGTACAACTGATTGCGCCACCAACCACAGAAAATAGCCCTCTGCGTCTTCGCCCTCTTGGCCGTCATGTACATATCGTGGAACTGATTAAACCCACGCGCCGTACTCTCAAAGATATACAGACGATTCTCATTGGTCTCCGCTAAGGACGCTAACAGAGACGCCAGACCCTCCTCATCACCCCAGCTGGATGTCTCAGTACCATGCAGATAAGTAATCGCCTTACCGCGCCCCAGAGAGCCTTTGGCACGTAGTCCAGCTACCTGATAGAACAATCGACTGCGGTTCTTCAAAGACAACTGATTGCGGTTGTGCGCGAGTAACGGAATCCGATACTCCTTGGGCAATCCCTCCATATACATCGACAACGTGGAGCGGAACATATCCTTGTTCTCCTCCGTATCCGTCGTTAGCGTGCCTTGCAGCCCCGGATGAATGAAGTGCCAGTACAGATCCAAAGCCAGACTGATGGTGGTAATGCCTAACTGTCTGCCCTTGAGGATGACAAACATATGCACATCCTCCTCCAGACCCTTCGTAATCTCATCCATCACATAGGTCTGACTGCCTAAGAGCGTGTCCATACGCCTCAGACCCTGCTCCTTGGTCTCAATCCGCAACTGAGAACAAAAGCGATAGAACTGCTTGAGATTGAATTTCATTTGATGCTCAAATACGACCGCACTTCATTCAGCGTCCGCATCTGCTCGGGCGAGTAATAACGCTTCGAGAAATCCTCAGGCCACTGGTTAAACGTGTAACCACGAAAAACCTCAGGCAAACCCGTCAGCCGATACCACTCCTCATACGGCCTCGTCTCCCCAGCATTCGCCTTGTGCCACTCATACCGCCGCTGCATCTCCTTCGGATCCAACTGCGACTGAAACCGCGCATACATCTCCTTCAGCCTCGGATCGTTCTGCACGGCATAGTGACTGACGTAATCGCCCAGAATGTCTAAGGGCTTCACCGTAGGCTTGTAAACCTCCAACCCCACTCGACCCGCCGGTATCTGCTTGGGCCTCTCAGTCTCTTCAGGACTGTAGAACTCCAGCTGCCGGTCCCCAGGTCGCGGGTTGTACGCAAAGGCAATGTCCTTACCAGCCAGATAGGGATACTCCTTCTGCGCCTTCTCAAACATCACCCGGCCTAAAACGTCGTTATTCATGGCAGACATGGCAAACCTCACTCAGGTCAGGAACCACACCATACCAAAAAGGAGAATTTCTTTTGGGGGGGAATGGTTGGGGGGCACACACACAAGGGGGACAAGACCCATGCACAGGGCAGAGGGAGTGGTGTGGGTAAGTTATGCACAGAGCCAGGTTGTCTGTGGGTAAGTTATGCACAGCCTATATAGGTTAGGTATAAGTGAATCTTATAGCAGGTATATAAGAAAGTAATAAGCCTACGTAACTATCACCCTAGGTTAGTATTGGAGTGTATATACAGGAATGTACATACCCGTATCTACAGATATAGGAATACATATATATATATAAGTAGAGTGAAAATAATTTAGAAAGAGTGTTGACAAGCTGCGATAAACGTATATACTCATATGCGCGCCACAGATAGTGGCATCCGTTCCTAACCGGAGTATTTATGCGATACCAAATGACGATTAACCCTGAGACTGCTACCCGTGGACAGTGCATTGCATGGTTGCAATGGAACGATCCGAACGGCTGCTACTCTGACTCGCAATGTGAGATTGAAGACATCCGTCCTCTCACTCTTGAATCGGCTCGCGAGTTGGTTCGTTTGCAGTTGGAGGATGCGCAATGATCAGTCTCGCCATTGTGGTTGACCACGAAGACGGCACCGATGAGATTGCGACTGGATACGGCGAGACTGATGAGATTGCGTTAGAGAGAGCCTATGCCGATTTAAATACGGTAGGTGAGGCTCTGATTGCAGAGTACGGATTCCGAATTGTTCGCTGCTAGTCTTTAGCCTGTAGCGCATCCTACGGGGTGCGCTATGGGGTGCAGACTGCATCAATCCTAACTCTATACGGTGGAACAATCATGCAAGCAATCAGAACACGGTATCACGGCCCGTCGAATGTGCGCGGCTCTCGCATCAGCGCCAAGTGTGAGGCGCGGACTGTTTATGTATCTTATGACCACGCGCTAAACATTGAAGAGAACCACCGCGCGGCGGCTCGCGAGCTGGTGCGCGTCATGGACTGGGGCAAGCGTCCAGACGCCAAGTATTCGCACATGGTCGGCGGCTCTTTCGCTCGCGATATGTACTGGGTGTTTGAGGACTCAATCAGCACGGGGGACGCACAATGAATATCGTTTCATGGACCGGCGGCAGTAAGCCGCACAAGTACGCCACGATCGGTGCGGCAGAACGCGCCATTGTTCAGCATTTATGGCGTAAACAGGCTCTGACGTTCTTTTATCACTGGGGAAATTGCCCGCTGGATGTCTGCCGCACGTTCTGGAAACGTGCCCGCGATGACGCCCACGCCACTATCCGCCAGGCGATTGAGACTGGCGCAGAGCGCATTAGCGCATAAAGTTTCCACCACCTAGGGGGCGCCCTCGGCCCCCATTTTTTCCTAACTGTGAGAGGGTTACACAATGAAAAAGTTTTTCGAGACTCTTACGCTAATCGTCTGCATCCTCACGCTGTCTCTGGCCGATTCTACGGGCATTGTGGCGTCTCTGGCATGGTTTGCGGCTAGCATCGGCCTGGTGGCCGTGACGGTCTGCATGGGAGGATTTAGCCGTGGCGAATGATATTTACATTGAAGACTATCCCGAGCCTGACTCGCCCGATATGTACGAGCTGGAGCTGGAAGCCTTCCAGAAGGCTCTGACGTACTGTCTGCGCTCCGCCCTAGTGGACTACCTGGCTATCACTCTGGATCGCCCGCCCACGCCCGCAGAAGCCCGTGAGATGGCCGACCGTTGCCAGGCGCTGCTACAGGAAGCCCGCCTTCGCGGCTGGGAGCCTGAGCCTGAACGGTGAACGGTTCCTAAAACTGCAGGAGAAAGCCCGGTCTGGCACGATCAGGCCGGGTGAGGTGCTGGAGTTACTCCACGCAGTCGCTTGCCTACGGGTGGCTAATGCCCTCTTAAACGACGAATTAAGGAAAAAAAATGAGCTTATTTCAGGTCTGGCTAAGAAAGAACCCCGCTAAACCGGCGGTCTACCGCTGCAAGACCCACGGGGACATCGGGGCCGATGTGGTCATTCTGCAAGGTAACAACTCCGCCCCCGCGAGCGCGCCCCTGTGCCACCGCTGCATGACCGATTTTCTGTCCAAAAAGTTTGGCGTGAAAGAGGCGTGAACGCTCTAGAGGTTCTGGATGACCTGATCGTCAGTTGCCTAATGGTGGGCGTGGTGGTGTTGTGCGTGGTGGCTGTGCAAATTAACGCAGAAGACCGGAAAGACCGGAAAGACCGGAAAGACCGAGACGAGTAGCCTGTGGATATCCTGTGCATAACCTGTGGATATCCTGTGGATAAGTACCGTTACATCTCTCACGCTTAAATGAAAAAAAAAGTTGACAAAGAGGTATATACACTATATAAAATCCCCCTACGGGGGATATGACTATATGAATAAGAGAAGAATAGAACCTACTCGGATGGATTGAAATAAGGGTATTTAGGAGAAAGAGACAAGAGAAGAACTATAGTTCGTATGTAGATATATTTAGATAGAGTCCTAACTCGTAAAGGTTAAAAACATGAAATTTTGCATTGATTGTCGCTATTTTTTACCTCGTTTTACTACAGACAAAGTCCCTGACGCGCAGCTGTCTAAGTGTTCGTACTTGGATCGACGCGACATTGTCACGGGTCAGCAGGACCACTGGTACTGCAACATCCAGCGCATGAGCAGCCTGTCCACGGCCTGTGGGAGTGAGGGTCGCTTCTACCTGCCCATCGAGATTGGAGTAACCGCAGATGAATGACCGAAATGACTTCGCCCCCGCGGTACGGGATGGTGCCTGGTGGTCGGGTGACTCACGCATGGCCGCCAATGGCCGCGCTAATCAGGCTGTACTGACTAAGCTCGGCCTGATGGAACGCCCTGATCTGTCGCAGGTTGAGGCCGTCCAAATGGGTCATGTCATGCAGCCGGTGATTGGCCGGCTTGTGACCGACCGTCTTGGTCTTGAGCTGAAGGACGCCGACTATGCCCTGCAGCATCCCAAAGAGTCCTGGCTGAAGTCCCACTTTGACTTCATTACGACCGACGGGAAGACCCTGGTCGAGGCCAAGAACTACAACGGCATGACCCGGAATAAGTTCTCGGAAGAGTCCAACATTATCCCTGCGGCGGACATGGCGCAGCTGATCCACGAATCGGCCTGTCACGGGGTGGATAACGTGATTCTGGCCGTCCTGTTTGGCGGGAATGAGCTGGTGACGTTCGACTTCACCATCACCGATCAGCAGCGGGAAGACCTGATTAAGGAAATGGCCGTTTATTGGGCGGCGGTGCAGACCCAGACGCCGTTGCCGCCTGAGAATTCCGAACAAGCACGCCGTACCTGGCCCGTAGACCGCCCAGGATCGGTTGTGACGGCCACTCAGGAGATAGAGCGGGTTGCCCTACGCCTGAAGCAGATTAAGGCCAGTATCAAGGGCGCGGAAGAGGAAGAGGAACGGCTCCTGATTGCGATGCAGAAGGTCATGTCTGACCATGCAGAGATGGTCACGGTGGACGGCACGGTACTGGCAACGTGGAAGGCTGCAAAATCCACAAAACGGTTCGATCCGAAGCTATTTCAATCGTCGATGCCGGATCTGTACGCCAAATACGTGGTGGATGTGCCGGGTTCGCGGAGGTTCTTAATCAAATGAAAACCAAGGCTATTGATTACGGTGTTTACGTGCAGATGGATGATGGCGCCAGGCACTGTATGCCGGCCATTTTGGTGGACCCGGCAACCACTGCGAACGTGGAAAAGATGTTTAAGGCAATGGTGGATCTGGCCGGCAATGATCTACGGGCGCGGCTGGGCATCTTGGAGCAGAAAGACGCTTTCGTGGTCTCTGTTATTTTGCAGCTCACCCTGTCTGAACTGAGTAAGCAACTGTCGGAAGAGGGTATTAGCTTCAAAGCCGACCTCAATTCCTAACTCGGAGGCTCAAATGTCTAAAATTACTTGGGAAACCGCCACCAGAGAGCAGATCATTGATCTGGCGAAGGCGTCCCTTTCCCAGCATTACAACCCGCTGACCGGCATATTCAACCAGCGGGAAGTGCTGAACTGGTATCGGGCTGAGTGCGAGCGCCTGACCGTCCATTCAAAGAAGCTGATGGACGAGCTGTACGAGCACTACATCAGGGTCGATGAGCAAGAGATTAAGATCAAGACCTTGAATGGACTCAACAAGGTGTATCGCGACGCCTTGAAGAGGCTGAAGGTCAAGAAGAAGTTGACCGCGAAGAAGAAAACTCCTAACTCGAAAAAGGTAAAAAAATGAGTAACTTAACTGTACGTGGGTTCACCCCCACTACCCTCGGCGAGGCTATGCAGTTCTCTGAACTGATGGCTAAATCCTCAATGGTCCCCAAGCAGTACCAGGGCAAGCCTGAGGACATCTTGGTGGCCTGCCAGTGGGGGGCCGAGATTGGTCTGTCACCACTCCAGGCACTCCAGAACATTGCCGTGATCAATGGCAAGCCCTCAGTGTACGGGGATGCGGCTCTGGCGCTGGTCCAGAACAGTCCTACCTGCGAGGACATCCAAGAGTCCATCGAGGGCGAGACGGCTATCTGCACCGCCCTGCGCCGGGGACGCACGCCCGTCACTGTCCGGTTCTCCGTCGATGACGCAAAGCGTGCCGGCCTGTGGGGTAAGCAGGGTCCGTGGACCCAGTACCCTAAGCGGATGCTCCAGATGCGGGCGCGGGGATTTGCACTGCGGGACGCCTTCCCAGACGTTCTCAAAGGCCTGATCACCGCTGAGGAAGCGCAGGACTACCCCGTTGATAAGGGCGGCTATACGGCCTCTGTGGGCGTCTCAGCAGCCCCGGTCGAGGCACTGATGCCGCCCGAGGTGCCGGCGCAGGTGAATCTGCCGTGGAAGCTCGCCCTGCCGGGTGGTGAGATCTACAGTCAGCACGCGACGGTCGAGGAATACACCGCAGCCTATGCAGAACTGGTGCGCCGTATCCGGGCGTCATCCAAGCTGTCCAGCGAGGATCAGATCATGAAGGTGAATGACTTGCGGGAGGCTAATGAGGGCGTTCGTAAGCGTCTGTCATCCTCTGATGCGGTACGCCTGTCCGCAGCGATTGCCGGGTACACGCAGCCTGCTGCCGAGGTTGCACCTGTCCCAAAACAGGAAGCCTCCGCCGGGGTACCCAGCGTGAACGAATCCTTAGACATCTGATGTCTCAGGGTCCGATCACCCCGCAGGAGGCTTTGACATCCTATGGCTCTTTCCGATTGGCGTCACATATCGACGTTTACCGTAAAGCCGGATATCGAATCCGCACTGAAATCATTCATGAGAAAGGCCGCGAGTTCGCTCGCTATATTTACGAAGGGACGAACAATGTCTAATGTACCCAGAGAGGGCGGCGGCGCCTTCTTCCCACAACGCGATAAAAAGCACCCCAAGGCGCCCGACTGGAAGGGCCAGATCATGCATCAGGGGAACATCATTAAACTGTCGGGCTGGTTCAAGACCAGCGCTTATGGGCAGTTCATCAGCCTGGCAGTGGATAACTATCAGGCCCAGCCGCAGCAGTATCCAAAGGAAGTGGCGCCACCTAAAGGCGCTGCTGATCCTTTTGATGACAACACGATTCCATTCTGATGGGCAAGTCGCAACGCACTAAGGGTCATGCCTACGAGCGGGAAGTTGTACACCAGATCCGTGATGTTCTGGGTATTGATTGCAGCCGTAATCTCACCCAGACCCGCGACTCTGGTGGCGACATCCTGTTGGAAAAGTATGTCATTGAGTGCAAGCGACGAGCCGGTATCAGCGTCTATTCGTGGATGGAACAGGCAGAGGAATCGTGTAACCTAGGTCAGCGCCCGATTGTGATCTGTCGCGCTGATGGGGAGGACAGTCTGGTCATCATGAACTTGACCGACTTTCTCCCCCTCCTAGGTAACGAATTGAACCTCCACGAACCAGAACGTGAGTCCCTCAGAGGACAGAGTTAGGACCGCTGGCCCGGCGGATTTTGGTAGGGCACTCCTAACTACAATAGAGGATAAGTCATTGAATAAGCATATATTTATTGCCACCCCCATGTATGGCGGACAGTGTTTCGGCAACTACCATACGTCGATGATTTTGATGCAAAAGACGCTGCTATCTATCGGGGTGGCCTACACCCAGAGCGCCATGTTTAATGAGTCGCTTATACAGCGAGCGCGTAATGGGTTGGCCCATGCGTTTATGCAGACTGAATGCACACACCTGATGTTTATCGACGCAGACATAGCCTGGAATCCAGAACAATTCCCGCCCATGTTAGCCGCTGATAAAGACATCATCTGCGGGATCTATCCTAAGAAAGAAATCAGCTGGCCTTCAGTGCGCCAGGCTATTGCAGCTGGTGTGCCAGATGAGCAGCTCAAGTACCACACCGGGTCTTTTGTGGTGAATCTTGCGAACCATGCCACTAGCGTGACCGCACCCATGAATGAACCGCTAGAGATTATGAACGGCGGTACAGGGTTCATGCTGATCAAGCGTGAAGTCTTTGAGACGCTGCAACAGACGGTTGCAACCTATAAGAACAACGTCACGGACTTGGGCGGGAATCTGCATCCTGAAATGTTCTACGAATATTTTGGCGTCAGCATCGACCCAGATACCAACGTCCTGCTGTCTGAGGACTATTACTTTTGCACCATAGCGCGTAAGGCTGGGTTCAAAGTATATGCAGCCCCGTGGGTGGATCTCTCTCACAACGGGTTCTATTCGTTTGAAGGCCGGTTGGTACAATCACCATGAAAGCTAACTACAGAGCGATACAAGACCCGATCACTACCCAGTGGATCATCCAAGAGCGTAAGTCCTTTGGCCGTTGGGAAGACCTAGCCCACCGCAACACGATGAAGGAAGCCATCGACCTGGTGGATCGTTTGCAGTCCCCGGTCATTCTCTACCCTAGGGTAATGAAATGACCACTCAAACAGAATTGGAGCGATTGCAGGCAGCGCGGGATGCGGCGGATGCGGCGTGGGATGCGGTGTTTGCTCAGGCGCGGGCTGCGGAGGCTGCGTGGGTTGCACCGCTTGATGCGGCGTGGGCTGCGCGGACTGCGGCGCGGGTTGCGTGGGATGCGCGGGCTGAGGCAAAAAAGAAGGGTAAGAAATGACCAAGCAAACTGAATTGGAACGACTGGAGGCGGCAAAGAACGAGGCTTGGTCGAAGGTGGAGGCGGCGTTGGCTGAGG